>ERZ1292642.582-Hain-H14-01um-R1-582-length-20335-cov-8_pt1 | contig 20335 bp, 36 predicted proteins | sample MGYA00564403_ERZ1292642 | MGnify/ENA primary metagenome ERZ1292642 (study PRJEB36523, sample SAMEA6512643) | groundwater metagenome | collected 2019-01-09 | study: AquaDiva: Metagenomics assemblies of 32 groundwater samples | reverse complement strand
GCAAAACGCTGATTTGCGATACGCTGATTTGCGATACGCTGATTTGCAAAACGCTAATGGTGTTATTGCAGAGTCTGTATCTTTTCTTCACTTTTTGAAATATCAACCTGGAAAAATTAGAATGTTTAAGTTAGTTGATAAGGATGGCAATAGTCCAATTCATCCACACAATAAGATAAATTATAAAATTGGTGAAATATACGAGGTAGTCAATGCATCTATTGATATCAAAGAAGGTTGTGGTAAAGGGTTGCATCTAGCTTCTTTAGATTGGTGTTTGAAAAATTGGAGTATTGGAAGGCGTGTGTTGGTTGTAGAGTTTACAAAAGATGATATTGCTTGTATTCCATTGAAAACTGATGGCAAATTTAGAGTACATCGTTTTACAGTTGTGGATGAGATTGATTTGAAAGAGATTGGATTTTTGAAAGATGAAAATTGATCGCAATAAATTACAAGAATATGTCGAAAGAGGATTAATTCGAGAAACAAAACATCCAGAATATAATTTATTTTTATACAAATATACAGAAAAATGTGCATTTGAAAATAAATGGGATGATTTCACAAAAATGTGCCGTGGTCTTGTTTTGGATGAAGATGGCAATATTGTGATTAATTCCATGCCGAAATTTTTCAATTATGAACAACATGTATTTTATCAGATGTCAGATTTGCCATATACGGTTTATCCAAAATTGGATGGGAGTTTAATTCAGGTGGCTTGGTATAATCCAATTTCAGAAGAGTTACCAACAGAATTGATTGTAACATCAAGTGGCTCATTTAGTAGTTGGCATTCAAATAGGGCAGAAGAATTACTATCCACACCAATTCAAAATCAAGATAAATTCGATTTCGACAAGACATATATTTTTGAATTAATTGGCCCAGAAAATCAAATTGTGGTGAAATATCCAGAAGAAAAGCTTGTTCTTTTGGTTGTAAGAGAAACTAAAACAGGAATTGAATTGCCGCTTGAATTATTTGCAGATAAATTTGAAATTGCAAAACCACTTTGGTATAAACAAGAAATTACAATCAATGAATTGGCAGATGAAATTCGCAGCGAAACATACAATAATGAAGAGGGCTTTATTCTTAAATTCTCAAATGGTGAGCGCATTAAGTTTAAATACCATGAATACATTCGTTTACATAAAATGATGACTGGTGTATCTGAAAAATGGATTTGGGAAGCCTTAAAAGAAGGCTCTGGGCTTACGCTTGACAATGTTCCTGATGAGTTATATGATTGGGTAAATGAAAAGCGCATGGGATTGGAGCAAAAATTTGCTGAAATTAAAGAAGAAGCTGCATCACAATTTATTGAGGTCTATTTAAATCTTTGTGGTTTAAGTTTTGCACCTAGAAAATTCAGCAAAAAAGAATTTGCTGAAACAATAACAAATCCAAAATCCCCGTATTATAAAAACAAACATCTATTATTTGCAATGTATGATGAAAAGCCATGTGATGATATAATTTGGAAAATGATTGAGCCTGGAGGTGAAACAAGAAAATTCGCCAAAACAAAAGATCTTTGTGGAGCTTCTGGTGTAGTATATCTTGATGAAATTTCAGGGCTAAATCATAAGGAGTTTTAGAATGCATAAAGAATATCTTGGTGATGGTGTTTATGTTGAAACTGATTTTGGAGTTAGGTTGTACACAAGTGATGGTTATGATGTGCAAAATGAAATTTTCCTTGAACCAGAAATCATCAAGGCGTTGTTGGAATTTTTGAAAAACAATGGGATTGAGGTTTGAAATGCTAAAGGTCATTGTGACGAAATCAATTCCCGGCTCAGGCAAATATTTGTGAAAATACCAATATATAAATTTGATAATATTGTTGCATATGCAGAAGTAAATTGTGAAGATTTTGAAATCTTAAATGAATACAAATGGCACATGCATATTATGCAAAAAAGAAACCAAAAAAATGTGCAAAGTGTTTAAAAATTGTGGAGACTGCAAAATATATTAGAAAGTGCCCGGATTGTAATATAGAAATTAAATATACTATTAAAGGCAATTGCCAACAAGCGGAAAAAATGGGTAAATTATGTCATTCTTGTTCCTCAAAACATAATAATTTTTCTGGCGAAAACAATCCATTTTATGGCAAAAAACACACTAAAGAAACAAAAGAAAAAATATCAGAATATGCAAAAAATAAAAAATGCACAGATAAACAAAAAGACGCACTCAAGGCTGGCTCTAACAAGAAGTCGTTTTATGAGTGTTGGGTAAAAAAATATGGAGTTGAAGAGGCAGAAAAACGCCTCTTAGAGTTTAGAAAAAAGCAATCGGAAAATTCTTCTGGTAAGAATAATCCAATGTTTGGAAAACCTTCACCGCAAGGTTCTGGAAATGGATGGTCGGGATGGTATAATGGATGGTATTTTCGTAGTTTGCGTGAGTTATCTTTTATGATAAATGTTATAGAAATTTCTAATCTTAATTGGAAAACAACCGAAACGAAAGAGTTCTCAATTAGCTATATTGATTATGATGGTAGGGAGCGAAATTATTTTCCAGATTTTTTAATTGAGGATACTTATATAATAGAGTGTAAACCGGAAAAATTAATGCAAACAAATATAAATAAAAGAAAAGCACAAGCAGCTAAAAGATTCTGTTTAGAAAATGGTTACGAGTACATAATAGTAGAGCCAATTATTCTTAATAATGAAAAAATATTGGAACTATATACTTCTGGTAAGTTGAGGTTTGTTGATAGGTATGAAAAAAAGTTTCAGGAGAGATATTTGAAATGACCTTGCGCGTTATCCTAACTCGCGGCATCCCAGGTAGTGGAAAAAGCACTTGGGCGAAACAACTTCAAGATGAAAAACCCCATGTTTACAAACGCTTGAATAAAGATGAGATGAGAGTCATGCTTGATAATAGCATTCATTCTAAAAACAATGAACAATTTGTGCTTCGCATGGAAGAATTTATGATGATTGAAGCACTTAAGGCTGGAAAACATGTTATTCTTGATAATACTCAAATAGGCGACTTTCATGTTGAGCGCGTGAAAAATGTGCTTAAAAATAATGGCCTACAAGGCCGCGTACTGGTCGAAATCAAAGAGTTTGACACCCCATTGGAAGAATGCATCAAGCGGGACTTGAAGAGGGCAAATTCGGTCGGTGAACACGTCATAAAAAAAATGTGGAAGCAATGGCATGGACCATTGGATAAAAAACAAAACTTAAAACCCGAAGATTTAAACTTGCTTCATGCTATTTTGTGTGATTTGGATGGTACGATTGCATTAATGAATGATCGTGGCCCTTATGAATGGCATAAGGTTGGGTCTGATGATCCAAATTATCACGTTTTGAATATTGTTAATGAATTTCATGGTCGTTTTCCTATTATTTATATGAGTGGTCGTGACGAAATTTGCCGAAAAGAAACAGAAGAGTGGCTAAAAAGATACACCAGATACAATGAAAATATTGACATGCTTTACATGCGTCCACAAGGTGATAATAGAAGTGATGTAATTGTTAAAAAAGAATTATACGAAAAATATGTTGATGGTAAATATAACATTTGGTTTTGTTTGGATGATCGAACAAAAATTGTTGAACTTTGGAGAGAATTAGGTCTTACGTGTTTGCAAGTAGCAGAAGGGGATTTCTGATGATTGAGATTCTTACCGAAAAAGAAGTGTATGTAGATGAACAATTAGTTGAAAGATTAAAATTTCTTACATACAGCGGCGAAGGCAAAAGCGGCTGTTTCATTAATGACTTAAGAAGTATGAGAAATGGATATTACTTTTTGGCCAAAGAGAAGAATATTGTAATTGGCTGGCTTCTATTATGTAAGCGCCTTAATGGAACAACTTGGCAAATTGGTACATATGTATCTGTTAAAAACAGAAATAACGGAATCGGCACAAAACTTGTAAAAGAGGCCAAAAAATTTGCCGCTCAAAACAATCTTGAAATTTACTGCGTACCAACTCCAATTGGCGAAAGATTATATAAAAAGTTTGACATTCCGACATCGCTCGTTTGGCATCGTTTGGAGTAGTATTGACAAGGCTGGCATGGGGTGTTATAATGGATCTAACCAAAGATGAGGCAATGATGTTGTTAATTGCCATGAAAATTATGAATATGGTAGTTAAAGAAATTTGCATAAATGGCAAGACTGATAGGATAATCCTACCAAGGTTGGAAGCTAGGATGCAAAATGTATTTAGACGAAAAAGATAATCTCGAAGCAGAAATTTTGACGGCAAATTTATTGGGTAGTTATTTTGGTTTCAATAAATGATACAACTCTTGGTATTATAAAGAAGATGTTTTGGAGTGTGTAAATGCGGAAACTGGCAACAATCAGGAAGATTGATGAGTTTAAACCAATTGAGAATGCGGATGCTATTGAGGCGGCTTTAATTGATGGTTGGAGTGTAGTTGTAAAAAAGGGCGAATACAAAGAAAATGATATGGTCGTATTTTTTGAAATTGATTCTGTTTTGCCAGAATATCCAGAATTTGAATTTATGCGCCCAAGAAATTTTCGCGTAAAAACAATAAAATTAAGGGGACAAATATCACAGGGTCTTGTTATGCCTTTGAGTATTCTTACTGCTGGAAAACAAATTATGGGTTTTCCAACACCAAATTTGGGCGATGATGTAACTGAATTATTGGGGGTTATTAAATTTGAACCAAAAGTACACCCAAGCTTGGGTGGCAAAGTAAAGGGTAATTTTCCCAGCTTTCTACACAAAACGGATGAAGAGCGTGTACAAAATATCAAAAAAATTCTCAGAGACAATGCTGGCGAATGGTGTTATATTACCGAAAAACTTGACGGAAGTAGTGCAACATTTTATTTAAAAGGTGATGAATTCGGTGTTTGTAGTCGTAATTTAGATTTAAAAGAAACCGAAGATAATCTATTTTGGAAAACCGCACGTGAATTAAATCTTGAAGAAAAATTGCGCAAAGCAAAAGAAATTCTTGGGTTCGATCTAGCAATTCAGGGTGAGTTAATTGGTCCAAATGTTCAACAAAACAAATATGGTTTGAAAGAAAATGATTTTCGCGCCTTTAATCTATTTAATATAGAAGAGCAAAAATTTGCCAACTTTAATGGATTTTTATATGTAATGAATCAAATTGGTGTTGATACGGTTCCGATCCTTGATACGTTATATGAACTAGAAGATAACGTGGATGCATTAGTAAAAAAATCAATCGGCCAAAGCATGTTGAATGAAGGTGTAAAACGCGAAGGGGTTGTTATAAGACCAATTGTGGAAAAAGAACTAGATAGGTTTGGGCGATTTAGTTTCAAAAGTATTAATCCCGAATTTTTATTGAAATTCCAGGAGGCTTAATATGAAATTGTCACCATTTGCATTTGCCGTTCAGTCCATTATGGATGGAAAAGAATTTAAGGATATTTTTCACGAAATGCAACAAATTTATAATTATCATGAAATTGAATATGAGGCATATTTAGTCTTGGAAAATTATTTTGATCCGCACAAAGAGCTTTATTTAGTAGCAAGACAAAATGTTAATCAATTTCTTGAAGATTGCTATCTAAAAAGGTGTGAACGTGCTTAGTTTTCTAGATGATATTAAAAAACTAAAAAAGGCTATCCTAATCGCGGCAGATGCTTTTGAAATGATGACATTGTTAAAAGTTGATATTGTGGTAGTAAACAAAAAATGTCGCCCGCATTCGTGGTGTGATGGCAATGCTTGTTTTGATTTGAGAAGTGGCGAAACAACAACATTGAATCCCGGTGAAAGAAAAATTATCCCAGTTGGTATTAAAACATCTTTTCCGAAATATTATGAAGCACAAATTCGCCCAAGAAGTGGGTTAAGTAAAAAGGGGATTGATGTACAGTTAGGAACGTTAGATTCTTCTTGGAGGGGTGTATGGGCTGTGAATATTGAAAACAACTCAAAAGAACCATTTCATATTGCCGAGGGTGATAGGATTGCACAAGCTGGTTTTAGACTAATTCCTGAGATTAGTTGGAATGAGGTTAATGAACTAGATGAAACAGAAAGAAACGAAAATGGTTTTGGTAGTTCTGGAGTGAATTAAACATATGTCAAAAACATTGCTTAGTTTTTGCGGTTGGCCAGGCTGTGGAAAATCTACAGCATCAAATGTTTTGAGGGAATTCGGGTTTGAGGTGAAGAGTTTTGCCTCACCGTTGAAGGAAATGACAAAAGAAATTTTACAAGTTGAAACATTAAACAAAAAAGAACATAGAAATGCCATGATACTTTTGGGCACTGGATACATGCGCGGCCAAATGTCTTGGCAGGACTTGACAAAGCAAATGCAAATACAGTATGATATAAACAAAGACGATCTTTATGAACGTGTACAGAATTATGTGGATGAGAATTTTGAAGATAATGAATATATTTTCACAGACATTTTTTGGACAAAGGTTGGTTTAGAAAATTTACCCCAAAAGGTTGTTTTTGATGATTTGAGATTTCTCATAGAGGCGGATGAAGTACGAAAAATTGGCGGTAAAATAGTAAAGCTTGAAACAACTATAGAAAAATGTATAGAAAATTTAGTTAAGCGCGATGGTGGTTTTCAAGAAGATTTATTTACTTTGCCGTCAGAGATTGAGTGGAAAGATATTAAGCATGATTATGCTTTATTGGCAAATAAAGAATTTCTTCAATTTGAAGAAAATATTAGAAATTTAGCACAAATATTAGGTTGGTGATATGGATTATACGAAAGATGAACTTTTAAGAGCTTTAATTACAAGCATTTGTAAAACAGAAGAATATCCAGATATTAGGTATCCAAAAGACTTTATTGGACAAAAATATTTGGCATTATTTGAAAAATTGGCCGAAAGAAAAAATGATTTACCATCTCTAGAATTTATTGCGGATAGATACAGTTTTAACACTTTTGAAACAAACCTCAAGCTAACAGATATTCAAGAGAAGCTTGATTCAATTCTCTTGGAAGAACAAGTAAAGCAAGTTATCAAGACATATCAGCAAATTAAAGACACAAAGAATATACTTGACATTGTAAATGATTTAACATCTGATTTGAAAAAAGTTGCATCCATAACTGGCGGTGCATCAACAATTAATTTAAGTAAAGAGGCAGACAAAGCTGTTGAATCATATGTGAAAGATTTACAAGAAGTTGGGCCACCAATTAAAACAGGTTTTGTAAAACTGGATGAGATTGCCCCCATAAGGAGAGGTAATCTTGTTCTTTTAATTGGTGGTACTAAACAGGGTAAAAGTGTTGTTTTAAATCGTATGTTCTGTACCAATTTACAAGAAAAGGCATGGGCATCAATGTGGTCTTTAGAATTACCAATTTATCAAGTTGTTAATCGCATGTTGGCTGGTTTGGGCGAATTTCCATATGGTCTGCTTTCCACTGGAAAAGTGTCTAGGGGTGAATACTTAAATGCTATAAAAAAACACAACACGGCATTTATTTCAACTAGGCAGAATGTAAAGGGTAAAATAAATGCCGATACACTAGAGCGTCACATTGAAACAATCAAGGGTGATGGAATAGATTTATATGCTCTGTATTTAGATTATCATACACTATTTGATATTAATCCATCTTGGGATGCTCAAGAATCATTTACTGGGCGCTTGAAGCAAATTGCATTACAGCACAATGTTGCAATTATATTGGCGGCACAGGCTGATACAGAAGCGGTAAAAAGTGGCGAAATGCCACATTTATATTCTACCAAAAAGAACAAATCAATTGCAGATGATTGTGATATGGTTATTGGGATGGTTGGGCAACAAGTTGCAGGCGGAAGGCGTAGGAAAATAGATATTGAAGTGTTAGCTAGGCGCGATGGTGGATTGCCAAAATTTTCATACCTTGTTGATTTAAACAATGGTGTTTGGGAGTTACAAGGAGATGATTGGAGCTTAACGGATGATTTAATAATATCACAGGAGAGTGAATGACTTATTTGCTTGGATATTTAATGTTGGGTTTTGTCACAATTGCTATTTGTCAAAAAGAGTTACAATTTATTCATTCTGATGAGTTTAAGAAGGTTAAAAATTCATTTGATTTGAGTAATTATTGTGATAGAAATAACATAGATATTAATAAAGTTTTTACTGCTGCTGTTTTGGAATTATTGTTTTTGCCTTGTAGTTTGGTTGCACAATATTTTAAATGGATTTAATAAAAACACTTCAGCAATTGGGTGTAAATGGGCATCCTATTGGTGATGAATGGCCTACAACATGCCCCATTCATAATTCATCAAAAGGCCCAAATGCGATTAATTTTTCAATTAATCTTCACAAAATGGTTTTTAAGTGCTATTCTGGTAGGTGTGGTATATCTGGTCGTGTTGAAGAATTGATTAAAATGCTTGGTGGTCGTGTTGCGGAGAATATATCAAATATCACTGCAAAAAATGCAGCGATCGAGGTTTATACCAAGCCATCAATTGAGGAGTTAAAACAGTGGAGAGGTATTCATAAATCATTGATAGAAAGGGGTTTTGATGGAAAATTTCTTGAAGCTAATTTAGTAGGCTTTAATCCAGAAACCTATCGCACCACTATTCCCATCTTTGGGTTTGATGATTTAACATCACCTAGAAAACCTTTAAAAGATCATTATTGGGGTGCGATTAGTAGATCAATTTTAGATTTTGATCCAGACAGATATAAAAACCCGAAAGGATTACCAAAGAAAGAATTAGTATATTTGCCATTGGTTTTTGGTGATAAATATCTTTTGGTTTGCGAGGGACAATTAAATGCTTTAATGGCATCACAATGGGGTTATGTTGGTGTTGCCACATTAGGAAGCCAACCAACAGGAAAACATATTGAACAAGTGGTTTTTTTAGCAAGAGGGCTTGACTTGCGGATTGTTTTGTGTTATGATTCAGATGAAGCAGGGAGGAAAGCTACTCAGAAATTTTTAGATTATTATTCAAACGTTTTGGTATTGGATTGGGATGAGAAATTGGAAAATGATCTTTGTGATCTAAGAACAAAAGAAAACTTTGATAATATGAAACAAATGGAAGGTTTGGAGTGGATGTTATGTCGAATTTAACTCGTAAGGAAGCACTTAGGGCAATTATTAACAATGAGAATCCTATTCAGGGAAAGTTATTTGGTTCAGATGGAGCATGTGACCCTCTTGGTGCAATTATTATCGCAAATGGTGATAAAGAAAAAGCTAGGGAGTATATAAAAAATAATCCCATTGCGGCATTAAACATGATAGGTTCAGCAAATCCTACTGAAAATCTATTGCGTATATATTCAGATGGTGGTGAAACTTATTGTGGTTTGAATGAGTTGGAAATTGATGTTTTATTGCTTTTGAATGACCTTCGTTCGCCCACTACAGCTAAAAAAATGGCCGAACATTGGCTTTTACAAATTACAAGAAATGAATTATTACAAGGAGAATAAGAATGGGTGTATTATCAGAATTATTTGAGCAGGTATCAGAACAACAAAAAGAGCATGTTGTTGTACCGTATGTGAAATTTGATCGTGGTGATGATAATCGCTTTAGAAAAGATCAAGTCAAAACCGTTCGCTTACTTGATGAAATTGGTGATTGGTATACGGAAGTAGTACATTATGTAAAAGATGGTCCTGCAAAAGGATATTATTTGTGTGGTAAATCACCAGTTAAGAAGAATTATAACGGAAGTGAACAATGGTTTTTTAATGGTGAATGTGCTTTATGCGACCGCCATAATGAGTTAAAGGAAGCTGGTGATAATAATGGAAAGCGCCGTTATCGCGCTTATGCCAAAGTGGAAGAAAAGATGAATGACGATACATTTGAATTAAAGGGTGTTCGTCTAAATATTGGTGATTTTTTCTACACACAATCAAAAGGTTCTTTTAAGGATATTGCAAAAGTTGCTAAGCAATATAAAAACAAAATTACTGGACGATGGTTGTCTATGGATGAAACTGGCGCTTTTGTTAATCTTGATCCAGTTTCAAAAGATGATGAAAAGCGTACAAAGGGCGCAAGTCTTGATCTTTCACCATCTTATGTAACACAAACTGTTGATGACTATTTGCAAAAATTGGGCAAGATGCAAAAAGTTGCAGAAGAAGTAGTACAAGCACCAGATGATGGCGAAGGCTTGTTGGATGATTCTGATTGGGTTTAATTAGATAGTTTATTTTATCTCGGGGCTAATTATTCGCCCCGTTTTGCTTATTGGAGAAAAAGTGTTTCCAAATAATTATGTACCAATTCATAACCATGATTTTTTAAGTTATGGTGACGCTATTGCCTCAACAGAAAAATTAATTATTAGCGCAAAAGATCAAAATTGTCCAGCTATAAATCTAAGTAATCATGGCGGCATTCCAAGTATTGTTAAATTTAATGAATTGTGCAAGCAACATGATATTAAACCAATCATAGGTTCAGAATTATATTTTGCCAAAATTGGTGCAGAAAAAGAGCGCAAAAGCAATCATCTTCTTGCTAATATAAAAAACGAAACTGGTTATAAAAATATGCTCAAGTTAATGTATTGGGCATCTATTCCTGTTGATGAGGGCGGTGGATATTTTGCTAGGCCGCGCATTACAGAAGAAATGCTTTTTAAGTATCAAGAAGGTTTATTAATTTCTTCCGCTTGTGTTGCTGGTGCATTATGTGAATATATTGAAAAAGATGATTTATTGAATGCCTTTCTCTTGGCGGAAAAATTTAAAGAAAATATTGAATATTTCTTTATTGAAATAATGCCACATCGTTTTGATTTGCAACAAAAGTGTAATCTTGCTTTGGTAAAAATTGCCGAAAAATTAGACATTCCGTTGTTGGCAACAATTGATGCTCATTATCCAAATGCAAATTATCACGAAGCTTATAAAATCAACACAAGATCAAATAGAGGCAATACGGAAGAAAATTATGATGATGGTTTCTTGCCGCATCCTGATTTGTGGATTAGACCAATTGACGATGTTGTGAATGTTTTTAAGGGTCATGGTATTCCAGATTGGGCTATTAAACAAGCAATTGAAAACACTCATGTTTATAGTGATTTGGTTACATTTGAATTTGTTAAACCAAAATATGAATTGCCACATATTGTAGATGATGCCAATAAGGAATTAAAACGATTGGTTGAAAATTCGCTTATAAAAAAATTCGGAAATAGAAACAATATCCCAAGAGAATATATTCATCGTACCAAAAATGAATTGAGAGTTATTTGTGAAAAAGATTATGCAAATTACTTTTTAATGCTTTATGATTTTATTGAGTATTATAAAAATGAATTGAATGGTGTTTTAGGACCAGGAAGGGGATCGGGCGCAGGTTCGATTATAAATTGGCTTTTGGGCATTACTCAAATTGATTCAATTAAATCCGAATTACCATTTGAGCGTTTCCTGAATGAGGAAAGAATTACACCACCAGATGTTGATATTGATTTAATTCCCGAATTGCGAGAACCACTTAAGGAATATTTACGACAAAAATATGGACAAGATCATGTTGTAGATATTGGCAATCATTCAAAAAGTAAACCTAGAATGGCCTTAACTGATGCTGGCAGGGCATTAGGATTAGAAATAGAAACAGTAAAAGAAATTACAAAACAAATTCCCGATAGGGGAATTGATGACGATGGTGAGGCGATTCAAGTCAACCTTGAGTATGCGATGGAGATTGAAAATCTCATTCCATATGTAGAAAAATATCCAAAATTGTTTGAAATAGCCAAAAAACTTGAAGGCACATATCGCTCACAAGGCAAGCATGCGGCAGGTATTTGCATTACACCCGTTCCAGTATATGATTGCATTCCCGTTACAAGGCGTAATGGTGTTGTTATTAGCCAATGGGACAAAAAACAATTAGAAGATATTGGTATTCAGAAATTTGATCTTTTAGGGCTTGCAACTATTTCTATTTTAGATCGCTGTTCAAAATACACAAATGTCAAACTTGAAGATATTCCACTAGATGATGAAAAGACTTGGGATTATATTTGCAATGCTGAAAAGATGGATGGTATTTTTCAATTCAATTCACATATGATGAAAAGTCTTTTGCGCGATATTCAACCAAGAAATTTGGAAGAACTTTCTCACGTTAATGCCATTGGGCGACCTGCTGTTTTAGATGCTGGTTTGCATGAGATTTATATTGAAAATAAAAAAAGCAGAAAAACAAATTTACCATTTAATATTCCACAGGTTAATGAAATTTTAAGCAAAACTCATGGCATTGTTATTTTTCAAGAGCAAATAATGTATATCGCAAAAGGGGTTGCTGGATTTTCTCTTGGTAAGGGTGATCTTTTGCGTAGAAATTTTGAAAAATACGGGACGCCAAAAGACAGAACACCAAAAGTAATTGAAGAATATGAAAAATATCACCAAGAATTTATTGACGGGATGATTAAAAAAGGATACGAAGAAGATATTGCAAAAAAATTCTTTGAATGGCTAGGAGTTAGTGTTGGTTACTCATTTTGTGCGTCTCATAGTTGCAGCTACAGTTTAATTGGTTATCAAACAGCATTTTTTAAGGCAAATTTTCCAGCAGAATTTTATATTGCTAATTTAAATGATGACAATGTTTTAGGCAAAAAGGATAAAAATGATATTTCTCAAGTTGAAAAACTTATTAAAGAAGCGAAGCAACAAAACATTAAAGTTTCTCTTCCAAATTTTTATTACTCTTATGCGAATTGCGGCCTTGATAATGTTTTTAATATCGTTCTTGGTTTACGATTACTTAAAGGAATTGGTAATGAAATTGCAGAACTACTTGAGAGGAAAAATGAAAGTTTAGAAGAATTTATTGATTTTTTTGTAAATACCAAAAAGATTGTAAATGATAGGGAATTATCAGCATTTAATAAAAGGCATATGGCAGCACTCTTGAGCATTGAATATTTCCCATGGCCAAAGGATGAGGTTTGGGGAAGATTTCAAAAAGTTTTGCATGAGCAAGATAATAGGCAAAAATATTCCGACTGGTTGGAAAGAAAAAATGCCGGAAGAAAAGTGCGTGATTTTAACCCAAATCTATATAAACCAGAAGAAATTCCAACAATAACAGAATTAGAGATATTAGGCTTTGAATTAGAAAATAACATCGAAAAGTTTTATAAAAATTTGCCCGAAAAATATCAAGATCGTGAAAAATTCATCTTTGGTAAAGTAAAGAGCTATAAATCAAAAAAAGAAAATTGGGGAAGTTGGAGAATGGTAAAACTTGAAACACCTCAAGGAGAAAAATCTTGCTTCCTTAAGGAAGAGATTGTATATGTAGCAGGACAACACTTGATTGGTGAGTATTATATAAATAAGAAGGGTGCAATTACACTAACTAGGACAAAAGCGCTTGGTTAAGACTAGTTAAAGATTGCTCACATTGCCGTTTTGTCTGTTGACATGCGGCAATTTTTTTGTCATAATGTAGAAAAGAAGGAGGGCATTATGGCTGTTGTAAAAGAGGCAAAAATGTGGCATAATGTGAATATCTATCTGGAACGGAGGCGTTTGTATAATCGTGCGGGAAGCGCCAAAAAGCGCCAATATCCAATTTTAGCAGAATATTACAGGGCTTTGGCGGATTCTGTTTATGCCCATGAACAAAATAATTATGAAGAAGTCATTGTAAATGCCGAAAAGGCAAGAGAAATTCTTGCAAAGGCATATCTGGAATATCGCACCTATGTTGAAAAAGAAGGCGAAATGGTCTAGAGGGAGGAAAAATGTTTCATGTGAAAATGGCAGATACACAACTACAAGTTGAAAAAGGAAGTGGTCAAATTATTTCAATTCATGACGATAAAGAAAAAGCTCAAAAAGAAAAGGAAAGAATTCAAAAAGCAAATCCTCATGTTGTTGTTTATTTAAAGGTGGTTGGCATAGCAAAGAAAGAGGTGAATAGTGTCGAAAAACAAAGATCGAATTTTGGATGAAAATGACCCAGAATTTATCAAATGGCTAGAAGAACACACAGATCCATTCATCAATAATGATTGAAAAATTTGCGTAGCGAAAGAGGAATTGAAATGAAGAATGTTGTTATTAAAAAATGCAATTGCAAACATGATTTTCAAGACGAAACTTATGGAAAGCAAATGCGCATTTGGAATTTGACACAAAAGGGCGTTAGATGCACTGTTTGTAAAAATGAAGTAAAAGACAAATAGACAAGGCATGAGGTGATAAATGAAACAACATGTTTTAGACCTATTAAGAAAGCATAATATTCAATATCATGCCAATGATTATAAAGAGGGCAAGGCATGGTTTTGCTTAGGACGACCCACAGTAGAAATCCCGAGAATGGATGATGACATTTCATATTTTATCGCGTTGCATGAAATTGGTCATTTTGTCGGCCCAAGACAAGAAAACTGGTGTAGAATCTTAGAATCAGAGTTGGGCGCTTGGGAATGGGCAATTTATAATGCTGAATATTTAACCGATGAAATGGTAGAATTCGCAAGAGAGGCATTAGGCACGTATCTCAAAGGTAGGGCAAAAAGTACACAAGAGAAATACGAGCATCTTTTGGATAAAGCATTAAAAAATTGTTTATCACTCATTGTTGCATGATGATGATTTATTACACATCTGATTTACACTTCTCGCATAAAAATATCATACTATATTGCAATCGTCCATTCAAAGATATTGATGAGATGAATGAATGCATTATTGAGAGATGGAACAATGTTATAAAACCAAATGACATGGTCTATCTTTTGGGCGATGTTATTATGGGATTAAAAAAAAAAGCGCTCCATTAGTAGGCAGATTAAACGGACATAAGCATTTAATAATAGGCAATCATGATGAACCAAAAAAATTGGAATTAATATGTAAATATTTTGAAACAATTCAGATGCGTGCATTGATTGTTGATGGGGGTTATGAAGTTTTAATGCATCACATATCATTTGAATTGCGTGGTGGTAATGAGGGAAGAATAAATCTTTGCGGGCATGTTCATGATGAGTGGGTTATTAATAATGATTGGATAAATGTTGGCATTGATGTTTTTGGAAAGCCAGTTTCTTTGACACAAATAATTGCCGAAAAAGACGAAAGACAAAAAAGACTGGAGAATAAAGAATGTCTTTGGTAATTGATATACCAGAACAAGCCAGTATTGAGTTTAAAAATCATATTAAAAATTTGACACAAACACATAACATAAATATATTTAATGTAAACATACGAGTTTCCGCATCTTTTTGTGATGCCTTAAGTAGAACAATAAACATTCCACCAAACAAGAGGCGAAAATCTTAACCCAACTTTTACATCTAGTAGTTGACTGTAAACCACCAATCTGCCATGATGTAATAGTTGAACAAGTCCAGTCAAGCAAGAGTGAGAAAGAGAGTAAAAAATGGCTCATGAATTGATGCAACATGATACAATGGTTTCTGGAAACGGAATTGTTCCATGGCATGGTTTGGGGCAAGTAGTTAATGGACTCATGACTAGCGAAGAAGTTTTGAAATTGGCAAATTTGAATTGGAATGTTTCGGTACGTCCTTTGTCTTTTTCTGGAAATGATGGAAATTTGATTGAAGTTCCTGGTACGTTTGCTACTGTAAGGGATGATATTGAATATCCGCTAGGGGTTGTGAAAAGTCGCTATACGCCACTTCAAAACAAAGATGCCTTTTCTTTCTTTGACACTCTGATTTCTGAAAAAGAAGCCTTTTATGAAACTGGTGGCTCTTTGCAAAATGGATCAAAAGTTTGGATTTTGGCTAGGTTGCCAAAAGATATTGTTGTACTTAATCAGGATAGGACCGAAACTTATGCCTTGATTTATACGTCACATGATGGCACGGCACGATGCAAAATTAAACTTGTTAATACCAGGGTTGTTTGCGCAAACACAGTAGCTATGGCACTTTCAGAAAAAGGTAGAGAAATTGCAATTTCTCATACTCCCAACATTGTTGAAAAAGTTCGACAAGCACACGAAACCCTTGGTTTGGTAAACAAAATGCAATTGGAATTGCAAGAAGCTTATGAAAATTTCGCCAAGAAAGAAATCAATCAAGGCCAAACCCTAAAATATCTCAATGATTGTTTTCAATTGAATGTTGAAGATCAAAATGATTTTGAAAAATTGACTGAATTGCAGCAATTGGTAGAAATTGGGCGAGGTACTGATTTGAAAGGAGTTAGGGGAAGTCTTTGGGGCGCTTTTAATGCAGTAACGGAATATACTTCGCACAATGTGAATTATCGTTCCGAAGAAAATAAAATGAACTCTCAAGTTTTTGGATCTTCCGCATCAATTAATCAAAGGGCTTTTGATTTGGCAGTACAATTGGTAAAATAAGGAAGTATGTGGGCGGATGTTAACATCCGCCCATTTTTGCAATTAACGAGTTTTGAAATTGCACAAAAGCGCATTTAAAAGACTGTCGCAAACGTGTTTAACCAAACCTTACCCTTGCGCTTGTTGACTTGCTAGGCGTGCTAGTATATGATGAAAACATCAAGAGTGAAGGAGTTTTGAATGAGTAAGCAACTTTTAAGTATTGCTATTGAACAACTTCAGGCACTGGCTGATAAAGAAGAAAGGCGCAATGAGCGATTGACGCTTTTGGGCGTAATTAACATTCTCAATATTGTAAAAGGTGGCTAACATGACTATTCAGGAAGCAAGGGAAATTGTTGCAAATGATGGTTTTGATGTCTTTTTTGACTTTGATGGTTTTATGCTTCGCAAATTCGATAAATACGGCCAAAAAGAAATTTATGAAGTAACAAAAGAACAGTTGGTTGAAATGGCTGAATATATTCAAAAGGAGGTTAAGTAAAATGAGTGCTTATGTCGTTTCACAAGAAACACTTCATCGTGTAGTTCGTGCATGTGATAAGTTTGCTTTCTTTTATACTGATTTTCCAGAAATAAGGCATTGTAATGATCTTGGTTTTCGCCTTTCTAAATTTAATTGCGATGCGGTTAATTTTCGTTATCCAAATGGGCCAAAAGAAATTCCTTTCTATGATGGTTATGTTAGACCAAATGTTTCTGATGGACAATTATTGATGAGTTTGGAATGTTTTCTTTATCAATGCGACGAGGGTGATTTTGACGAGTATGATCTTTTTATCAAATTAGTTGAAGTTAAAGAAAGGATCAAAAATACCTTAATTAGCAATCTTCCTGAATATAAAAATGCAGAATGGAGGTAAAAAAATGTATCGTAATGCTTTTTACAACACTATTACTAAAGATTTTTATTTTGGAAGCTTTCGATATAGTACAAAAGAAGAGGCATTAGAAGATGCTTTAGTGTCTTTGGTTGATTTTGGTGAGGTTGAACTTATTGCAATTGCAGAAGTTTTTGAAACAAGGGAATTTAATTTTAACTCGATTTATAAAAGTTTTAAACAAGGAGGTTAAGATGACCATACGTGAAAAATGGAAAACTGTTTATCATCTCGTTCGTTTTAATGGCGACATTATTAAAGCAAAAGAATTTGTTATGAAAAACCATTTTGATAGAAAGTTTTCTGCAATAAGTTTGGCCGAATCAAATGTTATGAACAAAAAAGGGAGGTGGATTTTTGACCCTTTGAAACTTCTATTTAATAGTAAAGAAAGAGAATGTGAGTTTCAGTTCATGCGCGATGAAATAAAGTATCGCAAGAAAATGGGTTGGAAATCCGTATTTCATTAAAGGAGAGAATTAACAAATAATGATTGATTTAAAAACAAAAGGGGGATAAGATGGTAGTTTTATATCAAATCGATCTTAAAACAAAAGTAATTGAATGTATTGAACATTACGATGAAGATTACAATGCTTTTGAGTGTGCAAGAATTTGGAGAAAATTTTGGGAAAATCACAATGTGCAAATTGGGAGAACATTACTTTTAACTAACGTTATTGGCGATGAAAAATTCGCCTCATTGGAAGAAATGGATAAAACTTTTAGATATGAATTTGTGTCGGTGGGGGGGGGGTTTAAATGTTTATATTGATTAATAAACTAAATAGTAATAATGACCATGATGGCAATTTTTATGCAAGGGTTGAAAGTGTTCATCATACAGTAGAAAATGCCGAAAAAGCAAACGATAAATTACAAAAAGCTGTTAAGAAATGGAATGGGCAAAATTGCTATATGCCAACTGTTATAGCAGAAACAAGGCGAAAAATTACCACAGGCGAAAAGGTTTATGTGGAAATGGAAAAAACCGATTTCTCATTTTATAAATATGTGGTAAAATAAATGAGAAAAAGAATTGATGATAAGATTGCGTATTTATTTTCAGATAAAGGAGGGTTTATAATTGAAGATGGACGCATCAAAGAAATCGCCATAAAAGAAGAATTTTATTATCCAATCTTAAATAAATCTTGGTCCATTGAAGAATTTGAACAAGTTTTTAAAGTATTGAAGGAATTGCGAGAAGATATTGTCATAAACAGACTTTTCAAGAGTGACGAACAACATTGCCTGGCTTCGCGTGCGCCTGTTTAAGGTGTTTCTTTGACCCGCTTGGCATCAAGTGTCGCAAAGCATAATATAAGCCCATATGGCCTTGCACGCCTTCACTATACCTTAAACAAGCTTAATTTTACCATAACGGAAAATCAATTGACTTGGTTGCCTTCCTAGTTTACAATAAACACATAAGGTTAAAGAAGGAGGCACACGTGTCCTACAAATTCGAGTCTTATCGCTATGTAAATGGTGATTATCAAAAAGAAAACATTGATGATTTTTTCCAAGTTTCATTAAGCGATCTTATTTCTGATAAAGATGGCGAATGGGAATTTTTGGAATATACTCAAGGTTCTGATTATTCTGGCTCTTCTGTTGAACGCTCGAATTACGAAGTAATCAAAGAAATGCTTCAAAGTGGCGAACTGAATGAAAAAGATGTTAAATTGGTTTATGGTGGTGCTAATTCTTATGGCATCTTATATCGCATCGGAGCGTTTTCAAACGCTCCGAGTTTGTCTGATTTGAATGATGAAGAATTTGTTGAAAAGTTCTCCCAAGAAAATAATATCACTTTTGAAGAAGCTGAAAAGAAACTTGTACAAGCGGAACAATTGAAAAGCACCATTTCGGGTTTGGAAAATTATCACTTGATTGATGAAAATCATCTTTCATCAATCGAAATGGAATGGCAGAATGAAGCTTGGGAGTCCTGGGTAGAAAGTGATTTCAAAAAGGCTTTGCTCAATCATCTTGTTTCTAATTTCGAAGTTGAAACAGATACTGATGAATACCAAGTTGAATATCTGGAAGATTTGATCGAAAATTTGCCGGAAGAAAAGACTTATGAAATCTTTAATAAATTGGCAGAAAGGGCAAATGAATACTGGGAAAGTCAACATTCGGATATGTATATTGATGTTGAAGAAATTGCCAAAACTGCCACTATGCAAGATTTGATGGAGGCAAAGTAATGGAAAATCTTCTTATTTTGTTTTGGGACTTGGAAATGAAATTAAATGGTGTTGTAAAAAATGCCGAAAAACTAAATATGAACAAGAATGTTTTGGAAGCAGCATTGAAAGAAATTTCAATAAAGACAAAAGAAATTGAAGCAATTGTCAAAGGAGGAAGAAATGGGTAAACATCAATTGCGTCTTTTGAAATTCGCAATCAAATATCCTGGTATTCATTCGTTTGGAAAAGATCGTTCTACCATTGATGCTTTGAGGAAACTTGCAACATATGGGTTGATTGACATTGATTGGGATAGTAGGCAGTTTAAATTGAATGTATAAAATTTTCGCACTAAAACAACAAATTAGAGAAAGAATGGGGGTGGTAGGCAGAATGTCCCCATATTCCAAAAATATAAAAGGGGGTACCATTCAAAAATCTATAACACCCTGCATTTTAAAAATCAGAAAAATTTCGCGCAATGATATTGAGAAAGGAACACAAATGAATAATTTCGATAAATGGATGAATGTTTATGAAAAAAATCTCAAAAAGGCAGTAGAAACAAAAACGAATTATTATAATTGGCCTGTTGAAAATGTTCCACAAGTGGCACAAAAAATGGGTGAAGCTTTTAAACTTGGTTCATATAGTAAGGATGGTTTTGCTGTAAAATGGACATGTAAAGAATTGGGTCTAAAACATACATATACGGCAATTAATGAATTCCTCAAAATCTAGTGAGATGAATTTATCTCATGTATTAATGGGATATGTTAATAAGACATGCATTCAGCCATCATGGCCGGATGCATTTTGTGGCAGTAGGCAGTAGGAAGTAGGCAGTAGGCAGTAGGCAGTAGGCAGTAGGCAGTAGG
>ERZ1292642.581-Hain-H14-01um-R1-581-length-20382-cov-5_pt1 | contig 20382 bp, 25 predicted proteins | sample MGYA00564403_ERZ1292642 | MGnify/ENA primary metagenome ERZ1292642 (study PRJEB36523, sample SAMEA6512643) | groundwater metagenome | collected 2019-01-09 | study: AquaDiva: Metagenomics assemblies of 32 groundwater samples | reverse complement strand
GATTGGGAGATAGCTAAGTGGAGCAAGGCGGCTGAAGATGCCCGCATCCAGGAGATGCGTGAACAAGGTCAGCGTGACTGGGCGGCTGAACGTTACAAACAAGATATCGGTTACTATAAGCCTGCCGCATAAGGGTAACCATGCCTTTACCCTTCTTTAACATCCAAAAGGCGGCTGCGCCCTACTTACAACCATCACGACCACCGGTACAACCAGCCGGCGGCCAGGTAATTCAGCGTGCGGCTGGTCTATTTGGCGCACCATCAGCAACTCTGCAAGCTTCCCGTAGGGCTGAACGCTTGGCTCTTCAGCGGGAATTGCGTCGCCGTGGTCCACGTACGCCTTGGGAATTTGAGGATTGGTTCCGTAGTACACTTGGCTTTGGTCTACCGACTGGCCCGAAACCGACTGACCCACAGGGCCAGATAGACTATTTTATGAAACTTTACCAACGGGGGACTATTGACCAAAATACAAGAGACCAAAGAATTAAACGAGTGACAAGGGCTGGTTCACCAAATATCTTGGGGGCGACCGGCCAATTTGCTCAGGGCATAGCCAGGGCTATACCGACAGTCGGGGCAACTGTCCAACAGGCTATCACCCGTAAACCAACCGTCTTAAAACCTAACCGGGCAGGCCGGGTCTTATTCGGTAACAGACCAATCCAGTCAATCCAAGAGGGCGCTCGAACTACTGAAGAAGCTCACCCTGGGGGATTTGGGGTAGGTCCCTTTACCCTTTCGCCTAAATTAACCGGTGCAGCCTATAGCGGATTGAGCTTAGGCGCAAACTTAAGTATGGCCTCGCCAATTACCAGGGGTGCGCTTGGTATAGGCAGGGCGGCTGTTGGTAAAACAACTCTGCCTAAAGGTTTTGGCCAGTTGGCAACTGATGAGGCTGGTTTTGCCAGACTGCCACAAGGCTTTTTGGCCAGCAGCAAGGCAGTCAAGATTAAAAAAACACCGGCTGATAAAATCGCGGAGTCGGAGAAAATCCGCCAGTTCAGTGAAACTGTCAGGACTTCGCCATTTACACCCAATGAATATGCCCGGACTATCAAGGCTATGCCTCTAAAAACCAGGGTTCAAAAACCAATTATTGAGCGGGCCTATAAAGATATTAAGAAGGACCCCTGGGCAGCTTTTCAGGAGGCTAAAAAGCCGTTAAACATTAAGCAGAATATTGATTATCAAATAGCCAAACGCCAGTTATTGCTTGGTTTTTTTGCTAAAAATAAATACCACGACTTGGCCGATGAGGTTTTGAAAGTAGCTGCCCCAATTGGTAGCGAGCTGGGACAGGGCATAGCGATGTTTGGAGCTTTTTCACGCACTACACCAACTGGTATTTATTCGTATGCCAAGCAATTGGGGGCGTCTAATGATATAGCCAGTGGCTTTTTCAAACGTGCCAGTGAAATTCCCAAAATTAAAGACCCCTACAAACAGGGCGCTGCACGGGCTAAGCTAGCCGAGGACGCCGGCCGGCTCAACCCCAGCCCCCGTGCCCAGCAGATAGTGGATGTCTGGCGGTCGTTGCTTTTGACTGCTCCAACTACGCCTCTGGGTAGCATTTTAGGCAATGTCCAGGAGGCTATTCAATTACAGGGTTTGGTTAAACCTACGGCCGCGGCTTTAGATATTGGGATTGCTGGGGCTGGTAAGGGTTTAAAGAAATTAGGCTTCTTTAAAGGCAGTGAGAAAGTAGGCCAGCGTTCTATAACCTATAATCCGCTTGATGTGGGTGGTTACACCGCCGCTTTCGGCCGAAAAGTTAAAGAACTGCCGGCTTACTTGAAAACCGGCTATGACCCACGACTACCTTTAGCCAAATATGAGGCCGGGCAGGTTCGTTATGGCACCTCTAAGTCAGCCAGCGCCGGCCGTAAGGTCAGCCAAGGCATCTACCGGATGATGGGTGCTACTGACCAGCCATTTTGGTATGGTGCTGAACGGGTGGCACTCAAGGATATGGCCAGAATAGTCGCCAAGAATCAGGGTTTGAAGGGTGCTGAACGTCAGAAGTTTATGGAAGACTTTATGACTAAAGGCACAGTTCAAGCCAAAGCTGCTGAAGAAGCTAACTACTCGGTTTTTGCCAATCCGACCGTACTGGGTAAACGCGGCGGTCAGGCGGCCAATTGGGGCTGGCCGATGCGAGCTACATTGCCCTTTACTAAAATCCCGGCTTCAGTCGGGACTCGGATTTTTGTTGACCGCTCACCAATAGGTATAGTTAAAACACTTACCCAGCTCCGGCCTAAGAAATTTAAGGCCGGCGAATTTGACCAACGGGCTTTCACTCAAGAGTTGGCCAATGGTATTGTTGGCACGACTGAAGCTCTAGTCTTAGGAAAATATCTGGCTGACAAAAACTTGATTACTCTAGGTTACCCGTCCAGTGAAAGTGAGAGGAAGCGCTGGGAGCTGGAAGGCAAACAGCCTTATTCTATTAGAGTTGGTAATAAATACCTGAGTTTAAATTATGTCCAGCCTTTTGGTGGTACAGTTGCCTGGGGCGCCAGATTAGCTCAAGCTAAAAAAGAAGGTGAGGATTGGTCTAAATCAATTGGGCTGGCAGCCGGTACTGCTGCTAAATCCTTAACTTCTCAATCATTCTTACAAGGTGTTGGCCGGTCTACCGCTGCTCTGCAAGAGCCGGAGCAGAATGTCGGTGCTTATGTAGAGTCCGCTTCCGGCAGTATTATTCCTAATATTTTGCGAAGCGTGGCTCGAAGCACCGATAAAACCCAACGCCAAGTGGAAGATGTTGGTGAAGCTTTGATGACTGGTATTCCAGGCTTACGCCAAAAATTAACACCTAGGCAAAATGTTTTTGGCGAAGATATACCCCGGCCATCTAGTTTCTGGGATTCATTGTTTAATCCTTTGCGGCCATCCAAAGTTCGCGGCGATGAATTGTCCGGCGAGTTACGCCGTTTGGCTGACGCCGGTCAAAGTGTCATGCCACCAGCTATTAAAAAAGACTTTTACGGCAAAGACAAAAATCAGGCTTTAACCAAGGAAAATATTTATGCTTTCAACCAGACTATTGGCCCAGCGATAAAGCAACGTTGGCAGAAAACAATTAACGAGCAGGGTTATAAAGCCCTGCCTGATGAATATAAGAGGAAAGTTTTATCTGGTATCGCTGAAGAGGCCAAGCGGCAGTTTAAAGCTAGTGGCAAGATTGGTGAAATGGACGACTATATCAAGAAACAGCAGGAGGCGGAGTATGATGACCGGGTTATTAAACCGGAAATTTCCTCTTATCAGAATAAAGTCAAGGGTGACTCGCGTTATCAGTCTTTGAGTGACCGAAATAAAGAAGATGTCCTATCCAGTATATCCGAGGCAGTACGCAAACAGATTAAAGCTAATGGTAAAGTTGGTGAGCTGAAAGATTATGTGGCTGTTCAAGCCAAGCAACAAAGAAGCGACGAGCTAAAAGCCCAGTATGATTCAAGGGTTCTTGAGCTATACAAACTGAATAAGACCAAATTGCGAGAGACGTTGGCCAATGACCCGAATAGAGCTGAGCTGGAGCGTCTATTGCTGGAATATGACCGCAAACGGACTGACAGCGGCTTCATAAAAAAACCCAAGTATAAAAATGGTTTATACCCATCTCGATAGAATAACGGTTATAATATAATTAAGATGGCCAAAGGTGATAATCAAGAATACACTTGGACTGTAGCTGACATCCGTAAGCTCGACGCTAGACTATCCAAGATTGAGTCGTGCCTCCAAGAGGTAAAACGTTCCCTAAAACCTCATGCTGTAGTAGTCAGTCCTGCAAACACTTGGAGCTGGAAAGCCATCGCCGTGATTATCGGCTCGACCATTGCTACTATTTTATTGGCCGTCCAGCAGGTAACGAAATGAATGAAGCGCTTATACTCTTACTTCTCGGCCGCCTGCCTTTGTACGGATATGTCTTTTATAGGGCTTGGAAGTTCAGAAAATCAGCAGTTGTCATTTCGTCTTTTTGGTTGGGGGCATTAGCGTTATCAGCTATGGCATCAGCAACTGCTAGCGCTCTTTCGGTCTCAGCGCTCAACAGAAACCTTATTGGCTTTTCGGTGGCTATTTCAATGTTCATGCTGGCGCTGACGGCTAGGGAGTTGAAGGTAAAGAAATGAGGTATCCCGTTAATCAGCCTTTCACCGTAACCACTGATTTTGGAGTGCCGGACAGCAACGCCAAGTTCGCCTATCATAGCGGCTTGGATTTGGGCGTACCAGCAAACCGCTCAGTCTACGCTCCGGCCAGCGGCCAGCTAAAAAACATTATCAGCTCAACTGGCGGCAATATGGTTCAGATATTTGATGGCCGGTACTACCATCGTTTAATGCACAACAATAGTTTTTCAAGAAGTGACGGGCTGGTCAATGAGGGCGAAGAAGTAGCCAAGGCCGGAACTACCGGCCTTAGTTTCGGTGTCCACGTTCATTGGGACATAGCTAATAAAGCTATACCTACCTCTTTCAATGATTTTATAAGTCCGTTAGAATATTTAAAGAAAGAAGGTAACATGCCAACATTAGCAGATAGAGATATGGTTGATAGGTTAGCGCATGGATTTTTAAATGATTCCATAGAAAAAAATCCAGGCTTAAATTTTTACGTTGGCCAACCAATAGACTTGGTGGTCAATACTTTTAACGAATCCCAAGAACGGGATGGATTTTTAAAATCATTACAAGCCAAGGATGTTAAAATCGCTGACCTACAACTCCAGCTGGACACCGCCTCTAAGGGTTCAGTGCTGGACCAAAAGACTAAGGATAAAATCGACCAAACATCCAGTGATGTCAGCTGGATTAGGGCTTTACTCAATAGGATTTTTAAATGAAACTTTATAGAAGGGTTATAATAAAAGTATGAAGCCTAGAATGAAGAAGAAAATTACGGTTAAAAAAGCCGGTAGCTATAAAGGCCAGCCCAATAAACTGGGGGGTGGAGGTCGATTTAAGCAAATGACCGATAAAGGTATGAGCAAGGGTTTGGTAGCTTGGATAGGTCGTAAGAAACATGGGGCTAAGCAGATGGCCAAATGGTCAGCCGCTGGCCGGAAAGGTAAATAATGATAGATTTCATAGCTCGTTTAAGCTCACGCAAGTTCCTGTTAGCTGTCGCGGCTTTTCTTACAGCTGTGGCTAACGACGAATGGGGCGTAGGACTAGGTGCGGTCTTAGGTTACCTCGGGGTTGAAGGTGCGGCCGACGTTATGGACCGTCGCGGCTAACCATACTTGTGGAAATCCTCCTCTGAGTAGATTTCTTTAGCTTGCTTAGGATAATTTTTGATAAATGCCTCTTTCTCAAAAGGCTGAATTATATCTTTGGCATAATGCCGGCGTTGCCACTGGCGGTCGTACTGCCGCGCGTATAAGGCGCTGGTTTTGGCGTCTGCCCAGCAGGACTGACAACGGTCTGAAATATATTGACCCTGACTGACACCTGAAATTAAATCATCCGCCGGTTGCTTACAGACTGGGCATGTTTTAGGGGTTGAGCTTGGCGATACGTTCTTGTTCTTCATCAGCCAGTATTTCACTAATGCCTGCTGGTTCAACAAAAATGGCTGGCGGAGCTTTAGGCTCATTCTGGGGTGTCTGAGGATGGCTGAGAGCATCTTTTAGGTCAATTAGTATATCTAGCACCTTTCTTAGAAAAAAGCCCACAAAGAAGGCTACAAAGATTAGACCGACTAGTATTAGCTCAATCATTCTTTCTCCTTATCTATAAAGGTAATAAGCGCACCGGCTTTTAGGACATTAACAGCTGCCGAGGCAGCATTCTCAATCACCTGTTCCAATACTAATGTCGGGTCTAAAATACCTTCTTTTATCATATCAACCAACTTATCTTCAGCTTTTAAGTTGTAAGCCAGCGGATATTCCGCGGACCTCACCTCGGCTAATTTAACTTCAGACTCTAGGTCAGCATTGCGTAACAGCTTCTGGAAGGTACGATAAAGAGCCATTTGCCAGATTTCATCAACCTCGCATTGAGCCAGTTCGATTAAGGTCCGGCCACCACCAGCCACTACGCCGCTACTGGCTGCTGCGCGGGTAGCTTGGATAGCATCCTCAACCCTAAACTCCAACTCTTCTTTCTCGGTGTCCGTGGCACCACCAATCCTGAACTTGGCAATCCGGCCTTCCAATTTAGCCAGCCTGTCACGCAATTTTTCCTGAATCGGCGCGGCTGTTTCCAGCTCTAGCTGTTCTTTAATTTCCTTCTTACGACGTTCTATATCCTCACCAGCGCCTTGCCCGCCATACACACTAGTCTCGGCTGACGTGGCCATTACCCGGTCAGCCCGGCCAAAGTAGTCTCCGTCAACCGACGATAAATTCTCGCCTGCTTTAATGGCTTTACCGCCACAGTAAATAGCCAAGTCTTCCATGTAATGTTCACCCATGCCGGCTGGCGGTGTCTTAGTAATCGTACCATCAAAAATACCCTGGTTAATATTAGCTACCAGCACATTGTAGGCTTCACCGTCTATCTCGCCAAAAAAGGCTATTTGCAGGGCTTGCTGCAGCGGCACTGGTTGGCCGTTCTGGGTAACTGGTAGTTTCTGGTCGTGGTGGGCCCGTTCGCCAATCTTGTTTAGTAGATTAATAGCGTCCATGCGAGAAGTGATAGACTTGGAGGTCACCACCATATATGGATTCTCCAAGTCCTTTTTGCCTTGGGCTAAAGCTGTAAAGCCTTGTTGTAAAAAATAGCCATTCACATAAGAACGCTCCACTCCTTCAACTGGCGCTTTCTCAGTCACTAGGCCACCATCAGACCCAACCTTTTCAACAGCCTCGGCAATCAACCGGCCGAGCGCTGGGTCGCCACAAGATACACTGGCAACCTGTTCCAGCTGGCCTTTCTTAATCGGCTTGGACAATTCTTTTAGTTTATTTAGCAGAACATAGCTGTCTTTTTTAAGTTGGTCACAGATTTGCATAGTATGGACGCCGGCAGCTGATTTAAACTGGCCATGTTGAATAAGATTATAGGCTAAAATAACAGTAGCAGTTGTGCCATCGCCGGCATAATGGTTGGTCATTTCAGCAGCTTCAATTAGCATCTGAGTACCTAGATTGCGAGGCCGGTCCTCCAAATAAGATTCCTTGGCGACTGTTACTCCATCACGTGTAACAACCGGCGTGCCGTAGGTTTTTTCCAATATGACATTTTGACCTTTCGGTCCATAAGTCAAACTAACAGCTTGGTAAACCGTTTCAGCCCCCTCCAATAAATATTGTTTAGCTTGGTTGCCAAAATAGAATAATTTGCCATCTTTAATTGGTTGGGACATTTAATCTTCCTCCATGGCCATAATGCTGGCCCACTTCATTAGTAAGTATTGTTTGCCTTCGTGTTCAATAATGGTGCCGGACTCGCTGCGCTCTGGCCACCAGACAACTTTACCAACTAGCTGTTTATATTTATCATGGACTTTTTGTAAAATCTCTTCGTTCATCATTGAGCTATCAAAATAATAAGTATGGCTGCCCCAGTAAGTCAAGAAGTCAGATATAGCCACAACTTTGCCTTTGCGGATACCCTCTTCAGGGTCTTTCTGGCCGGCCCATGGCCCATCAGCCTGAAGTTCTACCAGGAAGTAATCATTAACGGGTACTAATTTGCCCATAAATTCCTACTCCTATTAAACAAAAACTTGCTATGAATAGTCAAGTAGGGTGCATAATAAAAGCAGAGACCACCTCACAAAATCTCATGGAAGAATATCAGGAACGAGACCGGTCTTGGTCAGTCAAGGACCCCCTACTACTGTTCGTCTTAGATGGGGTTAAATACTCTGTTGAGCAAAATAAGCTCACATGGGAAGAGGCTCGTGATAATGTTATTAAATGGTTTCCAGACGCTCAAATTGTGCTTCGGCAAGAAGAGCAAGCCGATGGATAAAGAAAGAAAAGTCTGGGGACCACAAGACCCTAAGCTTGAATATGACCCACCCGTTTGGCGATTAGGTGAAGTCTTGAAGTTGCTTAAAATTATCAGAATTGATGAAGTGGATGCCAAATTAATGACCAAAGCTCAAGCCCAAGATATGATTGACAGGTTGGAGGGTTAGTATGGCCGTCTATATAGTTATCTTAATAATCATCCTGATTGCCGTTATCGTAACGGCGTACAACGACCAGACACCACGTCATTAGATGTAAATATACTCATACTCCGAGACATGCACCCATCTATAATCCTGTATACCAACGCCAAAAACATTCATCTCATTTAGCTCAACCATATCACCGTTAATTGAGTTAACAATGCCGACGTGGCCGTACCAGCCATCATCCATTTGAGCTACGCTGCCTACTTTCGGAATCGGTGAAACAACATAACCCTCGGCTCTGGCGTGTTCATCCCAATCGGAAGCATTTGACCAGTGTCCAGGTATTGGCAGTTTTGAAGCGACATACCAAACACACTGACCCCAGTAATATCCCGAAGTATCACCGCCGCCTCTGCCTACAAAGGCTATCGGACTTTCAAGTTGACGTTTAGTTTGTAGTTGCCGTTTTAAATCTTCATTCTCAGCCTTTTGCTGCTCGCTCTGCGCCTTTATCTGGTTAAACTGCTGTCGGAGGGCACCTTTTGCCTTAAATTGATTCTCAAGCTCCTGAGATATGTTAGAACGATATTTACGGAAATCATTATCGGTCTGGTTATAGGATTGGATGAGGCCTAAGAAAAGACCGCTAATGATAAAGGCAATAATGAATTTGGGCAGGTGCTTTTTTAAAATAGATAACCGCCGTTTTATCAAGGAGTGGTAAGCTCTTAATTTACGGCGGTTGTCTAGACTACCATGTAGTCGGGCTTTAACCCACCCCACCCATTGTACCAAACCTGTCAATCTTAGAAAAGATACTGTCTTGGATAACACTTTATCGTCTCTTTTAATAGATGGGTGGTGGCCGCCCAAAACTCACTCAAACTTAAATAGGACTCCATGACAGAGTCCATTCTAGTTTGGGGATAAACAGGCAGTTCCTCGTAGGGTAGTTCCTGTATTAAGTTGAAGTTCAAAATTATGAGCGTGAGGCTCGGTGGTCTCCTTGTTTAAGGAAGCCTATATTAAAGCACGTAACTGAGCTTGATTACTAGATGTACTATATGGTCTACAAAAAGAGTAGTTAGGTGTTAGTAGAATTAACAACGGCTCTACTTGTTCGCATTTTGTTCTACGGCCTAAGGCCACGCTCCGAGCCGTTTCCTTCTTACCTGCTTAGAGTTATTAGGCTCTAAGTTAAGCAGTATAAGTGAGGTATCCGTATCGTCACGCGGCTGGTATCTACCCGACCAGTGGGACACGCAAGTACCAGTTAAAGTACTTGACAATAATCTATCATGGGGATTACCATGTAGTCAAGCCACTACATGTGGTGTAAGACACAGACAATCAAGCACCAGTTAAAGTTAAGCCCGTCAGAAATGGCGGGTTTCTCTTTTACAAAATCCGAATCTTATTGGTACTTGTGCAGTTATCGCAAGTACGTGGCATAGTTGACTTAATTTTAGTGTTCAGTTATAATCTTTATCGGTACTTTAACACCTTAATAATTGATAATACACAGTAATTAGCATTGACATACTCGCTATGCTAAAAGTACCATTAACGTATCGCTTGAGCGTTATGCTTGGGCAAAGAAAAAAGGCGCTTGCTTGCAAAAACGCCTTTAGTCATCGAACAGGTTTAAATGAGCTTTCTTAACTCAGTTAAGGGGGCTCATTTAATTTTCTTGTCAATTTGCTGACGCACCCATTCACTGACATTCAGATTCTCTAATGCTAATTTAGACTTTAGTTTACGATGGGCGGGTTCGGATATATAGACAGTCACCCGGATGATGTTATCCTGCTTCTTTTTCAACTCTAGTCTCCTTCAACAAACTAAGTATAGTTGATTTGTCTATACTTTCGGGTGATAGGTCAATGTCGGCCTTACTTACGTCATCAACTATTTCAGCTCCAGCAGATACCAAGACGTCATTCAGAATAATTGAATCGGTGTAATAGTTTAACAGAAACTTGCGCGCCCACTCTGTATATTCCTGACCCCGGGCACTAATTGCTTTACCAAGATTACTTTCAGCAAAGTAGAACTTGGTGCTGTTTTCGTCAGCCACAACGATACCTAGGTTTTTCATCTTCACGCTGATTTCAGTATTGCTTAGAGCCACAATCTTATTTGGGTCAACGGTATAGTTTTCCTCAATATCAGCTTTATTAGCCTGGGACACCAAAATTTTAAATGGCACGGCTACGCTATCGTCAAAGTTGTAATAGTTTACAAACATAATCCAAACACCACGAGCCTGTCCATCGATGTGAAATACCTCAGTAGCACCCTTTGGTCTTAGTGCGTCTGTGATGTCACCAGAGAAGTAGATGCCGTTCTCGGAGTCTCTATAGCGACCGTCCCAACCAATTTTTCCCTCGGCATTTGAAATTGACAGGTCGAGGTCAATTCGATGACGTGGCTGGTTCTGCCAATGAATACCACAAACCATGTCCTGCGCCACTTCAACATAAGTACCAGTTGGTAAATCGCCAGTAAACTGCTTTTCGGTAGCCGGCAGACCGTACTTTACTCCTTTAGGGATGAAGATTTTTTTACCAGTCACATTTGGTTCTATGTCCTTGACGATAGAAGCCATAACTGCCAAGTAGATAGTCTCAGCGCCCTTTTTATTATCGAAGCTGAACTCTTTTGCAAATGACTTACCGTTCCGAATCCTATAAAGGATAGAGTCGGCATCAGTCGTTCGGAACTTCAGAGCGTAGGCAAGGCGAATTTTTCGGAAGATAGAGGCATCGGACAGCGCTTTTTGGAAAGCACCACTTTCAGGGGCTTCCCTGTGGCTCAGACGAGCCGTAATAGTATTGAGCAGGTCTTCGGCCATTGGTTCATGATGAATCTTAGCTAACCGGCGGATTCGGTTAATACTTTTCTTAAGCTTGGTATTAGTTCTAAAAGCTAGGAAGATAGGCTTGTAGCGATAGAAAATTTTAGCTAGGTTCTGTAGCCCAAACTCTTTCTCGTAGGTATCGAAATAGCGGGCGATATCTATATTGTCACGTCCTTTTAGTTCCTCAATCAAATCCTTGTTCTTAATCAACAGAGTTTTACTTGTTGCACGATAAACTACATAACGTAGAAACTCAATTGGTTTGGCTGGTACAATGCCGAAGTAATCATAGAACGCGGCTTTAACCTCTTTGTTATTAACCTTTTCAACATCTTCCTCATCGAAATCGACCAAAGTCGTTACGTCTAAGACGTCAGCAATAGTCTGTTCGCTTAAGGCTACGCCAGAACTTAGGAGCTCCAATAGCTTGGCCTTTAATTCTTCTTTAGTCAGACCTCGGATGACTACAATTCGTACACCGTCCTTAAGCTCAGGTGCATCCAGTTGTTCGCCTGGAATGTACACCGAGTCTTCGTTATAAACGCCCATTCTCTCAGCGCCATAAGTCGTCAGATAATGGATAATTTGCTCGAAGACTAATTGCTGAATAGAAGCGTCTCGTACCTTAGCAAATGACTTATGAAATGTTTGGTTCAGTTCCTCAGAGCTCCGCCCATAAGCCTGGTCGACCAATTCTATAAGATGAGCCGTATCAGGATAATTAGCAATAACTACCGGGTCAAATATAAAGCCTTTAGCCAATGTTACTTTCATTAGCTCTGGATTTTCAGCTGAGTCTTTAGTCTCCACTGGTAGAGCCTTGAATAGTCTAATTGTTGAGTTCATATTTATCCTTAATCTGGTGGCGGAAAGTAACGATAGTTGGCGCCTTCTCAGGCAATGTTAGGAACTTTCTATGCCACGCTTAATTGTCAAAGTGGCGAGTAGTAAATAACATTTCAGAGTTGTTTGATAGGAACTACTTATGCCACTAGTACAACTTATATCACTTGTATAATAATGTCAACAATAATTTATGTATATAACTTTGGAACGCACGGTTGGATTCGAACCAACGTCTTCTGGCCCAAAACCAGAGGTCCTACCGCTAGACGACACGCGTACTTGGCGGAAGACTCAGTTGCCGACACTGATGGTTTTACCCACGCTCGGTTTAGCAAACCGGCCCAGGCCCGGCCTGGTTAATCTTCCTGGTTCAGGTGCTAGGACTCGAACCTAGATAACAACGCTCAGAACGTTGCGTCCTACCATTAGACGACTCCTGATTATGGCTGGAGCGGTGAGGCTCGAACTCACAACCTCCGTGTTAACAGCACGGCTCACTACCTATTGTGATACACTCCATCAATGTCTTCCAGTACGACGTCGCCATGCATATATTTGTTCCCTATGAACCGCTTTGCAGAGCTCGCATTTACAGTGATTGTAAGAGCGTGGTGTCCCATGCTCGGTCCTAGAGTCTTGCCAGCCCATATCCTTGAGGGTTTTTTTGTTATGACAAGATTGACATAACAATTGACACTTCTTCAATTCGTCATTCAGCTTTTTTCTGCCATGACTCAGCATATCCGCTATACCAATTATTTTGGTGGCTTTGTCTATGTGGTCGAACTGTAGGTTAGACTTACTTCCGCACTGAACACATCTTTGCCCAAGTTTCTTTATCGCATATTCACGATTTACGGCACGTCTTTCAACCATATACTTCTGCATACTAAGAGGCATAGGTATATATTAACAGCTATCGTACTACCATGTAAAGGTGCTTGGCGCCAGCAACGGGGCTTGAACCCGCTACAACTCCGTGACAAGGAGACATGATACCCATTCACCATGCTGACTTACTTGGGGTGACAGACGAATTTTGAAATCGCAACTCTTCCTTCACAGGGAAGCGTGATGCCTTTTCACTACCGTCACCAAACTGGCGGAGAGTTAGCGAATCGAACGCTAGAGGCTTTTACGCCCAGTCGTTTTCAAAACGATGTCCTCGGCCAACCGGACACTCTCCACTGGTACTCCGCGCTGGACTCGAACCAGCACTTGAACGGGTTTAAGCCGTTTTCCTCTGCCATTGGGATAGCGGAGCTGGTACGCCAGAAGGGAGTCGAACCCTTAAAACCTGCGTTCTAAGCGCAGTATGTATACCGATTCCATCACCGGCGCTGGTACTGGCAGTAGGATTTGCACCTACACTGGACCGCTTTTGAGGCGATTGTCTCTACTTTTGGACTATGCCAGCTGGACGCAGGTATCAGATTTGCACTGATGACTTTCCGTTTTGCGGACGGGCGCCTTTCTTCTCGGCTAACCTGCGATGGTCCCGCCATTCAGATTCGAACTGAAAGGGTCACAATGACTTCTGATTTACAGGCAGCTCTCGACCCTTACTAGTCTATGTCGGGTGGTTTCTCCCCTCGGAGTCGCACCGAGCCGCGACGGGCTTCAACCGCCTGCTCTACTGCTGAGCTAGAGAGAATTATGGTCAGGGACGACAGAATCGGACTGTCATCTCGCGGTCCCAAACCGCGCGTGTTGCCACTACACTAGACCCTGATATGGCACCGGTGGTAGGAGTTGCACCCACTCTCACAGGTTTGGAATCTGCTGCGCTCTTCAGCGTCACCGATATTAAAAGAACCGCCCGGAGGTCACAAGGCGGTTCTTAGTTTGGGTATAAGGTGCGTGAAGACTACACTAAACAACCGCCTGGATATTCGAATTATCCTGGCACCAATGTAAGCTTGGTTGTAAGTATAGTGCTTTCATAGTTCGATTATATCATATTTGGTCAACCTTACGGGATTCAAACCCGTGTCTGCTGCCTGAAAAACAGCGGTCCTTGGTCACTAGACGAAAGGTTGTGGTACTCCCTAGCGGATTCGAACCGCTGATTCCGACTTGAGACGCCGGTGACTTGGCCGCTTGTCGAAGGGAGCTGGAGGGCCGCTTGGGAATTGAACCCAACTAATCCGGCTTAAGAGGCCGGTGCATATGCCGCTCTGCCAGCGGCCCGCTTGGTGGAGAATGACGGTTCTGCCCCGACGTTCCCTGCTTGCAAGGCAAGTGGTCTACTATTGACCTAATTCCCCTGGTACCCCTGGAAGGAGTCGAACCTTCGTTTTAATGGCTTAGAACACCACAATCTATTCCCTAGCAGAGGCTTGGTGCGCCACGAGAGACTTGCACTCTCCCCTGCTGCTTGGAAGGCAGCTATGCTCGTCTATTGACACTAGCAGCGCATATGGAGCCACTTGCCTGGGTTTGCACCGGCTATCCCTCTTTACAGGAGAGGCGTGATACTACATTCACCAAAGTGACATTGGTACCCGGTAAAGGAATTGCACCCTTATTTGTCGGTTCGAAGCCGACTGTTCTGTCTGTTGAACTAACCAGGCTGGTAGCGGCGACGAGAGTTGCACTCGCTTTCTCGGCTTATGAGACCGGCTAGTTTACTGAAACTAGTACACCGCAGTATGGTACCCGATGACGGATTTGGACCGCCGACGCCCTGTATGTAACACAGGCGCTCTACCAGGCTGAGCTAATCGGGCTGGTTGGCCATAGCAGAGTCGAACTGCTGTCATTAGCATATAAGACTAAGGTTTTGCCGCTAAACTAATGGCCGAAATGGTTGACTGCCCAGGTTACGCTCCTGGCTTTCCGCTGTATCAGAACGGAGTTTTGCTACTAAACTAGCAGTCATTATGGAGGGCCTAGTCGGAGTCGAACCGACCTCACGACGGCTTAAAAGGCCGTTGCCTGAACCGTTCGGCCTTAGGCCCTAAATTGTTTTTGTTTTCCGAGTTGTCAAGGTGCGTTTAATGACGGTCCCACCGGTCGTGGCGGCCATTCTGCGTTCTATCCTTTTGACTCGTTTATTCATAGTTGAATTATAACATACCCTCATATTTCTTCAATTTTAAGCATACCATTTTCAGCCCAATATTTCTCGGCGTAAATTCGCCAGACATAAGCATCATTGGTTTTATCAAGCGCGTCAAGCACGGCCTTAATCAAATTGTCAGTGTCGGGACGCTGCCGGTGGGGCTTATTAACCATCTCCTGCTGTTTTTTCTTTGACCAACTAGCCGGCACAGGCATATAAAAAATCAGTCGCAGGCTAGCTGGCAGCTCTTGGCCGTATAAGTACCTGAGCCGGTTGCAGTAGGCAAAGTAGCGCTGGGCCGGCCTGGTCCAGGTGGCACGGTAGTTAATCCGGGGAGCCGGCTGTGGTGTTATATTAATTTTCATGTGGAAAGCTCAGCGGCGGCTCAGAGCCTCGAGCGCTTTAATCGGATGGAGGGTAGAAACTTAACAAAACTAACCTCCTTGCGAACCGCTGGTTTGTCTAGCTTCAACCCCTTTCCTGCTCATCTGCTTGGCGAATTGCCGGTTATTAAAGGCACCGCCTTTGTGATGCTTGACGCGTTGCCGAATTTCCCGCATATGGGCTTTATAAGCCGCTTCGGAGCCATACTTTTTTATCAGGCTAGCCTTGGTTTTATTCATTAAAATAACATTTCCTGCCTATTATCTATTATATCGAAATAGCGCCGGGGCAAGATAAGCTGGGGTTCGTAGGGGGGCCGCCAAAAAGGGATACCGTGCCTTAGCCATTGGTCAGCCGTAGTCTTATAGAGCCGGCCTTTGTACTCTAGGCGAATATGTTTCACGCGCGGGTTGGTGATTAAGTGCTTAGCCAAGCCAAACCCATCCATGGCCCTAAACAGGACGACCTGCCGGCCACGCTTGGTTAGGGTCGAGCCAATAAGGTCACCTGTGTATTTGCCGCTGATTACTAATTTCATAGCTAAAAAGGTATATCGTCTATGTTCATTGGCTCGTCGCCAATGTCTTCGACAACGATATCCTCGTCCTCATCTTCTGGCTTGTGCTTAATTGAGTCAGCTTTTTTCTTAGCCTTGTCGTAGCCAGATTCAGTTGGTTTGTAATAGGTCATTCGCTGACCGCCCTCGATAAGCTCATCTAGGTCAATTGCTTGGGCTTCTTCAACCTGTCTGGCCAGTAGACCGGTAGATTTAGGCAGGGCAGTGACTGTATGCTTAGTCTCTAAACTTTCACCGATAGTAACAACTTTAATGTCAGTCTTTTTAAGATTTGCGCCAAAGTCTTCGTCTTGGTGGATAGCTTGCAACTGTTTAGCTACACCTGGCGTAGTATTCCAGACTCTAGCTTTGTCTTCGTTGTAGTCCCAGACAACAAAAGCGAAGCGGGTATTGCCAAACTTGTCCATAGACACCACTGGGTCGGTTGTCAGGACCCTCATTTTCCTAGGGCTGGTGTCGGCGTTCAGCCGGACGAACAAACCGCCATCTTTAAATTTGAAATCACGCAATGGGTCGGACATCTTGTTTCCCTTTCTTAGTTACTTGTCCAAATAATCGAACGCTATCAGGAAAAACTACCAACTCAGGCGGTTCAGGAAAACCGCCCAAGTATTCCAGGGCAGTGGTATAGATTCTGTTAAAGGCTGCCGGCGTAACCTTTTTTTGACGGTGCAGGCTAGCATCTTGCATGTCAAAATGCAGCTTGTGCTTAGGGCTGTAGCGCCAGATATAAGCATAGTTGGCCTTTGGTTCTTTGGTATAACTTAGGTTGTTCATCTGCCGGTACTTGGTCGCCTGAACTTTGTGGTTATAGGCTGACCGGCCAGTGAACTTGTAGTCCAGCACAAACCTGACTAGCCTTTTCCGGCCGATTAGGGGCTTTTTAAATACTAACTCGTCATTTTCTAGTTTTAATGCAGTTGAGCCAGCTAAAAGAGCGTCTAGACGGCGTTTATCGGCTGTAGACTTAATGTCCAAGGTGCCACCAACCTTGCGCTTAGAATCGGCTACCAGCAGTTCGGTTCGAGTATCTTTAGGCAATCGGTTGTCAGGAAATAAAAATCGTAAGGTCCTAATATAACTAACGAGGGCATCTTTTTCGTAAACCGTCGGATAATCTTCTAAGTAAAGTTCTAAGCCGCTGGTTAGATGCTCTAAGGCCCGGTGCAGCTTAGTGCCGCGGTCCTTGGTCATGGTCAGCAGCTCCAGGCTCTCTTCTTCTGAGCTGCGGCGCAAGTATTGCCTCAAGCCCTCTGGAAAGGGTGCCCCAATGTCCAAGATGTGGGTCAGACTAACGTAAAACTCCCCGTCACCATAGTAGTAATGTTCCAGGTCTAGGTCTATTCTAGTTAGCCTGCAGTTGCTCAGTTGGGTTGTGAATTCATTAAGCCCCATTATTTATTTTTTAGCCTTGCCCCGTTTGGAAATTTTGCCACCCATAGCGCCGGCTGAACGGGCTAGTTCACGATTGGCCCAAAAACCGCCAAAGTGACTGTTTTTGCCACCCATAGCGCCGATACGAACATAAAAATCTTCGCCATGAAGCCTTTTATTTGTGGCGGCTGCTCTAGCACCGCCGACTTTAGTTCCTGCCATTATTGATTCTCCTTTAATTAATGCCCCAAGGGCTATTGGCCCAAACAGGCTTGTAACATTTCCCAAAACTCCATACGGGTGAACGGGGCTGTTCGGAGGGTATCAAAACAGCCCCATATTATTGTGCAAATTAAATTTGCACTGTATAAGGTGCTAACCAAGTTAATGGTTCAGGTTAATGGTACACGTCAATGGAAAACCTGTCAAGTATTTAATGAGCTACTGTTTGGAAAAAAGTGGTTCTTCTACAAGTCTAAGGCAGACCGGCAGCTAACATAAACAAGCCGGCTAGTATTAGAAAAAGGGCTAGGCCAATAAGCCCGTCTTTTAAATCAGAGCTATATTTTTGCTTGAGGGCTTGATACCACAAGTACAGCTCTTTCTCAATCTCGGCTTTGCTTAAGTCGGGCTTGCTCATATAATTCTTTCAACTACTTTTAGGCCTATTATAAGGCCTATAAAAGCCCCTAAGATTGCTAATCCCAACTTAATCATTTTGTAACCTTTCTCAAAACTTAATTAATATTCAGGGCTTGTAAGTCTACTCGCAAACGTCTTGCAAGCCCACTCAAACAATTTATAGGCTGAAAGTGTCGCCACCACCGCACTTAGCTGATTCTTTTGTTAAGCGGTTTATCAGCACCCTTAAAATGAACCTGGGGCCAAGTTTTAGCTCAGCCCCAGCTAGTGGGGCCCGTAAAAGGCCCCACTAGCCCAGCGGTTATTTTAGAAACTTTATTGCGCCGTTCAATCTTGCGGTTTTTGTATCTTCGTCTAGCGTATCCCAGTCCTCGGGCATTATCAGCCCTCGGCTCTCTAATCCGGCTTTGAGCATACGCTTTTTCCAGTCATTAGACTCTTTTTGGTTGCTGGTGAGCACATCACCCAGTGCCATAACGCTGGCGATTGTTTTAAGAGGTTTTAAGCTATTCTCAACCCTCTTTTTGCTGTGCACATAGGATTGTACCCTTTTGCGTTGCCAATCGGTCATAGCCGGACTCTGAGCCAGTTTGGCCATAACACTCTCAAACTCGTAGCGTTCCCATGTCCGGTTGATATAGGTGCATTTTGCTTTGTCTACTTCGTCGTCACCGATTATGAGAGTCGCCAGATGCCTAAAGCCTGTCCTAGTGTTCTCCGCCCGGCAAACTATTTCAATATCTTTATTGACTCTAAATATTTTCACTTTGTCGCTCCTTTGCATAGTTTACGCTACCTTTAGTACCTTCTTTGACTTCGGTCTTTGACGGCACATAGTTACCCCAGTAGTCCCGATGGCCCTGCTTTCCTAGTGTACATAGTCCCTGCTCAATCAGACTTGATGCTGTCCGGCCGACGTGACCCTCTAATTGCCAAGCTAATCCTGTGTCTATTAAGTGCTGGTAGCCCGCAATAAACTCTTTTTCGGTTACATCATCTCGCCACAAAAATGACGAGTCGAACACTTTATCTTTACTGTTACTCATGATATTATCTCCTTGTGATTGTTACTTATGTTAGAGGTGGTAGAGCCTACCGAGCGTTAAAACTCGGCAAGCTGTTTATACCTCTATATAAAGTTTAGGGCTGTTGTTACCTGATAGCCGATTGCCTCTTGGCCCAAAACTTCTTTTAACTCTTTTATCGCTTCGATTATTTTTGTTTCTTGGCCGGATATTGTGACAATCGCGCTATCCTCGCGCTTGCCTAACCAGTACCCCGTCGCCTGTTCGATTGTGTAACCCTCAAAATGTTGGTTCAGCGTAGCTTCAATTTTGTCTAGCTCAACACTTCCGGTTACATTATTAGCACCTATGTACAGTCTAAAAGTTTTCATTTTACTCCTTATCTTAATTGTTGATGCTGACGCTCCTGCTACTCGCATCTGCTGATAAACTCCGAGCTAGCAGTAAGCTAGCTGTTATTCAGGCATAGACGACATTCGAGGCGTAATGCTCTAGCCCTCTAATCCAAGACTGTCCTCGATGATACACCTCATTAAAACGGATAGTATCACCTAGACTAACTTTAGTATTGATAAACAGGCTAGTGTCGCTATCTTCCTCTAGGTAAACTGTATTACCTTTTTGATAGCTGTAATTGCTAATCTTATCTTGCAATCCTAAAGCATTTACTTCTGAGCGTTTGACTGCTAACCAGCCGTGACCATCATCAGAATAAAAATTATAGTCTTTTAACATTTTAATACTCCTTATTATTACTAACTCGGAGCTTATCAGTTGTAATGTGCAAAGTCAGTGTCCGTCGCGGCTTGGTATTTTGCCGGCTTAGTACGGGCTTAGCTTTTTAAGGTACAATATAAGTATAGGTGAATGGTTAAAGTATGTCAATGGTTATTTTAGTCGCCTGTGCATAAAGTTGCAGAATATAAATGGTATTGTATACTTGAGCTTGTAATATAGAAGCTGAAATGCTGATAAAAACTACAAGTGTTACTGTAATAAGTTTTAAGCCGCGCTTGCTATTATTCTCAGCTCAACCTAAAGCTAAGACTTACAAGGATTACAAAAGAGGTATGATAATTACTAATGCCAGAATCCGCGCGAGGTATGCTGCATCATCACAAGCTAGAGTGCCGGCAGTTTACTTGGATGAGGAGCGGAGAGTAAGTTTATGAGTGAGCTAGATAGTGCAGCACTAGCTAAAAAGCTAAGACTAAAGCCTAAGAGTGTTAAAACTCTTAACGAGATAATAAGTAGTCCTAAAATAAGTCAGTTAGAGGCTTACTTGAAACATCATAAGACAACTAATAGAAAAGTTGCTAGGACCGAAGCCTCTGAACTCATGGCAAAGCCGAGCGCCAAAGTCTATCTAGATGCGCACGCCGCTTTAGCTAAGACGAATATTGTGCATATGGCGGTTAAAGCTAAGAATGAAAGCGTCCGTTTAAAAGCTAATCAGGATATTCTTGACCGCAACGAGGGCAAGCCAACAATCAAAACCGAGTCCACAACTCAAAACCTCA
>ERZ1292642.579-Hain-H14-01um-R1-579-length-20430-cov-14_pt1 | contig 20430 bp, 24 predicted proteins | sample MGYA00564403_ERZ1292642 | MGnify/ENA primary metagenome ERZ1292642 (study PRJEB36523, sample SAMEA6512643) | groundwater metagenome | collected 2019-01-09 | study: AquaDiva: Metagenomics assemblies of 32 groundwater samples | reverse complement strand
CCGCGCCTGCCTAGCCCACCGCTTTGAGTTTCCCCGCCACCGCGAACGCGTCGAACGCCGAGCGCAGCTCATCGAGCAATTGCACGTGACGAGGCGTAGCTTTGCCGCGTTCGAGCCATTCCTCCGCGCTCTTGAGGGCGTCCTCGACGCGTTGGATTTTGCCATCAAGGCACTGGATGAAGATGTCCCTGTCTTTCGCGGCATCCTCCGCGATGATGCGCATCCCGTGGTAGTTTTCCTTCTTCCCCTCGGTGTTCGTCCGCCACACATCCTTTACCGCGACGAACATCTTGCGCGCCTTCGTGGAGCGCACCTTCGCCTCCACGACCCGCACACTGTTGAGGAGCACGCGCGTGCGATCGAGCCAGTGAGATCGAGCGGCCTCGTCGACGTCCCAGTTGTAGAACCGACGGAGGGGATGTCGCTTGTTGGCGAGGACTTCGTTGAGGACGATCTCGCCCGAAAGTGCTCGGAGATCCGCGATGCGGTTCGCGGTTGCGATACGAAGGAACTCGCGACCGAGGACCCGCGCGTCCTCCTCGGTGATGGGTGCGCCTGTTGCCTTTTTGAACTGCATGTTGCCTCCAATGAGGAAAGAGAGGTGCGTCGCTCCGATGGCAACGCACCTCCCGATTGCTTACGCCTGCGCGTGCTTGCCGTTGACCCGCCGCCCCGCCGCCGCGACGATGTTCTTCGCCTGGTCGGGCATGGGCTTCCCGTTGGCGGCCCGGAGGAATGCGGTCGGGATCTCCGGGATGCGCTCCGGCTCCCGGCAATCCTTGAGGATCTTGTCGACCTCCGTCACGGGGAGGTGCTCGACGCGGAAGCACCCCATCTCGCCGGGAGCCTTGGAAGAGGGACGCCACTCGCACAGCCCAACAGCTTCGCCCGCGGATTCGATGCTGAGCAGCACCTTGTCCGCAGTGATGAACTCGTGCGCGAACTTGACGACGATCTTGACCTCCCACTCGTCGAAGATCGGGCGGGCGCACACGTTCGGCGCCTTGTTCTGGCCGCCGACGCGGGTGATTCGCACGTCCATCCTGGGCTCGCCGACGATCACAGTGGTTTGCCCCATGACGCGGAGGTAGCGTCCGAGGTCGGTCTTGAAGACCGCTTTCTTGGTCGCGAGCGCGCCATCGAGGAAGCACCGCTTGAGGATCCGGCACGGCAAGACGTTGGCACCCTTCACGTTGCGATAGAATGCCTGCTCGTAGTCCTCTTGGAGATCCTTGTCCTGCTGTGGCATGTCGTGCCCGGTCATCTTGCTGAGCATCTCCATGAGGGCTTTCTGCCCCCACGCGTGCATCAGGAGAGGGGTGGTGCCGACGAGCATGAGTGGCATCACCGAGTACTCGCCTTTCCTCTCGTAGAACTTCTTGAGGTGGTCCATCTCCTTCGACTCGATTCCAGTTACGACCTTCTTCGCTCTCGCCATGGCGTTGTCTCCGTAATGGTGCGCTTGATCGCGCGATTCCACATTGGTACTACTGTCTAACCTGCCTGTCAAGGACTTTTGAACAACATCTTAGCGCTTGACAAACGATCTCAACTCAGGCACCTTCCTACTTGTGACCCCTGACCAGACCCGAAAGCGTTTCGCCGCCGTCGTGAAGAAAGAGGGCGAGGCCATGGTCGCGGTACGCCTCCAGTGCTCCGTCTCGCAGATTCGGTCCATCATCGCTGAGCGCCGAAACCTCGGCCTTCGCATCGCGATCGCCATCGAGGAGGCGTACGGGATCCCCGCTGGGGACTGGGTTGACCGTCCGGCCTCACGACTCTTATAGGAGGATCATGTCTCACAAGATCGAAATCACCCTCGACAAGGGCACCTACGACAAACTCGCGAACAAGGCGGGCAAGGGCTCCATCGAGAAGTACGTACGAAAACTCGTAATGTCACACGCCATGACTACGACTACCGCTGTGAAGGCGAAGAAGGTAGTACGTTACTCGACCGGGATCCTAGAACTAGACAAAGTCCTCGGTGGCGGATTCATTCTTGGCTCGACCATCTTGCTGGGCGCCCCTCGCGGTAGCGGCAAGAGTTCGATGCTCCTCCAAGCCTGCGACGGCTTCGCCCAGGATGGTCGCAAAGCGTTCTTCGCTTCGGCCGAGATGACCCAAGATAGACTCCTCGCCTACGCCAAGCGACTTGGAATCAAGAACGTCAACATCGGTCTCTCTTGCGATCCCATGGGCATCAACGTGGAGGATCTCTTCGAGGATGTCTTGCGAAACGGGAGGCGCGGCACCAAGGCGACCCTCCTCGTCATTGACAGCTTGCAGACGTCCTTCGTCTCCGACGTGAAAGGCGACATCGGAAACCCTGCACAGATGAACGCCGTGATCAACATGGTTTCGAGCTTCGCGCAGAAGGAACAGGTCGCGGTGGTGGTCATCGGTCACATCGGCAAGGCGGGGGACTACCTCGGGTCTGCCAAGATGAAGTTCCTTGTCGATTGTCTTCTACGTATGGATATCAAGTGGGTTTTCAACAAAGGCAAGCTGCCGATGGACTCGATGGTCCGCGAGATCTCCACGGAGAAGAACCGTCAGGGACGGTCAGACATTACTTCGCTGGTCGAGCTGACGGACACCGGGATCAAAACACCGTCGGTGAAGGCGATGCGGATGCTGGGAGCTGGAACTACCGCGTGATTCACCGACGATACACCCGGCCAGGCGAGATGGAAAGTGAAGACCTGTTCGGCGTTTACGAAGTCTTCTATGACGAAGACGGTCGCCCGAATGGTTGCACGGAGGAGCCGGTTGCTCCGGTCAGCGAAACCGCGGAAGGACTCAAGGTTGCTCTCGCGGACTACCAGAGGGCCTTCCGCGAACCTGTGCTTGAATACGAGGCGTTCGAACAAAAACCTCACAGATGAACCGAGAAGATCTCTTCTTAACGATGGTCAACGTGAGCGGATTTTGGCGCTTTGCGCCGGAGGATGGTCCGCCTAACCTACGAGGCGACGAAGCGTACATCGAGATCACGGCCCACGAACTCGCCCACGTCGTGGAGATAAGAATCCTTACCCCACACGCAGAGAACACCTCGCAGATGATCTTCGACTTCCTGAGAGCGTTACCCGAACCCGAAATGGATGAACACGAGATCCGCGCTCTCGCCATTGAGGTTCTCGGCCTCCACCAGCTTGGCTACCAGATACGTCCGTCGATGCTCGCACGATGGGTCGAACTGATAGACCCTACATGGGGAACGACGAACCCCGGGAATTCATCCCGCGTGACGAAACGCATCGAGAAGGTCATCCGCGATCGCATGGCTCAGGCCGACGTTCAACACCTCGCCGACGTCCTCGTGAGCTTGATGATGGACTTGGTGATGCTCAAAAAAAGAATTCACCGTCGAGAACTGACCGAGTTATCCACAGCCTGACCGATCCACCAACGACAATTCGACTCGCTCGCGCGCAAAAAACTTGACGAGCGCGCAAGCATTCGTCTAGATTTCTTCTGCACCGCGGCTCGACCGCCATCGTGTCCGCGCGGCGAAATTGAATAGACCTGAGCGCTCCTCGACGCCAAGAGGACGCCGTCGGAAAGTCGATTTGGGCCAATGCTCAGGTCAGCCCTCCGATGGCGGCCGACGGTGTCCTCGCGGCGCCGAGGAGGCTCGTTGTCTTTTACACCCTCAAAAAACTTCTTGATTGTCATCTCCGACTCCCAGGTGGAGCGGACATGAGCATTTATTTTATTCAAGAAGGTGCAACAAACTACATCAAAATTGGGTACACCGACGGAGACGTTCGTGTACGACTATCAACGATCATCAGCGACGGCCAGAACAGCAGCGCGTCGTGAACGTTGCACCACCGAAATTCTGCCCGAGCTGCGGCCTCGCGCTTGATGGAGATCGCGCCGTGGTCGAGTGCGAGTCGATGGACGCTCGCATCGTGTTCGACTGCTACTGCTCATCCTGCGAGTGGTCCGGAGACATCTCGCCCGACGAGAAACTCGGGAAGGTGGCTTAAATGCTGACACTCGACCAGTTCTTGGGGCAGGACCAACGCTCAGCGTGGCTCAGACACGACGAGTTCAAGGACTTGTACGTCCGCAAGACGGAGCGATTCTACGGCAGAAAGCGCGTGCCGACGATCGACCTCGCCACCATCACGGCGAGGAAGCCCGGCAGAGGCTCGTTCAAGCGACTGGTAGCCTACCTACGAGCGAACTACCCAGCCTACGCGCTCTACGTCGAGAACGTACTCAGCCCGAGATTCGCCGACAGTCTGCCGAGGATGGGCTTCACGCTCGACTTCCGAGACGCGGTAATGATGCCGAGCTTCTACCTGCTGCCGTCGGTGAAGAGGACTCCGTGAAGAACGCGCCTCACGACCTCGTCTACCTCTACTTCGAGGCCGAGATCAAGCCCGGTGAACGCGTCACCATACTCCCGGTCCGCGCCGAGCGCCGCCGCGCCCGCAGCCTCCCCGAGCACTTCACGAGCTACGGACCTCCGGTCGAGGTGCCGGCCGACTCCATCCGGCCGTTTCTATCACGAGAGTTCATCTTCAGCGTCGACCTCGACCAAGTTCTCGAAATGTCCGTCGCGTACCAGAATCTCCGACTCACCTCGCTCAAGACCGGCGTGACGGAGAACATCGCCTCACCCTACCTGAAGGACGGCCTGCCACTCCAAGCGCTCCTGCACGTCAACGCGTGCTCGTGCGAGAGCGCCGCGCAGGTTTCTCTCGGGATCTGGAACCCAGAGGATGAACCTGTGCCGTTCAAGGTCCGGTGCGTGGGACCGACGATGCCGGAGGAGATGTGAAACCCATATTCCCAGTGAAGATGCAACCGCGCTTCGTCACCTTCCGCGCCGCGGGAAAAGCCGGGAGGATCGTCCACGTCGAAAGAACAGACTTCTACACCCTCCGAGACGGAGAGCTGTTCGCCATAGACTCCTCCCCGAGGCCGGGCCACGGCACGCGGATCGTACGAGCTTTCAACGGGGCCAGCCCCACTCCACTGGTCGATATTCCAACGTGGTTCTTCAGCGAGTGGATCCCGCCGCTCGACAAGACTCCCATCGAGAAACTCGCGTCCCTCTGCGGCACAGACCTCTACTCACCGGAAGTCCACGCGGCATGGACTCGCCTCAAGATCGCAACCATTGCAGGAAAGATGAAGCTGAAGATGGATGTGGCAGTACCATTCTCCTTCGACATCCACTTCGACGTCGACTGCGTATGGGACGGCGTGATCTTCGGAAACATACTCGCATGACCTGGAAGGTGCTCTGCGGCGCCGAGCACGGCGTCTGCTCCGCCTGCGGCGCCCCCTACGCCCGCGTAGTCGAGCGCACAACAATGGTCGTGCGCCCAAGCGAGCGCCGTGAACAGGCTCACGCAGCCGGCGCCGGCTCGGGCCGAACCATCATCTCGGGCACGATGCTGGCCCCGGCCACGACCACCACGACGGGCTGGCGGAAGACCTGCCTGTGCGCCAGCAGGAGGGTCGTGCCTGCCGTCGTGCTCGACCCATTCTGCGGTTCGGGGACCACAGGTGTGGTCGCGAAGAGGTTTGGTAGGGACTTCATCGGGATCGACCTCAACGAGAGCTACTGCGAAATGGCGCGCAAGCGCATCGCCGAGGACGGCAAGTGACCGACGCCAAATTTTTCTCAATCACCGACGCGATCCGCTGCGGCGTTCGCGGCAGGGTGATCAAAGCGATCGTCGAGAGAGGCAACACCAAAGCCGAGGCCGAGGCCACGTACGTCACCACTTACCAGCACCTCATGGATGCTGACATCCACAACTGGTCCTACCTCAAACTCGCCGAAGCTCGCGCAACAAGAATTCACAGAGATACCCCATTCACGTCGACATGGTGGACGCGTGGAACGTACGAGACGAGGGGAGGCAAAAAATTCGAGGAGATCGTCCACCCTCACACCGCCTCTTGGTTCACGTTCACCGAGGTGTTGAAGGCGCGCACTGCCCACATCGTACAGAAAGAACTTGGTTGGTTTGTCTGCCCCGTCGTCAACACTGACGGTCACTGCTGCAACGCGAGTACGGTTTCCATGCACGCAGTTTTCTTGGACTGCGACGCGGCAGGGGAATGGGACACGTTACTCCAACGCCTCAACTCACTTGATTACGGATACGTAGCCTATCAAAGCGGTGGATGGTCTCCCACGACCCCGAAGTGGCGGATCGTGCTCCCTCTCGCAACGCCTTTTCACGTCACCACCGAAGAAGAACGGGACGCGTGGGCGAAGTTGTACCTCACGCTCCGTGTGGTCATCGGCTCCGTCGCATGGCTTGGCGGCGAGGGCTTCGACTCAAAGACATTCCCGCCGAAGAACTGCTGGTACCTGACCGAACGACGCACACCAGATGCACCTCCGCGCCGAGTGATCTTCCGTGAAGGCTTCAGTCTCGACCACACCCAACTCTTGCAACATCTTCCCGCCATCCCACACAAGACAATTTCATTGCCAACGACTTCCAAGGAACATGACTCCGAGACTGAATCCGTTCCACTCAACGACGATCTACTCCAAGAGATCGTCGACGCACTCATCCCAGTAACGTCGAACATCCCAGCCGACCGCCACCTCTTGTACCAGCACCTCGCTGGAACCCTCCTCTCGCGCAAGGTCACGCCAGACGACATGCGAGACATCATCGAGGCGGTGTCCTTGAATTATCCGCGTCGCAACCCAAAGTGTCACCGAGATAACCTCCACGGCGCGGAGACCACCATCGCGAAGTGGGAGCAAGGAGAACCATTCACACAAATCGGCGAGCTGCAAAAAGGCTGGCCGGAGATCGCTGACGCGCTCGACGGGGTACTCCCCGACATCGAAAAAATCGCTATGAGGAAGCGCGAAGCCGAGGAAATGTGCACCACGATAAGCATGAGATCGTCGCCAACATCACCAGAATTTAATTCAGATATAGCTTCCCCCGTGTTCAACTTACCTGTTTCACCAAACCGAGAAGAACTCTGCCACAAAATTCGTCTTCTTCGAAACGCAAAGCGGCGAGAAGCGAAGTGCGGCGGCCTACCGAGCGTGATCGAGCGCCTGGAACGTCATGCCACGCTGCTTGACCGCGTCATAAGCAGCAAACCACTCACACCTAACCCGAACGACATCAACAAATCAATCCGCGTCCTAGCCGGTCTTCTCCCTCAAGCGATCCCTTACGATATTCCGACACTCACCGTACTCGAAATTGTCTACCAATCTATCACTCCAACTCGCACGACTCTTTTCGTCACTCTCTACGAACAATCTCGCGAGGTGTACCGTCTCCATAATCTGCGAAGAGAAAAAAACCGCAACGAATCCTTCTTGCTCTTCTACGACAAATGACCTCCGAACCAGTGATCTCCATCGTCCCGGAAACCGAGACGTCAGAACTCAAGTCACCTGCCTACACCGACCTCGCCAACGGGGAGTACTTTGCTTGGTACAACCGTGACCACCTGCGCTACCTCGACGACCGCGACGTATGGTTGCAATGGGATAGCAAGAGATGGGCGAACGCGACGAAGAAGTACGTCCTGAAACGCGCGGCCCTCACCGCGAAGAAAATGCTCTCCCAAGCGAACAAAGCGTCGGCCGACATACAAAAAACGATGGTGGAGTGGGCAAAGAAGTCGGCCGAGCTGAAGCGTTTGAACGCGATGATCACGATCGGTGCATCCGACGACAGAATACGCATCAAGATGTCTCAGATGAACCAGCATCCCGACTGGTTGAACGCGCGAAATTGCACCATCAACCTCCAGACAGGAGAGACGTGGGAACACCGGCGCGAAGACCTCCTCACGACCCTGACCGACATCGACTACGACCCAACCGCGACGGCTCCCCGCTGGGAGAAGTTCTTGGAGGAGATCTTCGCGGAGGACAAAGACCTCATCGCATTCATCCACCGAGCCACAGGATACACACTCACTGGACACACGAGGGAGCAATGCTTCTTCCTCCTATGGGGCGAAACTGGAAACAACGGCAAGGGACGATTCATCCGTCAACTCCGCAGGCTCCTCGGAGACGCCTCGAAAACGATCCCGTTCGCGACACTCATCGCGAAGCGGGCACAAACCGACAATACGCCCGTTATGGCAACACTCGCTGGAGCGCGCCTCGTAGCCGCAGGCGAGTCCGATGAAGGAATACGCTTCTCCGAAGCCACCATCAAGGAGATCACGGGTGAGGATGAGATCACGGTCTGCGCCAAGTATGAGATGCCGTTCTCCTACACCCCGGCATTCAAGGCGTGGCTCCACTGCAACCACAAACCAGTCATCCGAGGAACCGACAACGCGATCTGGCGACGACCAAAACTGATCCCGTTCACAGTCTCGTTCGAAGGTCGGGCCGACAAGACCCTCGACAAGACCCTCGACGAACAAGCATCTGGCATCCTCGCGTGGGTAGTGAGAGGCTCACACATCTGGTACGAGAGCGGGCTGGAATCGTGCACGACCGTCGATGAGGCGAAGGAAAGTTACCGAACCGAATGCGACAGCTTCTCCCGGTTCTTCGAGGACGAGGTCGTGGTCCTCGACCCTTCCGACGACAAGTACAACAAGAGCTTCCTCACCTCTTCCACGGTCTACCTGAAGTACGCGCAGTGGTGCGAGAACAACGGCGAGAAGAACCCGCTCGACTCGGCCATCCTGAACAAGAGACTCGTCACCAAGGGGGCGAAGGTCACGGCCAAGCACGCAGGAAGAGGGCTCCTGGGCATCATCTGGAAGTCGAACACGCCAGACCCGGCGCTCTCCTTCCCCGCAGTTCCCTCTCACAGCAACCCTCAACCCCCCCAAGCCCAGCAAGAGCAGGACGCGCTCACCTACATCTCGCGGATGCTCATGGGCTAATCGCGACGGTGCGACACAAGAACACCAATTCTAAATTTGTCAGATCAAAATGACCGACATTCGATCAGGCGGACTGCGTTCCGCGACGGTTCGCGACGGTGTTACCGTCGCGCGAATAGATGTTTAATTTCAGGTACATGATAGGTGGCGCGACGGTGCGACAATGAAATAGGGGAACTTTTCCCCTGCGCGTGCGCGTGAGCAGAGGTGTAGAGATAGCCGTCGCACTGTCGCGCTGTCGCGACGTGTAACATCACGATATTATTGAAGTACAGCGTGACAGCCCGAATTCTTACCGTCGCGCTACCGTCGCGCTCTACACAACATGATGAAATTATTACAAAATCTAACTAGCGACGAGCCTGAGATTCACGTTCAACCCTCCTCCGCGAAGATTTACCGTCGCGCTACAAACTTTACCCGCTCGGGCGGCACGTCGCGCAGGTGCCATAGAGATTTCCGCTGCCGAGCGACAGGTGACCACGAAGGGGAATTATTCCATTGACAAACCCGCTTGCGCTCGATAGCATGGTCGCCGTGACCCGCTCGTACCGCTACCGGCTTGCGCCGAGTCGCGTGCAGGCTGCAACGCTCATGGCGTGGCTGCGTCTGACGCGCGAACTCTACAACGCCGCATTGCAAGAGAGAAAAGAGGCGTGGGACAAGCAGCGCATCTCCGTCACGAGATACGATCAGCAGGCACAACTTCCCGCTATCCGAGCCGATTGTGCCGACTTCGCCGCCGTGCCCGCCATCGCTCTGCGTGGCGCAATCCATCGGCTCGACAAGGCGTTCGTGGCGTTCTTCCGTCGCGTGAAGTCGGGCGAAAGGCCGGGCTACCCGCGCTTCAAGAGCGCGCGCCGCTGGAACTGCATCGAGTTTGACAACCCCGTCGTCGGTGATCCGATCGTGGCCGGCGGGAAGCGGGTGAAGGTGCCGCTGCTCGGGAAGGTGAAGCTGTGCTACCACCGGCCGCTCGAAGGCCGCCCCCGCACCATGAAGATCAAGTTGGACGGGGACGGAAACTGGTACATCTCCATCGCCTGCGACGGTGTTCAGGCAAAGCCTCTGCCTGCGACTGGTGCGAGCGTCGGGGTTGACCTCGGGCTGTTGACGTTCGCGGCCACCAGCGACGGGGAGATGTTCGAGAATCCGCGCCCACTGCGAGTGGCGCGGATTCGCATGGAACGGGCGCAGCGACGGGTGAGCAGGCGCAAGAAGGGCAGCAAGCGCCGCCGCCGCGCGGTACGCCTGCTCGGACGGCAGTACGCGCATGTCGCCAACATCCGGCGCGAGCAGCACATCGTCGTGGCCCGCTCGCTCGTGGCCCGCTACGACACCATCTACGTGGAGGATCTGAACATCAAGGGCTTGGCGGCGGGGATGTTCGCCAAGAGCGTCAACGATGCTGCGTGGGGTAGGTTCCAACACTGGCTCGATTGCAAAGCGGAAGAAGCTGGCAGGCGAGTCGTCGAGGTTGACCCACGCGGCACAAGTCAGACTTGCAGTCGGTGCGGTTGCGTTGGCGAGCATAAGTCGCTCGCCGTCCGCGTCCACAGGTGCGCCGACTGTGGGTTGGAGATCGACCGCGATGTCAACGCGGCCGTGAACGTGAAGTCGCTCGGGATGAGCGAGCAGGGAGGGGCGCGTGCAGTAGGACGACCCCGGCGATCTGCGAAATGCGCGAAGGCTAACCATCGAGCGGGTCACGCTTCTCGGATAGGTGTGTCAAGTGCATAATCTCCCTACGTTGAGCCCGAGGCGCTTCGCAGCCTTCTGCGCGTCGTGGCGGGTCAGTCGGTGCGCAGGGGGACCGTCGTGCTGCTCAGGCAGGCGCTCGAGCAAATGGTGAGGGGAGGATGATCAAGGCGATCGAGACGAAGTACCATGGTCACGTATTTAGGAGTCGGATCGAGGCGCGCTGGGCCGTATTCTTCGACACGATCGGGGTCTCGTGGGAGTACGAGAAGGAAGGTTTCGTGGCGCGCTTCGAGTTTGGAGATGCGAGGTGAGCATCTTCGAGCGATGGGGTGATGGTGGAGGTCGAAGTCTCTTTGATCAACCATCCGTTCTCGTACCCGTACCTCCACCGATCTCTCTCACTTGGAACGACGAGCAACTCCGTGCCGTGGACGAGATCCTCCACTGGCGCTTCGACTACGGCTCCTCCCGTTTTCTCAAGCTCACCGGACCGGCGGGCGTTGGCAAGACCGCGGTCACGAAAGAACTACGTCGTCGCCTCTCGGGCACGCGTACGGCGTGGTCTGGGATGACGGGTAAGGCCGCGTTGAGGCTCCGCGTGGCGGTTGGTGCGAAAACCACCACGGCCCACTCCGCTATCTACCACCCGCCGCGGGAGGTCGATAACGTCGAGGAGGCCAAGATCGACCTTGAGTTCGATGCCGTGAAGCGTGGGAACGAGGATGATGTGCTCCTCGTGGTCGATGAGGCGAGCATGATCGGTCCGAAGTTTCGTGCCGACGTCGATCGGTCGTCCTACCGGAAGGTCTTGTTCGTCGGCGATCCCTACCAACTCAGCCCGGTGCTTTCGCGCGCGGAGGAGGCCGAGATCGGCGGCGAGGACTACAGTGTGTTCACCGACGTTTGTGGTCCACAGCTCGCCAAGGTCATGCGGAACGGGGGTGCCGTTCTGGCTGCGGCGACCCTCGTTCGAGAGAGTCATCAGATCCCAAAGGAGTCAGGCGACGTAGATGGCAGCCGCTACGACTTCGTGGAAGTGCGGGCGCCGGAGGACGTGGTCGCAGCCGCAGTCGAGGCGTGGCTCGGGGACCGCGAGGCGCACACGCTCGTCACCTGGAGGAATGATACGCGGTGCTTGTCCAATGCGATCATCCGCCACCGCTTGGGGTACTCGAACGCTCTTCCTGTCGTCGGCGAGCCGCTGGTCGTGCGGAAAAACATCCACAAGCAGGGGCTCATGAACGGCGACATCGTACGGTGCGAGGAGATCGGTCCCGCGGGGCCAACGCTCGCCGGGATCTCTACACGATGGTTCGTTGTCCGCGAGGAGGTTCTGGACAAGGTGGTCGAGGTACTATCGCCGGTCGGCGATTTCTCCGGGGTGCTTCCCTACGTAGGGCTCGATGTATGGAGGAGGGCGCTGCGCGAGGCCAAGGTGCGTGACGTGGTGCCTCTTACCTACGCGTACTGTTTGACGGGACACCTTTGCCAGGGGAGTCAGTACCGTCGGGTGACCGTCTTGTCTCCAGGGGACTTCCGCAGCCAGCACTTCGGCAAGGTGACGCGGCTGCCGGACGGCACTGTGATGCCATTCTCGATGAGGTGGCTCTACACGGCGCTCTCGCGTGCAGTTCGGCACGCCAGCTTGATTTTTTCGAGGTGAAAAGATGAATCAGTGGCAGTGTGCTCGTTGTCGGTTTGTTTTCGAAGGCACTGGAGAAGGTGCATTGGAATTGATCGAGGCTTTCGGGTACGGACCTGATGCCAAGGTTTGCTGGGAGTGCTACTGCATTGCTACCGACGATGGTGCGCCTCCCAATGATGACTCGACCTCGGGGACGTGGTGAACCAGGGTTGAAGTTTTGCGCACCCGAGCTTCGTGGAATTTTTGGAGACGATCTAGGCTGATTTTCCTTGACCGCGAGCCGCTGAACGGTTTAGATGCTCACTCGTGGCCGAGAGTACGCCAATTCCTCCGATCTCGAAGAAGCGTGAACGCCCTTTCCTCGGGTACGCGGTCAGCAAGGATCGAAAGATCAGGTACACCTCCGCCACGCAGGTACTTCTTTCGGACGACCGACACGAAGGCTGTATGAGGAAGTACGCCAACGCCTACGTCTTCGGCCGAAAACTCGCGAGGACCGACGTGCAGGTGGAGGGCGCGTCCTTGGCCGAGTGTATGGAGCATTACCTGACCACGGCCGAGATGGTGCTTCCGCCCGTGCTTCAGCCCGCGTTGAAGTTCTTGCCATCCCCGAGGAACCCGGTCACGGGGGAGTTTGACCTCCTCTGCGAAGAGCCGCTCGGAGACATAGCGAAAGCGGTCGCGTTGCGAGACAGTGTTCTCGGGCAAGCGGATTGGCCACGGTCGGCGGTTCGGATGGTCGAAGCCGAGATCGAGCGACTCGCCGGACTCACCGCCCGGGGCATCCCCTTCGACGGTGCTGCCGACTGGGTCCATCGCCGCGGGACATACAAGGACAAGTCGGGGAACTTGCTCCCCGAGCCGTCTGGGCTCGTGGTTGTTGGCATCGGGGATCTCAAGAGCACGAGTCAGATCAACACGCACGTCACGCCGAGGTCCACGCGCCAGGGTTGGGCTCAGACGGACGCCGAGGTGACCTGCGATCCCCAGATGGTCTCGTACGCCAAGCACCGGCTTCGGCTCTACCCCGACGCCACGCACGCGCGGCTCGAGAAGGTCTACGCGCAGAAGAAGTCCTACGCGGCGGATATCCGCGGTGGACTCGTCTCGCGTCAGCAGGTCGATGACCGCTGGGGCGAGTTGGAGGAGAGGGTCGTCGACGAGATGATCCAGGTGGCGACGGCCGAGAAAATTGCTGATGTTAGACCAGCGTTTGGGTCGTGCGACGCGTTCACCCACGTCGAGCCCTGCGGCTCTCCTGGATGCGGCCTCGGCTGTCTGCCCGGGAGCGTGCTCGTGACGTCTGGTTCGCAGCCCTGTCCGAGTTGCAAGGGCAAAGGCAGGATCGCCAAGGGCTGCGGCTACCGTGGTACCGATGACTGCCCGATCTCCACCAGTACACAGGTCCCCCTCATCAACCTGGGTCTTCACGTTCGAGGCCCTGAAGGAGCCGGCATGTCCCTCTTCGACCGAATCCCCGTGTCCACGACCTCTGTACCTCCGGCTCCGCGTCCGTCGAACGGTGATTACGAGGCCGAGGTCGCCCGGGAGAGGGCTGCCCTTGAGGTTGACGGACAGACCACGATGCCGCTGCCGAGCACGATTGGCGAGAAGATCTCGGTGACCCTATGCGCGGTCGGCGAGCAGTACATGGTCGATTGCGAGGACGGCCACCCCCCGTACCGGATGAAACTGCGGGAGGTCTCGGCCGGCGTCTTCAAGTTCGTGGACGCGATGGGGGCCAAGGCCGATCTCAGCGTCAAGGACTCGGTCTGGAGGCTCGCACTTGGCGTGCAAGCCACGCCGACGCCCCCCGCGCCCAGGCTGGCGTGTGGCGCTCCCGGTTGTGGAGTCAACTGCGTTCCGGGGTGGGTGAGGTCGGAGGGGAGTGGGTTCGTGGAGTGCAAGGCGTGCGGCGGCAAGGGCGCGGTGTTGGCCTCCTCCATGGCGGTGAAGCCGCCGGATGCGCCGAAGACGCCGTGGATCGAACAGGCGGCGCCGCTCTCGGACGCCGCGATCGCCGAGATTGCCGACCCGAAGCTGCGCGAGTTGGCGGTCGAACACAGGCGCCAGTGCGAGGAGCGGGACAGAGCCGCGGCTCAGGCCGACCCGACGAAGACCACGCGTGGCGGGAACTGTCCTGGATCGAACCAGGAAGTACTCTTCGCGAACCAGCCGACCGTCGTGGACGGCAAGGTTGCGTGTCCCTTGTGCGGCGTGGAGAAGACGATCCCCAAGGACGTCCGCAAGGCGCGGCCGATGCCCTCCGGGATGTCGTTCCCGGGACACCGCAGGCCGAAGGCGGAGGCGGTCGCGACGCCGGTCCCGCCGACGTCACCTGCGCAGGCTGTTCCGGTGCCTCCCACGCCACCGACGCCTCCTGTACCTCCCACGGTCCCGACGAACGGGGCGGTGCCGGTTTCACCGTCGTCCCCTGCGCCCGGTTCGGCCACGGCTCTCGTGAACGAACTGTTCGGTCCGTCGGTTACATCGTCGACTCGGTTGACGCCGACGCAGGCAACTACAAGCATCAAGGAGACCGCGGTTCCGGTTCCACCGATGCCCCCCGCACAGATCGCGATGAAGTTCGAGACTCCCGGGGTGGTCGTGCTGACCGCGGCCGAGGTCGACGCGCTCGCCGCGATCTTCCGCGACCGCGCACAGGCCATGCGTCCGATGCTCGGGGACAAGACCGTGGAGATGCTTCGGCGGCTCAGGATGGTGGATTGAAGACGTCAAGAAAGATGCGTAATGTGTGATGCATATCGCAGGTGAAGATGGTCTCTCGCTTTGTGGTCAAGATGGTGAAGTTTGTGGAGACTGCTTCGACTGCAATGACATTCTTCGCTATGAACGCCGTCAACAACGGCGTGCGGCATTGGCTCAGATTGAGATCGACCACATTTTGACAGTGCGAAAGCGTAAGCAGAACGTGCGGGTCAAACGCTATCTCCTGCTTCACTCGAAAACGAAAGGACAACATGCCTACGATCAATCAGCTCGTTCGTAGCGACGGACGACGGCCGCAACATAAGAAGGTCAAATCGCCTGCGTTGCAAGGGTGCCCGCAGAAGCGTGGCGTCTGCTTGCGCGTCGAGACGATGAAGCCGAAGAAGCCAAACTCGGCTATGCGCAAGATCGCCCGGGTGCGTCTCACCAACGGCAAGCAGGTGACGGCCTACATTCCCGGCGAGGACCACAACCTCCAGGAGCACTCGGTCGTGCTCATACGGGGTGGTCGCGTTCCAGACCTTCCCGGAGTGAAGTACCACATCGTCCGCGGTGCTCTTGACGCAGGCGGGGCGATGCCAAAAGGCGCTTGTGCGGACGGTCCCAAGTTTCTCAGGAACCAGAGCCGGTCCAAGTACGGCGTCAAACGGTCGAAGTGACGTGTCCGCCGCGGTCGCTGTGCCGGCGGTGACCGTCGCGTCGCGGCGCGCCGCCGATCCGATCGGCGCGCTGTTCCATCGCCGGCACCGCAACGCGCACATCTGGATGTGGGTCACGCTTTTCGCCGTCGCCGGCGGCGCGGTGGGTGGCACCTGGTACCGGGTGCAGCAGATCCGGCTGGCGATCGCCGACCGGGTGGGGGCGGCGCAGCGGCATTGGTTGGTGAAGATGCTTTTGGCGAAGATGTTCAATTGTCGAGCCATTGTCAGCGACTCCTACGAAGCGGTTGGAAGTCTGTGCGCTGGGAGAATCGTCGCGTGTACTTGAATGCCGCCGACGAGGCCACCGGGAAGACCATCTGGCATTGCGAGGTTCCTCGCGGATGCGAGGACAAGGTGGTTTGCGGGTGCGTGGCGTAATGGGTTATCTTCACATCAACAATCTGTACAAGGACCAGCGCATCTTTCTGTTTCGCGAGTGCTACGCACTGGAGAAGGTACACGGCACATCGGCGCACATCATGTGGAAGGCAGAAACCGGATCGCTGACGTTCTTCTCCGGCGGCGCGTCGCACGACCTCTTCACCAAACTGTTCGATACCGCGGCGTTGTCCGCCGGGTTCGCGGCACTTGGACACGCCGAGGTGCTGGTCTATGGAGAGGCCCACGGCGGCAGCCAGCAGGGGATGAAGTCGACCTACGGCGACGCGCTCCGGTTCATCGTGTTCGATGTCCTGATCGGCGAGTCGTGGCTCTCCGTGCCAGATATGGAGCAGGTCGCCATCGGACTCGGGTTGGAGGTCGTGCCCTACCGCAAGGTTTTAGCTGACCTTGGTGTGTTGAACGCCGAGCGCGACCAACCCTCGGAGGTCGCCGTGCGCCGCGGCTGCGGTGAGAAGCCGCGTGAGGGAGTGGTCCTCCGGCCACTAGTGGAACTCCATACAAACAACGGAGAGCGTGTCATCGCGAAGCACAAGGGCGAGGCGTTCGAGGAGCGGAAGACGCCGCAGAAAGTCGTCGATTCAACCAAGTTGGCAGTGCTCGCGGACGCGAACGCTATCGCTGAGGAGTGGGTGACACCGATGCGGCTCGCGCACGTTCTCGACAAGATGTCCGATGCCGGTATCGAGCAGACGCGCGACGTGATCGTCGCAATGGTTGAGGACGTGCGGCGCGAGGCCAAGGGTGAGATCGTGGAGTCACGCGAGGCCATGTCCGCGATCGGGCGGCGGACGGCACAGTTGTTCAAGGCACGTTTACAATCGGCGTTGAAATGAGAAACGACGCGCTCGTGTCTCTTCCTTCGTCGCACCGGCAGGTTGAGGTCGTGGACGATCTTGACCGGATCATTGCGCTCGAAAAGCGTCCTCCGCTCAACTGCAAAATTGACTTGAAGACGCGTCGGTACACGCCGAAGGCCGAGGCACTGGTTAGGTTGATGACGGACAAATTCGGCCGTGGGAGAAGGCTCTCCTGTGCTTGTCGTCCTCGTGTCGTTCGGGCTCTCCCAGGTGGACAGGTCTCGATCGTTCGCGTTTTCCCGGAAGGTGTGCCTCCCGAGCCTCCGTCCGTGGTCTCGGTCGCGGCGTTCGTCGCGGACAATCAGGCCAGCGCGGAGGAGATCTCGGCCGCGCAGCAGGTCTCGCGGTTGCGTCCCGGAGAGAGCGTCCGGCTCATAGCCGTGGACGGCGAGGACGGTCACTTCTGCATCGATACGCTGAACGCGATCCAGGCGTGGGCGCTGCATGAGATCCCGAGGGAGGCGGGAGGATTGGGGTTCTGCGGCGTCGGATCGGGTAAGTGCCTCGGTGAAGGTACCGAAATATTTGATGTTTTAACCGCTCGTAGGCGTCTTATAGAAGAGTCAGGTGCATTGGAGGTTCCGTCATTTGATGGATCAAATGTGTTGTCGAAGGCGGCAACCGCGTTTCCGTCAGGTGTAAAGCAGTGTTGTAAGTTGGTTCTGGCCGATGGTTCTGAGCTTGAACTTAGTCTCGATCATCCTGTATATACTCATCGAGGCTATGTTTCGGCTGGTGATTTGAAGACAACAGACTACGTGGCGGTGCCAACTGTAATACCGGAACCTATTGTTCCGACAGTTGCAACCGACGATGAAGTCGCATTGGTAGCACTTATGTTGTCGGATGGTGGGTGTACTGGTAGTACACCAACTTTTACGAATGAAACACCAGCAGTGATTGACGAGTTCAAGAGACTAGCAATTATTCTGTGCCGCGGTTTTTCCGAGGATAAGCAGAGGTCGAAAGCTCGGACATTCAAGTTGCTCGGCGCGTACGGAAAACACGTAACAGGGAGGCAGAACGGGACTGGATTTCGAGACAAATGGGAATTGTTTGGACTCTCGAAGAAAAAAAGGGTTAAGGCAAATATCTGGGGCCTTCCACGTAAACAAATCGCGTTGTTCATCAATCGCTTTTGGGCGTGTGACGGGCATATTTCTAAATTGGAGTTGGAGTGTACACTTGCTTCTGAGAAGCTGATAGACGACCTTCGTTTCTTGCTTTTGCGTATCGGGGTTCGCTCACGTAAGAAATTTAAGTTGTCGAAATGCAAAGAGAAGTATTTTGATTCGTGGAGAATTTTTATTTCCGGTAAAGATGCACTCACTTTTTTGAATGTCGTTGGAGATGTAATAGGGAAAGAAACAGCGTGTCAGAAACTTCGTAATAAGTTGAATTCTACGAAGAGAAACACGAATTTCGATGTCGTACCAGTGGGTAGACCAGAATTGAAAGAGATTTGCGACGAACTCGGTCTACTTAAAGTAGCTGGGCGTCGTCGAAAAGGAGAGCTTGTGCGTCCGCGCCCTCGTACGAACCTCGTTCGAGGTTATTTTTGCGCAACACGCGGGCAATATGTTTCTCGGGGTAGATTCATAGGTTTTTGTGAAGTTTACGGATATAGTGGCAAGTACGCACATCTTGGTGTTCGTGATGTGGCCTGGGAACGTGTGGAGTCGGTCACCCCAATTGGGGAGCACGAGGTCTATGACCTTTCCGTTCCGGAGACCAAGAATTTCGTCGCCAACAACATGGTCGTGCATAACAGCATCTGCTTCATCCTCATGCCGATCGCCCTCGGGTCCGAGTGCGACCTCGCCGTGCTTTTGATCGAACCAAACCAGCGGCAGCACTACGCGAGCCAGTACCGGCGCGTGCGCGAGCACTTCCGCGTCCCGTCGATCATCTTCGAGGACGGGACCAAGCCGTACATCGTGCCCGGGGCGACGACGCTCCATCTTTTTCCCTACTCGAAGCTTGGCAATCCGAAGCACCCGGACGAACTCGACAACCTGAACCCGAACGTAATCTTGGCCGACGAGGCGCACCGGCTCACCGGCAAGGTCAACTCCACGGGGCGGATCCGGGTGCGGAGGTACATCGCGAAGAAGATCTTGGAGCGCGAGCAGCGTCTTGCCCAAGGTCTCCCGGTGCACCGCCGGGCCGTGTTCCTGATCCCCATGTCGGGCACGCTGGAGGACAAGTCGATCGAGGATACCGCGGCCGTGGCCGCGCACGCGCTCGGGATGCACTCGCCGTTGCCGCTTGACGCGACAGAGGCGATGCGGTGGTCCCAGGTGTTCGACCCGGTTCGAAGTCCAGACCGGAAGAGCACGACGGCGCGGCGTCTCCAGAAGGTGTTTGCCGGTCGTGAGTGGGAGGACAGTCTCTACTCGGCGATGCTCGGGGATGGTCCCGAGAAGGAGATCCGCGAGGGGTACCAGAAGCGGCGGCGGGAAACGCCTGGAGTGATCTCGGCCTCGGCGGCGGAGATCGGTGCGTCGCTTTATTTTCGAGAGCGGAAGGCCCCAAAGATGCCGGAGTGCGTGCGGGCGGCACTCATGAAGGTCCGCGAGGATGGGATCCGCCCTGACGGGGAGGTCATCGTCGGCGACAGTGAGAACAACGTCGAGGCGATGCAGAAGATCGTCGCGAAAACCGTCGCTTGTGGCCTCTACCTCGTGTGGGTTTTCCCGAAGGTGCCGTGCACATGCAATGGTCAGGAGCCTCGCTGTGACGGGTGCAAGTTGATCGACGAGTGGTATGCGCGGCGGAAGCGTTACGGGAAGGAGCTGCGGGCGCGGCTCCTCGACCCGCTCGCGCACCTCGATTCGCCCAAGCTCTGCAAGAACGCTGCGATCCGGGCCGCGGAGGATCCGAGCCCGCCTGCCGGGCTCCAAGTCTACTGCGCGGACTGCCGCCAGGCGTGGCCTTGTGGGAAGGCGACGCACCTGCCTGCGTGGCGGTCGACCTGTTGGCGGGAGTGGGGCGAGATCGAGAACAAGGTCCCGCACGAGCAGCGGGTGCGTTGGGTGGGGTCGGATCTGCCCGAGGCGGCGAGCGACGCGACGCATCCGGGGTACTTCCTGGCACGGGATGCGGCGAAGTACGCGCTAGAGAAGCCCTCGGTCCTGTGGTTCTCGACGGTGGGGTTCGCGCAGAAGGTCGCGCAGCTCGCGAAGCTGCCCTACCATGGTGGTGGGCCGGATTCCGAGGCGTTGATCCGCAAGGAGACGGGGAAGCGGTCGGTGGTCGCGAGCATGAGGGCGCACGGGAAAGGGCTCGACCATCTCCAGCACCACTTCTCGACGCAGTTGATCGCGGAGATGCCGTCGTCGAACCGAGTCATGGAACAACTACTCGGCCGCCTTGCCCGCCGTGGTCAACGCGCCGACGAGATCATCACCCAGTACTACGCCCACGCGCTGGAGTTTCGCGAGGCATTGCGCCGGGTGAAGCAGCGGGCTGAGTTCAATCAGGAGATGCAGCACATCACGCCGCTCATTCTCGCGGCGGA
>ERZ1292642.334-Hain-H14-01um-R1-334-length-30024-cov-10_pt2 | contig 20583 bp, 38 predicted proteins | sample MGYA00564403_ERZ1292642 | MGnify/ENA primary metagenome ERZ1292642 (study PRJEB36523, sample SAMEA6512643) | groundwater metagenome | collected 2019-01-09 | study: AquaDiva: Metagenomics assemblies of 32 groundwater samples | reverse complement strand
CCAAGTAAAGGAAGAAAAATGCCACGTAAGCGTATGAAGAAAAGCACTTTAAGGCGTTTGATTGCGACGGCTAACCGCAAGTTAAGCGGCGCGGCTCGTAAGGCGAGAGTTAAATCATTACGTAAAAAGTTCTGGCAAAACCCGTGGGTGGGTCAAGGCAAAAATCGTAAGTGGGAAAAACGCTCCGGTTTAGATGTAGCCTTGCGGTTAGAGGCTCGCGCGGCGCGCGAAGCTGCGCGTAAACACGGTAAAGACGCTTTTGCTATTGGAGATGCGATGGAGCGTACCCGTAGGGGTGTTCTTCGTCGATTAGGTGTTCGTAAGGCCAAGGTTACCCGCACCAAGAATAAAGCCAAGAAGGCTCGCGCGGCCCGTAAAGTGGCTAAAAAACGTAAGGCTAGAAAAGGTAAGCGTATGGCGCGTAAAAAGGCCCGTAAGGGTAAGAAATCATCCAAGAGATCAAAGGCCGCGAAGAAAGCGGCGCGTACACGGGCGCGTAAAAAGGCCAAGCGCCGTGCTGCGGCTCGTAAAGCGGCCCGTTCACGTAAACGTAAGGGAGGCAAGAAAATGGCGCGTCGTCGAGGTCGTAAGTTTGGAAAGTTAAAGTACGGTCGTCACACTAAGAAGCGTCAGGGTCGAGGGGCGCGGGCGATTCGTAAGGCGCGGCACACTATCCGCTTTACCAAGCGCCACGGTTCGGGTGCGGCTCGGCGCGTCATGAAGTATTACAAGATGCGCAGCAACCCAATCGCTATGTTTAAGGATGTTGCGGCTCAGGTATTACCGTTAGCCGTAGCTTTCTTTGGGTCGCGTATCGCGGCTGAGAAGGTAACCTCTCTCCCTGGCGTTGGTAGCTTACTACAGAAGCTTCCTGGCGGAATCGCGCCGGTATTGGTTGCTGGTGGATTAGTGTACGGCGTACACTATCTAACCCAGAAGGTTGCGAAGTTAGCTAAGTACCGCACTGCAGCTCTTTCGGGCGCGGGCTTAAACTTACTTCTAACTGCGCTAGACAGCTTCGCTCCCGCGTCGGTTAAGTCCTTAATCGGTATGAGCGGTTACCAGGCGGATCTAGCCAGCTACGAGCAGGTGGGTGATTACGAAGCCGTAGACGGTTACGAAGAAGTAGGCGCGTCAGAGGAACTAGGCGGAATCGCGGACGTTCCCTCCGTTTCGCGTTACGCCGCGTTACCTAGCCGTAGCGTGGTTTCCCCGGTTCCGGCTTGGAGCGCGCCAGATGACTCAGACCTTTACGCGGGAGTATTCTCGGGCGGGGGTAAGGGTTGGGGCGGGTACTAAATTAATCTAGTTTGATTAAATTAGTTGACTAACTTTAAGAAATTGCTATAATATAGTTAATCATCCTTTACACTTTATAAACCACGGCAGTGAGACACACTGGCGGGCCGCCAAGGCCGAAGACAAAAACAGCAAATAGGAGATCAAATGCCTCGTCTACATGGAGTGAAAGAACGACGCCATCAACCATTCTGGGACAGTCTAATCCGTACTATGGGTAACCCGGGTACCGTTATTTCTAACTCAACTCGGCTTTTCGGTAACGCGAACGTTGGTAACCTAGCATTAACTAACTTACAGGTCGCTGGCCAGCTAGCGTCAGACCAGACTTACGTAATCTTAGCGTTACGTTGCTGGTTATACTTCAACGGTACTAACCGTCGAGTTCTCTACCTAGGTATGGCGTCACAGCTATACTTCACACTAACTGTCGGCGATAAGCCACAGTTCCAGTGTCCGGCGTGGTACGTTCCCGCGGGAGGTGGTGTCTGGGGCTTTGACTCGGGAACCTCAATCTTTAATAACGGCGTGCCTACTCAGGAAGCAATTCTGAAATTAGCCAGGCCTATTATGGTACCCGTCCGCCAAAATTTCAACGTTACCGCCGAGTTCTTCACGGTAGGTACTGCTGACTACCGTAACGGCGCGACTTCGTTAAACACGGGCGCGACGGATGACGAAAAGGTCATCATGTTTGTGATTGACGGACTGCAAACCCGTGATGTTCAGTAGTCTTGTACTATAGACTAGAGACGAATGACGAAAAGGTAGTCCCGTTTTAGACGGTCTTCAGACTTGACATAATAAAACTTCTGTAGTATATTGAAGGGCGTTAGGGATAATAAAACCTAACGCCCTTTTTCTTACAGGAGAGAATTTAAATGAAAATTGGGGATCGCTGCGATCTCCACTTTTCATTTAAATTCTCTCCTGTCTAGAACTCACCTATAGGTACAAAATACCCAAAAAGCGAACTTGACTCTATTGTAAAAAAGCCTTAAACTATAGTATCTTCTTGTATTAACTCCTTTTCATCCAAAGTTACCGGGAATAACCCCGAGCGGTATCCTCGCCGTACCCTTTGAGGAAAAGGAGATCCAATGGACAATCAGACAGCGGCTCTAATTCGTCAACTTCAGGCACTTCGTCAGGACTACAGCGCGTTAGCCCAGACCGTAGCGGAACTAAATCGGCGCCCTCGGTCAACTACCGAAGAAATCGAAGCGATTCCTGGCCGGCGCGTATTATATACGCTATCAGGAGATCAGTCGTTTACAACTTCACAGGACGGTACACGCGGCGCCGCGATTAGCATGATAGTTTCACAGGACGGCCCATTCGTAATGACACACTATCCGGTCATTATGTGGTACCCAAACTTACCTTCCACCGCGACCAACCTTAATCGTTGGCGTCCGGTTAGTACCTGGCCACTACCTGATCAGCAAGCGGCGGCCGATGGTGGCGTAGTTGGTGACGTGGTTGACGTTGCATACGAAATTATGGATGGCGGCTCACAGCGTATGTTACAGAATCTTACCGTAGCTCCTGGTTTAATTTCAAGCCCAAATGACCTAAAGAAACTACCAGTACCCACACTATTCGCACCCAATACCGTTGTTCAGTTATTCATCACATATCTAAACGTAAGTTTCGGTGGCAGCACCCCATCAACCTCGGGTAACCTACACGTAGACTTTCCAGGCTACCGTATCGTCAACATTTAATGGTGACATATGGGATACACATTAGGATTAGGGTCAATATCTAGTAGCGATTTTACGTTATCGAGTTGGGGTACCGCAAAAGCTCCTAGTGGAAGCACTGCGCGAGCCGCTTTCGTAAAACTACAGCAAGTAGTCAACCGTTTTTATAAGGTTGCTGGCTTTAGTCCCTTTACGGCGGACGGCGAGTTAGGTTCCATCACTACGGCGGCGTTAAAGAAAGCGGCCTCCTACGCAATTTCGCGCATGGGTAGCTCGTACTATTTAACTATGGCGCGGGACGCTAGTAGCGCGAAGGATTACGCGGGATCAGTGGATTCTATTTGGGGTTTACTTGAAGGTATAGCGAACTCGTTAGGGTTATCTTCGGGCGGGACCGTTTCCGACGGCGGCGGCGGGGGAGGTTGGACGCCCTCTCCATCAACAGATCCGGGCGCGGCGCCAGTATCAACCGGCCCCGGCTTCTTTGATCAGATTACTTCAATGCAGATCGCCGGATTACCTTTACTTCCAGTTCTAGGAATAGCCGCGCTAATTTACTTTAAGAAAAAAGGCAAAGGCAAACGTGGTGGAAAACGTAAGCGATAAATGAGCATATTCTCCGATCTCATAAGTATCGTAATGCCGACAACAGGCGCGGTACTAAACGCCTCAGAGTCGGTGGGATCTAGAACCATAGTTAAAGACGTTTCGCCATATACATCTGCACCTTTATCGCCGTCGGAAAAAGAGGCTGAAACTAACGCGGACGTTGACACCATTGGGGATGTTAGGGTTTTAAATCCGCCCGCGAAACAAAAGTTTCCGATTGCGGCGTTTATTGGAATAGGAATCTTTACTTATTGGTTATTAAAATGAGTTGGCTAACAGATTTAATAGCACCAGGGATGTCCCAGAAAATAGAAGAGGGGAGTAAGTCCCTTCAAGACAAATACAGCACGCCTTATGACGATAAAATAGCAGAGGCTGTTACAATACGCGAGGAGATGCAAACGGCGTATACAGGATCTTCGGCGGGATCCCATTATGGTACAACGAAACCGCCTCTCAAAGCGTCTGATAACACACTGGTTTATATTTTAATAGGCGTATTCGCGTACTTTGTACTGAAAGGTTAAAAAATGTATTTACAGAACAATAATGGGAGCCTCGGCGGTCTAGGCAACATCATAGACGATATCGTCGGCGGCGTTAAAAAGCTAGGAGGCGGGGTCGTTGATGTGCTCAGCGGTAAAGGACAAGTTACCGTTAAGCACGAAGTTGACTATAAGCCGTTCCTGATTTTAGGCGGTGCGGCGATTTTCGCGGTGTTGCTACTTAAAAAGAAGGAGTAAGTATGCCGTGCCCGTGTGGAGATCTCCCCTTATACCCAGGGGATAATTTATCTCCCGAGGTATATAAGGATCTACTCAAAAAGAACGGCGCAGTTATGTCCGGCCCCTCCGGTTCGACGTGGTGGGTTTGGGCGATTATAGGCGTGGGCGCGTTGTACGCTATAATGAGGGGCTAATATGTCCTACCGACGCGGATATAGTGACGAATACGTAGATAGAATTTCAAATACGTTAGACGCTACAAAGGCACTATTAGACGACCCTGCGTTACCTGAGGTAGCCTCTTTAGTAATTAAGCTTAACAAAATAGAGCCGGGAGGCATCGGAATTGGCTTGAAAAGAGTTGTTCCACCGCTTAGACTATACGTAAAGACTCGCGAGAATCCTTGGTTGGGGTATGCTATAATCGCGGGGATAATTGGTGGGCCGTTTTTGTTAGGTTATCTGTTTGGGAGAAAATAATGACACTACCATACGATCCAAATAAAGAAGAAATCTACCAGATAGCGGGCGATCCCGATCACGGGCTTAGTTCGGATATGAATTTAACGAACAGCGCGTTCGCTAAGCCCACACTTAGATATAAAGGTAAAGTGGGGGACTTCGTTTTATCGTGTGAGTTATATAAGATTGGTGATGAGTTATCACTACACCTAATCTGCCCGCGTTGTCATAACGCGCTAATGATAAAGAGTTCAGAAAAACAGCTGGATTATGACAGAGAAAAGGGTCTAAGCGTAGAACCCTTCACCTGTACATGGGAATTGCCGGAAGATCGACGAGTTCAGTTCGGAATAGGTTTATGTAGGTGGACTGCGGCTATTGATGAAAATGTGGTGAAAGATGCGTAGGGCCATTAAAAACACCCCGGCAGGTTAAAAAATGCTTCCCACCGCGCAAAAACTTTTTCGCCGATCTGGGTTTTATATCTCCGCTAGTTTTCCAACCCTATCTTTCACACTAAACCAGATATTAGAAGATAGGTTAATAGATGAAGACGCGCCCAACACAGGTCCAAACGAAAGTTATTTCGCGCCGTTCGACCGTTACGGCACCTACGTCATCGATTAAGGTACCGGTTAGACCAGCACCTACACCACCGTCGAATTATGCAAGAACTGGAGCAAACATGCCCGTAGGAATAAAACCACCGTCAGTAAATCTAGCGTTGATACATCCGCCTACGTTAAAGCGACGCTTCAAACGGGCAGCAGATCAAAAGGTTATAGACGAACGTTATAATATGCCCGACGCGCAAGCCGATCGTCAGGCAGCGGCCGATGAACGTCAACAGAAACGTATTGAAGAACGTGCCGAAAATGGTGGACAGTTGCCCGAAACTTCCGATACGGTTTTAGACGAAACAAGTGCCGGCGCACTTGTTTCGGGCGTTAAAAAAGTCCCTGGATGGGTTTGGTTAGCCGGCGGCGGGGTTGCGTTTTATTTATTGTTTTTAAGAAAGTAAAAAATGCCCCTAATAGAACAAGGCCCAACATACCAAACCGGCGGCATAACTACACTTATGTCCGTGGGTAACGGTGATGACGGTATAAACATTAGCGGGTATGTAATACCTCGCCCGGCTTTATACGCGGGGGGTGGCTACGTGTTGGGTAAGGTTCTAGGTTTAAAGGGTAAAGCGAAATGGTTGGCCCTCGTTGGGCTAGGAGTGGGGTTACTATAATGTACCTAGGCGACGATACCGTACCCGCGACACTACCAGCAGCGGTTATAGCCCCCGCCCCAAACGAGGACGTTAAAGCGTATACCCGTCGCATTGCACGTAAACTTATAACTAACGGTTTAATCGCGGCGGGGATTTCGGGTATGTTGTTAGGTACACGAAAGGCCGCGCTATTCGGTGGACTAGCACGTATCGCGTATGATTATATAACGGGACTTTAATGGCGCTTAAATTATCGCAAAACATTGTAGTTTTTCAAAAGCCTTTTGATTGGGCGCATGTTTCAAATACTTTTACCCAAAAAGTAGACGTTAAACCTGAAGGAATATGGTATGCCTGTGGGAGAGAGTGGATAAATTATTTAGAATCAGAGTCCCCCGAAGACACGATTTCACACGTTTATGAACTAACATTAGATAAATCATATTTTTTAATATTAAATACCAACGAAAAGATTTTAAATTTCAATAAACAATATGGTCTTACAAAGTATTTGGGCGTAGGAAAAGATTCTGATAGTTTTAAGTTTGTGGATTGGCCGTTTGTAAAAATGCAAGGCTATAAAGGCATAGAAATATGTCCCTACGCAAGAAAATTGAGAAACGATAACAGAGTTGAGTGGTATTATCCTTGGGACGTAGCCTCAGGGTGTTTTTGGGATTCCTCTGTCATTAAAAGTATAAAAGAGATTCCTAAAGAAATTTGGATGGAAGAAGTTTATGACGACGATCTCCCGTAAAATAACCAAGTCTTACTTAGACGGATACTGGATCGATTTTCATTGTTCCACATGCGGTGACCAAACCAGAAAACGCTGCATGAACCCAAAGAAGCGCGCGGATTATTGGACTAAAGTTTACGCACAATTGCATCCCTCCAGGCCGCATTAGATCTCTTGGGCCGTGCTATCCAGGGGCTACACTAAAACCCTAAACCCTTGACTTTTTCTACCTACAACGTATTATGTACGTTATGCACGCTACATTAGCATCCATAAGACTATTTCTCCCTATCCCGATGGACTATAACCCCAAATATAAAGATTGGAGTTACATATCCCTAAGCTATCTAAAGGCTTTCGACGAAACTGATCTCCCGGTTAAGGCAATCACCACCACACTTGGCGCCGATTTAGGGAACGAAGAATCGGCGTTCTTTAAATACAGCCACCTATTTGTGCGCGATTTTGGTGAGATAACCACAAACATCGTCCTAGGTTTCGGGGGAGTATTTGAAAAGTTTTATACCGAAGGTATGAAAAACATCGCGATTACCGCGTCCTATCCGCGCCCACAAAGGGAAGAGGAAGTACGCGCGCTAAAGAAGTATAGCTCGGTCTGGGCTATCACACAAAGAACTCAAATTGATTTACAAGGATTAGGTTACGAAGCGGGCTTGGTTCCGCCCGAACCTTTAATCATTAAGGCCGTACTTGCGAGGATAGAGGCGTGAAAATAGATTACAAAGACCATTACGACGAAGGTTATTTCACAGGCAAAAAAACTTATAAGGATGCGGCGGGAAACGAGCATACTTATCATGGACCTTCGCTTACGTGGGGACATTTCGATAAAATAGCGGGCGTCCTAGCCGGACTTTTACCTAAAGGCACTCTACTTGACGTAGGATCGAGTGCCGGAGATTTAGCGGCACGTTTAATGAAACGAGGTTTTGACAGTTATGGCATAGAGATAAGTGAGTATGCGGTTGAAAACTGTGTACCGGAGATGAGGGGACGTGTTGCGCTAGCGGACATTACATATTGTCCTTGGACTTTATTAGGGTATCAAACCCAGCCTGATGGATTCCCGCTAACGTTCCCCGAGAAGTTCAATATCCTTATATCGACCGACCTTTTGGAACATATATACGCGGAAGATCTAGATAAAACTTTTGATTGGATGTTATCAAAGGCGAACATGTTCTTTTTCTGTGTAGCAACCACGCAACCTCCCGCCTATTCGTTAAGGGAGCCAAATAAATATGAGTTTGTTGCTAAAAAAGGGGAGCCTATTCCCCCTGAATGGGAGGCGACCGCGGTGTCGGGGCATGTAAACGTTCGATCTAGCCGCTGGTGGATTAAATACTTTCAATCAAAAGGTCTAGAAATTGACTGGCAACGGATGTATTTATTCCAAATGCGTCGTGAGACGGATAAAGCTTGGCGTGATACGGGCGGATGGAATATGGGCTGTACTTTCTTTTTAGAAAAAAAATAATGATAACCGTTCTAACATGTACGGGACGTGGAAACCCCCGCTTTGATTTTTTAGCGGATTCAATTTCTAATAATTTAAAGTCTATAGCGCCGGAACACACGTTCCCACAATGGTTCGAGTGGTTAGTTGTAGACATGCGTCTTTGGTATGATGCAGATCGTCGGGATCAACTTAAAGACGCGGTTAAGGGGAGATTTCCGTTTAGACACGAACCCCCTAAACCAAACGTTTGGCAAGGGCCTACACGCTTAACCCAAAGCGATTGGTATGCGCTAAATTCGGCGCGAAATACCGGAATTTGTTTATCTAAATTTAATCATATTGTCCTTTTTGATGATTGTTTAATCGCGGATGCGAATTGGCTGAATTGGCACATGCAGGCTGCGCGAATAAAAATTTCCTTGGCTGGATGCTACGAATCCATTAAAAACGCCGACATTAAAAACGGGGAAATTGTCTCCTGCGAAAAACTCGACGATTCGATGAAAGACCATCGAATCAAAGTTATGGGCGAAGATCTACCGCCAACAAAAGCTTACGGGGCGTGGTTCTACGGACTCAACGTTAGTTTCCCTCTTAAGGGAGCGCTCAAAATTAATGGTTTTGATGAAAAATATGATGGGCAGGGAGGATCAGAAGATACGGACTTCGGGCTACGCCTAGAGCGCTCTGGTACACCCGTATTCTTCTCCTCCCTATGTAAAATATATCAGATCCTAGACACACATGACGCTGTATGCGGGGACCCAGGTTTTGCGCGTTTGATAGGAGAAAAGTCCCAACGAAAACAGAAAGAACTGCCCTTAAACCACGACGGAAAACTTCATTATGCAAACGAAAAATTAATTGAGCGTTTAATTCAAGAGCCTACTAGAATATCCACATCACCAGAAAGTCCCGACATTTTAGCTTTAAGAAAACTAGGGATGGAAAGCAAACCGTTACCTACACCAACCACGCCTATACACGATTGGCGTGACGGGCAAAATTTGATGGAGATGGGTTAATAGAGATGCTTAAAGCCAGTCTAATATGTTATACCGCGCGTGCAACGGGACTAGCGTCGATTCTAAAAAGCGCGGCATCTCAACAGTTTTTTGAACCGTGGGAACTAATTATAGTAGACGCTTTTAAAGAAGAAAGACACGAGTTAGTTAAAACCTTATGGAATATTCTAAGACCAGAGGTTCCTCTTAAACATCTGTCCCCCCTTTCCCCATTAGAAGAACGTCCACGACATTGTTGGGACATTCCATTATTTATTAATACGGCTTGGACTAACGCCGAAGGCGAAGTGTTGGCCCATATTGAAGATCATATGTGTTTTGGTCTAGATTGGTTAAAAAATCACGTTGAATTTACAAGACAGCACCCTAATCTGGCGGCAATAGGAGATGTAAAGGACGAGCCTTCTTTCGACGAATCCGCGCCTACACATTATGGTCACCCTTTAACAGAACAGGTTCAGAAACAGTGGGACTGGAAGTTAAATTCAGTGGTTAATGATCCAACCCTGTTTAAATGTATGAACGCAGAAAATTATGGATACTGGTTAACCGGAAATATGAGCGTCTGTCTAGACACTCTTTTAAAGGCCAGTATAATCTACGGCGGCACGTATGAGAGTCCTACGCATTATCCAGAGTCAACCGTAGCTCCGATGTTCTTTAACTACGGGGTTTCAATGTATGCGCTACCAGGCATAACGGCGTGGCACAAAAAACACCCAGCTCATGGGATTGCAGGTAAAATCATGCGCTTGACAGAAACGAATATGTGCTTATATGAGGATATACAACAGCAACACTTCAACGATATAGATAAATACATAAAAGTACAAAAGCGCAATTTAATTGAAGAAAGAAAGAGGTTAGGATATTGGATCCCTTAAAGCCCTGGAAGGTGACCATAGAACTAGAGGCACTGCTTATAGGTTACGTTCGTAATGATTGCTTAAACTATATGACAAAAAGCCAAAATTACATTTCTATAGATCGACAAAAAGCCTGGTGGAAGGCTTTTGAAGGAAAGGCTTTTTTATATAGTCCGATTGATTCAAACGAACTTATAGGCTTTGGGATATTAAACAAAAACGGATCCTTATCAGGGGGTCTTGTCGAAAGTTACCGCGATAAGGGCCTAGGTAAATTTTTATTTGGGCACCTTAAATCATTACAACCACATACCTGGCTAGAAGTTTTCGCTACCAACGAACGAGCCTATAAATTATACTATAAACTAGGATATAAGCTAACAGGTAGGCGTTATGATTTAAACGATCGACTAATATATATTATGGAGGCACAAAATGATACCCCTACATAAAGTTTTAATGTCCGATAAAGTTATCCCAGCATTAACCAAAACACTTGAATCGGGATATGTTGCACAGGGACCAAAGGTTGAGGAATTTGAGGCGGCGCTTGAAGAAATACTAGGGGCTAAAGTTTTAACTCTAAACTCGTGTACATCGGCACTTGATCTCGCTCTACATTTATGTAGTGTCGATTCTAAATCCGAAGTGATATCTACACCCGTAACCTGTACAGCTACTAATGCGCCCATCGCTTTAAGGAGCGCAAAAATAGTTTGGGCCGACGTTGATCCCGTTACGGGAAATATTGATCCAAAAGATGTTGCACGAAAAATTACACGTCGAACCGCTGCTATTGTGGTTGTAGATTGGGCGGGGCGCCCATGTGATTATGATGCGCTTAGAGCGGTATCTAAGGGAGTTCCTATCATTGAAGACGCAGCGCATGCTTTTGGAGCTACTTACAACGGTAAACCAATCGCACAAAGCGGAGGGGACTACGTTTGTTGGTCTTTCCAAGCAATTAAACACCTAAATACCGGCGACGGCGGCGCGATTAAAGTACCAGACTCTCAGTATGATCGCGCGAAAAAACTTCGTTGGTATGGAATGGATAGAGAACCGGGCGCACACTTTAAGCAAAATATACAAGAGTCCGGTTTCAAATACCATATGAATGATATTTGTGCTACGATTGGGTTAGCAAATTTGAAAGAGGCTAAAGAAGCAGTTATTAAACAGCGAGTTATCGCGTATACGTATAGTCAGGACTTACACCTTAAAAAAATAAAACTTCCACCTTATACTATAGAATCTTCCTGGTGGCTTTATTGTATTTTGGTTGATAAACAGTTAAATTTCATGAACTTCATGGAACAAAAAGGAATTACGTGTAGTCCAGTACATGGGCGTAATGATCGTCACGAAGCCTTTTACTCTTACTACGACTTACCTGGTGTAAAAGAGTTTTCTAATCACGAAGTAGCGATTCCGGTCGGTTGGTGGCTCAGCGAATCTAATTATAATCATATTGTTGACTCTATTAAAGAATGGGACGGTATTTAATGAGATATCTAGTAACGGGAGCCACTGGTGCCTTTGGCGCCAACATGGCGAAGCTGCTTCTCGAAAATGGTCACGAGGTCATAAGCATACTTCATGACGAAGGGCCCACCAATACCGCTAAACTCTTAGATGTCTATGATAAAATTACTTGGACCAGAGGATCTATTCTAGAAGAACGCTTCTGTAAGCGCGTGATTGCAGACTACGGTGTGGACTCAATTATTCACTTTGCGGCACTTCCGCTAGTTCAAGTCGCAACGCGCACGATTGTTCCAATCTTCCAGGTTAACCTAATGGGAACAATTAACTTACTAGAGGCGGTAAAAGAAAACGCTTGGGCTAGTAAAAATATCCGTTTTGTATACGTAAGTACGGACAAAGTTTATGGTGATGCTGGCAATGTTCCTTACACAGAAGACATGCCCTTAAATGGATTAGCGCCCTACGATTGTTCTAAAGCTTGCGCAGATCTCACTACACAGACTTACGCCGTATCTGGCTTTATTCCACAAACAGTTATTGCGCGACCTTGTAACATTATAGCTCCTGGCGATTTAAACTTCGGGAGAATTCTTCCACGCATCATTATACCCTGTTTACGTGGAGAAAGTCCTAATTTGTACTACACAAAATATAAGCGAGAGTTTATCGCGGTAAGAGATGCGGTTGAAGCAATTTACACGATAGACCAAAATCTAAAACTTAACCCAGACAAAATTCATGGTAGGGCGTTTAACGTAGGATCCGGCAATCAGCGTTCGTTGGAGCAAGTTGTCGAAACTATATTTAAACATTTCCCAAATACTAAGCCTACTTGGACCGATCCGCCGGCGATTTCTCGAGTGGAGATTCCGTTCCAGGCACTTAATACCAAACGTATTTTTGAAGCGACAGGCTGGAAAGCCAAAATTTCTTTTGAAGAAGCTATTGACAACCTAATCAAATGGTGGAAGAGTAATTGGGAGAAGTTACCTCCAGGAATCAGAGAACATCAGACTAAAGGATGGCACGGATAAAACGCGGTTATTTTGCTTACTTTAACATAACGAGGGAACCTTTGAGTGAATATTATATAGTATGTGATAACGGTGTAGACGCGATTAAAACGGGGCCGGTTTGGAATATGTGGGACGCGCAAGTAATCTTAAACGAAAGTAAAAACGACCGGCCTGAACACAAGTATTGGATCATGGAGTCATGGCGCGACGACTTCGGAGATACGCACGTCGAAGTCCATCACCCATTTATGTGGAATTAAATGTTGTGGTGGATTGTATACGCACTGATAGGCATAACCCTAACGGGCATTTATCATGTCACCGATAAGCTTACGACCAGTAAAGATTCCTCGGACGCGCTTCTTAGGTTATTTGTTTTTATACCGTTTTGGCCATTAGTAGAGTTGGCTGAATTTTTTGAGTGGTTGAGGTTAAAACTGCGGGGACGTGAATGATAATTAAACCTCGTTATGTAGACGGCCGGCGCCCAGGTGATGATCAGGTTTTTTACGAAGTAACGTCTGGTATATATGAACGTTTTTATAAGCCTCAGCCAGGAAATATTGTTGTGGACATAGGAGCACACGCAGGTTTCTTTTCAGGTCGAGCAAGCGAATTAGTTGGTAAAAACGGACAAGTAATCGCATTTGAGCCAGAGCCAGATAACTTTCGTGTACTAAAAGAGAACACGCGGAATATCCCAAATATTGAAGTACATCAGTTAGCTATTTGGAATGAGAACACGTCATTGTGGTTACACTTATCACATTCTTGCGCAGAACACTCGGTTAAATATGAAACGACGCTCTCTCAAAAAATTATGGTACCTGCAGTAACTCTAACTACTTTTATGTCTGGGATAAAAGTAGATTTTATTAAAATAGACGTGGAAGGCGCAGAGTTAGAAGTATTACAAGGATCGGCACGTATTTTAGAAAAGTGGCGACCTAGGATTGTAATGGAATTAGCGGAATCTCAACGAAAAGACGTTGTTGCTTATCTTGAGAGATTCAACTACACTACAATTATTCACAATGAAACAAATACTGCCCACGCTGCTCCTAAGGATTTTTAAATGAAAGTACAAATCTTTTGCCCGTTCGGTCAAGATACCGGCTACGGTCGCGCCGCACACGATTACTGCGAGGCAATGTTAAGCGCCGGCATCGATTTAGATATCCGTCCTATAATTGATCCTAAGTTAGATAAACTAGAAAACCGTTACCAGAATTTACTAGACTATGTAAATCGTCCAGAAGCCGACGATCCGGCGTGGCCAGACGTAGTTATTATGCACGCCACGCCTCCTGGGTGTGAAAAACTTCTTGAGGAATTCGTCGGACGCGATAGTGTGCCACGTGTAGCTTTAACTACGTGGGAAAGTGACCCTTTACCCGAGCATTTGGCAAAAAGAATTTCAGGATATGACCAGATTTGGGTTCCGTCGAAATACTGTTATGCCGTTGTAACACGTCAGCCAAACGACGAGTGGCTTACTCATAACTTTGATCGTAGTACAAACGACGTAGTTAAGGTAATGCCTCACAGTTTTGATCCAAACTTTTTCGTGTATAAAGACTACGCCCCGTATCGTGAAAGAAAAGACGCCAAAAAGTGTTACGTCTTTTATACGATATTAACATTCTGTGAGCGTAAAAACCCCATAGGTTTGCTCAAGGCGTATTTAACTGAGTTCGGTCCAGAGGATAACGTTTTACTTCGTATACGCACTCCAGGATATAATAACGACGATATTAATGAGCTAGTACGGGGTCTAGGTTTAAAATATCTTCCCCCCGTTGAAATGCTTTGTGATTATCTAGATGAGGCCGGACTCCTCTCACTGCACTATAATAGTGATTGTTATGTTACCTGTGCGCGATCAGAGGGCTGGGGGCTCGGCGCGTACGAATCTGCCGTTCTTGGGAAGCCTGTCATTTATACCAATTACTCAGGGTTAAAAGACTTTCTTGATGATACGCACGGGTGTATTCCTATACCCTATTTTGAAACCCCCGCGTATACACCAGAGAGTGTCTCCAACACCGAGATCAACATAGCAGGCGTTCGCATAAAACCAATACTACGCAACGACCACACCGGGATTAACGGTTCCCAGACGTGGGCGGAACCAGATCTAGGTACGCTAAAAAAACAAATGCGAAACGTCTACGAGGTAAATCTAACCGAGGGCAACGAGGCGCGCGAAGATTTAGAGTCTCGTTATAGCTACACAGCGGTGGGTAAACTAATTAAAGATACTTTGGGAGAACTCCTCAGCAGGACGGGGGTCTAATGATACAGTGTTACGGGAAATGGGACGATTATAACTCCTTTGCGGGCGTGGCTCGCGCGATAATAAACGAACTAGTTAAAAAGCGATATGATGTAACTATATTTGGTGTTGATTCTAAATTCCCCAAGTACGTAGACGTTCGTGCGGACGTTGGTTTACGAATGTCGGCCCCGATAGGTGTTTACATTGGATATCCCGAGCCCTCGATTGGTTACCTACACGGACACTCGGTTAAGGTGTTAGTGACGGTCTGTGAAACCGATAAAATACCATCGTCGTGGGTTGAGGCGTGTAACCTAACGGATCTAGTAGTGGTACCTAGCCAATGGTGCTATGAGGCCTTTAAGAAATCAGGCGTCACCAAACCGTTACTAATAGTACGACACGGTATCTACTCCGAAGTAGCCCGAGAGATTCGTTCTTTTAATAAAAGCGAAGACTATCTGTTCCATGTATCAGGCTCACTATCCTTCGCGGCCCGTAAGGGCACAAGCAAGCTTCTAAGGGCTTACGCGCGGTTAGATGCCGAGGTAGAGCCCATGCCCAAACTGTATCTAAAGATGCCTAACACTACTGGCGTACAGGAGGCTATCAACTATTTAAAGATTAAAAATAAAGTTGTGCTTCTACCAGATCGTTCACTAAACCCGTTTGAAATGTACGGCTTTTATCGTAACGCTATCGCGACGATTCAACCATCACGGGCAGAGGGCTTTGGGATCTGCCCGTTAGAAAGTAGGTGTGTGGGTACGCCTGTAGTTATAACAAACGCTACAGGACACCAAGAGCACTTTGTTGAAGGTATAGACCTTACAATAGAAACGGGACGCTTGGCGCCGTTAGACACACAAGCTAACCCGTGTGGATCAGCGCCACTATTAACCGAGGAGGCGGTATATAACGCGCTTGGGGGAAGCCTTGGTTTTGCATCCGAGCGTGCTGAAAATACGACAGAGTGGGCTAGTGCCCACGCGGAAGAGTGGGATTGGTCTGTTCAACTAATTCCGCTCATGCGTGCGTTTAAAGACTTGCGTCCACATAAGAGCGGTGTTATATTAGGCGCTAGTTCAAGCTTACGAGGGATTGAGTAACTCTTTAACCAACGAAAGGATTAACATGACACGTTCAGAAATTTTCAAGCAGCTTCTTGACAAACTCGCCGACCGCGCACCAACTACCATTGAATTTAACGGCCAAAAGGTACCAAACGAAAAGAAAGCCTTTATGTGCCAGGTTGTTACGACAACCGGCACTGCGTTAGCAGGCGCGTGTACTAAGACTAGTATGGAAGGACTATACGTACTACGTCAGCCAATGCGACAAGGTGACCCGCGTACAGGTAAAATTACCATAGTGGATCAGTTTATTACGACTGAAGATATTAGCTCGGTAATCTTACCCGTAAGCGAAGAAGGACGATCTGGATTAGTTGGAGCGAATGGCTCCGAGGTAATTCCGGTTAGCTCAGACGTTTAAAGTATAGTACATCGTTCGCGCATGCGTATATAGTATACATACAACCTACCAGCATGCGCGAACCTTTTTCCTCCTCACAGTTTTGACCAACTTCTAAATCACAGTGAGGTTTTACCCAATAAAGACCGCCTTTTTCAAATTTAAAACTGGTACTCTTAGTTAAATCCAAAACCCAACCCCTAAAAATTGGGTCATTTGGTCCACGAATTTCTACCTTGGACTCCTGTGGAACGGATGGGCGTTCATCTTTAGCGCCCAATCGAATACAGTCTTCACATAATAAATCGTCTCCTGCCCAATCCCAATCATTAGGTAAATCCTTATACGCTACGTCGTCCCGACCAAATTCCGCTTCCTCGTCACATCTATCACAATAAAATTTAACGCTCATTTTTTCTCCTATTTTAAACGTTTCTACGTTGACAAGTAGGAGCATACACACTATCTTAGGAACATGCAAACGAAAACAAATAAGGAGATAGAATGAACTTTCCAAAAACAACAAAAGAGGGACGAACAAAAGGGACAACAAAATCAATTAGTTGCCCGTGGTGTGGGAGCGCAAATAAAGATTTAGACAATATGGGGTACGACGAAAACAGCGCTCCGGTAATACGAACCGGTTGTATTTTAGTTTGCGATATGTGTATGAATAAATTTGAGCTTTCCTCTGTGTTTGAAGTCACTGTAGTTATAGCTGACAGATACGGCGAGCTAGAACATCGTGGGCATCTAAAGGACGGCGGGAGATAATAATGTTTACCACATACATTCATCCAACGATTGGAATGGGCCGCGCAACGATCGCGGTTCAACACGATCCCGTGTCAGGATACACTAGAGTAGGCGTTGCGTACTCGTCGCCTAAAGATCAGTTTAATAAGGCAAAGGGTAGGCAAATCGCGCTGGGTAGGATTGAAAAGAACTCCCTCCTGAGCTTTGAGTTTTGGCGAAAGTCGCGCGACAAGAAACTTAAGGACGAAGTGTTAGATTTATTTGTAAATTTCACAGCGGGTAATGGTCCTAAGTGGGCTAATAAACCATCGGTACTGATAGTGTCACCAACTGTGTCGCGAGTTATGAAAGAATAAAATGCTCTGGTTCACTGCCGATAATCACTGGGGCCACGCCAATATTATCAAATATTGTAAGCGCCCGTTTGCTTCTGTTTATGAGATGGACGAGGCTCTGGTGGCTAACTGGAACACGCGGGTACAGCCTGGCGATCGAGTTTACCATCTAGGCGACGTGTCTTTTTATAGGAAGCCCGAGGAAACTCGCGCGCTACTATCTCGTCTGCAAGGAGATATTTATCTAATCCGAGGCAACCACGACGATAAGCTACCTCTTGAGAGATTTGTCTCCGTACACGATCTGTACGAGATAAGACATCAAAGCCAGAGAATCACTCTATGCCACTACGCTATGCGTGTTTGGAATCGTTCACACCATGGTGCGTTTCAACTTTTTGGTCACAGTCATGGTACACTAGCAGGGGTAGGCAAGTCTATGGATGTTGGAGTTGATTGTAATAACTACGCGCCTATAAGCTTTGATGAAGTAGCCGAGCTAATGGGAAAGCGACAGGCAGAACTGGTAGATCATCATGGAAATCAATAAAAAGATAAAGATTCTATTTCTAGACGACGATCCTATTCGTCATACGTGTTATACTGAAAAGACAGAAAAATACTTAAATACGGAAACATATCACGCCTGGAGGTTTGATGATTGTATTAATTTACTCTGCACACACAAGTTTGATATTATTTGTCTAGACCACGACTTGGGATTAAGTGTTAATACTCCTTATATATCTTGGGAAGATTATACGTCCAAATTAAAAACGGGCGCCGATGTAGCGCGATGGATAGCGGACAACGCTATAAAAACTAGAAGAATAATAATTCACTCATGGAACGCAGTAGGCGCGGCTAGCATGGCGAGTCTCTTGAACCATCTAAATGTAATAAGACGCGAATTTGGCAGGGGCTTCTTCTCTGCGCTAGATAAAGCTATATGCGATGTTAGGTTCTCATAGAGACGCTAATGATTAATCAATGCGACGGATGCCGACGAGGCTTGCCAGTTGAAAACAACGTCCATATTGACACAGAGCGTAAAGGTTGGGGGGATTGGTGCGATCTTTATATGGTTTGCACTAAAGCTTTATACGTTTGTCAATACTGTGAGTCTGAAACAGAGTGCGATTGTCTAGATCGTATCAATTGCCCAAAGACAGGAAAGCCTTTACATAAGAGTTGTGGGCTCTGCGAGACACACCGTAAACCTCGTTTTATATGTGGCTGTTTTGCGTAGGAACCGTTCTGAGCGTTTCGTTCTGGTTTTTTCGTGTCTAGATCCCTATAGGGGCGCCTATATAACGGTTGTAACAAAATACATATTTTGTTAGAAACGAAATGTAGGAAAATTAAATAAGTATACGAATTCCTTAATGATATCAGGTACTTAGCAAAGGATTGTAAAGAAATGTTAGACCTCTCTAAAGACGATATAAGCAATCATAACCGAGCAGGAAAGATTACAGAAGGTGATAAACTATGGACTTAAAATGGACACAGACACAGATATCTGAGAAGGATAGGTATAGGTATACTTATAATTGGTGTCGTTTTTGGGACACTTTAGGCACAGGGGTATATTCAAACAGTCAATCCCTATTTGGGCCCCTTAATATAGGCAATTCCCTTCTAACAAACTTACAAGTAGCAGGTAACTTACAATCAGACATTTACTTTTATATAGAATCTTGGGACGCCAATATACTAGCAGAAGGAGTAGTTACTATTTATATTAATGACAAGCCTAAATTTAGCTGTCATGTTGAGGATCTTGCTAAATCCCCTCGCAAGGTTGATATTATGCTAAAGCCAAACGATAAATTTATCGTTAAATACGAAGGAGTTAGCTTAAGTAAGCAGGTTAGAATTAGTATTGAAGGATACTCAATCGAACCGTTATAATAAGGACCTACTATAATGAAACTCCATTTCCCAGACGCAATTAAACTAGACGTGATCCCCCACGAAACGGAGCCTGATAAGTATTCAATGGTCTATATTGAGGAGTTTAAGGTACATCCTGAAAACGAAATGATAAACACACCCTAAAAGGTGTCTGAAATCATCATTCGCACGGCACAGGTATTCAAAGCAGCCCAGCCCTCCTTTGAAGTAACTTACGGAAAAGATTGGGTCGCCGTTACAAACAACTGTATGTCGCGTGAAGACATCGGAAACTCAATGGGCGGAGAATTCTTGGCCTGGAGTACGCTAGGCAACCGCTCTATAAAGGAGCTAATGGGCATGATCGTAACCTATAAGGCCGAAGCCGCTAGGGCTAATCAATTAGTTGAAAAATCGACTGATTTACTGTCTAAATTAATCCTAAAGACGGAGCCTAGGCCCTGAGGGGCGGGGCGTTAAAAGATTTGATTATCCCCTAAAATACCTTTATAATTAAGGAATGGCCTATCCCATTATAGATGATTGGTCAGTCCTAGAAGGATCAAAAGTACATGGTCGCATATATAGTCACAAAGACTTTACCGATGGCACGTATGTCACAACTCCTAGAATTAGCGACGTATTTACTGGCGGGTTTTATACAATAGTAGTAGCAGATTCAGGCTTTATCTACCGATTAGGCTCTATTTCAGACAAATATAGAGACTGGATTACCGAGAAGGGCAACTTCGATCCGTTTTGAGGGTAGTTCAGAACTAATTCGTCTCGCGCCAAAACAAAGAGCCGTAGAAGGTTTCCGTAGTTCCAGTTATTCTAGTCACACCTAATACAAGAATATCGCTAACTCCTGCAATAGTGAACCCCATTTGCCAATCAGAAGGTTTATTTATATTTAAGACGCTCCCTGATAACTGAGTTTGGTTAGCATACCCTGAATTTAATAACACTCCTCCTGAAACTTTTGTAGCACTTGTTCTAGCCACATCTTTTTGAACCCCGCTATTATTAGAGTCTACATCAGAAAAACTAAACGCCGTTCCGGTTACAGTAGGATTTAACAATAAACACCATCTAAAAATAGACGCCGCTACGCTTACCAAAGAAATACTTTCAATTAAAGTTTGTATGTTATATCCGATTTTAAGTCTAATGGCTATTAAGGGATAAATATCCGTATCGTTGAGTGT
>ERZ1292642.573-Hain-H14-01um-R1-573-length-20604-cov-5_pt1 | contig 20604 bp, 36 predicted proteins | sample MGYA00564403_ERZ1292642 | MGnify/ENA primary metagenome ERZ1292642 (study PRJEB36523, sample SAMEA6512643) | groundwater metagenome | collected 2019-01-09 | study: AquaDiva: Metagenomics assemblies of 32 groundwater samples | reverse complement strand
TTGCTGGGTTCGTCGGTCATGGGTACTCCTCAGGCTAGTGGGCGGTCTGTCGTGTGGCGTGGAGGTCCCACCACCGCTGATACCACAGGCGCGAGTCGGCCATGCCGGTCTGCGGGCCGCCTCGGGTACCCCACTCGTGGTGGACAAGGACGGCTTCGCTCAGCCACACCTCCAGTCCGGCGGCCCGCACCTTGAGGCAATAGTCGGTGTCGGAGAAGCAGAGGGCGAACCGTTCATCGAAGCCGCCGACAGCGTCATGCACGGTGCGGGTCGTGACCAGGCACGCCCCGGTCAGCGCCTCAACATGACGCCCGGTTGGCTGGTAGCCGCGTTCACCGTAGTGAAAATGGTGTGGGACGCCTCGGTCGGTGATCCCCATGCCTGCGTGCTGGACGGTGCCATCCTCGTGGAGGAGCGTCGCCCCGACAATCCCGACCTCGGGGGCGTCCAGGTCGAGCAGCAGGCAGTCCAGCCAGTACGGGTAGCCGGGGTGGGCTTCCACGTCGTCGTTGAGGAACAGGAGCTTCTCACGCCCGGCTTTGGCTGCGCCGGCGTTGAGGGCCAGCGAATAGTTGAACGGGCCAGTCGTGACACCCATCTTCGCCCCGTAGGCGTCACGCAGGCGGCGGCCGAGCTCCCGGTCCCGCTCGTTGACGACCACCAGGATCTCAGCGTCAGGGGCGGCGGCTCGGACGCTGGCAAGGCAACGGTCGACGTACTGGCCGTGCTGGTCGGCGCCGCCGGCGGTCGGGACGATGACGGTCAGGTCGGCGGTCACCGTTTGACCAAGACGGCCGTGAGTTCGTGGACGACGTTGACCTGAGAACCGATGGCCTCAGCGATCACCTCTTGAGACTGGCCCATGAACCGGGCCGCGATATTCGACGGGCGAACCGATCTGACCTCGAAGTCGGCGGTGCAGCCGAGGTAGTAGTCCACGTCGTGTTCCTGCCGCCACTCTGCCGAAAAGTAGTTGAAGGTCGACTCGTTGATGGCCCGGACGTGGGTCGGGTCCTGCCAGGCTCCGACCGAATACTGGTACGGGCAGATCACCAGCAGCTCGCCGCCTGGCACCAGAACTCGGTGACATTCGTTGACGAACCCGACCAGATCGGTGACATGCTCGACGAAATGGCTCGAGCGGAGGGCTTCAACTGAGCTGTCGCTGGGCTCGAAAGGCTCGCCTTCCAAGGGTTGGAACTTCCATGGCCGCAGCGTCAGGTCGCAGAGGTAGCGGACGGCGGGGAGCGGGTAGAGGTCGATGCCGTCGTAGCCAGCCGCGCACCGGTTACCGCAAGCCAGATCGAGTTTCACGGCAGGCTGGGCTCGACAGCCCACGGGTTGGGCAGCACCCGGCGGTTCATGACGTGCCGGCAGACGAGGTCGGTGTCGACGTAGAGGCGGCGACCCTCTGCGAGGCAGTTCTCGGACCAGCCGACGTCCTCGCCTTGGGCTGATTCCTGCCAGAGCGGCAGTGGGCCATCACCGAGCGGGGCGAGCGAGCAGGCCATCAGCACGTCAACCCGATGGATACCCGAGTCGAGAGGGAGCGGCTCAGCGAACCGGCGCTCAGCCCAACCGGGATGGCCGGGGACCCATGTCATGTAGTTCCAGGCGACACACCACGGGGCCGGGTCGAGATTGACGAGCGGGCCGACGATCCCGCCTGTTTCGGTGGCGTCAGCGATGAGCCGCTCGAGGGTCCCCGGCGAAAGGAGAATGTCCGAGTCGACCGAGAGCAGGAAGTCGTAGTTGCCGTCGCGCTCAACGAACTCTTGGAGGGTGTTACGCAGCTTCGACAGGTAGCGGTAGAAGTTGGCCCGCCAGCGGTGCTGGATGACATCATCGTCGTCGCGGGGTGTCCGCCAAGCGGTGTTGGAGAGGATGGCGACCTGATGATCGGCGCGGGCCCCTTCGGCGGCTAGCAACCCATAGGTGCCGTCGTCTAGCCCTTCGCCTGCTCCTTCGTAGAACACGACGATGTCGACCTCGATGTCGGCTGAGCGTTGCAGATCGAGGTGCCACAGCCAGGTCGGCAAAATCCAAGCCCGATCGCGGACCGGGGCGACGGCACAGACTCGGGTCACGTCTGGCTTGCTTCTCGCGTCCGGTCCCGCTGCTCGGCCAAGTCACGGTCGGCTGCCGCCTGGAACACCTCGAAAGCGAGCTGGGCGTCCACTTCGACCTTGGCCCGCCCGAGGCATGTCACCATGTCCGACAGTTCGGCGGGACGCAACCGGAGGTAGACGTCGCCTAGTTGCGGCGTGCAAACAACATGACCGTCGAGTTCCATGTAGACCACGAACGCCGTGATACAGCGGACGGGTTCACCGTCCCGTTCGACCAGATCGCTGAGCTGCTTGGCCAAGAAGTTGCCTGAGGCCGGATTGCCGTTCTCGTCGCTCACCGAACGGACTCTACCCTACTTGACTCCACCGGGGTGAGAGCCTCAACGATGTGAGCGGGGAGCGGCCAGTCGCCCTCGATGAGACGGTGCCCGGTGACGTGGATCCCGGCCGCTATGCGCGCCTCGGTCGCCTCGGGGTCGCTGAACTCCGCTCCGGCGTACTCGGTGTGCGAGAAGCTCAGCAGTTTCCGGCCGATCCGGCGAGGACCACCGAAGTACGAGAAATGCCAGGCGGCGTCGCGGACCGTCACTAGGCCGGCGCTTTGGCGGATGGAGGACAGGTCGGGTCGGGCGTCACGCCAGCGCAACGCTTGGGGGTGCGGCCACGGGCCGGCCAGGCGGTGGTGGAGGTCGTAGATGTAGCAGTCGGCGGTGAGGGTCGCCGGGCCCTCGATTGTCGCTTCGAGAATCCGGTCGAGGCTGTCGGAGCGCACGATCTCGTCGGCGTCGCAGAGCAGCAGTAGATCGTCGGGACCGGGATCGAGCGCAGCCACGGCGGTGTAAATGGCGTCGCGCTGCGCCCATTCCCGCTGCCAAGCGCTCGCCGCGTGCTCAGCCAGCGCAACGGTGTGCCGCTCGAGACGGGCGACCGGGCCGAGACGCGTCGACAGCAGCGGCTTCGCCATCCCGGTGAATGTCCGGTCGGCCTCGACGAGTACATGGGCCACGTCGGCCACGTCCGCCCATTCGCCAGCCCGGGCCTGCACCATCTCGGCCTCCTCTGTATAAAGGAAGGCGTCGAAGATCACGGCGGGTCAACCGTACTAGGCGAGGACCCGCCGGTGGGCGACGTGACGGGCGAGTTCACGGGTATCGACCAAGACCCGCAGGCCAGCATGGCGGGCGTTGGCAGACCAGCCTGCGTCCTCGCCCTGGCGGTGCGCCTCCCAGCGGACCATCCGATCAGCCGGGATCAGGTAGGCGGCACAGACAACACCAACCTGATAGCGACCGTCGAACGGGAGCCACCCCTCGGGTGGCGGTCGCACGGCCAGGTTGTCGGCTACCCAGAACAGATAGTTCCAGGCGATGTGGTGGCGTCGGCGGGCCACGTTCACCAGTGGAGCGACAACCTCCCCCGGCCTGACGCCCTCCAAGAGCCGTCCAATCTGGTCGTCGGCGAGGATCACGTCCGAGTCGAGTGTCAACACGAAATCGCATCCCGTACCAGCGGCGTGCTCGGCGAGCCGGTTCCGCATGCGGGCCATATGCGCGTACGCCTCCCGCGACCAGCAATGCTCGACCGCCTCAACATCGGACAGCGGCGACCGCCACGCCGGTTCCGACAGGACTGTTACCCCGGCGTCGCGCAACAAGTCGGGTGTGCCGTCGGTGCTGTGATCGTCGAAACAGGCGACGGTCAGATCAAGACTGTCAGTGCTTTGGGCCTCGACCGCTCGGAGCCACACCGGCAGCACCCACGCCCGATCCCGCACCGGAGCGATGACACAGACACTAGTCAAACGTTGGCCCAGCTCTTGCGAAGCACAATGTTCGACACCTGCGCTTAATCACAAACCCTCTCTCGCTACAGCAGAAAATTTATTCTTCCCATTCGGCGAACAGCGTCAGCTTGTGGGAGGTGGGGAGGGCGTTGTCCATGTTGACGAACGAGAGTCCGTTGGCGGTGGTCTGATCGCAGATCCACTCCTCGAGGAGCTCGGCGGGGATGTCGTAGCCGGACTGCGTGTTGAACGTGAACCGGGCCATCGGGTTGGCGCCGAGGATGGGGGCGGACCCGGTGAAGGCGGTGTCCATGCCTTGGATGGCGCTGGCGGCCGAGCGAGGATCCCACGCGGCCCCGGAGGCTGTCGTCAGCGACCCGGTGGCTCGAGTGGTTTGGCGGAAGATGGCGACTTGGATCTGCTGGGATGAGGGGGCGCCGGTGCCGGCGATGCAGCCGAGGGTGGCGCGGCGCAGCTTGTAGTTGGCGGTCGCGCCTGACACGACACTGGCGAACCAGCCGTTGGCGGTACTCCCCGTGGTTGCTCCCGAAACGAGAGCGGCACTCGACTCGACGGTGGCGGTGAATCGGGACATTGGCAGCTCTCCTTAGCGGGTCAGGACGACTTCGCCTGTGCGGGCAACAACGACCCGCTCTTGGGCAGGACCGCCAGCAGGCGGGGTGAAGTATTCGGTGACCATGTCAGGCTCGCCGGTCAGGTCGTCGATGAGCGCCTTGATGGTTTCGGCGTGGGCGCGGATGCGTTCCATCTTGTGCGCCTCGTCGTCGTGCGCCCCGGCGGCGGCGGCGTCGACGGCCGCGTCGATCTGGGCGTGGATGGCGTCTTTGTCGCTCATGGTCGGGGCTACCCCTTCTGTCGGTTCGGGCTGCGCGGCTGGTTCCGCGGCATCGTCGCTGGTCGGGTCAGACATGGCGGCTCCCCTCGCACGGCAATGCGGTGAGGACCGACGTGTTCCGAGGGGCCGGGACGGCATCCACTCGGCGGGGTACCCGGCTCAGAGAGCGACGTCTCCCAGAGCGGACTGCTCAACGACCACTGACCTCATGGGGCGGTAGCGTACAACCTCGCCCGACACGGTGTCATGCATGGTCGGGAGGATGAGCATTGGGCTAGATGGGACGCACCCGGGCGAGGCCGAGGGTGGCGTTGGCTACGTCGAGGCGCAGCCAGTGGTTGGCGGGAACGTAGACGACGGTGGTGATGACGATGCCGATAGGCAGTCCGGCCGGGATGGACTGCTCAGTAGTGCCCTGCGACCCGGGCGAGGACGAACCGGTGGCGACGGCGAGCGTGGCCGCGGTGAGCGACAAGGCGTTGTAGGTGACCGAGACGCGGACCTCAACGTCGACGACCCGGTTCTGGGCGTCGGTTGTGGTGTTCTGCCATGGCGTGCCCGACACGATCGTCGCGGTCGACGCCGGGGGCGGGGCGGTTTGGATGCCGCCGGGCAGCACGATCGCGCCCGCCACGGGGATGCCTGCACCCGTAGCGCCTGTCGCCCCGGTGGCACCCGTGTCGCCTTTGGCACCCTGCGGTCCTTGGGCGCCGGTCGACCCGTTAGCACCGGCCGGTCCTTGTGCTCCGGTAGGACCTGCGACGCCTGTCGCTCCCGTGTCGCCTTTGACGCCGGCTGGCCCGGTCGCACCCTGGACGCCTTGTGAGCCGGTCGGCCCGGTCGCTCCCGTCGCGCCGGCAGCCCCGGTCGAACCTGTCGCGCCATCAGCGCCGGCCGGCCCTTGCGCTCCTTGGGCCGACAGCAGTCCCCACGACCCCCTCAGGTGAACCTTCACCACGGAAGGTCCAGAACGCTCCCGCCATCGAGAACGACGGTGCAGCAGGCAAAGACTAAAACTCTCTGCTCAGGTGATGGCGGGAACGACGCCACCCGAAGGCGTGCCTTCATGGAGCATCGTCGCCTGCTGCAACGCTTGGATCACCCAGGACTTGATGGTCGCCGCGTTGGTCGCCCCGGTCGCCACAGGGAACTGCGGTGGGCCCGCTCCCGGCTGCAACTGGCTGGCGGCCTGCAAGGCGTTCACCACCCTCGCAGCGTCGGCATCGGTCACGGTCACGGTCACGACTGTCGCCAGAGAGCAGATCCTCCTCGGTGCGTACCCTCGTGAGCGTACCCTCGACAAGCTAGGGCCGGGTGGAGGTCAACCTCCGTGGTCCTCAAGACCCGTGGCATTCTCGGCTGATGCCTGCATCCGCGTCATATCGGCGCGCCAGTCGCCAGCGCCCGGTCTCGGCGACCCGACATAGGCTCGGGCCTCTTTGACGCCTTCGTGAGCCATGGCCAGCAGCCTGTGGTAACCGTCGACCGGGACCATCTTCCCGTCAGAGCCCGGGTCGATCAGGACGACCCGTTTGGGCTTCCAGCCCTTCGCCAGTTTGGCGGCCATGCGGGCCACCTTGTTCGGGTCGCGCCCACCAGGCCGTTTCCCGTAGGCGATCCGAGCGAGCGGGACGGTACCCTTCTCCCAGGCTGAGCGGCACACAAAGCTCGTATCGGAGCGTGGATAATTTTTGTCCAAGTAGGCGTGGACCTTCTTTTCCAGCGGTCCTTTGTGCGGACCCAAGCCGCCGTTTTTGCTCATCGTCTGCCTGCTTTCGCCCCTAACGTCGGCCGCTCGCACGGCCCCGGGTCTCCATAGGGTTCGCCCGCTGCTTTGTAGCAGGCCGGCCAGTGGAACTGCTCGAGGCGGTCCCACGCGCCGTCCACGTACACGTTCGCTAGCACTTGGCGAAGTTTCAGGCGGGCCCGGAACTTGAGCGGTTCACCGCAGTAGGCGCAGGCGCCTCCCGTGCCGGGTTCGATGATGCGGAGAACGGCGCGGGTACCGAGGGCTGTGACCACTGGAGCGGGAGCCTACTCAGCGGGCTGGACCGTCGCGAGGATCATGGCGATCCGCTGGCGGGACACGCCTAGTACCTGGCCAATCAGCGTGTACGACCAGCCCGCTTGGCGAGCCTCGATGATCCAAGCGTCCCGTTCGGCGTAGCGAAGGTCGACGTCGGCGATGAGGGCGGCGATGCGCCGGCCTCGCCGGGCCAGGTCGCTGGCTACGGTGCCGTGGGTCGGGCAGTTCTGGTCGCGGGTGCGCCCGGGCGGGCAGGTGCAGGTCATTGCTGACCGGCCGTGGCCGCGGCGATGCTGGCCGCGCAACGGGGACATGCCCGAGGGTGGGTCGGGTCGAACTGGCCCGGTTGAGCGACGATGGCCGCACCGCAGAGCGCGGCGAAACTCGACCGGGCCGATTTGCCGGTGTGATGACCGGTCGCGGCATGGTGGACCGGGTCGTTGAGCCCTGCGCGTCGGTCGGTGCGGCGGGTGAAGCCGAGCGGGTAGACGTGGCCAGGGCGGGCCGTGAACCGATACCACGTCATGAGACGCGGACCGGCATGAGGATGGCCCGGAAGTCCTCGAGCCAGACGTTGCCCGACTTGCCGGGCTCTTGGCTGGACACATATGACTCGTGCTCGACCACGACGGCGAGCATGGTGAGGGGCTTGCCGACCTGCTGATAGAGACGCACCCGTCGCCGCTCAGTCGGGCCCGTGGCGTGAGGGCGGACTTGGCAGCCGATCTGGCGGTCACTGTTGCGGGCCACGTCCATGCCGCCGACGAGCGCCCGCAGATAGTCGCGGTTCGCTGCGACAACTGTGGTCGAGCTGTTCGACACGGCCGAGCCGACCTGCAAGATCAGGGCCGGCGCGTCGGGGTTCGTGAACAGCCAGCCTCCGACGTGGTCGACTTCGAGCGGGACAGCCTCAGCCCAATCGGGGTGGTCGTGGACTTTGGCCAAGTCGGCCGGGATGATCTTGTTCAGGTCGGGCGGGTCGGCGGTAGACAGGTAGACGGAGCGGTCGACCTGCCAGATGGCCGGTTCGAGGCCAACCTTGTACGCCCGAGTGAACCCGGCGAACTGACGGGTGATCGGTGCTGCGAAGTAGCTGTTGGAGATCCAGTATTCGCCGTCGACCGTGTTCAGGATGGCCCTGCTGCCGTCAGCAAAGCAGGACTTGATGAACGCCGCGCTGGTCGGCTCGTACTTGTTGTCGGGTTTACTCATGCTGGTTGCCTTTCTGTTAGGTGAACGAGAGGTTGTCGGAGCCATGGTTCTTGCCAGAGCACTGGCAATCGCAGTCAGCGCGCCGGGCGCCCGTGCAGCGGGCGTTGCACTTGACGGCCTCGCTATAGCGGCCTCGGACCTGAGTCCAGGCGTGCAAGCCACGGCCGCAGTTGCGGCACGTCCGGTAGGCCGGCTGGCCGCCGCCACGACAGCTCGTCAGGTAGAAGAACTCGGTTACGTCGCTGACATCCTCGGCGTGGGCCGTCTTGCAGGCAGGGCAGACAGCGACCATCCGGCCGGTGAACTCGGAATCTCTCACAACGCCAACGCTACTCTTGTTGACATCTATCCGCAAGCCCTATTGACGACTGACACAAGGTTCAGTATGCTTGAATCCGTGACCACAACTCAGCAAGCCCCAGCCCACTGCCCGGTCTGTGCAGGCGCCCCCGGTGCCCGCTGGATGGGCATGTGCGACCAGTGTGACGATGCCCGCAAGGCTCGCCTCGTCCGATCCGCCCATGTTCTGGACGCCTACAACCTGCATGACAGCGAGGCCGAGGCTGTGCGCTTCGTGGCCCGCCGCCACGGGTACGTCCGATGACCACACTCCCAGCCACCTTGGACTGTCGGGCCGAGTGGGACGCCCACGCCGCTTGCCGCGACGATGACACCATCGACGTCGCCAGTTACGTCGTCGTCCAGACCATCGACGGCCGCGGCCGGGTCTTGGATCCCGCCAAGGTCATCGCCGTCTACGACAATCCGCCTCGCCCGTTCGCCTACACGAACGCCTACACGGACGCGCTGGAGCACGCCCGCCGCCTGCGCGTCGGCAAGGGTTATGCCGTGGTCGCCTCTCGCTACGCCTGCGGACACTCGCTGTGGTAGCCGACCGTTCCACCAACCAACAGGAGGCAACGTCATGACCACCTACCGCGAGCGCAAAGAGGCTCGGGTCGAGAACCTGCGCGAATGGGCTGGCAAGCGTGAGCAGCGGGCGTCGGCCGTGTTCGAGGCCAACCGGCCTTTCACCGAGGACTACGCCTTCAACACCCAGCCCGGGCATATCCCGGTGCGGGCCAGGATCATCGCCCAGGAGGACCGGGCTCACGACAGTCTCCGCAAGGCGCAGGGCATGGTCAGCCGGGCCGCTGGCATCGAGAGCCAGTTGGACTCCAGTATCTACGACGATGACCCTGACGCCATCGAGCGGCTTGAGGAACGGGTCGCCGCGTTGGAGGCCAAGCGGGAGAAGATCAAGGCCGACAACGCCGCGTTTCGCAAGGCGCACCCCGAGCTGCGGGCGCTGTCCGCGTATGAGCGCGGACAGGCCATGCCGCACGCCGGCTACGAGTTGACGAACTTGTCGGGCAACATCAAGCGCAACCGTGACCGTCTGGTCGTGGTACGTCAGCGCAAGGCCCGCCAAGAGCGGAGCGAGGCGGCTGGCGGTGTCGCCGTGGAGCAGCGGGCGTCCGGCTACTGCTCAGTCACCTTCGCCGAGAAGCCGTCCCGTGATGTGATCGACGCCCTGAAAGTGGCCGACTTCCACTGGAACAAGGGTTCTTGGTGGGGCAAGACCGACGCCCTGCCCGACAAGTTCACCACTACAGAAGGAGACCAGCAATGACCGACCATGAGCAAAACTGGACAACGGTTGGGGCGCCGTACTCGACCAACCCCAAGTACCGGAGCCGCATCCTGCGGGACGCCAAGACCCTCACCTGGGTCGACGTGAGCGATGGTGCTACGCACTCGCTGCCCATGATGCCAGGCGAAGGGATCAAGGCCATGATCGCCCAGTGCCACCTGCCGAAGGTGAGCAAGGTCGGCTACGGCTGCGTCGCCTTCGGCGGCAACCAGGAGGACGGGTTCGGCGACCTTGGCCTCTACGGGGTCGAGTGCCACTACCGCAACGGTCGGGCCGTCGTCTATGCCGTGGACCGCGGCTCGGACATGCTCATGGTGCTGTCCGAGTTCTGGCCCAAGGTGGAGGTGGCGTCATGACTCGCCGCGGATCGAAGCCAACGGTGACCTACGACGGCAAGACCTACACCTGCCGCACCTACCAGCCGCCACCCGACCTTGAGGCCATGACCCGCATCGGCGCCCTGTCGTGGCTGTGCGCCAACACGACGCCACGCGGCTACAGCCGAGCCACGAACCCGCTCGCCGGCCTCGGAGGCGCCCTCAACGTCACGGTAAAGTGAGGACCCGATGGCCAAACCCTGGAAGGCGGACGTGCCACCGCAGCTCGCCCGGTTCGCCACGCCTGAGGTGACAGGCCGCATCGTCGCCTACCGGTCGGGCAAGATCACGCTCGGCCAGTTGGCCAGCGAGTTCGCGGCCCGCACCTTCGTGACGCCGGCGCGGCTGGCCAACAAGCGGGCGGGCGAGTCGACCCGCGAGATGTACGCCCGGGTCGAGGACGCCACCTACGACACGCCCGGGTCTTGGGACGAGGTCGATGAGGCCCGCTCGACCGGTCTGCTCAGCCACGACGACTACCTGGCGCTGACCAGAGCCGTCCACGCTGGCCACGCCCGCTAGCCTCGCTATATGGGCACGCTGGACATCGCGAAGATGCGGGCAGAAGCCGAGACGGGCACGAATCCGGGCGACACGCCAGAAGCGTTGGAGCACGCGCTCCGACAGTTCGGGTTCCTGCTGCCCGGCCAAGCCCTCGATGACCTGCCCGACGTGATCGAGTACGACGACTAGCCCTTCGGTGGCAGCCGCATCGTGACGTAGTCGGGATGGTCGAACTGGGCGTAATCCCAAGTCGGCGCGGCTTGTGACGGGTCGAACGGGAACCGCTCGGAGACTTGGAACCCGAGGGTCTTGTAGAGCTCGGGGAGGACCGGCCCGTAGCACTCGACGTAGTTGACGCCGTGGTTGTCGATGGCGTCTTTGAGGATGGCCCGGCCCGCTCCGGGGACGTCCGAGACGTTGTAGAGGGCGGTCGCTTCGATGCGCCCGTCGCCGTGATCGTGGACCAGCACGCCGGTCTTGCCGCCGTTGGCAGTGAGCGGGACCATGCCTTGGGCACGCATCTCTGTGGCCGAGTAGTGGCTGACGTGGTTCGTGAACGGGTTGCCCGGGCCCATCGCCTTCTCGAACGTCGACCGAAAGTCCTTGAGTGCTCGATCGCTCGCCTGACGGCCTGCTGTGCCAGTCCCGAATTGGCCGTGGTCTTGGCGTCCCTGGTCCTGCCAGCCCTTCGCCAATTTGGCCAGTTCGACTGACAGCCGGTCGGCGCTCTTGGTGGCGCCCGTGCCGACCCCTTGGCTGACGAGGGCGATCTTGGAGCCGCTGTTGTCGAACAGTGCCCAACGGCCCGACTGGGCTTTGACGGACTCGAACACGCCACGGTTGGGTAGCGGGATACCTGCTTGGACTTTGGCTATGAAGTCCTCGCTGACTGTGCGCCCGCCGGACGGCGTGACCATCTGATGGCCGAACCGGGCAGCGGCCCGGTCCAACGCGATCTTCGGCTCGGTGTCCACAAAGATCATGTCGGGCGGCGCATAGCCAGCGGCTCGCAGGGCGTCGAGGCGGGACTGGACGCTGTTTCGTGAACCCATGGTGATGTCGTAGTTGACGTTCGTGCCCTGCTCCATGAGCCGGCTGGCGAATTGTGCGGCTAGGTCAGCCGACTCCTCGTGGACGACGGGAGCGGCCTCGGCGGGCTTGAGTCCTTGGACTGGCGTCACCGCGCCTGCCTCTACGAGGGCGGCCTTGAAGTCGTCGGGGTTGACGGTAGCGAAGTTGTGCGGGTCGATGCCGAGGGCTTTGACCGCGTCGGTGCCGAAACTCGATGACTTCCCGGCACCGGGAATACCACCGAGCATGATGGCCTGACGGTCACGGGGGACATCGGCCACCTTGGCCATGGCCTCATTGAGGATCTGCTCGTGCAGCGCTGCCCGCTCTGGCGTGTAGGAGCCTTTGACGCCTTCCACATGGTCGTGTTGGGCTTGGCTGTCGCCGTGAGCGGTGACGTGCTCGTTGGCGATACGTGACGCCTCGGCCATCCGGGTCAGCGCGACAGCGTTCCCGCCGCCGCCTCCTGATCCGAAGCGGCCTCGCTCGTCGCGGGGTTGGTCCTCGCTGTACTTGAGGATCTTCGGCGACCAGCCGTTGATGACCTTCGGCGACCAGCCGGTGAGCACCAGCGGGTCACGGTTGAGTACCAGCGGGTCGGCCACGCCCCTCAGGCTACGGCGTGGGCGTCGGCGCAGACGCGCATCGGGCCGAGCACCCCTCGCGGAATGGTCGACCCGACTACGATGGGGGACGTTCAGATCACCCGTTGGTCAGCATAGCGAAGCCACCGGGTCCATAGCCCGGAAGGACCGCCCTCTGCATGCGCCATCCGCAGACCAACGCAAACTCTCCCAGTTCTCGGCCATCCCTCGCTACGTCATGGAGGCGACCACCGACCCGTTCGTGCGCTCCGTGTACGCCGAACTCGCCCTGCTCATGGGTGGCCCGAAGGGTCGGCCCATCGGTGGAGTCAGCTACCTGACCAAGCGGCTCGGATACGACCGCCATCGGGTGGGTGAGGCCGTGTGGGAGTTGGCACGACTCGGCGCGCTCAGGGTCGAGAAGGGACCGGGTCGCAACGCCACCGTCCGGGTCATGGCCTTGACCGACCCGCCAGTTGGTGGTGAGAGCACCAATCCGTTGGAGGTGACAGCACCAACTGCTTGGAGGCCAGAGCACCAACAGCCAGCCTCTTTTGGTGCCGTGGACACCGACTCCTATGGTCTAGGAAGAAGGACTAGCAGGTCTAGCCAAGGTCAGACCAGCATGAAGCCCGGGTTTTGCGGTTGCGGTGACGTAGCAAGCGAGACAGTGGAGGGCGTCGCCTACTGCTCGTCCTGTGTGCCGTTCTAAGAACTCGGGCTCAGCCAGACTTGGGCCACCGCGGCCCGGGCGCTCCGAGCGCCTCAGGCGGCTCCCACCCCAACCGGATCCTCGACTCGTCGATCGTCGAGAGCTGGCCACCCACCAAGTTGATTTCCTGTTGGATCTTGTCGGCGAGGCTCTCGCCGCCCTCCTCGATCCCCCACAACAGGCAGAGGGCACCGCTGATAATCACGGCGACGAGGAACGCTAGAGCAGCCATTAGTTCTCCTTGTGTTCGGTGAAGTGAATGAGCCGGCCGTCCACGCCGACGACTTCCAGTACCGTGCCCGCTGGGATTTTCACCGCGCCCTTCACGACCGCCAGCCCGGTGATCGCGGCCACGAACGGTTCAGCGTCGAGCAGGCTCAGGTCGGTGACGGCGGCCGTGTCAGCCTCGTCGAACACCAGCATGCCTTTCGTGGCCTTGGCTGCGAAGTCTGCTGAGAGGCCGCGGTAGACGGTGACCGAGTCCGTGGCGATCGGCGTCCGCAATTCATACCACGGCGCGCTGAGAGCCAGTTCGGCACGCACCGCGGGATTGTCGATCAGGTCGGCCACGTCCATCCACATGCACGTTTCAGGCTTGGCGTGCAATGGGGCGTCAGGATTCTCGACCCGTGGGTAGTCCAAGTTGATCGGCAGGTTCTCGTCGGGCACTGACATGACAAAGCCGAGGTACACGCCATCCTGAGACTGCCAGGTGGCGACGATCTTGCCGTCAGGACACGGAGCGCCTACCTCCTCGGACCATTCCCGGCACGCGGCCTCGAAGGGCAGCTCCCCAGGTTCTATATGACCGCCGCCGAACTCCAGCTTGCCCGCGGCCGGGTCGCCGAACTCGTCATCATCGGCCAAAGCCCGCTGCAAAACGAGAACTCGGCCGGTCGACTCGGCCCGCACCGCCAGACCAGCGGCGATCGGCTCGGCCGTCACAGCGTTCGCCGGTGCTGCCTTGCCTTTGCCTGCCTTCTCCCAATGGTCACAGGTCGCGCCGGCGTCGATCAACCCTTGGACGAGCGTGCAAGCCCCGCTCTCAAAGTCGGGCGGGTTCAACCGGAACATGGAGCACTGGTCGCAGCGGCGACCGGCGGGAGCCTTCTCGACGTAGCCAGCGGCGTCCTTGGTCATCGTCGCAGCCTTGGCCTTCTTCGGCTTCTTGCGCTTGCCCCGTTCACCGACGTTGTTCGGGACGCGACGGTTACCGGGGCCGGTCAGATCGAACGGGGCGACCACCACCGGGCCACCCGGGCCCGGGATACCGCCAGCGCCGAAGTCCTTGTCCGTCGCCCCGTGGAACGCTGCTAGCGCCTCGTCCCTAGTCACATACGACTTGCCGGTGGCGTTCATGGCGTCGATCTGGTCTTGGGCGTCGCGGGCACCGCTCGGCTGGTCCGACTCGGCCAGCGTCGCCGCGGCAGGACTCGACGACTCCTTCATTTCGAGGAAACAGCGACACAGTGGGCCGCCCGAGCACCCGTCGCCGTCGTCGCCGAACCCCCCATCGCCCGGCCAAAACGGGAGATCATCCTCTGAGGTGAACTCCTCACCGTCGAGGGTTTCACAGGTCGGACAGGTCGCGTCGTCCATCGCCGCGTGCCAGACCGTGACCGGGTTGTCGAGCGCCTCAGCGCCCGTCGTGACGTATGCCTCCTCATAGGGCGCTGTCACGGTCGAGCCGTACAGGTCGGCTCTGGCGGCGAGCTCGTCCAACGTCATGGGCTGGCTGATCGACGGGTCAGAGGCAGGGTCGGTGGCATCGCCGCCTATGCCCGCCAAGATCGCCATGCCCGCTAGGGCCTCGGCGAAGCCGCTCAGGTACGGCACCTGTGCTTGGGCTCTGGCGGTCGCCTCGTCGTCCCATTCGGCGACGGGCGTACCGTTCAAGTCCTGCGCGGCGTGGTCCGAGCCGGCCGTGTACGCGTCGCTGTAGGCGTCTGAGAGGACCCCTGTGGCCGCTGGGACGAACGCTGCGGCCGTCAACGTGCCCGCAGCCACCTGGCGGCCCAAGGCGGCGACGGACGCCCCGACGTGGGCTCGGAGCGGGTCGAGGACGGCGTCGCGGCGCACCTGGCGTTTGGCGGCCTTGGTGACGGCATAGACGATGGCGTCCGGGGCGGACATGCCGGCACCGGCGTGGAGAGCGCCGGGCGACAGGCGCTTGCCGACGAAAGCGTCGAGCGGTCGTCCGCGCTTGAGATGGCGGCGCAGGATCTCGCACTCGGCTGACACGCCCGCCAAAGCCGACTTGGTTGCCTGACCGTTACCGCCTTTCGAGTCGGTCGGCTTCGGGCCCGCCGCCTCAGCCGTCCGAGCGCCGGCGTGCGCGTCCGACACGGGCGCGGCGACCCCCGACCCTCCCGGCTTGGCCGGGGGTTTCGGTTTGGCACCGTTCCCGTTGCCGTTGCCGCCGCCAGGAGGCTTTGGTTTGCCGGGGGGTAGCGCGCCAGCGGGACCAGCGCCAGGCGGGAGGCCGGGAGGTGTCGGCGGTTCGGGTTTCTCGGCCAACGCTTCCATAGCCGGCGACCCGAGCGGGACGACACCCGTGGCGATCTTCACGATCGGGACCGTCGTCTCGGGCAGACCGAGCGGCTCCCAACCCAACCGGATACGGGACTCGTCGATCGTGGAGAGTTGCCCGCCGACGAGGTTGATTTCCTGTTGAATCTTGTCGGCGAGGCTCTCGCCGCCCTCCTCGATCCCCCACGACCACATCATGTCCGACTGGCCCAGATGCTTGCGGATCACCCGGTCGAACAGTTGGTCCTTGAAGCACTTCGACCGCGGGATCGTGGAGGCTTTCGTCGTCCGGTCAGCAGCCTGCTTCGCCGCGCCCTTCGATGCTGCCGGGCTCATCATCGCCGCGATCTTCGGGGTAAGACCAAGGTCGCTGATGCTCTTGCCGAAGCCCATGCACAGCAACGCGACGAGCCACTCGTCGATCTGCGAGGTCAAGTCGACTGGCTTCTGGTCTATGACTTTGCCGCCAGGAGGGATGACAATGACCTGATGGCGGGCACCCAAGTCGCCGCCGAGCATGTTGATCGCCTCTTGGAGCTGGCGGGCCTCCTCGGCCGTCGCGACACTCTCGCCAGGATCGAGAAAGACGGCTGGGAGTGACCCCGATTGAAACCACTGGAATTGCCACATCTGGCGGGCGAACAGGATGCCCGCCGCGAGCATCGACTGAGCCATCGGGCTGAACCCGTAGATCGCCGGACGCGGCCGACGGTTCTGCACGCAGTACAAGAGTTGGTCGGCACCGAACTGGTCGGCCTCCTCCATCAGCGACTCGAGGATCGGGTTCAAGGCCGTCAGGTCGTCAAGTGTGGAGTCCGGCCCGAAGTCAGCCAGCAAGTCCATGAGGTCGACGCGGGCAATCCCCCAGGCTATTTGTTGGAACGAACTTTGCGGTGGCCGAGGCCGGCCGCCGTGAATGTCGATGAGCGGTTTAATCATGTCACCGCTAACCGTCGCCAAGGCGCCGAGGCTTGAGCCAGCCGGCCCAGATCCTTTCTTCGCGGTCGGTTGGATGTTGACCGCGACGGCGTCGATGACGAGGTTGTCCTCTAGGAGCGTGGACAACCAGTCGCTGAAACAGGTGGTATGGCCATCAGGATCCGGGTTCGCAAAGAAGTCGAGCACTTCGTCCTTGCGTGACTCGAAGTCCTTGCGCTTGCCGGGGTTGCCTTGCATTGCCTTCTCGGCTTGCGGGGTCGGGACGATGTTCTCGGAGAGGTCATCGCCGATCAGGTTGAGGATGTCGTTCTTGCACGACTCGATCAGCGCTCGGGGTACCGAGGGTTGCTCGGCGTAGTCCTCTTGCATCTGAAAGTTTGTGAGCATCAAACCTTCGGTGCCGGGCCCGCCTTGGAAGATGTTCAGACCAACCGGATACAGCCAGCGCCGCACGCGGGGACGGCCACCTGGCGGTTCGGGTACGTCGATGGGGTACGGCTGGAGCGGCTCGAGCGGCCCGAACTGCCCGTCACGGAACGATTCCATCGCACGAGGCAACCCATGAGCTGGGGCGTACACAGCCCCCCAACCGCCTTGGTTGCCCCACGCTGCGGCACCGGGGCTCAGCGCGTCGGACGGAGTGCCTCCCATAGCACCGCCCCCTCGCGCCAAAGCGAGCAGTGCCTGAGCTGACGGGTCGGCCATCGGTGCCTAGCGTGCCACAGCGGAAGATTCGACAGGCGAACCGGCCCTGATGGCTGTCCGGCCGTAGTCGGCTTTCCACAGGGCGTCGTGCGCTTCGCAGAGCCCGACCTGGACGAGCCAGCCGGACAGGATCACGTAGCGGGTCGCTACAGCCTCGCCGAGGCAGGTGGCCCAACGGTCAGGGCCAGTGTTGCCCGCAGCCTGGCATTTCAGAGAGCGGTGTCCTCCGATGGGGCGTGCTTCCACTCTGCTGAGTGGTCAGGCAGGCCGCACACCGAGCAACCCTCGACTGGGGCCTTGAAGAACGCGAATCCCTCAAGCGAGTGGTCTTTGTTGAAGCTGGCAGCGATGTAGCCCCAGCCGCTGGCATCCACGCCGAACAGGCCGTTGATGATGCCGAGGAATCCGACCTCCCAGCCGTCGTCGGCGGCACGCTTGCCCACTTGAACCGAGGGATCATCGGCAACGGCTTGGTTGCACGACACCCGGTGGGCGATCAGCGTCGGCAGGACGCTCGGGTCTGCCTTGTGGATCCGGTTGAGGACCGCAAGCGCCTGGTCGATGGCGGCCATATCAGGCTCGGTCACGCAGCGTCCTCCGGGGTCAGTACGGCTAATGCTACGCCGCGAGGCAATGCCAGCACGTCGTTGCGGTACCCGCTGGCGTAGAGCGTGTCGAGGACGACGTGGCGGATATAGGCGTGCGCCTCGGCTGTCCAGTTGTCCGGTACCCGCAGGATGAGCACCTCGCCTGGCCGCAGGTCCAGTTTGGCGAGCTCGGCGGTGTCGATCTCGATACGGACGGTGCCCTCCGGTGGCTTGATGGGAGCAGCCTGTGGAGGTACGCCCTCATAGCCACATTGGCCGCAGCGTAAAGCCAGGGCGGGCGACGTGGACGGCATCACGCCGGCGGCAGCGACGACGGCCGTGGTCTGAGATCCGCATTGCGGGCAGGCGGTCATGAGGTCACCTTTCTAGGGTTGACATCGACTGTGACTTTGTCCATCGAGCCGAGGCAGGTCGGGCACCAAGTGAACGTCGTGCGGCGTGCTGCCAGCGGGTGCGGTTTGAGGAACAGGGTGGCTACCAGTGTCTCGTTGACGACGAGCGGGCCGCAGCCGCGCGGGCAGACCGGCGCGTAGAGGACGGGGAGACGCAACCCGGTCCACGGCCACCTTTTGCGGTGGCGTTCGGCGGCGGGAGCGTCGAACAAGGCTTCGGTGGCGTTAGGCATCAGTGCCGGCGGCTCGCCCGCATCTGCGCCTGGATCAAAAGCGTCATTCCGATGACCATTTCGCTTGCCCTGCCGGGGCCGAACTGAGCGCCGAGCTTGTCAAGAATCGCTGCGTGATCGGGCGAGTCGATGCCCATCAGCGTCTCCAGCACGAACTGCTCCACGTCGCCGTAGGCGTCACCGAGAGCGTCACGGAGCGGTACGCCGAGAATGTCGGCACACGTCGCTTGTACCTCGGCCACGGTGGCATGGTCGAACATGCTCAGGTCCGGCCTGCTCACGTCGGCGTCCAGAGGGGACTGCCGTGCGGTGCTTGCGGGACGCCGGGCAGGACGATCCCGGCCGCCTGCGCTCGGGCCATGACCGCCTCCGGTTGGCCTTCCAAGAACCGGGCCCACTCGGCGCTCCACTGCTGCTTCTGACGTTCCGAGGCCGGTATCAGGTCATACGTGGAGGCGATCCGGCTGAGCAAAAGCTGGGCTTCGGGCGACGATCGAAGATGCTCGGGGATCGACGCTTCCACGGCCCGCAGGCGACGGTCACGTTCAAGGTTCACTGCTGGCTTCGGGGGTGGCGGGCTGGCCGGCACCGGTCCCTGGCCTGCGACGGCACCCTTGACCCGTTGAGCTCGGACAATCTTGCCGTCGGCGGCGACCATTCGCATGCCTCGCTGCTGACGACGACGTTCGGCGCGGTTCACGTCAGCACCCGTTCGGTGCCGTCAGCCAGCCACGCGACGTTGCACTCCCAGTCGTGCGTCTTGAGCCACTCCATGAGCCCAAGGATCGGGTCGTCAGGATGCTCGGCTTTCAGCGCCTCGACGTCGGCGTGGCACGTCCCGCAGAAATAGCCGCCACACGTCGACCCAGGCTGACCCTTGTAGCCGAAGATCGAGCCGAGCGTCCTGCCGTTCGCCGGGTCGCCCTGATTGTCGCAGCCGACAGTGATGCACTTCACGTCGGCAACACCAAACCGGAGGACAGCGACTGGGCGTTGGCGATCACGGCCCGTAGACCGCCGGCGTCCAAGGCGACACCGACCCGACCGGCGACGGTCTCAACGATCATCACGTAGGCGTCGGGCCCGAGCTTGGCGAACGCGACTGTGCCGGGCGCTGGCTGCCAGAGTGCGCCGAGGCCGAGCGCAGCGAACGGTGACGGCGGTGCCTGCGCTCCGTTCGGCTGGCTCACGGCTCTGCTGGCGTAGCGGCAAGTTCGTGGGTGACCGCTGCGAGTTTCATCCATTCGTCGGCGACAAACGCCAACCGCTGCACCTTCGTGTCGGTCTTGTCCGGGTCGGGCTCGGCGGTCGTGGCCGCCGTCACGCTCAGCTTGTGAGCATGGTCGAGGGCGTCGGCGGCTTTGGCCAGGATCTCGTCGGCGGTCATGCCTCTCGCACCTTGGCGAGCAGAGCGTTGGACTGGTCGAACCAGCCGTCCGGAATCTGGATGCCTTCGGCTGTCGTGTCGACCGCCATGAGCAGCGACGCGGCTTCGGCCAGTAGCCGTCGGTCGCGGCTGATGCGGTCCTCGCTATCGCCCTGCGCTGTGTCGCCGCTCGGTGCCGGTCGCCACACCGACCACTGTTTGCTGTACGCCCACAGCATCTCGGCCACGACGACGAGGTCGCGGGCGTCATCCCAGTCGAGTGTCGCCACGTCGCCCTGGTCGTACTCGCCTTGGCCTGCGAGGCGACCGGCGACGCTCACCAGGAGCGCCGACACTTCGTCGTTGGTCTTGTTGATCCACCGGGCGAAGCAGTCCGGCTCGTACGGGTCGAAGGCTCGGGTGCGATCCTCGGACTCGCCTTGCATCGTTTCACTCATGCTTGCCTTTCTTTTTCGTCGGCTGAGTCTCGCTGGCGGTCGCCTCGATGGCGGGCACGCCACCCGGGCCGAACACGTCCTCGGGGGTGCGAGCGTTCGGATGCGGCGACCACTGGCCGTCCTTCCAGAAGGTTATGTCGCGGGTCATGGTGCCGTTCGGGAGCCGCGTCGACTGGATACGCCGGACCCGAGGACACAAACCACCATGCGCGCTTCCGCAGAACTCGCAGCACAGTTGAGCCCAGTTCGCGGCCAGCTCTTGGCGTTCCTCGCGGCTCAGGACGGGGCGCGGTGGGGGTACGGCGCTCAGGCGGGCCCGGTCGGCTTTCATGACACCTGCTCTTGGCGGGCCCGGCGTCGCCACTCATCGGGGATCTCGAGCGGCTTGCAGCGGCCCCGATGCCAATAGCCGAGGGTGCAGTTACCGTCGGGGCACTGGCCGAGGCAGCGGTGCACCCACGCTTTGCAGGTACGGCACAGGCCGTCGTTGATCCGAACACATATGCGGACCTCGTCCTCGGCCGGG
>ERZ1292642.572-Hain-H14-01um-R1-572-length-20605-cov-6_pt1 | contig 20605 bp, 36 predicted proteins | sample MGYA00564403_ERZ1292642 | MGnify/ENA primary metagenome ERZ1292642 (study PRJEB36523, sample SAMEA6512643) | groundwater metagenome | collected 2019-01-09 | study: AquaDiva: Metagenomics assemblies of 32 groundwater samples | reverse complement strand
AGGATCACCTCGCTGGGGAGGCTATTGGCCAATGAGGCATCGATCAGGTAGCCGGTGGCGATCGTGACGCCCGGGCCGCCCACGAAGGCTGTGAACGGCGCACCGACTCTCAGATGAATTTGCTTCCGGAGCGGATCGGCCGCGGCGATGAGCGTCGGGGCGGCCACCGCCACCTGTCCCGTGGTAAGCCGGTTTGCGGCTCCCCCGGCGCCCGCGATCCCGGCCGCCGTGCCGTACACTTGCGAAGGAACCCGAAACAGCATCAGGGGGCTCCCGTCCCCGGCGCGCCGGCCAGCGTGAGCGCGTTGAAGGTATCCCCGCCAATTCTGGCCGTGACAAACGGAACGGCTGCGGCGCCGATGTTGGTGGCAAGCACCTGGACGCGCGTGGTCCTGAAGAGCGGGACCGAGACCGGCTGCGGAAACAGGATACTGCCGATCTGGCCGCGGATATCATCGAAGCCAGTGATGGGCGCCGCGTTCCGCACGAGGCGCCACTGGACGTTATCGAAGTCGGTGAAGTTTTGCAGCGCCAGCCCAATGGACCGGCAGATCCCGAGCTGCTGCGCGGGGACGGCGAACTCACACACGACCTGGTTCACCGCGCCGATCGCCAGCGACAGGATGAAGTTGGCGACCTGCCACGGCTGGTCGAGCACCTGCGTGAACTCGTGTTGCAGGATGATCTCCGAGTCGGAGGCCAGGCCCGGCTCCGTGAGCAGGCCCATCATGCGGGCGACGCGCAGGTCGTCCATCGTGAGGAGCTTCTGGATCTGGGGCGGGAGCGCCGCGGTCTGGATTGGCGGCATGGCCTAGTGCGGGTAGTACCGCGTGCCCCAGAACTGAATTTGACAGCGGGTCGCCACCGCGGGGTCCAGATTCGTCACGACCGCGGTGATGGTCTGCGCCGGGCCCACGAAGCGCTCCGCGGGCAACACGAACGGGTACCAGCCCGAGAGATTGGTGCCGATTCCCGGCGCCTGGATCGCGGTCCCGCCGAGCAGGTCCATGCGGATCGGGACGTGCGACCACTGGTCGTTATCCGTCTGCACTTGCATGCTCACGGGCGTGTCGGAGAGCGTCACGATGCGCTGGACGACGAAGTCGCTGTCCCCATCGGAGCGGACGCTGCCGACCACGGTCCCGCCCGCTCCGATCGTCCCGCCGTTCTGGAAGGCGTCGAAGGCCGTGAACGACATGGTGTAGGCGAACATCCGCGCCCGCGCGTAGTTTTTCGCGGGCCGGATCACGCGCGGGTAGCGTTTCGCGCCATGGTGCGCCACGAGGATGGTCTGCGTCGCGTAGGCGATGGTGGACCGGGAGTCTACGATGGCCGACCAGACCGCGTTGCGTTTGAGGACGTAGGGCGGCAGGATCGGCGTCGGGAGCTGGCCGTTGCCGAGGCCCGAGAGGAAAATACTCGGGAACGTGACGCGCTCCGAGAGCGGCGTCAGCTCGAAGGTGATCGCGTCATCCATCGCTGGGCCGACGTTCGCGCCCAGCTCATTGAGCGCCTCTTCCCAGATGGCGATGCGCTTCAGCGCGAAGTCCGCGTCTCCGTCGATGGTGATGGAATCACGCCGGCCGATCTCGCCCGCGAGGATCGGCGTGGACGGCGCGCCGGCCTGGAAGCGGTGGAGATACGCGAAATACTTCTCCCGCGTCTCCGGCAGATGGAACGGTCCCGGCTGTGAGGTCGAGGGGAGACGGGGGAGCGGGAACGGCGCGTCGAGATATTGCTGCATCGGTCCGGGCATGGCTTCCGCCTCCAAGGTGTCTCTTCATTCGTGTTGCGCCCCGGAGCCGGGTGAGTCCCGGCCCCGGGGGTGCTGCTCCATATGCGCCTCGATCGGCGCGGGGGTTCGGCTTACAGGACCGCGCGGAGCTGGAACCCGTCCAGGTAGATGCCCACCCGGTGCGCGGTCGTCACGGTGTTGAGCACGCTCGCCCGGTAGCGGAACTGGAACGGCCGCGTGGGCAGGATGCCAAGCGGCGGGTCCTGACGGAAGATCGCGTCATTGACCGGCCAGCCGCTCTGCGCGTGCGAGAAGTTGGCGGTGGTCGCCGCGATCGCGCTCGCGGTGTGGAACGTGCCGACGCCCGTGCCCGGAGGCAGGAAGTCGGCCGGCGCGACCAAGGTGTAAAGTTTGTTGGAAACGAAACCTTCGATCCAGGAGTTATTGGTGAGCAACCGATAGCTCTCACCGGCCGCGAGCGCAGGCGTGGTATTCGTCACCTGCACATCGGCGAAGGGCGCCACATCTTTGAAGCGGATGCCCACGACCACCTGCATCTGGTTCCCGGGGAGCTGCCCCGCGGTTTCCATGTTCGTGTTCTGGCGGCCCACCGTCTGGCTGTCCGCGAAGAACAGCAGGTCCAGGGAGCCGGCCGTGGGGTACGCGACGAAGCTGTAGAGCGCCGAGCGCACCACTTCGTTGTACCCCTGGAGCTCCGCCTGGAAGGTCTGGAAGTCCGGCATGAACACGGTCGAGGGCGGGAGCACGCTCATGAGCTGCAGGCCTCGAGGGCTGGCCATGCCGGGCATGACCTGCGCGGCCAGCGAGCCGCCGCGCCTGGCGATATCCCAGAAGTCGGCCGCGCGGGTCCCGGACCAGCGGTCCGCGTTGCCGCTGAACTCGGCCAGATGGCTCAGGCGCTCGCCGGAGGCGCGCAGGAAATGCGCGACGATCTGCGGGATGCGGACAGGGGCGCGGAGGTTAAGCATGATGGAAGGCTCCTTGTGATCGTGAGAGTAAAGGGGCGTAGCATGCCGCGGAGCGGCTCCCGTCCGTCAAGAGGCGCCAGCACCGCGCCTGCGCTCGGCGAAACGCCCAGACCAGCGGCCCGAGGGCCGCCGCGCTGGCCGAACACAGGAGCAGGCGCGTCATGACGATGAGGCTACCCGTAGACCCGGGTGCCCAGCTCAGGGCTCACGCCGAACGAGCCGGGCCCATGAATGCCCCGAAACGCCGTCTGCGGCCGGGTGTAGGCTCCGAGCTGCGCGTACCGGGGCACCGCGAGGGAACCCATGGGCTTCGTGTAGCCCGTGAAGCCGAAGTTGAGCGACGTCGGGATGAGCTGGCTGGGGAGCAGGACGGTATCGCCCTTGCCCACGGCCAGGGTCACGCCGAGCAGGTCGAGCACCGCGCCGCCGCCCACCGCGATCGTCACGCCCGTGAGGGCGCTGGCCGCGTAGCGGGGCGCCATCTTGCGGATGAGGGTGTAGAGGATCCCGCCCGCGGCCGCCCTCGAGGCGAGGCGCAGGACCTTGTCCATGATGCCGGTCCCCGGGAACGGCAGCAGCCAGTTGGGGACGGAGATCGCCCCGAACGCCGCGAGGGAGCCGACCGCGCCGCCCATGAGCAGGTCGGACGGATTCTTGAAGAACATCGTCGCGCCGCCCCCCACCCCGGCCCCGCCACCATGGCCGCGATGGTGCCGGCGATGCCTGGGGTTCACGATGATGGGCCAGTTGCGGGAATGGCGGGCGTGGTGCCGGCCGTGCCGGCGGCGGTGACGGCGAGGGTTCGCGAAGGGCATGATGATCTCCTTGATCCAGGGGTTAGCCTGCCGCCGATGAGCGGGGTTGACGAACCAGCGGGCACCAGCCATTTCGATCCTGTCTCCTTTTCGAGACACCCGGAAGGGCGAGGGAAGAGGCCCCGCCCCTCCGGGGCTCACCGGAGGACGACGACGAGTTGTCTCTTCCATACCACAGGGGCGGGGGGAGTGTCAAGAGGGAAACGGTGCGGGGATGAGACGGTGCAGAAAAGAGACAGCGGGAAACGAGGGCGCGATCAGCTTACGGGGAGGATGGATCTCCGTAGCTTGCAGCAATCGCGTCTGGCGCTATGGTGGGCCCCCAGGTCGGATGCTCGAGCACGTCCGCAAGGCGCTGGGCGAGCGCGGGCATGCCGCCGACCGTGTACGGGGCCAGGTACACGATATTATTCACCGGGCGCGGGGGAGCGTACAGGATGCCTTGACCGCCCATTTCCGTCGTCCCGTATGAGGGGTCGAGCCAGGAATCTGGAGTTGTGCGGAAGATGGCCGCCGCCTCGGCATCAAGGAGCCGGGTCCTATCGGCGATTTCGGCAGCGAGCACCGCGGCCAGACGGGCATCTGAGGCGTCAGTTGGCGCGGCAATCGTCGGAAGCGCCGCGAGACGCTGGCCCATCGGGCTCAGATCGAACAGGATATTCTCGCGGCGGAAGATGGTCCTGTAGAACGCCTCCATCGTGCCCGCGGCCACGGTCCGCATTTCCGCCGGAGTGAGCTGAGAGAATGGGCCAAAGTCATTCGCTCCGGCAAACGCGCGCGTTTGATTCATCACGGCCACGATGTCCGCCATCGAGAACGGCCCTACCCGCTCCTGTGGCAGCGCCACGCCACGCTGGGCCAGCGCATCCTGCACGCGCAAGAGCCCAATGGCGATGTCAGGGGTGGCCTCCGCGGCGATGCGCTCAGCATCGCTCGTGTCCAGGGGCCCGAGCGTACTGGCCGCGCCGCCCTGGCCACGGGTCGAGATGAAGCGCGACACGTCTCCAAGGTCCTGCCAGCCCGTGAGCAGCAGGTCGAGCGCCTCGGAGAGCGCCTCGACCTGTGCGGCCGGGGGGAGTGACGAGACTTGCCCGAGGGACCGGGCCACGGACACGGCCAGGGCAATGTTCGGGATCGCTTCCGCGTACCCACGGCGGATGTCCCCGGATTCAATTGTCTGGCGCCGGACCCGTTCCGCTTCCTTGGAGAAGTAGTTATTGAGCCCGATGGACAGGGGAACGCCGATAATGGTGGCATAGGCGGCGATGCCGGCCAGGATCGGCACCGCCGTGAGCAATGTGCCGCCCACAACCCCCTCAGCAAATACCGAGCCTTCAATCAGTGTTGTGGCGGCTGTGGCTTCGATGAGGCTGGCGACCCCGGACGCCGTGGACCCGATCCCGCTGATGATGGACGAGATCCCACGAATATCCCCTTCCGCCAGCGACAAGATCCCGGATCCGATGGACAGGGGCCCCCCGGCGGTCCCGAGCACGCCCGCCACGTCGGCCGCGCCCAAGTAATCCGCCACGGCCGCGCCCACGCGCGCCGAGCCGCCCGCGGCCACGAAGGGGTTCCCGGCCTGAATCCCGGACCAGATGCCGGCTAGGCCGCCGACCGCTCCGAACACGTTCGTGCCCGCCTGCCAGTTGAAAAAGTCGCTGCCCATGGCGCCGCCCGTGGCGATTACCCCGCCGATGGCACCGATCGGGAGCGGGCTATCCTGTTGACCGGCCGGCGGAGCTGTCGCGCGGGCCACATAGCCGCCGCCGGTCGTCGGATAGACCAGATTCGCGCCACCGGAGGTGACGAGTACCGTGGCCGCGTCATTCGTCAGCGGCACGCGGGTTGCGCCCGCCTGGAGCTGCGTCACAGCCAAGAGTGCCTCGGTTTCCCCCGCGTCCGAGAGCGAGGGGACAGGGCCGAGCGTCACGCCCGGCGCCACGCCTGCGCCGCTCGAGGGTGCCTTGAGCGCCCAGCCGATGAGGACCAGACCGCCGAGGAGGAGCAGGGGGTTCATGGATTATTGTAGATGATGGAGCCGCCTGGGCCCGGCTGGACAGGGGGAACGACCCAGCCCGGGACGATGGTGGTCCCCGGCGGGAGCGGGTTATCGGGGGGGATCGTCGTGTCCGGCGGGAGCGTGGTGCCGTCCGGAAGCACGATCGTCCCCGGCGGGAGCGTGGTGGTGATGGTCCCCGGCGTCAGCCCCGTCCCTGATCCCACTGGCGCGGTGGCCGGGCGCGTGGACCACCACCAGAGCAATGCGCCGCTGCCGAGGAGGAGCAGGGGGTCCATGGGCTATGGAGTGTTGTAGGGGAACGGCCGGGTATCCGGCACGCCTGGATCCGTGGGGGTGCCGATCGGCGTGGATGCGGCCGAGCGGGCCCAGCCGTAGGCATCGTGCGCGTAATTTTCCACGACGGCTTCAGCGCGCCACGGGACAACTCCGGGGTCCCTCCTCACCAGATCACGCTCAATCCCGTCCCGCAACATGCCAGTGAGCTGAGGATACGCCTGGACCACAGGCCGGGAGCGAATCCACGGCTCCCACTCCTCGATCGTCCATGGGCCGGCCGGCCAGGGCTCCACCCAGGGCTCCACGATCGGCACCAGGGACAACGGCATGGAGTCCACGAGGATCGGCACCGAGGAGAGCGGCATCTCGTCCACGATGGCCGGAACGAGCTCCAGGGGCCCATGCTCCACGAAGGGAGTGACCACCACGGGATTGAGATCCAGCTCCGGGGAAAAGGGCCCGAGAAAAAATGCCGGGTCGACTGAGGAGGGCACCGGAAGAACAAACGCCGCGTCGACTGAGGAGGGCACCGGAAGAACAAACGCCGCGTCAACTGAGGAGGATGGCTCAGTCGCCGGAGTCGGGCGGAGGAGCAGGGCCAGGCCGATCACCCCCGCGGCCAGGAGGAGCAGATCCGCGCCCGCGTCATCCGCGGCCACATGGCTATCCGTGCCGCATGGAGGGCGGCGTGTAGCCGACGCGGGTTGCGGCCGGGAGCGCGCCGAACGAGCCGAAGTCCAGGCTCGGATCGAAGGCCCACCCGACGTCAGGGGCGAACGAGAAGCCGGACGGGTCCAGCTCCGAGGACCAGGTGTTGGTCATCTCGATCGTCGGCGTCCCGCTCCAGAAGTCCGGGCCCTCGAGGGTCAGATCCGAGCCGAGCGTCAGCGGCGTGAGGCCCCAATCGGTCACCCCGCCGATCTCGAGCACGCTGCCGTCGCTGAGGGTCAGGGAGCCGATGGGGATCTCGACGGGCGCGGCGCCGCCCCCGGTGGCCGAGATCTGCGCCGAGGCGCCCCCGGTCGTCGGGAAGAGCTGGCGGAACAGGCTCACGAGCGTGGGAAGAGACTGGACGCTGGCGGTGATGATCGGCGCGATGCTCGAGCCCACCATGGCCGTCTGCCCTGTCAGGGGCGCCCCGACGATCTGGCCGTTGGGCATCCGGTACTGGCCGTTGGCGAGGCGCACCGTCCCCACCGGCAGGCTCGACGGGATGCTGCTCGACCCCGTCCCGAGGCCGAGGCCGCTGAGGAGGGCGCGGCCCTGGGGGGTGAGGAGCACGAAGGCGGCGCCGCCCAGGAGGAGCAGGGTGCCGGTGCTCATGCCGCCGCGCTCGCCGCGGCTGGGGTTGCGTCGAGGTCGCAAGTGATGCATTGGATTCTCCTTCGCCTGCCCTGTGATCCCCCGGAGCCACCCGCGCCACCAGTCACGCTCTGCGGGTGACTCTGTCTCATTCTTCACAAGTCGGCGCGCCATTTTCTTTTTTGTTGGCGTCGCCGCGCCACGGACCCGATCCTCGAGTCCGTTCAACCATCCGCGCGCATATTCCGTCATCAGAGCGGCCACCCGATCTCGCTGATCACCGTCGAGACGCCGCTCGACCGGATCCAATCCGACAGGCTCGTGTAGGAGGTCCCGCCCGCTTCCGCCGTCGCGGCCAGGGCCTCGGCCTCGGCCTGCATCCCGCGGACCACGTCCGACATGCTCACGGAGGTTGGGACCATGTCACCAGCCGCGGCGGGCTCCTGGGCACGGTTCACGCTCCAGACCCAGAGGAAGACGCCCGCGAAGATCCAGGGCCAGGGAGAGCCGGATGTCTCGCGCGTGGAACGGGAGCGGGGCGCCGGGCGGGAGCGGCGAGGGTTCCGCCAGCCTGCAAGCATTCTCACAATCGTCTCCGCTTCACGCATCGTGTTGACGTGACGTTGAATGGTCGTGCTGCCCTTCGTGATGAAGAACCCCTTCCGTCCGAACCCATGGGGGGTGATGAGGTAGCCGTGAAATGCGACAGGGCCGGGAGGGTTCCGTTTCGGGTGATGCTCAAAGTACGCTCGCGCGGCTCGCTTCACCATGTCAGTATGCCGTTCACAGAGTGCCGGCCGCCATCGTCGGCCACTCTTTTCCCAATGGGTCCCGGTAGGACACCGTGGCAATGGGCACCGGGCAGCGTGAAGCGGGACAGCGCCCGGGTTCGCCCGATGTCCCCCGTACCGCTGCCAGAACCCCGGCTCGTCGTCGCGCGCATGAATCCGCCGCCGCCCCCGGAGCGTCACCGAGCCGTCCGCGTTGGCGGCCATGCGGACCCCAGGCGAGAAACGGTGATAATACTTGCCCGCGAGCGGGCCCGTGCGCCGGTAGCGGATCTCGGTCGCGTGGCCGGGGATGGTGGGCATCAGATCCACCCCAACCGCTCGGCCTCTGTCAGCCGAGCGACCACGTACTGTTTCCCGTGCTGGACGATCACCGCCGCCTCATCGGGATACCAGCGCCTGGCAAACGCGCGCGCGGCCGCGACCGTCTTCAGGCGCGCCGAGGGCTCATAGGCCAGGTATCCCGTCCGGGCCCGGCGCACGGAATGCGGATTCTGAAGCTGCGCGTCAAGATCCTTATACGCGGCCGTTGATGAGACCGCGGGATGCTCCCGGTGAAATGCCTCGGCCGCCCACACCATCCGCTTGTAGCGCGTGGCGCTTTGCCCCGAGAGCGCCGTCTGGGAAAGGTGATAGAGATTGATCAGCTCTCCGAGCTGCGCCGGCGTCACGAAGCGCAGCGCGTAGCGCCCCATGACGCGCATCCCGAGCCGGCCGCTCATACCCACCGATGCCATGAGGCGGATGTCCCGCGCGTCTCGAGGTGCCAGTCCGCGCGCGGCTCCTCGCGCCGATAGGCGTCCAGCTCGCGCTGAATGCGTTTCATGTCCGCGTCAGAGCGTACCGTCCACTCTCCACCGTTCTCGCGCCACTTATTGATCAATCGAACGTTTGTCATGCTCATCCCCATCGAAACGTGACGCGGCGGCCGGCGCCCGCCATCACGACACCCGCAGCCCCGGAGGCGGAGGCACGATGCGAGACTCCTGCTCCGCGCGCCGTTGCTGGCAGATCGGGCCCACGGCGTACTTGAGCTTCTCGAGGAGCCCATAGGCCCGGACGTCGTCGCCGGCCGTGATCACATCGCCGGAGAGCACGATGGACCCGTCCCGGCCGATGCGGATCAGGAACACGGCTCGCTCTGACGCGACCGCGACGGCACGCTGCTCAATCTCATCATCCGCGGGTGAACCGTTCAACACTCCCATTGCAGATCCTTTCATGATCCCTTCCGCTGCATCCGCTCCCAGATCCCCAGGCCGATCACGCCGAGCACAAGCCACCAGACCGGGTTAACCGTGGGCCCCTGCGCTTCGAGGATCGCCGCGTTGACGTTCAGGAGCGTGTCCTCCCAGGAGACCGACTCCGCCGCCAGGGCCGGCACGTCTCCCGTGAGGAGCCGGCACCGGACGCCTTCGACACCGTTCGGCAAGGGCGTTGCCAGCGCGGCCCCCGCGGGGACGAATTGCGCGAAGTAGCCATTGGGGCACCCCGTGTTCCAGTCCGTGGTGCGGGCCGTGTAGGGCCGCTCCGGGGACCAGGCGAGGAGGTCGGGAAGCGGCGTCATCTCAGGCATGAGACCCGGTGCCCTTTCCGTACCCGTACAGCAGCGTCACCGCGGCGAGCCCCACAAGGAGCCAGGTGACCGTGGGCGTCACCGCCGATACGACCGCGGCCGAGGCCGCGGCCACGTTGATCAGGGTGGCGTCCAGGAGACCGGGCCCGGTCTCGCTTGCCACGATCGAGGTATCTCCTTGGCCGATGGCCGCGTCGAAGCGCCGGCAGACCTTGACGGCCCAGTTGAACGTCCCCGGAACGTACTCACAGAAGTACCCCGGCGGGCATCCCCTGTTGTCTTCGAGGGACGCGGAGGGATTTGCCTGAAGCGTCGGATCGAACTCCACCGTGACCGGGGTTGAGTCGGGCATCTCCGTCCAGGCCCCATTGACGTTGACGAGCATGATTGCTCAGTCGTTTGTCGGGCTCGAATTCCGCCAGGCGCGTTGGGAGCGGGACAGGGGACGGACCGGCTCCAGCTCCGCGGCCGGCGCCACGAGCCCGACTCGGCCTGCGCCCTCGCAGGCGAGACAGGCCAGGCCCTTGTGGGCCGGGATCACGCCGGTCCCCTGGCAGTCCTCGCAGACCGGCCGGTCGCCGGGGGTCGTGTACAGGATCGGATCATCTGTCATGGCGATTCTCCTCCTTAGCGCGAGAGCAGTTTTGCCAGCAGGAACGCCCCGCCGGCCACGAGGAGCAAGGTGCCGATGCCAGAGGCGCGGCTCGACAGCAGGTCCGCCTGCGTCACGTCAGCCGGGGGGCCGAAGGTGAGATCCCAGGGGACGGCACCGACGCCCGGGAAGTTGACCATGCCGCCCTGGCCCTGGCCCGAGAACCACGCCGTAGGGTCGATGCTGAACGTGATGGCGCCGCCCGGAGGGCGGAGGGTGATCCAGGGGAGCAGGAGGGGGTCCATGGGCTACCTGACGTCCCGCGCCACCGCGGCGCGCGCGGCCCCAGGCGCGACCCCGAAGCGGATGAGCGCCCGATAGATCTGGTCGGGCGAGACCCGGGACATCTCCTCCTTCGCGGTCAGGTGGCGGAGGACCACGCGGGCCTGGCTGCGTCGGCGGGGGTTCCGCCGCGCCCGGCTCCGGCGCGTCGTCGTGGTGCGTCTCGACGCCAGCCAGTACACCCCCCCGCCGATGAGCAGGATCATCGGGAGCGACCAGGTCCCCGGATTGAGGAGCGACGAGCCCCCCGCGGGGATCGGCGTCACGCCGCTTGTTGACGGCCCGAGGCCGAAGGTGCGGGAGATCCTCGTCCAGAGGTCGGAAAGCGTGTCCACGAAGGTCGTGAGCTCGTCTGAGGTCCCCGGCGGGATGATGGAGGATGTATACGGGGCCATGTCCGCGTCCACGGTGTACACGATCACATTGCCGAGGCCGTCCACGACCGAGCCCGTGAACGTCCCGTCCGCGTTCCGGTTCCACCCCGGCGAGCCATCAGGCGCCGTCCAGACGCCGGTGACGGGGTTCAGCGACCAGTCGGCCAGCGCGCCGAGGCCATTGAAGCCGTTCCAGGATGCTCCTTGCTGGCTGGCAAGCGTGATCATGGGCCATGGCCCTCCTGGGGCGAGAGTAGGACAGGAGCCAGGACGATGTCAAGTCTCATGCCAGCTCACACCCCCCACTCGACGCGGGCCGTCACGTCATCCGGCTCCCACCCGAACACCCCGGCCGCGTCCGGGATCGCGTCCGCCCCCTGCCATCGGCCGTCCACCTCCACCCGGAGATAGACGTGGTCGAGCTGGCCGTCCGGGTGCGTGGCGACGGCCTCGAGGGCCAGGGGGAAACCCAGCCAGTAGTAGAGGGCGCCGAGCCAGACGACGTAGTCATCACAGTCGCCCCGGGCCCGGCCGTGGGCGAGCATCTGCGCGTAGGAGGCGCCCGGGTTCTGGATCACCTCCTCGGTCTGGACGCCCATCCGACGATCGTCGGCGTCCTCGACGTACACGAACCGGGCGCGGGTCCAGTCGAAGAGCCAGCGGGCCGTCTCGGTTTCCGTGAGGCCGTGGCTCCCGGCCCGCTGGCGGAGGCCCTCGACGAAGTCGAGCAGGCCGGGATCGGGGACGCGGATCATGTCGGCCATCATCCGGAGCGTGGCGAGGGCGCCGAGGGGGCCCTCGGGGATCTCGGTCAGCCGGCCGTAGGCGGGCGGCAACACTTATCTCCCATCAGCTTGTGTGCGATTTCAATGATGCGCGCGTTTCTGTCGTCACGTTCTGAGGTCCACCCCTCGAGCTGCGCCGGGCTCATCCGCCCCCCGCCGTTACCCCGGCACTTCGGGTGCCGCTGCCCTTCTCCGAGCGCGCACGGGCCCCGGAGCCCTGACGGCTCCGTCTGCTCCCCCGTGCCCTTGCATGCCGCGCAGGGCGGGCCCTCGACGATTGCCGTGGGGGGGATCATGGGATTGAGCCCGGCGCGACGCGCCTCATCATACTTCACCCACTCGGGGAGGCAGGAGCAGGGGACGCCACAGCACCACCACTGATGCCAGCCCTGGCGAAGCTTCGGGATCGGCTGGGCGCAGTCGTCGGAAAAGATCGGCTCAGGGCTCATGGGGCCTCCTCCGATCCCGGCTCCGCGCCGGCCGCCCGCGCGGTCTCCTGCGCCTCTTCGTCAATGAGCCGCCGCTGCGCGTAGGCAATGAATTCCGTCGCGCGTACCGGGTCGAGACCCGGCGCCAGCGCGCGCAGGCTCGGCACCGCCACCCGCGGGTCCGCCGTCCGCTTGACCTGATTGAGCCGCATCAGGAACACTTCACCGAGGTTCGCACCCATCGGCGCGCCCGGGAATGGGTCACTCTGCGGGAACATCTCGAGGCAGGCATAGCCGTTTGCAAAGTCGCCGGCCATGACGAACTCCACGAGCTGGGCGACCGCGTGCGCTTGATCGTTATTCAGCGGGACGGGCATGGGGGGCTCTCCTCCGTTCTGGTTCGGCAACGCGGCCGGCGCCGGCATCATGACCGGACCTGCCGTCCCGGGAAGCTGCAACGGGGCGGCGGGCGGGACCGGCGCGCCGGCCGGCGGCGCGACGAGACGTGCCGCGATCGCCGCAAGAATCGACTGCGCGGTCGGGCTCTGCAAGAGCGGCCCGAGGTACTCCATGAGGTTGTCCACGATCCCCTTCTCGGGTTCCGGCGGGGCCATGCCAAGCGCGCGGCCGAGAATCGACACGAGGGCATCGGGGTTCCGCGCGAAGGGCTTGAGCAACATCCCCAGGACCGGGGCGAGCGCGGGGAGGAGCGCGGCCAGCTCGCCCGGAGACCGGGCCCCTTTCTCGCGGAGCGCCTTCAGCTCCTCGAGGATCGCCGCCTGACTGGCCTGGTTCTGCCGGAGCAGCTCCGCGATGAGGGGATCCGCCCCCGGCCGCTCGCTCCCGCGGAGCGCCGCGATCAACTGCGCGAGGTCGCCCATCTTCATTCCTTCGTCCTCCGCGGGCGCCTCGAGGCGCTTGAGCTGTGAGAGCGTCACCGTCTGGCCCACCGCTTCCGCCGCGTCCGCGATCAGCGAGGCCGTGTCCCTCTTCGCGGCGCCTGCGGCGGGATCATCGCCCAGGTCGTAGGTCCGACTTCGGGGAGCGTACTCCTTCCCGTGCCACTCCGGCGTGAGGCGGTAACGCCCTTGCCCCCACGTCTCGACCAGATGCACCTCGAGCTCCTCGGTATCGAGGCCGTCGCCCTTGCGGAGCTCGCCCCGCTTGCGCCACCCGCCGTTCAGAAACTTGTCCACGAGGATCACCAGCTCGTCGGCCTCCTCGGTAGTGACCAGCTTCACGCGCCACGTCTCGCGGGCGAACGCCCCGACGTTCATCCGGGGCCAGTCCATGAGCTGCGTCCGGAGGCGCTGGCCGAACGCCACCTCGAAGGGGTCGCCAAGAGTCCCACCAGAGCCGGGGGCGGGAAGCATCATCCGATCGACCACCGTCCGCTGGATCGTGCCGGGGTCGGACGGGTCACGAGGGGGGCGACCGGGGCGGGCCATCAGCAGAGACCCACTCTCTTATGATGTGCTTTCTGTGCGACCGTGAGGGGCGCCACGCGCGCGGCCTGTTCCGCGTCCCGTCGAGTCATACCGAATAGCACCATTGCGATGGCAATGTTGGTCTGAAACGTCTTCTGAGGGGTCGCGTTCGCACAGGCAAAGCAAATATCCGCCCCGTCGTCTCCATAGGGCCGGCATTCCTTCATGGCCCCACACTCCTGACAGGTGCGTGGTGATTCAACAGCCACGATCGGGACCCCGTTCACATTCCGACTCATCCCGCTATCCTCCCATCCCCCAGCGCAGGCCGCTGGCAATCAGAAACCCCACGAGGAGATGCGGCACGAAGGGATCATCCGGCCGGCCGCGCCAGCAGAGCGTCCAGAGTCCGAGCGCGAGACTCGCCGTGAGCGCCACCGCCACCCAGACGCCGAGGATCAGCGCGATCGGGACCATCAGCGCGACGTCGCCCCAGCCGACCGCGGCGAGGAGCAGGACCACGACCGCACCGAGGACCAGGGCCGCGGAGAGAAGGAGCGAGCGGAGCGGGATCGCGGGGACGGGCCAGGTCCCGGACCAGACCAGCGAATCGCCGGCCAGCGTCAGGACCGGGACCATGGGGAGCCAGATCGGGATACGGCGGGTGCGCCAGTCCATGAGGGCGCCGAGGCCGAGGGTGGCGAGGCAGACGAGCCAGGGGGTCATCGCAGCCATACCGCCGCCGTCACCATGCCCACGGCCGCGAGGGAGAGCCCCACGGTCCAGGCCCACGCCTCACACCGGCGCGACCAGCGGAAGGGATCCGCCGCCGCGCACCGCTGGCGGTACTCCTGCGCGCGCCGGGCATCCGCCGCGCGCCGCCCGCCACGCGGGTACGCGATGCGCTGCCGCCGATCGTGCCCGTCCCGCTTCTCACGGAGGACGCACGCGACGATCAACCGCTGATACTCCGGCGCCGTCAGCGTGGCCGTCATGACAGCCGCCGCCTCACCGCCTCGGCCAAGAGACCCGCGAAGCCGCCGAGGAACGCCGCCGCTGCCGCCTCAGGGCTTCGGCCAAGCGCGCGGAGTGATCGGGACAGGACGGCACCGGCCCGTGCGCGATCACGATCCGCCGCGGCGGGTGTGCCCCCAGCGAGAGCTGGACGTAGGCGAGCACGTTGAGGGGATCGTCCAGGTGCTCGACGGCCAGGCTGCCGTCGTCGAACGTCACCGTCACCGTCCACGGCATGGGGCGCCTCCTGTGCCGGCCCGCGCGTCAGTGTGGCGCGGAGCCGGCGGCCGGTCGTGAGGTTGATCGCGTCGAGCTCGAGGGGACGGTCAGGCATAGGGCACCCGCAAGAGACAGGCTTTCCGCCTAAGCAGAACAATCAGGAGGGCGTGCAATGTCCCGCCGGGCAACGACCGCTCCAGCGCGTCAGCCAAATGGACCGCTCCCGCCTCAAATGCAACTGACGCCTGCGCGAGCGAGATATTCTCTGGAGGCACGTCAGGACCGATCTGAATCGTCACGCATGGGACGTCAGGCCCCGCTGCGCGGAGGAAAAATAATTCAGTCATGACACAACCTCCTCGATTCGGCCGCTCGCGCAGCGCCGCAAGCGCGCCACGCGGCCCACGGGGCCGGCGCGGTACTTGCCGACGACCTGAAACGACAGCGAGCCCGCATCGTCCACCGTCAGGATTGGCGCCAGCTCCGCCATCCCGTCCACCAGATGCTCCACCGCCCGCGGGCCGGCCCATGAGTCATCCTTGATCACCTGGCAGGTGAGCAGCATGGGCGCGGCGTGCGCCTGTGCGAGCGCGATCAGCCGCGTGACCGTGTCCACCATCCCCGTCTCGACCGCAATGCGCTGGACGGAGTCAATGACCACGAAAGATGGCTTCGCATCCTCGACGGCCTCCTCGACACCCCGGATCCCCGACTGCGCGCTGAACGCCACCTCCTCGCAGTTGTAGTTGCACCGCGCGCCGATCTCGCGCAAGTCAGATGCCTCCTGCTCACTTGACAGATAGAGCACGCCCTCGAGGTCGGACACCAGCCCGAGCGCCAGCGTGGACTTCCCCGCCCCAGGTGCGCCGGCCAGCATGAGGAGCTTGCCCCGCGGCAGGCCGCCGTTCAGCGCCGCCGTGATCGCCGGCCAGCCCAGGAACGCCACGCGGGGGAGCGGCCTGAGCGGCACGTCCCCGAGACGGACGATGGCCGAGGCGTCGGCAGGACGGAGCTTGACATAGGAACGCCGCTCTCGCCGGCAGGCCTGGCAGTAGCCTCCATGCAAATATTGCGTGGCGCAGGAGGGACAGCGGTAGCCGTCAGCGGGCATTGTCATTTCCTTTCACGCTATCGGCTTCCCCTATGACTCCGCACTCCGGGCACGGCCCCCAGGTCGGCTTGCCGAGGTTCGCGCCCCCTGTCAGCATGGTGACACCCCAGCCCCCGCAGGCCGGGCAGTCGGCCGCGTCCCGGGTATGGTGAGCGCGGCTCGCGCGGGTTTCGGGGGTCGTGAGCTTTGCCATGCGCGAAGGTTCGCATGGGGCCACAAGAGTGTCAAGAAAAATAAACTTGCACTGTTAATTCCAATTTGTGTCACTATAGCCCTGTGAAGAACGCCCCCCGGCTCCCAGCCTACGCACGCGGACGCGGCCGGCCGCGCCTCGATACCCCATCCGCACGGCTCATCCTCACGATGCCACAAGCGGAGTATCACGAGCTGCGCGCCGCTGCCGGAGGGCGACAGATCACCGGGTTTCTTCTCGACTGCGTCCGCGTGACGATGCAGGCGCGGCCCGCCGCCAGCATCCGCACGAGCTACCACATCCAGCGGATCGCCACTGATAATCCGATGTGGATGCAAGTCGCGGTGGACCGCTGGCCCGATGGCCGCACCGTGACGCGGTACACGGGGACGCAATACCCGGACGAAGCGACCGCGCGTGAGGAATGCGCGCGGCTGAATGTCACACCGCGCGGGTCATCCCGCCCGCGCTCCCCGGCGCCCGGAGGCGCCTCCACCCCCACACACGAGGAGTGACGACGATGGCGACGAGACGATCCACCACTCAGCAGTCCCCCGCCCCCGGTCAGAGCCTGGCGAAGATCGCCAAGCTCGTCCCGGCCCTCATCCGGCCGGCGGAAGTCCAGGACAACGGCATCATGGCCCCCGACGACGGGTGGGGCGCAAAAGGCGCCAGGCGCGTGGCCTCCGGCATCAACCCCATGATCGAATGGGAGCGCGTCGGCTCCTGCGTCATCGGCATCTTCCGCAGTCAGCGGGAGAAGGTCGGCGTGAACGAGAGCCGGATTTACGATTTCGCGGACCCTGAGACAGGCGAGCTGTTCGGCGTCTGGGGCTCGACGATCCTGGACGAGCGCATGGACACGGTCGCCGCCGAACGTGGCGACTTCGTCCGCATCGTCTACCTCGGCGACGTCCCAACATCCCGCGGCCAGTCGGCCGCGCACAACTTCGAGGTGGCCGTCCGGCCGAAGGCCATGGGGCTCCCGGAGCCGGCCGCCAAGTAATCCCATGCCCATCCTCCTGATCACGCGCCGTGGGGATGCCAACACCGCGACCGCGCTCGCGCGCGTCCTCGAGGGGCACCCCGACGTGCGCGTGATTCAGGAGCGCCGGACGCGTCCGCTCGCCGGCCCCAGCGTCGCGGATCGGCGCCGGGTGCCAGCGATGCGGGAGCACGAGCGCCGTGCATGGGGGCCCACGAGCGGCAATCGGCGGGCCCGGTCATTCTTCTCCTTCGAGGGGGTCCTGACATGAAAAGGGGAAACTCCATGACGTTCAAGATTGGCGATAAGGTTATGCATCTCCTCAAGCAGACCGCAGCCGACGAGCCCATGATTATCATCGGGGTTCCAAGAGATCGGCCGCGCTGCACGAAGCCCTGCGCGCACTGCTCCATCGGAGACCGTGACGATTCGCCCCGTGAATATCGGGTGAGGATGATCCAGGAACGGAAAGGGCTCCAGAGCGCACACTTCCTCGAAGCCGAGCTGAAGAAGGCATGAGTGGGCGCCAAATCTTCATCATCATCGGACGCATTATCGGCGTCACCGCGGTCGCCTGGGCAGTCTCCGCCCTCTACCTCGCCGCGCTCGGCTAGATCCGCCTGGGTCGAGCGCAATCCCATCTGGTCCGCCGGCGCCCGCTGGTACGGGTGCGGGCTGCTCTTCACCCGCGACTCCTTCCCGGCGCCCGTCTGCGGGCCGATGCCGACAGCGGAGGCGTTCCGGGTCGCGTGGCACGTCAACCGCAAGCAATGGTTCCACGGCATGGTCACGCTCGCGCGCGGGGCGCCGATCCTGCTCTCGATTCCCGAAGAGCCGGTCACGGAGGCCGAGGCGCTCACGCTCGAGTGCTGCGATGCGCGGGACGGGTGCGCGCCGGGGTCAGTTCAGTGTCCATGCGTCCAACATTTCCTTGCAGCCACCACAGAGAAAGAAGGCCAGCATGTTCCCATTTCTTTCGCGGAACACACAGAGCCCACCAATCAATCTCTCGATGCCAGCGTGTGACAAGACAGCCATGATCCAGGAGAGCCGATTCTCCCTCCCGGCCTCATGCGCGTTGATGAACGAATGGAGCTCGGTGCAAGCCGAGCTCCGCGACATGAACGTCATGGCGCAGGGCCTTCTGTATTCCTGGGAATCCGTCCCGGACTCGGCGAGCCGGATGATCTTCTTTCAGAAAAACGTCGGGATCGCCGGACGGGCCAACACAAACCTCCAGATTACGGGCCAGCTCCCAGGAAATGAACTGTTCCTGATTCAATCCCTGAGGCTCCGCCTCCGCGGGAGCGGCCTGCTGGCATTGCCGATTTCCTGGTTGTGGGACACGATGAGCCGAGGCGCGCTCGAGCTGATCATTGCCAATCGTGTCCAGGCGATTCGATCACTGCCTGCGGCCTGGGAGACCCCATACCCCTTCGATCCTCCCATGCTGATTCTTCCCATGCGGCCATTTTCTGTCCGTCTCTCATTCACGCCCTCTCTCGACCGTCCGACCTTCTATGGCACAGATCAATTTGACGATCATGCCTGGCAGATCGGTATCGAGCTCCACGGGAGCCGCTTCATGGCGGAACGCTAACCCCTTCCTTGACAGATCAGCTCCCACTGGACTAGACTCGCCCCGTCATGCCTCGCCGGAGGCGGCCTCCTCACGCTCCCCGTCCGTCCACGGCGAAGGCGCGCCCGAAAGCCGCTCCTGTCCGACGTGTCTCGAAAGCGACCCGCGAGCAACTCTCGAAGCAACGGCGCGCGTACCTGCGCACCGGCAAGACAAAGGCCGAGCGGGCCGAAGAACGCCGCCGGCCGCGTGTCTCGAAGGCGACCCGCGAGAAGCTGTCCGCCCAGCGGCGCGCCTTCGTCCGCACCGGAAAGACGAAAGCCGAGCGGGCGTTTGAGTCCGCACGTAGAACCCTCGAGCGCCAGCGCGAGCAGGTCGCTGCGCTCCGCGCCCAGGCCCAGCGCCGCACCAGCGCCGCGGAGCGAAGCCGCGAATACTGGCGGGCGGTGCGGGCGATTGCCGCGCAAGAGGGTGTATCCGCACTCGAGGCGCGGCATCGGCATAAGGACCGACTCGCCGCATCCAAGCGAGCCCCCGCCGCTCCCTCATGGGCTCCCCGTGCCGAGACCGAGCCCACCGCCTTTGCCTTGAGCGAGAACCACCCGGAGATTGCCGGTGCCTTCCCTCACAACATCACCATCGTGCTCACGCTCGCCGTGGAGCTCTGGCACACGGGCCCCATGCCCGGGGCCGCGGGCATGTCCTTCCGGGATCTGACCAATCGGCAGCTCGTCACGACCGCCTTCCGATCCGGCGCGACGTTCGATGAATTTTGGGCGAACTTCTACGCGGCCGTGCGCCAGGTCCGCGACGCCTACGCGCAGGCCATGGGCTTCGTGGCCGGATACGGGCGCGGGGGAGCGGGCGAGGGCATCGAAGATTCCGCGTCCTATACCGTCATCGGACTTGCGGCCGCGTAGTCCCCGATGCCCTGGCCGGCGCGCCTCGATGATCTCCCCATTGACTCCGACGAGCCCGGCACGATCTACACGACGCCCTCCGTCATCGGCGCGAAGATCCTCGCGCACCATCACGCCGGCCGCGCCTGGCGCTTTCGGTATAATCAGGTGAGCCAATGGAGCACCTACGCGCCGTCGAGATACCGCAGTTACAAGGTGCTCAATAATCTCAATCCAGAATCCGCCGAGGACTTCGCGCACATCATGACGTCAGCCGAGGCCGCCGGATGCACACCCCCCAGCTCCTTCACCGCACTCTTCCGCTCGCAATTCGCCACCCGGATGCCGCAACCCTCGATCCGCTCCCCATTCTACGGCGCCCGGTTCGGCCATTGGGAAACAACATTCTTCCGCGGGGCCTACTCAGATCCCGTCTGGCACTACGATCTGAACAAAGCGTTTCGCTGGACCACCCTCGAGGGCTTGCCGGATCTCTGGAGCGGGTACCGCACGCGACGGTGGGATGATGAAGCCTGCGCGTGCTATCTCGTGGATCTGCCCGAGAACTCGCGCCCGTACGCGACCGCTGAAGGCCGCTACGTCGTCACCAGCGAGGAGCGGGAGATGTTCTCCATCAAGCCTCTTCGCGTGATCGCGGGCGTGGGATTCAGCCGCCTCGTGTCCTTCACTGACACCTGGGCCAAGATTGACCAGGCGTTCCCCTGGTGCTTCTCTCGCATCAGCCGCGCGTTCTGGGCATCGTGGAACTCGACCCAGGGACCCGATACCGTGACGTGGAAGCAAGACGGCCCGGACGCTCCCCACACGCGCGTCATGCGAAACCCATTTCATAACCCGATCTGGAGCGCCTTCATCACGTCGCGCGTCAAGATCCGGATCGCGCAATGGCTGCCGTCCACGCTGCTCGTGTTCGCCGACTCGCTGCTCTCCAAAGAGGAGATTCCCACAGGGGACGCGATCGGAGACTTTCGATGCCTCGCGCAATACCCGTCGATATGGATTCGTGGAGCCGGCGCGTGGGGGACGGGGACCACCTGGCTCCGGCATGCGGGGCTGGTGACGGGGAAACTGCCGGCGGTGCGGGAGGATGGGAGGCCGGTGACGTGAGCACGGATGAATCAGATCATGAGGG
>ERZ1292642.421-Hain-H14-01um-R1-421-length-25060-cov-6_pt1 | contig 20694 bp, 22 predicted proteins | sample MGYA00564403_ERZ1292642 | MGnify/ENA primary metagenome ERZ1292642 (study PRJEB36523, sample SAMEA6512643) | groundwater metagenome | collected 2019-01-09 | study: AquaDiva: Metagenomics assemblies of 32 groundwater samples | reverse complement strand
TTTATCGGCGTGCTGATCTGATTCGCTTGCAGCAGGAAAACCCGGCTCGCTACGAGTTAATGGGAGACGAGATTACACTCGCGTATACGGAAGGCCGGGTGAGATAGGGCCTTGTTTATAAAAGGAAAAAGAGGCAGATTCGCTGACGATCTAACCGGTTTGCGCTTCGGTCGTCTGCGTGTTTTGCGCCGGGGATTAACCTTGCCGGGCGGGCATGCGCGGTGGCATTGTGTTTGTGACTGTGGACGTGAAACTCTGTCGATGGGCAGACATTTACTGTCGGGGCGCGCACACTCTTGTGGCTGCCGAGCGAAAGAGATTGCGCGGCAAGTCGCGTTGCGTATTTTTACCACACACGGCCAGTGCGTAGGTGGGCGTCCGACTAAAGCATATCAAGCTGCGAATTGTCGCAAATATCAAGCACAAAAATTACAGCGCACTCCCCGTTGGCTAACGCGAGCACACTACGCTGAAATGGAGGGACAATATCATTTCGCACAGGTGATGGAACAGATCACGGGGCGCAAGTGGCACGTTGACCATGCAGTTCCATTGCAAGGAAGGCGCGTAAGCGGGTTGCATGTGCCCGAGAATCTTCAAGTGATTCCGGCACATGATAATATATCGAAAGCAAATCGTTGGAGCGAACATGACGCCAGCAGATATTGACCGCCATACTGCTGAAGTTCGCGAACTACTCAAGGGCACCGGCCACAAGCCGGTTGCCCTGCGTCCCGGCAGGACGAATCCCTACGAAGCATCTAAGATCGAAGGGGTGAAGCAGACCGGCGGCATGACGTTCGCGTGGGCGTTCGGTTGGTCTAAAGAGGCCGAGGCACAGCGGCCAGCGTGGGAGCATCTGATTCGCGGATTTCAGGTGTGCCTCGGGGAAGTCTACCCCGAGTGTCAAGTGGCCAATTCGATCTTCAAGATTGAGAAGTCGGCCGACGTTGCTTTGATGATCGCGCAGTACTACGCCCAGATGCGGCGCAGCCTGCGCGGCAACCTCGTCTATATTGAAGTAGACGTGGTGTGCAACAAGCGGTGTGACCCGTTTGAAGCGGACTTCGACATCGGCATACCGGATGCGCCCGATAGCTGGGCAATGATGCCCTTTAATCCCGGTGTCGTGTTTTCGCGTGACACGCCGGGCGCGCAAAAGTTCTTCGATACTGCGATGGAATTCGCATGCGACATCCCCGGCAATTTTCCACAGTGGTATGTCTACCAGTTGGCCCTCGCGCATACATGGCACGTGCTCAAGGATGTGGTCAACATCAAGATTTTTCCCAATGAAGTCTACAATTATTCGCCTGACGTGTACGCCCCAAGCGATGCGTACTTCATCCATCTGAAGGGGCCGCGCAAAGCCATGCAGCGTGACTACGTCGTGCCGATCATCGAAGGCCGGCGCGGCCGTTTTATGCTACCTCAAGGTGCATGATGACCATCATTATCCCCGCCCGGCAACTGTGTATGGACGGCACCCTTGTTGATCGCAAGGGAATGGATGACGTGTACCGCAATCGTGACAAGAACTGCGAGAGTGGCGTTAAGCCTTTGTCGTTTGATCGCTCCCTGAAGGGGCGCGCGGCACTTGTTGGCTACGGCCCTTCGCTTCACCAGACGTGGGAGCGGCTACGTGAGTTCGACACGATCTTGACTGTGAGCCGGGCACACGACTTTCTGCTTGAACGCGGCATCAAGCCGACCCACCATCTTGATCTGGATTCACGCATGCACAAGGTCGAATTCATGGCAAAGCCGCAGACGGACATTCAGTACTACCTGTCGACGCATATCCATCCGGCGTACGTGGATAAGCTGAAGGCGGCTGGGTCGCCGGTTCAGATGTTCCATGTCGGTATTGAAAAGCACATAACGTTGGATTCTCGCTATCCGGTGCTGCTACCCCGCTTCGATGCCGGGGTGCAGGCGGCGGAATTGCTGTTCCAGAACGGGTATCGGGAGCAGCACTGGTTCGGGATCGAGTACGGGTGCGCGGCGGGCAACACCCACGCCGGGCTGCATTGGGGCGTGCAGCACCCGCCCGATGCCCGCTGCATCGTGGACGTAGACGGGCGGCAGTTTGAGAGTACCAAGCTGTTCTTTCACGGCCTGCTGCTGGCCGAGGAATTCCTGTGCAAGCGGGCACTGGTGAAGTGTACCATACATGGCGACGGGCTGCTTGGGCACTTCCTGCGCTGCCGGAACCGTGTCCGTCCGACCCTAAAGATTTGATTTAAAAACAAGGGGTTATGAAATAGTGCGGGCTGATTTTCTGAAAACCCCTATCTTATAGGTATACAGGGGCGAACTGACCGGCCAGCGTACGCGCACGCCCGGCAGCCTTCGCGCCGTTCCGACTGCTACCTGCGGAGTCGGGGAGACGTTTTTCACCGCACGGCCCCGCCTACGGGCGACAAGGCACGACGGCCGCAAAAATAGTCTTTCCTATCAACGACTTCCAAAGGAATTCACATGGCTTTCGGCGGCTCAAACGTAATTCTAACCAATGCGGATACGGCAGGATTCGTACCCGAGATTTGGTCCGATGAAATATTCGCGACGAAGAAGCAAAACCTCGTCCTCGCTTCACTGGTTCGGCGTCTCGCAGTCAAGGGTAAAAAGGGCAACGCAGTAAATCTGCCTGTCCCGGCTCGCGGCGCGGCTTCCAGCAAGGCGGCAAACACGGTTGTCACGACGATCACGGAATCCGGTAACGACGTTCAGATTCTTCTGACGGCGCACTGGGAATACAGCCGGTTGATCGAGGATGTGGTGACCATTCAAGCTAACCCCTCCCTCCGCAAGTTCTACACCGACGATGCCGGCTACGCGCTGGCTAATGCGGTGGACGACCAGTTGTTTGCCGGTGCGCAAGCCTTCAACGGCGGCACGCTCGGTACGAACCTGTGGGAAGGCGCGGTTATCGCTGGTGACGGCACTACGGCCTTCGTGGCTGCCGCAGGTAATGCCAATTCAACGGCAGTTACCGATGCGGGTGTTCGGCGCGTGATCCAAATCCTTGACGATGTGGACATGCCGATGAACGACCGCTACATGGTGGTCCCGCCCGTTGGGCGCCGGATCATGATGGGGCTGGCGCGTTTCACCGAGCAAGCGTTTTCCGGTACCGGCGACCCGATTCGCAACGGCAAACTCGGCTCCGTGTACGGCATGACGGTGCACGCTTCGTCTAACTGCCCGACTCCTTCGACGGCGACTACGGTGCGTATTGGCATTATCGCTCACAAGGATGCACTCGTGCTGGCGGAAGTGCAAGGGCCGCGTGTCCAGACGCAGTACAAGCAGGAATATCTGGCGACGTTGCTCACGGCCGATACGATCTTCGGCTATGGCTCCCCGTACACCACGGGTGGTATCGCTATCGCGATGCCGAGCGCCTAACCTGAGTAGGTGAACACAGCGGGGCGCCCCTCGGCGCTCCGCTGTTTGAAACCTCAACCGAAAAGGAAACCATCATGTCTAGGCAATCTCAAGGCGTACCGATCACCGCTCCAAAGGCGGTTGTGGCGTTGGCGGCCGGCACTACGGCCCTCACGTCCGTGGAACACGCCAATCGTCTATTGACGATCAGCACGGCAGGCTCGCTCCACACGCTTAATCTTCCCCGCGCAGAGGGGTCGGGTGACGTGTACGAGTTTCTCGTAACGGTCGCGATGACATCCAACATCGTCATAAATGCGGTTGGAACGGCGCCCAGCAACAAGTTCGTCGGCTGTATTTACCAGCAGGCAACCGGGTCGGGTAATACCCTGACGCGTTTTGCATCCACAACCAATGACATCATCACGCTCAACCAGACCACTACCGGTGGCTTGGCAGCCGGTGACTATCTGAAGTTGTGCGATACGGCGCCGGACCAATGGCGTATCGTCTTTGGTCTATTCACGACTTCTGGCGCACCCGCAACTCCATTCAGCGGTTAAGTTTTACGGCTTCGAGGGCGGGCCGCGACCGTCCTCATTCCTTTTTTATGGGTAGCCAATGGGCAAACTCTATATAGCGGAGTACGCTCAGGCTGACCACAGCACGGCCAAAGAGCCGCCGCTTGCCGAGCAGACAATTACGTATGCCGGGGCTTCGGTTCAGTGCAGTAATGCGTTTCACGGGTCAACCCGTTTGATTCGCGTGCATACGGACGCGATCTGCTCGATTGCGATAGGGGGCGACCCCACTGCGACTACTAATACGCGCCGTATGGCGGCAAATACAACCGAATATTTTGGGGCCGAGAGCGGACAAAGGATAGCCGCTATCGCAAATACGTAACCATGCTGTTACTTACCGGTACGTCTGACCTGATTCAAGTCATAACCGGGCAAGCGGTTACGGTGGATGTGCATGCGTCGTGGGTGGACAACGCCAGCGGTACGATTACGCCGGGGCGAACCAACACGATCATCACCAGCAACCAGACGACGACTGTAGTGGCGTCGCCTGCGGCGAGTACGCAGCGGAATGTCCAGACACTCAATATCCGCAATGTTCACGCTACGTCCTCCTGCACGGTGACTGTCATCCATTATGACGGGGCCAGCGGTGCAGACCTGATCGAGTACACGTTACTCGCAGGCGAGACGATTCAGTACGTGGATGGCCACGGATGGAAGGCGCTCACGGCAGCGGGACGACTGCTTATTGATACGGTTGCTGCGAGCGTCACCAGTACAGAACTCTCGGCGGTATCAGCCAATGCGCGCAGCGCATTGGTCAGTGTCATGTCGGCTGTGTCGGTGAACTCGGCGCAGATGACATCGGCAGATGATGCTATATCGGCCGCCGTTGCTGCGCTCTCGACAGCGAATTCTGCTGCGCATACGTCGATCATGTCGGCTGTGTCGGTGAACTCGGCACAGATGACGAGTGCTGACAATGCTATCTCGCAGGCGGTGTCAGTTGTAGCGGCGCTGGCGTCGAATCACACCAGCGCGATTGCGGCCAACTCGGCGCAGATGACGAGCGCGGACAACGCAATTTCCGCTGCGGCACAGTCCATCGGAAGTGTGCTGTCCGACCGGATTGACTCTGTGGCGGGCAAGAGCCTCGGGGGTATTTCCGGGGTGTCGATTGGTACCCTGTCCGATACGCAGGTATTGAAGTGGGACAGCGCGGCGGGCAACTGGCATAACGCGACGGACGCCACCGGCGGCGCTGGTGGTTCAGTAGAGCCGACATCGAATGCGTTCTCGGTGTTGAGTGCAGCGGTTGCCACACTGTCCACGGGGAACTCTGCTTCGCACACGTCGATTATGTCGGCGGTGTCGGTGAACTCGGCGCAGATGACTTCGGCGGACAACACCATCGCTGCCGCAGTGGTCGCCCTCTCGGCGCAGCACACGTCGCTCGCTGGTTCCGTGGCCGGAGCATTGTCGGCTATCGCGGCGAACAGCGCGCAGATGACGAGCGCGGATAACGCTATCTCGAATACGTTGTCAATAGCGGCAGCAAAGATTTCGTCCGGCATCGGGCTGTCGGCGCAGGCGCGCTTCTACGGCGGCATCGCCTCGATTTCGGCGGCGGCACTGACCAACATCCCGTCGATGTCGCTCTCTTTGGAGACGGGGGGTGCGTACCTCATAGAAGGCGCCGTTATCTTCGACATGCTTGTGTCCGGCACGTTCGGATTCGGTATGTCGGCGCCGGTTCTTGCGCAAGCACGCGGTAGCTACATGCGCATGCGCATGCAGTCGGTTATGCCCGCGCCCACCGCTGCCGGTATTGCGCAAGGGCAAGTAGCCTTCTCGGCCTTTGGTGCCGCGCAGACGGTGGTGGTGTCGACCTCGGCGGCGGCCGTACCGGCGGGCTTCAACGCGATGGAGTTCAAGGGCTTCTTCAACGTATCGACGGGCGGCGTGTTTCAGTTGATGGCAAAAGGTTCTACGGCGGCGACCGTTACGTTGCTCATTGAATCGGCATGGATAACTGCATACCGAATTAACTAAGGTAAGCGATGGAGCGAGCGAAACCGCCGAAGATTCTCAAGGCGTCGGAGCGGCAGAAAACGGGGTACTGCATCCCGGCGTGGCTGCGTGACATACAGATAAAGCACGCGCTGACCCGAGTGAAGCGTCGTGTCGTGCCCTACGAGGGGCGACGTACCGATCCGGTGGCAATCGTTGGCTTCGGACCGTCGCTGCGGGATACGTGGGAGAAGGTGCGGGATTTCAAATACGTCATCTCCTGTTCCGGGTCACATAAGTTTTTGCTCGAACGCGGCATCGTACCGACGTGGCACATTGAGGTTGACCCCCGGCCGCACAAAGTGCAGTTGATGGGACCGCCGCACAAGGACGTTGAGTACTGGATTTCTTCGACCTGCCACAAAGACGTATTCGACCACCTAGAGGGCCACAAGATCGTACTGTGGCACGTGTTCGACCCCAGCGTGGAGAAGGGGCGGTTCATCCCGGCCGGGGAGTGGGGGCTGGTCGGCGGGTGTGATGTTGGATTGCGCGCTCTTACGTGTGCAGGAACGCTCGGTTTCCGAGACTTGCACATCTTCGGACTGGACGGCTCGGACGGGGAAGATGGGCGACGGCACGCAGCCGATCACCCAAACGACAGGAAGGGGTACTGCCTGACCGAGTATCCCGAGGGCAGCGGCAAGATGTGGCGCACGACTCCCGCGCTGTTGGAAGCGGCGCGCTACGTGACGCATGAGTTAGACCAGATACCCGCCGTCACCGCGAAGTTTTACGGCGACGGCCTGATCCCGGCAATGGTGCGGGATTGGAAACCAAAAGTAGGAGCGACGAAGATGACAAACGTAACGGCGATGCAACGCCCCGCGCTCATCACGCCGGAGTTTAAGGCACTGAACGCGCAGCTACACGCGGACAACGCTTTCTACGGCGCTGGCGGCCACAAGCACGCCGAAACTGTAGTAAAGCTGATAGAGAGTACGAAGGCGCAGTCCGTGTTGGATTACGGCTGCGGCAAGGGGACACTAGGGCAGGCTCTTTCATTTCCCATTTGGGAATATGACCCCGCCATCCCCGGTAAGGACGAACTCCCCCGGCCAGCGGACTTGGTGGTTTGCCTCGACGTGCTGGAACATATTGAGCCGGAGTGTTTACCATCGGTGCTGGCACACCTAGCGGCCGTCACTCGGAAGGTGGGCTACTTCGTTATCCACACCGGCCCGGCGCGCAAGGTGTACGCAGACGGGCGGAACGCGCACCTGATTCAGCAGGGTAAGGATTGGTGGGCGGCGCAGTTAGCCAAGTATTTTACGGTTGGGCAGATTGTTGAAGCGGCGCCCGAGTTGCGATGTATAGTGGGGCCGCGCGCACAGACTGCCGCGCAAAAGGCTGTCGTGGAAGTCGCGCTCAACGGCACCCGCGCGAAGTACGTCGTTACGAACGAGAAGCTGGCGTGGCGCGTCAAGACGTTGTTCACGAAAGAGCCGCACACGATAGCGTGGGTCCACCGCATGCTGCCCGGCGAGAAGCTGTGGGACGTGGGTGCGAACATGGGCGGCTACTCGGTGTGGGCGGCGGCGCGCGGGGTGCACGTAACCGCGTTCGAGCCGGAGTCGCAGAACTTCGCGGCGCTGTGCGAGAACTTGGCAACGAACCAGTTTGAATTTGCGCGGGGCTATCCCCTCGCGCTGGCCGAGCGCGCCGGGCTGAACACGCTCTACCTGTCGCAAGTTGAGGCGGGCGGTTCCTGCCATAGTCTCGGCGAGCAGGTCGGGCCGGACTTGACCGAGCGCAAGGGTATCCCGCAGGGCGCAGTTGCTACGACGCTCGATGCAATGGGGGGCGCGCTCGGCATGCCCAACTACGTGAAGATCGACGTGGACGGGATGGAGCACAACGTCATCGCAGGAGGGGCGACGTTGTTGGCGTCTCCGGTTGTGCAGTCGCTGATTGTGGAAGTGAACACGAATCTTCCCGCGCATCAACGGATGGTGGAGAAGATCAAGGCGGCGGGCTTCCACGTCGACCCGGAGCAGGTTGCCGAGTCGATGCGTAAAGACGGGACGTTTAAGGGGTGCGCGGAACATATCTTCCGGCGCATCGGTGTCGCGGAGAAGCATCTGCTGCGCGCGATTGAGAAGGCTAAGGTGGTGAAGAAGCCGTTCCCGCATATTTATGTGACGGACGTATTCCCACCCAAGTTCTACGCGGAACTGCTGGCAGAACTGAACGGCGAGTACAAACCGATTGCGGAAGTGCGCAAGACTACGAAAGGTTATCCCGAGCGTTTCATGGTGGTGAATCCCTCGACCTTCTGGCAGCGTCTGAACCAGTGGATGACAGGGAATACGTTGCGCTACGCGCTGCTGCGCAAGTTCGGGCTTCCGGCGGAAGGTACACGTGATGAGACGTTGCTGCTGCGGGATATGCCCGGCTACGCGCTGGGACCACACACCGACGCCACGTTCAAGCGAGTAAGCGCGGTGTTTTACCTTGCAAAGAATGAGCGCAAGGCGCAGCTTGGGACTTCGATCTACGTGCCGAAGAAGGCGGGGTTTCGCTGCCCCGGCGGCCCGCATCATGATCGTAAAGACTTCAAGCTGGTGCGGACGATGCCGTATGTGCCGAACTCATTGATCGCGTTCGCCAAGACGGATAACTCGTTCCACGGCGTTGAGCCGACAACCGCGCAGCGCGATGTGCTGATTTATGACATCCGCAAGGATGACAAATGAATTGGGGCTACGACCACACGCATACAGTAGAGGGTTGGTTCAGCCCCACACTCACCATCGAGGGATGGTGGGATGACGAGGCCATCGCGGACGACGGCGGCGCGCCAGCGGCAGTTCCGCAGAACGTGCTGTTCCTGCTGAATATGGGTTACTTGAGATAGGAGCGCAGATGGAGCGAACAGAATTTTCGGTTGGCATCGGGTTTCCCTGCGGGGGATACATCCCGTGGCGCACAACGATGTCACTGGCGCGCACGGTGCACTCGTTGGCGGCGGCAGGCGTGCCGGTCAATATTCACACGGTTGCTGAATCGTCGGATGTGTGCATTGCGCGCGACGTGGTGCTGACAAACTACCTAGATGGGGTAGAAAACTACCTATTTTGGGTAGACAGCGATATTTCGTGGCAACCGGCGGACTTTTTTCGTGTGTTGAAATTGACGAGAGAACTCGGCATCGTGTGCGCGACGTACCCGTTGAAGCGGGAGCCGGAGCAATGCGTCGTTAACTTTGTTGAGGGCACAGCGCCACACCCAACAGGCTGTGTAGAAATCGTCGGCACGGGTTTGGGCTTTACCTGTGTGCGCCGGAACATCCTTGAAGAATTTGCCTTCACAAAAGAGTTTATGGTTCATGATGGCACTGGCCGCTTGATTTTGGACGCGTTTTATCGGCCGCGCAAACGGCATGAGGACGGCCAGATTCACGCGGGCGGGGAGGACGGTGGGTTTTTCGACGATCTGCGCGCTCTCGGGCACAAGGTTTGGTTGGACCCGACGATCTGCCTCGGGCACAATGGCAGCAAGGAATATCGTGTTCCACTAATTGACCCGGCTGCGCCGGAGTAACCTCGGAGAGATTTATGTACGATTGTGCAGAAGTGTTTGTTGGTACGATTGACTCGGACGGCGCCAGTAATGGCATCGTAGCTATCGGCGCCATCAAAATTCATAAAGTGGCGCTGGAAGGTGACGGTTCCAACGTGCTGACTGTGCAACTGCATAATCAGACCAGCATTACGGGCACAGCGGAAATCAGTCTTGCCGCAAACGAAGTGTTTGCGACCGAATTCAAGCGGTATAGTGAAGCAAATTTTGATCCGCCTGTTCGATTCGGCGTCGGCTTGTCGGTGAACATCACCGGTAACGCCGGTACGTACCGAATCTACTACAGTCGCTAGGGGGTAGCATGTACGATCCATGCGCGGTCTTTGTCGCGTCTGCAACGTCGCTCGACGTAAGCAACGGACTGATTAGTACGTTCAACGGCAGCGGCGAGTTTCTGGCGAACGTCGGCCCAATCAAAGTTCACAAAGTAACCCTTGAAGGGGTCGGGACTAATGTGCTCTCCGTCGCGCTGCGGCATTCTTCAAACGCCGTCGGCACCGTGCTGATTGGTTTGGCCGCAAACGAAACGTACGCGACCGTCTTTTCACGGTACAATGAAGCGGATTTCAACCCGCCTGTCCGCTTTAATAGTTGGATCAGCATTTCGCTGACAGGCGTGGGCACTTACCGAATTTACTACACTCGATCTTAGAAAAGGAGCGCACATGGAATCATTCTACTTTCGTTGTCGCAGCAACCCGGCCGCGCCGCTACTCGTCCTCAACACGGACTGGGAAGCGCGCGAGATGCGTACTAACACGGAGTACGATCCGGTGGACGCGGATGGGTTGCCAATCGTGATCGTGGATGAACCGGCAGCGGAAGCTGACCTGTCCATTCCGTTTCATAAATAAACTAAGGAGCGATTGATGAAAATCAATTTTAGTCGCGTTTTGACCGACTTGAACGGGGTGACTATCAATGACGGAGCGCAAGACGTTACCCTAAAAACTGTTGCGCTTCAGGCGCTACTTGCTGCATATGCTGATGAAACGCAGTTATCGGGACAGGAAAAATTCGCTCGGTATAAGATCGCAGACCGCATTAACGACGGCGGGGAGGAGTTTAGTGTCGAAGAAGTGGCTTTACTCAAGCAGCTTGTCGGTAAAGCGTATCTGCCGTTAGTAGTGGGCCGCGCGTGGGAACTGCTGGAAAAACAGGACTAAGATGACCGTTCTAGGTATTGAGCGCCGGGGCGCGGCAGCGATGTCGAGTTCGCTCGACGGGCTGTCGGACCCAAACGCGAATCAGTTTCCGTATTGGAATGACACTACGGGTGCAATGGCGTGGGGTTCGTTCGGCGCGGGGCTGACCTTTAGCGCGGGTGTTTTATCCGCCGATAGCAGCAGTTCACTTACGTTGGCATCCCTGACGCTTACGGGTAGTCTAACCGTATCCAATGGCATTACGGTTACGGCGGGCGGGCTTACTGTTACGGCCGGTGGGTTGACGATTACCGCTGGCACGTTAACGGCGGTAGGGGTCACTTGTACAAGTTTGACTGATAGCGGATTGACTTCTGGCCGTGTGCCGCGAGCGACTACGGGCGGGCTTCTCACGGATTCGGCAAATCTGACTTTCGACGGCACTACATTAACTGCTCATACTGCGACTGTCTCCGCCGGCAACCTGACGGTGAGCGCGGGACAGCTCACGGTTTCGGGAACAGGCATCAACACGCTGTCTGGACGACTCGATAATGCTTTGTCAATTAATCTTGGTAGTGCTAGTACTACAACCAATTTTTTAGGGATAAATCGCACGGTTACTGGTGCGATACTAAATTCGGGCATTACCGCCTATAATTTTTATCATGACGGAACTAATCTTAATTTAGAACGCTATACTGGAGTAGGTGCTGTAAGTGGCACATTTATTTTTCAAGCAGGGGGCGCTTTTGATTTCAAAGATTCTAGTGCAATTTCAAATATAGCCGGAAGTTTAATTGGAGCAATCGCACTTCGGGGCGGAATCACTTTTAACACAGATAACACAGTTGATATAGGAGCAGCCGGTGCCACCCGCCCCCGCACCGGTTACTTCGGGACGAGTGTGAGCGTGCTTGGAACCGTGAGCGGAACCGGAGTTCTTGCGCTTGGTAATGGGACACCACCGACGGCTCAAACCGACACAGTTGGTTTGTATTCAAGTGACATCGCCGCAGGCCACACAGAGCCGAGTTTTTTCTGTGAAGGAACGCAAGTATTAGCTACTGGACAGGCTGATTCAGCGTCCAGCGTAAGGGTAAAAATGAGAATCAATGGAACGGAAGTTACTTTACTGGCGATCTAACAATGTTTAACTTTCTTCCTCCCGCCATCATCTGCTACACCGACAATCTCCCGGCGAACGTTGCAGGCCGCGCTCGTTGGTTCCTCGTCGAAATTCGTAAGGGCTATGAGACCGACAAGGGCATCCTGATGCACGAACTGTTTCACGTGAAGGTGTGGTGGTTAACGTTTGGCCCCCTCGGCATTCTCGTTCGCAACATCGACAGTTTCCGGCTGTGGAACGAAGCGGCGGCCTACAAGGTTCAAACACAGCATCCGAACAAGAACGGTGGCTATATGACGGTTGATGAAGCGGCGGTGCGATTGGCAGGCCCGCACTACGGATTTGGCATTACGTTCGCGCAAGCAAAGCAACGTATTCTTAAAGCATAAACGAGGTATAAGCCGTGCCCGCATTCGGTAGAACCAAGCTGCAAATCATCAACGCCGTGCTTCCGCGCATGCGAGAAGGAACCGTCGCTACGTCGTCTAGTACTACGTACGCCGCATTGGTGTCGTCCGTAATATCCACGGTTAAGACGCAGATTGAACAGGCGTGGGATTGGCGTGATCTGCGTGACACATATCAGATAGATGTTGTGGCGAACACGGCGTCGTACGTACTGACTAGCTCCGGGCAGTTTGCGCGCATTCTAGATATGTGGAACGAGACAACGAACCGTGAAGTTACGCGGGGCACCACGCGCGGCTTTAACGAAAAGTATTTCGGTACGAGTAGCGTTCAGACGGGCGACCCAACAGAATACAACCCCGTCGGATTGAATTCAAACTACGATGTGCAGTTTGACGTTTGGCCCCGACCGACTCGTTCGAATTCGCTAATAGTGAACATTTACATGCCGGAGCCTGATCCTGCAACGGATTCGACCGTTATTTTGGTGCCAAACCAAATATTGATCGAAGGCGTCGTTGCATACCTCATAGCCGAGCGCGGGGATGACGGCGGAATAGGTGCGCAAACGCAAATGGACCTGTATAAAGAAATGTTGGCGGGGGCTATTGCGGCTGAAACATCGCAGGACGAATCGGAGATAACGTGGAACGCAGATGTGCCGGAGTAACTAAGCCATGACTGTTTCGCACGGCATCGACCGCACTGGCGCGACGAACGTCGCCGGCACTCAGGCGATGACCACGTCGCTTAACGCGCTGGTCGACCCGAACGCAGACCGTATCGTTTTTTGGGACGACTCGGCTGACGATCTGCAATGGCTGTCGCTCGGCAGTGGCTTGCAGATCGCGGCTACGTCGCTGTCCGTCTCTGCCGATGTAGTGATGCAGACCTTTATCGACGCGAAGGGCGATCTGCTCGTCGGTGCTACCGATAACACGATTGCGCGTCTTGCGGTTGGCACGAATGACCATATTCTGATTGCCGACTCGACGCAGCCGAATGGGGTTAAGTGGGGTGTGGCTTCGGCCGTATTTCAACGGGATGTGCAGGATAACACGACCGCTTTTACGGTTTCGAATGGGCTGAAGGGTTACGTCATTACGTGTTCGAGCAATTTCACGATCACGTTTGACGCACTCTCGACTTTCGCCAGCAACTTCGTTATTACCATTGTTAATCGCGGCACGGGCACTGTGACGCTGGACGGGAATGGGACCGAAACATTTTTGGTGCCCGGCGCCAATCAGTCCGGCAACATTACGATGTCGCTGCCGTATTCAGGCGCGACGGAAGGTCCGTACAACGTCAGCGCGGTGACGCTAGCGAAGCGCACTGATGCGAGCGGTTGGTTTGTTGTTGATGTGCGCGAGACGCACGGTGAACAGAAGTTCATTACTGTGCCGACGACAGTTACGATTACAAACGCGTCGCCCGGCGTGGTGACGCAAACCGGGCACGTGTACTCGAACGGACAGGCGGTTGTGCTATCCACTACCGGTGCGTTGCCATCTAACCTCGTTGCTGGGACGACGTATTATGTCGTCAATCAGAACACGAATACGTACGAGTTGAGCGCGACGGTCGGTGGCGCCTCGATCAACACAGGCAGCGCGGGGTCGGGTACGCATACGGCGACTCCGCAATGGGTTTGCCCGGCGGGCGTGACGACAGCGTGGGCCACTGGTATTGGCGGCGGCGGCGGCGGTGGCGGGGTACGGGCACACGCAACAACCATTGCCGGGGCAGCCTCAGGCGGCGGCGGCGCCTCGGGCGATCAAGCACACCGAACGCGGGTAGTTGTGGTGCCCGGTACAGCATATACCATAACCATCGGCGCGGCCGGCGCTGCTGGCGCCACTGCTGGGGGCAATGGTGGCACGGGCGGCACAACGTCCTTTGGAGGTTTATTGTCACTTTCCGGCGGCGGCGGCGGCTCTGGCGCGATCATAACTGTATCGACTGATGGCATAGTCATTGGAAATGGCGGCACGTCAACTTCTGGTAATGATGGGGGAACTGGAAGTGGGGAATACGCGGTTGCTGGTGCACAATTTAATATTGTGGGCGGTTATGGTGCCTCCGGGTTTGGTGGTGGGACGCGCCCTGCTAATCGAAATGCAGTTAACGGCGCCAATTCGGGAAACGATGCACCAGCCAATTCTGGTGCAGGAGGCAGCGGCGCAGCGGCAATAGATCAAAGTACGACTACTGATCAGGATGCCGCCGGTGGTGCCGGTGGTTCTGGATTCTTAATTATTAAATGGTAATTATCGGAACATAACTCAATGGGCACGCTTCGCGCCAAGACGCTGCGGTATCCGGGGTCGCACGGCCTTAATACGATTGAGGAAACCGTTGTTGACGAGAACACACGTTATGGTGTTGTGGTCACGAATGGTGTTGTGGACAGTGGCGGCAAGCTGGCGGCGCGTAAAGAGTTTACGTTACAAACGACCGGCTTCAGCAACACCACGCGGGTATTATGGGCACATCGCTCCCTTAACAGCGTGGAGACGATTTGGTCTGCAGCGGACGGTCAGATTTACACGGGCATTACTACGCTGACCTCGCGCTACGATTATCGCGCTGGATTTCAGGTTGTTGACGTAGGCGGTGCGAAAACATCCGCCAGTAGCACCGGTCTCGCGAACAGTACCGAAACGTATGGCTTGACGGTGTCCGTAAATGGCGCGGCGGCGCAGCAGGTCAACGTCACCGGTAGTTCGGCGCAAACGTACGCGAACCTGCTTGTCGCTATCAATGCGGATTTAACGGGCGCGTCGTGTTCGTTGGTGGGCGGAAATTTACGCTTCATCAGTGCGAGTAACGGAGTCGGGTCAACGATTTCCGTGTTGAATTCGCTTGGTAGTGCAAGTAACTTGCTGTTGTCGACGCTCTCCAACTTCACTGCCATCCGCGCGGCGAATGCGGGGGTTTCCAGCGCGGAAAATTGGCAGTTTGCTTCGTTCCGGGGTCGGGTGTATGCAGCGCAGCGTGCGCAGTACTTCACGGCACTGGACGAAAGTAACTTCACCGTTGCATCCGTCGTGGGTCAACCGTGGTCGAACAGTGTTAACTGCGTGATTGCAGCTTACGGGCGGTTGTGGGCGGCGGACGACCAAGAGGGTGGATCACGGCAAACGGTATGGTGGTCGAATCTGCTGGACGGATTGACGTGGAACTCCGGAGACGCGGGTTCACTTGACGTGTCGAACGCTTGGCCGAAGGGGCAGGACACGATTATCGCTATCGCCGCTGCGTTCAGCCGGTTGTTCATTTTTGGGCGCCGGTCGATTTTACTCTACACACTACCGGCGTCGAATGCGCCGACCGGTATGACTCTAACGGACGTGGTCGAAAATATAGGTTGTGTGGCGCGCGATAGCGTGCAGGTAACAGACACCGGAATTTATTTCTTGAGTGACAACGGCATCTATCGCATCGACAAGCTGGCACAGACAACGGCACTGATGACGCTACCGCAGGTTTCTTATCTCTATAACGAGGAAGTGTTGGCGCAAATTGCGGCGGAGACGGCTACGAATATCCGCTCCGGGTACTACCCGACAGAAGGGTATTATGCTTTGTCGTTCCCTACGTCTAACGTGACGTTCGTGGTGATGACGCGCAAGGTGACCCCGGCGGACGGCAACCGACTGGTTGGCCTAAAGTGGACTAATACCGGTCGTCCGTTTTATGCATTCATCTTTGACGAGAATGCGAATTGGTACAGTGGCGGCGTGAACGGCATTCATAGGTACACAGGATACACGCCGGATGGGACGAGCAATGCGTATAGTTTGACCTATACTGCGCTGTGGAATCCTATCGAAGATGAGTCTCGATTGAAGCATGGGAAGGCAATTACGCTGGTTCTTGAAGCGGCAAGTGGCCAAACGGGAACGCTGGAATGGAAGCACGATTATGTCTCGGGCACTGTGAACAGTAACGCGTTCACGTGTAGCACGAGTGAATTTGCGGAGAATCCCGGCATAGGCCATGTATCAATTTCTATTGGCGGTTCATTCAAGGTGATTCAGCCGTCGGTCATTTTTCCGATCAACGGTAATGCTGTGACTCTGCATCAGATGCGCATTTACGCGTCGCCGGGCGCAGTCAAACAGGGGTAGAACATGGGAATCGGTGATTTGAGCCTGACACCAGCGGAGATAGTCGCGCTCAACACGCCTGCGTCAGCGATGGGTGAGTTCGGACTGCCCGCCGAGGACGAAGAACGCAAGCGGCTATTGGAGTTGGCCGCCCAACAACTTCAGGAGACAGGTTTGTCGCCGGAAGAACTGGCTACGCGCATTGCAGTGCAGTCTCCTACGCCTGTGGTGCAGCCTACTGCGTTCGGCCCGATTGTCCCGTGGCAGCCTATCGCCCGCACGATCCCCGGCGACCCCAATGACCCCGATTCCAGTGCTAAGCAAGAAACTACGTACCTCACCGACATGCCGTGGGAAGAACTCACCCCAGCGCAGCAAGCGTGGCTGACGGCATATAGTGAATTTAACGACTCGCATGTCGCGCGGTATGGAATTCCTATCGACCGCCCGTGGACAAATGCGGCACAAAGCGCGAAAGAAAGCATTGATGCGCGCTACAAGGAAATTGCAGCCGAATATGGCATTCCGGTCGACGAGTCTTTACTTGGCCCGAACGCACAACCAAACGCGTACTACCCGAAGCCACGGCATCATGGTGGAATAGCGGGAAATTTGATGCGGGATGGTCAACTGTCCCTTTCCGGCGGTGTTATAGATACGCTGTTCGGCCATTACGCCGAAAAATATCCATTGTTGGCGCCGAAAGTCAGCATGACACAACTCCCGGTTGTTGCGGCGTCTGTGTTTCTTGGAATGTTTGCCGGGCCTGCGTTAGCGGGTGAACTTGGTGCGGCTGAAGCCGGTGCGGCTGCTGGTGGCGCCGCCGGGGGCGCGGCGGCTGGAACTACGACTGCTGCGGCGCAAGCTACGCTCTATAGTCAAATGGCCGCTAATGCTATGACCGGGGCTATAAATGGCGTTATGGCGGCGGCAGCAAACGGCGAAGATATATGGGAGGGCGCACTGCGCGGCGCTACTGCTGGCGCGGCGGGAACTGCGGCTTCTGCCGGAGGGCAAGCATTGACTGCCGAGCAATCAGCCATGATGCAACGCATCGTGGCCGGTGCGGCTCGCGGCGCAGTGACGGCTTACATCTCTGATGGTGATATGACGCAAGGCATCATCTCTGGTATTGCCGGAGCGATTGGTGCAAAGGCGCCTACTCCGGCCGCGCAGCCGTTTACCGACGTGTCTATCGCACCATCATCTGAAATTCCCGGCATGTTGCCGCTAGCATCGCCGGAGAGTGTGGGCGGATTTTTGTCAACGCTTGGTGAAGCTGTACCGGGAACTGAACTCCCGATTGGCGGTGTTGAAAGTGACGTCACACAGCTACCTACTATTGAACGCGCGATTCAAACTGGTGGCCTTCTCGCGCCGGGCGCGGTAGGCATGTTTCCGGTTGCCGCGTTGAGTACGCCTGATACATCCGCTGAAGAACAAGCTGAACCATCCGCGCCGGTTGCAGAAGAACCGGCGCCCGTCGAAGCGCCGAGGCCGCCGGTTGATTACGCTAAAGCAGCTTCGGATACATTAAAACTGTACCAGCAACTCACCGGCCTGATGGCAAATCCGCCGGATGAGTTTGTAATGCCCGTACGTGAGGAAGGACAGACGGACGAGGAATACAATGTGGCGGTTGGCCAAGCAGCTGTAGAGTACTTGAGCCTCGACGCAGAGGACATGGCCGCGCAGGGGTTGGTGCCCGGCACGCAGGAATATTTGGACTACATTTTGGCACAGGCCGACACGATTATCGCGCAGGTTTTCGGGGCTGACCCAAACTTGCTGCTCGCGGGCGAGTCTGTGGAGGGAATGCAGGACGCTCTGCGCGATTTGTCCGAGAATGAGGCCCAACAACTTCTGCAAGCACTCTACGTCAGGGGTGCGCTCGGGCAATTTTCGTATCAAGGTTCGGCCACCGATCCGTTCACCGGCATCACAGAAGAACTCGGCATGCTTCCTCTCCCCGCAGGCGATGCTACACTGAATCCAGCCGAAGCGGCGCGGCAGCGCGGCCTTGCGCGCTCGCTGCAACACTTGGCGGCATTGCCCGGTCAGCAGGGTGCGGAATATCTGCGCGGATTGTTTGGGCGTGATGTGGACATCTTTGGCCTGCAAAGCGCGTATGACACGCGCGCCGAAGCGGAGAAACGGGCGGCGTTGGAAGATGAGGATTTCGAGTACGACGACGAATTCTTTGGTGACGAGGACTTTACCGTCGATGAATACGGGAACATCATTAAGCGTCGCAAGCGGCGTAAACAACGGAGTTAATCATGGCACAACAACCTCAACGCGAATCAACCTTTTGGGACAATTTTGAACTGTCCGCCCCCGGATTGTTTGGCGCCGGACTCGGCATCTACGGCCAGCGTCGGGAGCAAACGGGACGAGAAAAGCTACTGCGCCGCGCGCAGGGGCCACTCTACGATCAGCAGCAGGCTCTTGCGGGGCGTTCACTTGCGCTTGCCGGGTCTATGGACCCGAAGGCGGCGGCGGCTGAACGATTTGCCGCGCAGCAAGGACTCGTTGCGCCGAGCAATGAAGCGGAGATGAATAACCTGATGCAGATGCTTCAATCAAAGGGGCTGCTTGGGTTGTCGTCCTACTCCGCTGTGCCCGGCACTGCGCAGACGCCGGGGCAGCCAGTCAACCCGTACGTCGCTTCACTACTGGCGGCGCAAGCGGGGGCTAAGTCCAAATCCGCGTTTCAATCACTTGAAGAAGGCGAGCAACAGTTAGACCGCTTGGTCAATCGCAGCGGCGCGCTTCAAAGTGGTGCGCAGGGCGCACAAGCGGCCAACCTGCGGGTGTTGTCCACCGCGCAGATTCCAGCGCGCAAGGCTGGGGTCGGAGATATTCTGACGAAAGGCGGAATGAAGATTCTGCAAGACCCACGCGCTCGCGGCCAAGTATGGGACTACGCCAAGAAAATTCCCGGCCTGTTCAGTGGATTGTTTGGCGGTGGATCAGACTACTACGGTGGCTCAAACTTTGACTTGGGGATGTAAATGGCTTCCATCTACGATCTGTTGAATCTTGACGCGGACGAACGAATCGACCGCGAACTTGCGCAGATGACGCCGTTCGAGCGCAGCGTCGCTCAAGAGCGGCAGTTCGAGCGCGCCGCTGTTCGTGGGGTTGAGGATATTGGGCGTGCCGCGCTCGGCATCGGGCCGTCGCAGCAGCAGAACCGCGAAGCTGCCGGGCGTGAACTGCGCGAGTTGGCTGTAAAGATGCGGCCGGGTACGCCGGAGTTCTACACGGCTGCCGCCGCCATCTTTCAGAAGTACGGCCTCGTTGCTGAAGCAGAGAAGATGCAGAAGGAACTGCACACGCTCGAAATCGGCAAGGCTGAGTTGGACCCGGTGCTGAAGATGCAACGCGCTTATGACGATTTGAATAAGCGGTTCACTGCCGGTGATAAGTCCGTCGAGCCTGCAATGAAAACGTTGCTCCGTAATATCCAAGAAGCACGGACGAAGGGCACTGGGGCCAACGATCCTGAGTTCTTGAAGTTGCTCAACGCGTATGAAGCGGCAACGGAAGCAGGTCAGGGCGACCGCGCCGAGATCATCAAGAAAGCACTGGACGCGTGGATCAAGAACAAGGAACAGTCCGGCGACGCAGTCGCGTGGGCGCGGTTGGCGCTCGCGCAAACGATTGAAAAACGCGTGGCCGGGGACAAGACGGAATCGTCCAACCGTGCTATCGCGTCAATTGTCTCCGCGCTGCAAGGCTCCGTGCGCGCATTAGACGAGGAAATCAACGCGGCTTCTCGGCTGCTCGTACATCCGGGGCGGCCGGGCATCGTTGGTACGATCTATGGCGCGTTGCCGATAGGCGTGCTTGCGGCCAAGAATGACGCATCAGCGGGCGCTGCGGCGCTCTACCGCACGCTTGAAGGACAGACCTTTATCCGCGCGTTGCAAGATTTGAAGGCTACATCCAAGACCGGCGCGTCCGGCCTCGGACAGTTGACGGAAGTCGAAGGTAACAAAATTCAGCAAGCCAAGACTTCGATTCACCGGCAGCAACCGGATGACCAATTCGTCCGCACTTTGAAGGCGTACATTGCGGTGTTGCAAAAAGCACGTGATGCTGGCGCGGGCGAACTCGGCAAGGCGAAGGCCGACGTGCCGACGGCGCCCGCCCCGGTGGCAGGCACCGGCCCCAGCTACCCGATCACCTTCCCGGGAGGGGTCAACTACTACACCGGGATCTATGCGGACATTGCCGCTCCCCTGGCGCTCAACGGCGCGCTGTGGTTTGAGGCGTCGATGGGCACCAACTCCTGATGTCGAAGCCGAAGGATGACGCTCCGGCCG
>ERZ1292642.570-Hain-H14-01um-R1-570-length-20712-cov-7_pt1 | contig 20712 bp, 37 predicted proteins | sample MGYA00564403_ERZ1292642 | MGnify/ENA primary metagenome ERZ1292642 (study PRJEB36523, sample SAMEA6512643) | groundwater metagenome | collected 2019-01-09 | study: AquaDiva: Metagenomics assemblies of 32 groundwater samples | reverse complement strand
CGCTGCGGACTGATCACAGCCGAAGGCGTTCAGCGTTTGAATCGCTTCACCGCTTCCAAAATTATTTCGTGGGATGACATCGTGGACGGCGCCGGCCGGATCATGACGGCCTCATGGAACAAATTCACCGAATCAATAGAAATCAAATGGATCTGAAAGGAGATCTGAACCAATGCAAAACGACCCGAGATTCACATGGACGTATGGACCGCACAGCAAGAACACAATTTTTATCAATGACAATTCCCTACCCAATCCAAAGGAACGCGGAATCGCCGGCATCAATTGCCATCAAATCGGCAATGAGATGGCTGAACGTCTCGCCAAAGCATGGTGCAGAGCGCTCGACATGCTTGCGCTTCTACAAGGGCTTTTGCCCATTATTGGAGCCGAGGCGGATATGCGTGACGAAGCCTGTACGCCCGATGAGTATAGCGGACCGGGTTTAGCTGCTCGCTATTACATCGAAATGCGCGAAGCCCTAAACACAATCAGCCGAGAGATTGACTTGGCGCATGGCCGCGAGCCCTTGCCCGATGAAAGCGAAACGCCTGAAATAGAGCCACAACTTTGCGCTCATAACCTCAATGCTGAGAACTGCAACTATTGCAAGCTTTCAGTTCGCCGCCTTGACCTTCCAAGCAAAAAGGAGATCTGAACCATGAAAAACAAACTAACGCCAGACGAGTTTTTCAAACTATTCGGCAAGCTGTTTGCGGGGATCTCCGATCAGTACACCGTGATTGTAAAGTCTCGCGCCGGCATGTCCTACATTGATCTTACACACGCCCTCCGCTTGCCTACACACGCTATGGCCAGCGATTGCGAGCAAGCCGCGCGCGCGGTCTTCGAGCCTGAGAAGAAGACACCCGACCCCGAATCACATGAGGCTTATGACGTGATCTTGCTTGCGCTGACCTACCTTGAAGACGGCGCCCCCCGAACGGCCGAGGATAGACTTCGCAAATTCATTGACGAACACGAAACCCTCGAAATCGAAAAGGAGACTTCACCTGATGAGAAATGATGAAATAGTCTACGGCTCACTCGGCTATATGGAACAGCAAGGCAAATCAATCGCCGAATCTTTCCTGAGCGTTGACGCCATTGTCATGATTGACATCAGCGCCTCGATGCAAGGCATGGACGCCGGCCCGGCCGGACAGATGCGTCATACGGTCGCCTGTGATGAACTACGGCGCCTACAACGCGAGATCCCTGGCAAGCTAGCAATAATCGAATGGGCGACCGGTCATGCGTTCATGCCTGGCGGCGCCCCTTCCCCGCCCGATGGTTACTCAACAAACATGGCCGGAGTCTTGCGCTTCGTAAAGGTCGCGGACGGATGCGACATCAAGTTGATTTTGATTTCAGACGGCGAACCGGACAGCGAAGACGAAACCGAAAGCGTCGCCCGGACATTTTTAAGCCACATCGACACAATTTATATCGGCCCGGAGAATGGCCCCGGCGCCCATTTCTTGCGTCGCCTGGCGTCTCTCACTGGAGGCCGAGCGGAAACGAAATCAGCCCGTGAAATCGTGGCTTTATCGCAAACCGTGACTAAACTTTTGATTACCTAAAAATATTCTATTACCAAGTAAGAAAGTAGACTCTCTTACTTGATAATAGAGTTTACTCTTTAACCAAGTAAGGGAGTAAAAATCACCATGCCCAAATTGATTATCGAGATTGAAGAAGCCCTAAAAGATGTCGGCGAGGACCGCGTTGTTTCCGGCTTTTTGTTCAAGGTCCGCATTGATCCAATGCCCGGCGAGACAGGGCCAATCGAAACCTTTTTGCCCTCTCTTGTGCCAATGCTTTTCGAGGCCCTGAAAAAAATTTTGAATCAGAGTTTCGGCAAGCCGACGATTTCTCTCATGGCTGTAATTCCGCCCGAAGGCGAGGCCCCTTTGCCTGAGATTGGCAAGATGGTCGCTGACTATTGCGCCGGTCGAGACGCTGAATTTCCGTCCGAACTGGAAAACATGACCTTTCCAGATTAGAAATCGCCCGTTTTTGCCCCGTATTTGACCGTGGCTGATTTCAGGTATAACCCCTCGCGTCGAGCCGAAAACGATCAGCCACGGTCAAGCCAGACGGCAAAAACGGGCATTTTACGAATGCCTGAGACACCCAAAACAAGGAGAAAAAAACATGTCGAATCAAGCCCTAATCCGTAAGCCCTTTGGAATCAGCGCCGATCTAGTTTCAACAATGGCCGAGGTCATGGACCTTGGCGAACTGGTCGCCAAGTCGGGCATGTTCCCCGACATCACGTCTCAGGCCAAAGCTTGCATGATCATTCTGGCCGGCCGGGAAATAGGCGTACCATCCATGGCCGCGCTCCGGGGCATGTATGTACATAAGGGCAAGGTCGAGTTTCACGCAGGACTATTAGCCGCGCTGGTCAAAGCCTCGGCCAAGTACGATTACAAAGTGATTACTTCAAGTGATGAAATCTGCCAGATTGCATGGTTCGAGAACAGCGCCCCAGTCGGAGAATCGGAATTCAAGATCGAGCATGCCAAGCGCGCAGGACTGATCAAGCCCGACAGCAATTGGGCAAAGTTCCCCAAGGCCATGCTTTTTGCCCGCGCCCTCACATCGGGACAGAGAACCTATGCGCCAGACATCGCAATCGGCGCGGCTTATGCACCCGGAGAAATGACCGAGACTGACGTGATCGACATCGCCCCTGCCCCAGTCGAACTATTCCCCACTGCGAAAGAGATCTTCGACGATTCCCACCCCCTGTCTAACACGCCACTACCCGAGGCATGGACAGCCGACACTCCGGCTCGCGAAATAGCCGATCAGGAGATTGCAAACAAAATCGGCGCCGAACTGAAAACAATTGCTGCTGAAGTCGCCGCCGAAGCGCCCGCAGCGACGCAGGCCACAACAAACCGAATCGCCGAGGCCCGGGAAAAAAACATTGCGCCGGCGAAACCAAACCCGGACCCTGTACCAGCGCTTGCGCCGACACTCACAGCCGCACAACAAAAAGTATCGGATGCTGTAATGCTGCTTTTCAAGGAACACAAGCAGGCGAAGGTAGACACCTTGCTTGTTATCGAAAAATTCCTTGGCCGGCCCGTCAAAGCCTCGAAAGACTTGTCAGACGAAGATGCAGAGAAAGTGTTTGCGCACCTGCAAACGTTAGCGTCTGAATTGTCTGCCGACACCAAACCCGAGTCGCCCCCGGTCAAATACAATCGGAAAACGCGCGGCCATAATGAACAAATCGCCAAAGCGATTGACGAAGCAATGAAGCGCTTGACTATTCTCAATGTTCCATTCGGCCCTGTTTTGGATTCAATCGCCGAGCTTGTAGAGCGCGAATTCGGCCGCAGAATTGCGAACCGATACGAACTGAACGACGAGGAAGCCCAATCAGTACTTGAGTATTTGCAAACTCGGATTCTTGAGAAAGAGTGCGAGGTCGCTGTAAACGCGGACGAAGTGTGATAGACTCCGCGCGTCGTGGCTGATTACTACGGCGTAACTGAATATGCGAACTGTGGCAGTTCTGAGATAAGCCTTTTGGCGTGCGTCTCTGGTCATTTCGGACTCATCAACCGAAATTGCCACTGACCAATGGGACGCACCCCAAAGGGCTTTTGTTTACCCACCTAAAATGAAATTTGATGATTTTCTCACTCGCCTAGCGAATGGCCACACCCCAATACGAGACGGCGCCGCATGGTTGATTCCCTGCCCCATCTGCGCTGGCAATCTTCGGCTGAAGAAAGCAAAGACATTCGGCGTACTTTGTGAAGGCCAGCATTGCCCGACCATTGACGTGCTGAAGTTCTATAGCCTGACCGTTACGGATCTGAGCAACAGCAATGGCCATAAGCCAAAAAAAGCCGCGCAAGCACAAAGCCCCCCACTGTCACAACCTCCGCCTGTCCAATCACAAGCAAGCCCGCCCCTACAAAAATCGTACAACACAACAGACATGGGCAATGCTGAGCGATTCATTGATCGCTTCAAAAGCATAGTTCGCTATTGTTCAAAACTTGGGAAAGATGGCGGTTGGCTAATTTGGGACGGCTGCCGATGGAAGGCTGATGAAATGCTCACCATTCACAAGATGGCGAAAGAAATCGTGCCCGATATTTACGCAGAGGCGTCAAATGCTTTCAACACGGCTGACAAGAAGCGATTGTTTCAATGGGCTATTTCCACAGAGTCCCTTTCTACCAGAAACAATATGGTCAAGGACGCACGGCCAATGGCAGCTATTGCTGCATCAGACCTCGATACTCATCCCTGGCTATTGAACGTTCAAAACGGAACACTAGATTTACAAGTCGGCGTGCTTTCCCCTCATGCTCAAAAAGACTATCTGACAAAGATGCTTCAGATTCCTTACGACCCAAAGGCGCAATGTGATAACTGGCTGCACTTCATTGAGACCTGCCAAAAACAAAATCCGGCGATGATTGAATATTTGCAAAAAGCTATTGGATATTCACTCACGGGCATAGTCGCTGAAAAAGCAATGTTCATCTTGCAAGGCCCGAAAGACACAGGAAAAAGTACGTTCGTCGAGACAATGCAAATGCTACTCGGGGAATACGGAATCAAGATTCAAACACAAACTTTGATGTGGCGAAGAGACCGCCAACAGAGCAACGACATCGCCATGCTCAAAGGCGCTCGCTTTGTTCATGCCTCTGAAGCCGAAGAGCACGAGCGATTGGCCGAATCTCAAATCAAAGAAATGACCGGAGGTGACACGCTCTCTGCACGATTCCTTCACGCCGAGTTTTTTCAATTTCAACCTGAATTCAAATTGTGGCTTTCCACAAATCAAAAGCCGAGAGTGAGCAACGATGATGCGGTATGGGGTCGACTAAAGATAATTCCCTTTATTGTTCAAATTCCAATCGATCAGCAAGACAAATCGCTGAAGCGTAAATTGCAAATTGAACTGCCTGGCATTCTTCGATGGGCTGTCGAAGGCTGTCATAAATGGCAAAGAGATGGACTAGGCGAGCCCCCTGAGATCACGAGCGCAACTGGATCGTATCGAAAAGAGCAAGACATCATTGGCCATTTCATCGACGACGAATTGGAATTTATGGATTCGTTCAGCGTTTTGAGCCGAGCGTTGTACGAAGCATACAAAACTTGGTGTGCTGATAATGGCGAGAAAATTGAGAGCCAAAGAGCCCTTGGGTTAAAGCTTACGGAAAGAGGTCTATGCAATCAGCGTACCACAGGTGGAAAAACTAGATGGCTGGGAGTGCGTCTAAAAACAGCAAGTGACCCTTGAGTGACCCTTGAGCATTTTACGGTATTTTTCTCTCTCATGTGAGAAAAACAAAGTGAAAATACCGCAAAATGACCCTTAATTTCGACAAGGGTCACTCGCTATTGATAGCAAAAGGCTTACAGGCGGACACAAGGTTCACTTTTCGGTCACTAGTGAACCTTGAGTCGAGTGACCCTTATTTTTTAATACTCGAAAAAACCGACTCAAGGGTCACTTTTAGGGGGGATTATTAAAATGAAAAGAAAGTTAAAGGTCGAGCAAAACACCAAGCAAAATAAAGTTGAGATTGAGTACGAATTTCACGATGAAAAAGCCTACGCGATACTCCGCAGACCAGCGGAAAACAAGAAAACTAACCCTTGCCCATTTTGCTGGGAAGGACACATTCATGGCGAAGGTGATGGCCATCGCGTCGCGCATTGCTACAAGGTTCGTCAGCCCGTAATTCTTGTAGGCAATGTCGTATTACGACAAGAAGATGGGTACATCGTCATCACGGGGGAAAAATCATGAAAGAGCGAGGATTTGAGGAATTTACCAAAGACGAAGCAAGCAATGCGGCTAGCCGATCAGTCCCATTTGTCGTGAAGTGGATGAACCATGTCGGCATCAGTGCGGGTTCGACAGCGCACTACGATCTCTACGTTGCTATCCAGAGAGCAATCAATAGCGAATGGGAAAAAGCGCAGGCAAAGAAGAAAGAATTTGCGCGACAGCGAAGAGGATGGCGCAATCTATGAAACGCCAACGAATTACAATTCACTCTTCCCTGCTTTGGGAAAGGCTATCTCAATTGATCAAAGTCGAGACGGCATTTGATCGGGCATTGGACTTCCAAACGATCAGAAAACTTTGCGCCGATGTCCCCCTAAAAGACCTAGACATGATTCTTCAAGAATTGATCGCTTGTCGCGCACTGCTCTGCTCGCGCGAGTGGAGCGAAGATGGGCGAATGACCGAAACTTTCACTTACAACGGATAAATAAGGAGATTGACGACAATGAAAGATTGCATGATGACAGAAGATGATTACGCGCGAATTGGCGCAAAGATCATGAACGAAATAGACAACGCCAGCGCAGGTCCCGAGCTTGATCTATTGATTGAAGTTGAGATCTTCGGTGCCCTTCCCTTGACTGAGGATGAATGGAATTTATGCAAAGCCATGATCGAATATCGGGACCCGAACATGCCTCCACCCGATACGCACATGATCAAAATGCCTCTTAGTGAGCCAAGCCACATGATGAAGTTGCCTTTTCGCCTGGTCTGGCCCCGCTGGTTTACCCGCAATAGCCCTGGCGATCAGTCACGAACGCTTGTCGAGAAGATGCGCTGTGACGGATGGCTGTTTGAATTGTGCGATTACGACACAACAACGGGCGAAGATTTGCGCTCTGCTTCGTTTCAAAAAGGCATAGTAAAGGGAGAATCATGGGCAAATAATGACGCCCTTGCAATTGCCCGCGCGGCTTTGATTGCCGTGCGCGAGTGGAAGAAAGCTGAGCTGACAAGAGAGGCCATGAGTTTATGAAATGGCTTTCAAAATTGAAGAACCGCATAATTCACGGCGACAAACTTTGTAAGACCTGTGGCCATCCTGCGCACAATCACAATGAGGGACTGATTGACGGGTGTGGGATTATTGAAATCGCCAACGGTCCGCATCTGCCTTGGACATTTGAAAGCCTTGTGGCCGGCCAGCACAAACCATGTCGGTGTAAGTGGGATGGAAAATCGAAACAGGTTTGATCACGCTGGCCTATACTCTCTTACTAGGTTATAGTGTACTCGCTTTTTGAAAAAAGAAAGGCCGGCGAGCATCCATGTAATCGCCGGCCTTATACCGACTAACCGCCGAAGCGAATAAGCCAGTTTCGATAACGCAAGCTTACCGCATCGGCCTTCCCTTTTGAAAGGAGAAAGGCGAAATGAAATCAACACGACAAAGACGTCGACCGCTTGGCCGAATTGTCCATGAGTGGCTGAGCGAGGACGAAGGCCAAACCTTCGAGCTAGGCAAATGGCGATTCTGGTTTATCGCGGTCGCCGGCCTTCAGATACTCAATGCCCTTCTGACCGCGCTTATATTTCAGTCCTCGGGCAATCTTCAAAACTACATGGGTGCCGTACTTCTCGGAGTTGGCGCGCTTGTTGGATGGCTTGCGATTGGGGCACTTCACTACTCCGGCGCCAGCGATCGCAAACTATCGCGGGGCGTATCGATCCTGGATTCGATCACTCTGCTTTTTGTAATAGCGCATTTTGCGTTCTTGATGTGGGCGTACGGTCATCTGAAGGTCATACAATCGGCTGAGGCCAAATACGAAGCCGCCGCGCTGACCCATAACACGCGCGCCGACAAAGTGTCTGGCGATAATGTTGAGATTGCCAAGGCCGGAATAATCATTGCGCAGGAAAACAGAAAGGCCGAGAAGTTGAAAAACGATACGGCATACCAGACACGAAAAACGGCCGAGATCACAGGCCGCATGCCCATGCCGAGATCCGGCCCGGCCTCGGAGCTCTCCCCTTCCCTATTGACGTCACAAGTCGAGCTTGAGAAGCCCACGAAGCCCGAGCAATCGAGCGCGAAATTTTTGACCGATTGGGATGCCTGGATTCGAGCGGCGAACTTCGGTGAATTGCTCTTATGCGCCCTGACTCTGATTTTCATTCGCAATAGGACCGCATCACAGAACACGGTCCGCCCTCGCGTCTATCATTCGCCCGTCGAAGATGACGAAGAATTTCCTTCCGAAATTGATGGTGTCGAGCGCCAAACTAGGTCGTCACCGAGACTTGAAATTCAACGACACCATGTGTCGTCTAAAATAGCGACGACACAACATGCGCAAAAGAACGACACAGACGAGGGATTGAAGATACTCCGCGAGACTCTAAAACTAATCGCATTTCAGAATTCGCCGATGCATTTTAAGGTTGATGTGAAAGAAGATTGTGTGTGGATTCGTTCGATGACGAGCGACCACAGTATTCAGAGAACGGCCATGGCAGCTAAGGCGAAACTTGAAATTCTTGATGCCGCTATGGAGATGCCCCGCGAAGCATTTCAAGCCCGAGTCAAAAAGTTTCTGAGGCAAAATGGATTTAAGATTGAGCCCGAGGCGACGGATGATTCCGTTGATACTCAATAACGAGGTAAGAGAGCACAAAATATATGGCACAACGATTTTCAGTAAACACCCCCATTCGATTACAAGATGTTGTTTTTGGTCCATTCGTCAAAGCGTACGGCGAACTGATCGCCGAGCATGGCGCGGCATACACGGTCAATTTTATTCTGGCCGAGCATCTGCGCCGGCGAGGCATGAGCGTTGTCTCGCCGGAGACACCCGGTGAGAAGATTTCCCGAGGCCAAGCCAAGCGTTGGAAGTCACACAGAAAAGATATTGTCGGAGATCTAGCGAAGGCCGAGGCCCGGAGAGAAGCAAAGCGCGAACGCGATCGGCGCCATAGGGCGAAGAAGCGCGCGGTAAAAAACGCAACGATCAAAAAGGAAAACGAACAATGAAGCTTCCAGAATTTCCCGACCTGTCAGTATTTGAAGAAATAAGGAAATCGAAACCTATTAGACTTGAGCCCGGCGAGAGGTTTATTGCGCAAGTTGATTCAATAGTCATGCCCACACATATTCAACAGGCGATTGGAAAGATGGCCATAGCGTTAATTGAATATTTGCCTTGTCTTTTCGAGGCGACAGAACTTGGTTTAGAGCTTGCCTTATCTCCGATGACGCCCGAAATAAAAGCAGACATTCAAGAGGCGATAGGGATGTATAAAAATGCGCGCGAACTGTTTACGAAAAAAACCGGAGATCCGATTGACACTCTGTAACCAAGTAAGGGAATACGAAAAAATATGGCGAGGAGACTACAGCGAATCCAAGTGAATAAAAGGCGATTTGCTTTCACTTACGGGGTGAGCTGGCTTGCAGTCAAAGAGTATAAGCGCAACATTTGTGTGTGCGGCGACTCAATCGCGCATCATTCAAAGGCGGTCAATCAACACAGATGCCTGGCGCCCGATTGCGATTGTCGAGAATTTAGAGAACCGAAACGCCTGAGCTTCGCAATCGACCGACCGGAAACAGTCAATCGCCGGACCATGCGCGAGTTAATCAAAGAACGGATCGTACAAAAGGAGAAACCATGAGAGAAGTAAGCGAAAATATTTGGATTCGAGAAGCTTTTCCGGTCATAGTTTGCCTTTGTGGCTCGACACGTTTTATGGAAGCGTTTCAAGCGGCGAATCTCCGTGAGACGCTTGCAGGCCGAATTGTATTGTCTGTCGGATGTAACACGAAATCAGACATCGATATTTTCGGAAATCTAAGCCCTTACGACGCCGGCAAGCTAAAAGAAAAGCTTGATGAATTGCACAAAAGAAAAATTGATTTAGCCGATGAGATTTTAGTATTGAACGTTGATGGTTATGTCGGCGAGTCAACGCGGTCAGAGATCGAATATGCGGAAGAACAAGGGAAGGCCGTGCGCTATTTGGAACAAAGAACGAATCAAACCGAAAGAGAAAGGATAACTGTATAATGGGAAATCAAATCACACTAAAAATCCCAACGGTCAAAGAAGACGGAACGCCTGATCATGCGCTCTGCGATGTTCCTCTTGCTTGCGATGTGGGCGAAGTCTCGGACAGTTTCCACACGTTCAATGAGCTTTACGAGCATCGCTATCTGCTTTTCTGCATGGCATCAAGACTTGCGTTTGATCTTGGACTTCGAGGCGCGCCCGAACATCTTTATTGCTGGAAGTCTCGAAAGCATTGGATTGACGGAGAACTTGTGCCCGTATGGGATGGTTGGTTTGTAGCGGGCATCGCGTTGAGTGGCTTCGTTTACAACAAAGAGAAAGAGAAGATGATCACCTATCACTTGCCGCTCGAATATTGGGATTTGTTTCTAGGCATTGAGCGAGAACAAGCCCCGCCACACGATGGCCATACTTCGCAAGATGTTATTGAGCGATTAAGGGAATGGCTAAAGAGGAGATAACAAAGCCATGGTTGAAGTTTTGGAGTTTGTTTTCAGAGACGCCTGGCACTTCATGGGAATCATGATTCTGATTCTGTGGATTGGGATTTGTGTTGGGATAGCACGCGGAGTTTTCCGCGTCAGATAGGAGAAAGCATGAAGACGATTGAAGAGAGAGCGCTAGATCTAGTTTTAGAAATGAGAAACAACAATAGTAAGCCCATGGCCCCGATGATCGAGAAAGTCATGCGCGACCTGATCGAAGACGCGGCAAAGCGTCTCGACAATTGGGCAAAGATAAATACGGAGGCTTGTCGCACCTACGAAGCCGCCATTATCACAGAGGCGGCCCGCGTAATTTGGACCATCGCCAAGCCAGCGAAAGATTTGCGCAGGAACAATCAATGCCCGTCGATCTGATTTTGATCAAGTTTGATCAAGGAAGATGAGGCCGAGTCATGAACATAGATCAAATAGTAAACGAGGCCGTTTTGCGGATTGGCAACATGGAATCCGACGAACTTTATTCCGTTATTGTTCGAGAAGCTTGCGAAGTCATTATCGAAGGCTGCGCGCAGATAGTAGATAGGCAAGCCCAAGGCTTTCAGGTGTTAGCCGACCATGCCCCTACGCCGCTTCGAGAGAGAGACATGAAAAGCCTCGTGCATTCGCTCGAAGTCACCGCGAAAGAGATCCGTGTATTGTCGGAAGGGAATTCACCCGACCATCTTAGAGTCGTGGCTGAAGGTGAATTCACGCCCGACCCGGAGAACGTTCGGCGAGTCGGCTATTCAGAGCCCGAGCCCGAGGCAAAGCCTTGGCCGGCAAAGGTCGCCATACCCACCGGTTTCAGGCTTAAAGATCCGGTAACGATTAAATCAACACCCGAGGCCGAGGCCCCCGGAATCAATGACGACCCGATGGCTGGCGAGCGACAGACTTATTTAGAACGCCTAGAAGAATTCCCCGAGCCCGAGGCCGGCCCACATCTGTTTTACAAGTGCGCCGAGCAAGGACATGACCCCATGCCCGAAATCAATCTGAGAAGCCGACACATGCGCATGTTTTTCTGCCAGCGCTGCAAACTGATTTATTTTGAATAGGAGTGAATAGGGGGAACTGAACCATGCAAACCGATCGAATGATTGACCCAGAAACGGCAGAGAAATTTAAAGACTTGTTTTTGCCGAGGTCAGACACTCTCACTCGTGTTGTGTTGTGGCCATGGCGCAAGGTTGAAGATCTCATCCAAGCGCTTCAATCATGGACCGATGAAGCCTTAACGGCAATCGAGTATTGTCACCGAAGCCTCGCGCACTTCGTTTGCTGCAAAGAATATATTCGATTGCTCATGGTTCGGCCGCGCAAGCTGAGACAAGGTTATATCGTCGCCATTGATGATTTGACTCTCCCATATGATCTGAGCCCTGATGCTGAAGTTGGCATAGTTTGTCGCTTTCTCATGGGCGATTTCGAAGCAATCAAATACTGCAACGAATTCTCGGCGAAAAATCAAAGCATGGCCCGAGCCGGCAAGGTTCGAATCTTTGACCTTGAAGGCCATGACATGACCAAAGACGACAAGGCGGCTTTTTCAATGGCCCGAGTCTTCGAGCATTACGCCTTCAGTCCCTATACAACGTTTAGAGAGCGCCCGACAATCAAGCAAGCGCTTGACAGAAAACATGTAAATCCATTTAGTCGGGGCGAATGGCCGGCGATTCAGATTGTCAATTTGAGGATTGCGAAGCGCGAGGAACGGCCCGAGCCGACCGGCCGCAAGATAGCCATTCGGTATTCGGTTATCGAACACATGCGGCGGCAGCCAACAAAAGAGGGAATCAAACTGATAAAAATCCGCGAACACTGGCGCGGCCCGGAGAATGCGCCAATCAAACCCAAAATGCAGAAAGTTTACAGGGTGGTCAATTGAAGTATGAGTGAAGACGAGATTGACAACGCGGACATTGACGACATGGATTTTTGGTTTTGGTGTCCGAGTTGTTTGGAACCGGCGGAGCTTTGCCGTTGTGCTGATTACCCGGACGATGAGATGGACGAATGGAGAGATGACGAATGAAGCCCGGAGACAGAGTAAAAATCATGAAGTCCGATCACCCCGCATTCGGCCGCGCTGGCGTATTGATGGGATGGGGCGAACTGTACGGCGACGCGATTGTTTACGTCGCGGCCGACACTCCACACTATGACAGGGCTTGGCCGATTTTTGTTTTGCGTCCCTACCATGTCGAGTTGATTGCCGAAGGAGACATCGCCACAAGCCGGAGACTCGTAGAAGAGATCATAGAAATTTGCGAGGCCCGAGGTTGCCCGTTGCGCGGGCTTTACCCATGGGCCGGACCATATGACCCAAAGAAAGATCCGTATAGACCGGATCTTATAACCGGATAGAAGGGAATTAAGATATGTGGAAACAAACACCGCCGAAAGAGATCCGTGCGATTGGAAGAATATCTAACCCGTTCATATATGAGACACAGATGTTTCACTGTGGGATTTACCTATCAAGACTTGATGATTATCTAAACGCCAAAGCGCGCGACGGATGGAAGCTTCATACGATAGAGCGAGTCACAGAGGAAGCGTTTTTTTGCGTGTGGGAAAAACTGGATTATGGAGAGGCGAAGAAATGACAAACGAAGAGATTATAAACGAAGCCCGAGAAGTGCGTGAAATGAATGAACGTGAGTCGGCAGACCATGCGCGCAAAGTCGGTAGTCTAGCCGACCGTGTTTGGCAAGTCGCCGAAGAGATCGAGCCGAACATGAAAGATATCGCCCGGAGACTAAAAGAGATCAGCACGGATTTGCATGACGTAAGGCGCAAGATTCGAGCCCGAGAGGAGATTGACACATGAACATCGCAGACCGGATAAATGATTTTCTCTGCGAGGTCCGTGAGCATGACGGATTCGCAAACGACAAAAACTTTGATCGAGTTGCGGCCGAGGTCTTCAAGCACAAGATCAAAGGCTTGATCGAGGAATGCTCGAAGATCACGGATGATTTGGAGTATGACCCGAGATATGAGCATGGATGGCAAGCCGTAGCCGATAGAATCGGAGAACTAATCCGCGCCCTAGACTCTTGAAAGGAGATTGAATCATGAAAAAACATTACAGGCTTGCCGTTGAAGGTAAGCAAAACTCAACGGTAATAGGACGCTCTTACGCCACAATCCGCGAAGCCCTTGACGATGTTGATCGAGTGAACGAAGAACGAATGGCCGAAGGCTTGAAACCTGTTAGCGTCTTAAAAGTCAGCACAAACCAAGGGACGTATAAACACTTTCAATATGTAGACAGTTACGACGACGACGACTCTTGACAGAATAGCCTTTTTGTAAAGAGTACACGTGCGCCAGCGTTTTTAAGTCTAATCTTCACCACAGGCAAAATATGTCGATCGCGACACTTTTTGTAAAGAGTTTCTGGAAAGGGAATTGAGACATGGGAAAAATAACGAAAGGCAGAACGTTTTCGAATCCGCCGACCGCGCCCGAGATCAAAGCAGCCCGTGAAGTCGTAACCGAAGTCGCATGCCCTTGGGCTGATCTGGACAAAGATCCGACCCCCGAGGTCATGAAGAAAGCATGGGAAGGCGAAGGATGGCATGGGCCCGAGATTTACTTTGGAATTTTGATCGGTCTTCAAATAGCGAAGGCCCGAAGAGAAAAGGAGAAAACATGAGCACGAGTCGAGAATATAGCGGCAAGGTGACTTTGAACTATAACACCCGCTCCGAACAATTAGCGATTGACAAGCTTTGCGAATTGCTTGACGCAGCCCCTATTGAAGATGTGGTTTTTATTTTGGACGGATACGACGCTTACCAAGCTGCGAAAGATGATCCAAATTGGAGTGTGAACCAAGAAGCTAGAGCGATTCAAGCGGGACTCAATGCGGGAATGAATTACGGCGAAGCGTTGTATCAAGCTCAAAAATGGAGAAGAGAGAAAGCATGACACCCAAACAAATCGAAAACCTGAAACCCGGATCCGAGACAGACGCTGCGATCGAAAAGGAATTCTTCGGCGAAGAAGCCCGAAGCCTTGACGGCGACGACGTTTATTTTTACGTTTTCCAGAGCAACGGTAATCGAAGACTGCCCCGACAATTCTCAACGCGGATCGAAGAGGCTTTGAAAATCCTAGAAGCCTCTCCAGGTTGGCGAGCCTGGCATACGCCCGAGGGAATCAATGTGCAATTGATTGTCAAAGACCCTGAAAGACGCGATGGAGTTGATTTTATAACTGGAATCGGATGCGACAATTCTTTGGCCCTCGCTGTCTGTAAAGCTGCATTGATGATTCGATACTACATCGAGAAATGGAAGCATGACACCCCGATCAAAGTCGAATGGCCCCCAGCCGTGTCTGTAAACCCAAAGGAGGACTCCAAAGCATGACCGCTAAAGACTGGTTTCTGTTTTGGTGTGGCGTGATCTTCGGACAGGCCCCGTTTTGGGTTGTGTTCTTTGGATGGAAGGGCGCCATGCCCTCGGCGATTGCGGCCGTCTGCATGGGTGTCATTCTCTATCGAGTACAGCAACAAAGCCGAAAACTCTGCGCCTGTGGCCATCCCCGGTCATGGCACTGGCACTCGCCGAATCTAGGTTGCTCCGCGTTAATTGGCCGAGGAGACAACAATCAATATATTTTTTGCTCTTGCGAACTAAAGGAGAGAGAGCATGTCGGAATCGAAGAAAAACTTTTTAACCGAAGCGGAGATTGACGCATTTCTGAAAGCCTCGAAGACAACCCGCCACAAGGTCCGCGACTACTGCATGGCCATCATGGCCTACCGTCACGGCCTGCGCGTGTCCGAGCTTGTCAATATTCGCCTTGAGGAGATTGATCTTGACGGCGCAAGACTTTTTGTCTGTCGAAAAAAGGGGAGTCTATCAACACATCAGCCGATTGAGGGAGACGAGTTGCGCGCGATTCGGTCATGGCTTCGTGAAAGGTCCGCGCTTGTAGACGCTCATGCGACCTGGCTATTTCTGAGCGAGCGCAAAGGCCAGATGACCAGACAGGCTGTCAACTACATCTTTGCGGAGATCGGAAAGAAAGCCGGCCTGTCTTTTCAGGTATATCCGCACATGCTCAGACACAGTTGCGGCTTTGCCTTGGCGAATAAAGGGCTTGACACGCGATTGATTCAAGATCTTCTAGGTCATAAAAATATTCAACACACTGTCAAATACACACAAACAAATTCAAAGAGGTTTGAGGGACTATGGAGAAAATAAAACTACTTTTAAAAAGACTGATTGGAATTGTAAGCCACATCACGCATCCTGGCTTTAGTTCATGTTTTCGTTGTTGGCGAGTGTGGAAAATCGCTAAGCCGCATTCAACTATGTACACCGATAGTTTTGGTTGTTTTCCGCTTTGCGAGGAATGCTGGCAAGTGTTGACACCCGAGCAACGCTTGCCCTATTACCGCGCCCTATACGATAAATGGCGCAACGCGATGACACCCGGCATGCGCAGCTTTCAAGAAATCAAAGAGGCCGTAATGAAAGGAGACTGAACATGTACCCCTACCTGAGCCCGACTGGAGGCGGCATGACGCCTAACAAGGAATTGGCCGAGCGCATGGAGCGGCTTAGACTCGATTACATCAGAGCTTGCAAGGAAAAAGACGAGGCCCTTAAAACGAAGATCAGAGACGACGAGAGACAGCTTCTCATGTTGATTGGCAATGAAAATCAAAAAATCCGAAACGCCGAAGACCAAAGAAAAGAGCGCATGCCCCGAGTTGTCAGAGTCGTAGCATATGAAGACGTAGGCAAACGATGCCATGTCTATCTTGACACTCATGAAATTGAGATGTTGCAAATCCCAATTGAAGGCGCAAGACCTCGAAGTGTTCTCATGCGGTCCGGTCGCACCTTCGATGTGAACGACAACGACTTTAACCTACTCGAAAAAGCCATACGAGAGAGGGAATGATGGTTTATACATTTTGGTTTGGATACTCCGAATACCCCGCGCACTATTGGCGAAGAGGGGATCGCATCATTGACAGTTCCGCGACCTGTGGCAAATCACAGGCGCATCCAATTCACATATACAATCCGCAGCGAATATGTCGGCGAGTAGTCGGTAAAATAGTCAGGCGCCTGATTGCATCGTACGATACAAAAGGAATATGATCCCGCTCGAACATGTAGAACAATCTTTCATGCCCCGATTGGCAAAGTCGGGGCTTTTTGTTTATGCTGCCTTTAGTAGTAGGACTGAGGACGCTCAAAAGCCGCCGAGGCCCCGGAGATCTGGTCAGGAAACCGGAACGCTCGGCGGCTTTCGTGTTTGACTTCTAATAACGGCCGTTATTAGAATGAGCCTGTTCGATACGGGAATGTCGAATGTTCAGAACTGACGAGAGGAAAGGCCGAGGGATTTGTGGGTAACGAATCTTTCGGCTTTTCTATATTTACCCTCCCACAAAATGTCCAGTCCCATGCCACAATCAAAAGTAATAATCTTTGCCTGGGTATCAAATCAAGCTTCACCTGAAATCTGAGGCCGGAGAGTCCACTAAACTTTCCGGCCTTCTTTTCTTTCCTGTGATGGCCATAGCTGCAGTCTGGCCCGCCACTGTGAAACGATCAGAGGAAAGCCCGACCCGTTACACCCGGAATTTCAGCCACGGTCAATTGTAGGGCAAATCTGGGATTCTGGCGGTACTGGCCCGTGTGGAAGTGGCTGTGGTTTGACCTTCGGACAGCCACAAGACACCGCGCACAACAAAATTAGAGATAAAAGAAACATTCTCAACATTGAAGCTCTCCTTGCAAAAAAAAGGCGGCAGGAAGGCCCACCGCCGCTCCGTATTCACCCGAATCAAAGAAACCATACCCGAAATCAATCCCGCAAGACAAGAACAAGTATTAAAGCGCCCCCCGCAAGCAAAAGCCACATGGGAAGGCCCCCGAGCGGCGCCACTTCTACAGAATCGAGATTCACGACCGAGCCTGGCCCAAATCCGGCCTGAGTCGTAATTTGTTGACCGTACGCGATCGCGGCCGCCGAAGGCGGACCATATTTTGCCGGATTCGTCAGATGACCCGGCCCGCCATTGTACGCGGTCAAAGCCTTGACGTAATCCCCGCCGAAGGTCCCGAGAAGCGCGACCATGTAGTTACCCCAAGCGTCGAGATTCGCATTCGCATCAAAAGCATTATCAAAACTGCCTGAGCCATAATCCGCCCATGTGGCCTGCATGAATTGCCCAAGGCCCCGCTCGCCGGCTGCGCCTACGGCATGCTCTCTGAATCCGCTTTCACGCTGGATTTGCGCAAGAGCAATCTGTGGGTTGATGCCGTATTGATTGGCTTTACTGACGACTAATTGTTGGACTTCTTCAGGAGTCATCTTCAGTTTTGAACTACATTGACAATCGCAAGATTTTTTACAATGTCGCCGTTGACAATGCCGATTCCGGCAAAGACAAGATCAACCGCATTTGAATTGAGATTTGCAACAGTGATCGGATTATTCCGACTGTCGCCCGCGCCGCCAAATCCGCCGCCGTTTGGCGCATTCGCCGCGCTGATGCTATAAGACCCACTGATAAATGAAGCATTCACAATTACAGACGTAGCGGTAAGCCGAACGATCTTTGCCAACATCTTAAAACTATGCCTTCCGGGCACAACATCGCCGGCAGACACTAGCCCCATAGCTATAAATCCCGTCCCGTCGAAGTTGAAAAAGAAGTTTTTTCCATTCGCATTGTTCGCATAAAATCCGCCGATTTCAATATCTAAAAAATCATCAGTAACTCTTAGCGTGTTTACTGGGACGGTAAAAGTATAAAGCGCCGTGGGGACCGCGCCGACCGTTGGAACCTCCGTCATGTCTGTATCAATGTTACGAACTACGCCCACAAGATTCTCCGCCCCGCCTGGCCTTTGGTGAAAGCCCGCAAAAGATAAATGTCTTCTTTCATAAGACAGAGCCATGTCATTGCCCGCCCTCCGCTGGGTTTTCAACTATCAACCAATCAAGGTTAGCGAGATCAAGCGGCGAGATGTCCACATGTGCGAGATTTTCTATGTCAATTTCGTGTCCCCATATTTCGCATGTTGTGTCTTTCATAAATATGGCTGCCTCTTTGTTGTACGTCTTGATTGTTTCGGGCTCGACGCTTCCCTGCCCAATCTCAAAGCCACACTTCACCGCGAGATCGTTCAAAGACTGTTGCAAGATTTCAAGCTCGCTTTTTGCCGATCGCAGAATCTTCGAGACTTGATACGCAAGCTTATGTTGCCCTCGCGGAAATTCCTTTGACGCCAGCCGCACGAGCGCTTGATATGATTCGTTGAGTTGCCAGAGTGTGATTATCAAATTAAAGCCACCGTCCCCGTTTTGAGCGTCCCCCCAGCATAACGAACGCGAAACGTTAAAAAGTTCGCGCCCTCATCAAGCCACCATGAAATAAAAGAGTTTGGAATATCCGCATCTGTTGGCGCTGAGTTAGGGCCACCCGCAAAGATACGACCTTGAAGACCTACAAGACCCGTTGTGTTTTTGACAAAGCCAATCGTGTTCGATCCATCCCATGAAAAGCCGATCAAATTGTTTTCATCCGGCGAGAAGACTGCAATTGTCGGTTGATGCGCGACTGTGCGACCGTCGAACAAAGACATCACTCGGCGATTCGTTCCGATGTCCCCGATCCCCATAGCGACGATCTGCCCGAAGGCGCCCGGATCGAAATTTGGGATGTTGATTTTTGTCGGAACGGCATTTGTCTGTGGTGTTGTATAAGTGTCTGTCCCCGTGCCCGACAATCGCAATGGCCCCGTTGATTCAAAACGCCCTGCGCCTTTTGGCGCAATGGTGGCCGGAATATCAGTGTCACTACCTGACGTACTAAGCGTAGGGCTTCCCCCGGTCGCGGCATTCGCCACTGTGAATTCGTTGACCGCCGAGCCCGTGGCCGTGACCACAAAGATTTCATTTCCGTTTGTATCATCAATCGAGGTAATGAAGCGCGGCCGAGTTGCGCGAAGGTTGCCCGAGCCCGCCGTGACGTTTGTTCCATCGCTTGTGAAACCTGTGATGCCGCCGAACGCCCCCGCATTGTTGCGCTGTACTTGTGTATCTGCCCCGCCAGGCGTCCCGCCGCCCCCGGCGCCGAGGCTTACCGTTGCGCCGTTGATTCGAGCCCGGAGCAAGTTGCCCGTGCTGTCATACCAGAGATCCCCATTAATTGGCGTACTTGGATCGCCGGCCTGTGAGCCCACGTTGAGGCCCGGAACTGTGGCGTCTGGATTGAATGTTTGTCTAACGCCATCGGGAAAGGTGAGCGCGCCAGCGTCGCTAAGTGTGATGTTGCTATTCTGAAGCAATCGCCCGGTCGCAAGATCAAACCGTGTAAGCGCCTCATCCGTCGAAGCGGCCGGACCCGTGACATTGCCAACCCGGACATATGCGCCGGCATTTTCTGAGAACAGAAGCCGATTAGTAGCCGAGTCGAAGTAGATCGCGCCCTGAGCGGCGCCGCTTACAGCCGGCGCCGCGAAAGCTTGAAACCTTATGGTGCCGTCTGTGATGTTTTTAGTAATGATCGCAAAAGTATCATTGAGTGTGTTTGACTTCGAGCCGGCCGGCCCAGCCGAGACATCCACGACATAGAGTAAATCTGTCGGAACTTGTGCGCCGGCAAGACTGACTAATGCTGATACTTTTGCAGACGCCATAAGATCAGGTCGAGCTTTCGAGCAATATCACATCCGTACCCGCGCCTAAATCAGATTCGAGTAAAACAAGATCTGTTTCTGTCCCCGGATCTGATTCTAAAAGCATATTGTCCACAATTGGAGTGAAAGCCCCGCCGCCGCCCCCGCCACCATGATTGTGAAACCCGAGAATATCCGGCAAATGGCGTTTTTCATAGCTTGTGGACATGGCCCCCACTCCCACTATTGCACATCAGCAAAGTATGTAGACTCAGAATCGCCGATCTTGCCCGAGACGAGTGAGCCGACCAGGTAGCCGTATATCAGCGTTCGGATAAACCGCGCATTAGCATCTGGTGGCGCCGGAAGATCTGAAAGCAGGGTAATTCGATGATCACCTTTGGCGAATAGAAATTCGTCCGAGTCGCAAAAAATATGGATCGGCAGAGTAGGCGTAAGAATTTCGGGCGTCGTCGCCGAGGCTTCAGTAAACGCCCAAAACGCCGTAGCGTTTGGTGGAGGCCCGAAGATCGCAAAGCCTGGCGCGGCCGCAACAAATGTAGTCGTGTAACACTCAACGCGCAAAATCACAAGATATGACGAGTCTTGCGGTATTTGGTACGACGCCAGTTCATTTGTGCCGAGGACCGCGAGCCATTGCTTCACGTTGCCAAACTTTATGGGTTTGATGTCATGCCATA
>ERZ1292642.426-Hain-H14-01um-R1-426-length-24812-cov-5_pt2 | contig 20753 bp, 41 predicted proteins | sample MGYA00564403_ERZ1292642 | MGnify/ENA primary metagenome ERZ1292642 (study PRJEB36523, sample SAMEA6512643) | groundwater metagenome | collected 2019-01-09 | study: AquaDiva: Metagenomics assemblies of 32 groundwater samples | reverse complement strand
CTTTCGTATTCTCTATCTTTAATACGCTTACAATCCTTACAAATTTCCCGCTTTCCCCACTTGCCTTTCTTTGAGTTTCCAAACTGCTCAAAAGGCTTTTCGATCTTACATGTTGTACAAATTCTCCGGTCTATCATATACACCTCTTTTTGTGTATATTGTAACCAGGTTATTCATACTTTCCAACACCAATCTTCGCCCTTGTTTTCCTTCCGCTACGCGGCTAGGAGGTCCAAGTCAATCAGAGAAGATTTAACCAGGGCAGGTCGTGTTAACCCTGGGGGAAGATAGATAAATCTAGCCTTCCCACCCGCTTGCCAAACAACTTTATAGCCCTCTTTAGCAACTACAAAACAGTTAGCAATATCATTGCCCATCATAGATGCATTTGGAGATACTGACCCCTGACTAGATACGAAGAATCGGATGTTATTAATCCCTCCCCATTCGCTAGAAAGTGTATCAATCGCTCCCGTTCCATATTGAAACTTGCGCAAGAAGCCTGTCATATTATTAAGAACAGGAATCATTCGCGCAGTTAACATGCAACCATATGCATCACCCAGTGGAGATGTACCGATATTGCGTGTTGCGTTGATCATATTAGTGATATATTCGCCATCATTTTGCTGTAGAAGCGCTGTGATGTCGTCTGTATCACTAAGTGCCATTTCTGTAGGCAAGTCGCCATTACCACCGCCGACGCAGTTGATAATAGATGCTGTACTTTCTAGATTATCGCGCTGTAGAACGTCCTGGGTCTCACGGAGAGCTTGTCCAAGTCGAGCCGCGGCAGAATTTAAAATTGGATCTTGGTTTGTAATTGTTACTTGTCTTGTCAAAACAATATAAGTAGCAAAAACTCTGACCCTGCAATCGACGTCAACGCGATTTAATTGCTGTTGAGGAGGGTTGCTTTGTGCATCATCAAGAGGCACGGGAAATAGACTTAACGCATCATAGCGCGATTGTCTATCAATAAAGCCTTCATTATCGGGAAGCTCGACAGGAACAGCAAACAAGTTGTGAATGTTGTTTTTCTCGGGCGTCGATAACAGCTTTGAGTTATACCGTTGCTGAATCTGCGACGGCATTGTGTTAAGTGATACGACCATTATAAAACCTCAATTTAATAATTGAAGCCCGACAGCCGTGCGCTAGCATTCATTTCATCAAATAAAGCTTTTCTATCAGCATCTCCCGAAGAAAATGCCTGAGCCATTGGACGCTTTGAAAAAGCCTGTGGCGACTGAACAGTTTTACTGTTTGCTGCAAGTTTCTTCTCTACCTCTTTAGACCTGGGAGATTCTTCATTCTTATGCAAATTCATTGCTTTAATATAATTATATGACTGCAACCCGATCTTATAAGGATCTTGAGTATCCGCAATCGTCTGCGCAAGCTCCGGATTATCTTGTTCTAAGAGTGCCAACGTTTCCGGGTTTACCACTTGATCGAAATCTGAATATTTTCCCTTCAAACGAGTCATGAAAGTTGCTTGATGCTGTTGTTGGGCATATTTCTTCTGTTCTTCGCGAGAGACTTCAGAAGCAATTTTTAGAGCTTCTTTACGCACTAAAGCCCTGACCTTACCTTTAGGAATAAAATCATCATCAGCAATCGCATCTAATTCATCGACTTCCTGAATAGGTAGTGGAGCTTGAGGAGCTTGTTTAACAAGTCTTTCATTCAATTCCCTTTGAAAATTCAGTTCTCTTTCAAGGTCTCTTTTTGATTGTTCAAGACGTCTAAAATGTTCCCGAGACTTATCAGGCTTTACCTGGGTTTCTTGTGGAACATCTTGTTCTTGTTCAACTTCATGGGATACATCCTGATCTTGAGGGACGAACTCATCTACTTCGCTATTTAGATCTTGCTGCTGTTCCATGCTTTCCTTTACGTGGGACGATCACGTCATTCGCTAGTTTTGCTAGGGACGATCTAGCTTATTTCGCTCCTTGCAACCTAAAAAAGAAAAATATAAATTGCAATGTGATTTCAAATTTTAATGGAGAATGATTTTGATTAGATGCGAAGACTGTTTAGAAGAGAAAGAGGACAAGGATTTTTATTTGTCTAATACATGCTACCGATGTCAGTATAAAAAGAAGACCAAACAAAAAAAGAATGTGCTTAATAAAGTTTGCAAGCATTGTAAGGGCATTTTGAAGGGTTTGAGATGGACTTATTGTTCTGAAAAATGTGCCGACGAAGGCAAGCGCACACAAAATAAAAAATATTGGATTAAAAATATAAATGTAGACAAAGTTTCTTGGTGATTAAATACCCGTCAATATCTTGACTTTAGATGGTTTTTGCGCTGTTAACGGCGCGTCAATCCATTTTAAATTGGGAATCCAGTTGCCTTCGAACGTTTTTACGAATCCAAATGAATGTAAATCAACTTGTTTCCATGCTTTAATTTGATTAACCATATCCTGATCGAATAAATTAGCATTGGCGATGATATTATCCATTTCAGATGCGTGAGGAAGGCACCAGCAAAATCGTACATCGCCTGTAGCCCCTACATAAAATACTAAAGTATCATCTTCCGGCCAAGGCCTATAAAGAGTTTTAATCATTCTACGCAACAAGCAGGAGGGCATTTGTAAATCTTTCTTCTCATGCACTGTAATATAAAATTCCTTCCCGTCAAATTCCTTCATTCCATCTTGAATGGCCTCATTAAGATCTTCCACCATAGATTTCATGATCTCGCGCGTCATGTCTCCGCATTCTATTTTTTCAACGCGATTATTGATCTGCGCATCTCTATAAATAGCGCCGACAGTATCTCTAGAAGGATCATAGTGAGAAGTATGTTTTGACATGAGCACTCATTGTAAATTTCAAATTTAAATGAGTGCTGAAGAAAAATTTAAAAAACAAGTCTAAACTATAATGTAATTTTTAACCTTTTGGCGGATGGAGAATCCTTTTTGATTCTCAAAACTCGGCCCCAAGGACCATCTTCAAGATCTTTTTCATCATATGGGATTTTATGTTGATCCATGAAAAAGGTCGATAAATACATATCTTGGCAGAATTTTACTCCAATTGATGCCGAATGCATTTCAACTGGGTTGTCTGAATCTTGAGGCGTGTAAATAAATTTTTGACGTTCATCCATCTTAAAAGAACTCCTGATAAGAACAAGGAAAGAAAAGTGGCGCATCGGGAATTGAACCCGAATCCTTGTCGGAGTTTATGCGGATTATTCAACCGGCCCCGCTGCATCCCGTTGTGCTATACGCCACTAAAACTATTGCTTCGGCATATGAGTTTTCAATGTGCCCGCTGACTTCAAATCTTTAACCTGCTGATGTTTTTCAGCAAGCTTTTCATCTTGGGACATAGTCTTCATTGTTTTCATAGTCGAATCAAGACGAGGACCTTTTTGAACCGCGATCTTGTTCTCTTTCATTGTCTTAGCCATTATGAATATCTGCCTTTGTAAGCCTGCTTGTTTACTTGGGAAGCCTCGTGGCCTTGTTGCCGGTCTTGACGCTCAATATATTCAGTAGTTTTATTCGCATCTTTTTGTGAATAATCCTTCATTGGCTTTTGATAATCTTTAACATCAGGAGCCATATCTCCCTGCTTAACGCCATATTTTGCCATCTTTTCTTTCATATTACCCCTGGGGTGTTGATTGTTGTAAACTTGTTTGAATTGCTTGTTCTTTATCGAATTCATGCTGAGATCTTGCTCTTTGCGATTCTTCGATATCGAGCACCATTTTCAGTTTCTTGGCTATATCGTCAGTATGCATCCCTTCCATCTCTCTCACAGCTTTCAGTAGATTCAGTATAGCTCCCGTGCTTTCTTCTTTGCTGCGAGATATCTTCTCTTTGGCCACAGCCATATCTGTTTGTATTTTAGCTTTACGTTCCTGTGCTAAGCCATCTTGACTGCGTGCATAACTTAATTTCGTCTCATTATCTACCTGCATCTGCTGCATTTGCAATTCAGCCATCTTATTCTGCTGTTCCATTGCAGCCTTCTCGCGAGACATCATTGCTTGTATTAATTCATCTTTATTTTGAATTGTAAGAGCCTTGATAATAACATCAGAAGGAATATCCATGCCCAATTCTTTTTTACAATAGATCAACTGTCCTAGCTCTAATTGCTGTTGAGACTCTGTTAATGCTCCTTGAGCTATCTTACAACCATATTTATAGAATAGTTTATCTTCAAATTCTTCAGTGGGTTTTTCGCCTGTTATCTGTTCTATTTTCCCTAATGACCACTTCTTTTGAATCATTTGGATCATAATTTCGCCGCATTGATTTTGCGAATTATCCAATTGATCAAATAATCGTTGTAGATTGCGTGCAGAGGCTGCCTGCCTCATCATAGATATAATACCGGCCTTATCATCTACGTCCATACCCATTGCAGCAGGGTCCATGCCAATGATGCGATAGGTAATATCCTTTAGCATTTCTTCCATTTGAAGCATAACAGGGGAAGGTGGATGAATATCCATTTGCTCAACATCTGTCATTTGAGCATTTTCATTGATGACGAGCATTCTACCATTACCAGTATTCAAACCGTCATCAGGAGTTAAAAGAGCTCCCTTCCTAACTTTTAATCCCTGCTGTTGAGATGCTAGAATATCTAAGTCAGTTACTTTTCGAAGATTAAATAGGTACTGGGCATCTCTAGCATCCCGAACAACGCCCCTAAACTTATATGCATAATATGCCGTGTCTGCCGTCATATATCCCAAAAAAGGGACTATAGGATATCTGTCAAGGCCGTAAGGATTTGCTTCATCAACAAGCACACGATCATTAATAATTACGCTTCTACGTACTGTCTGGCGTGTTCTAGTAATTAATTTAAGTCTCTTGCGGGATTCTCGAGGAATCTTATACATTCTATCGCGGAAATCTTCCTCGTCACCGTCAAATTCCTGACATTCTTCCGTTTCGACGTCAACGATGTAGTTGCATTCTCGGTGTGCTAGATACCAATACTCATCAAATGCAATAAGATTTGGAAATTGAATTTGATAGACTTCAGGCATGAAATAGAATTTATCATCTTTGTAAGAGCCCTTGGGAAGACTTAGGATCTCATCTGAAAAATCTCTATATAGAACAGCAGCTTCTTGACGATCGAAAAATTGACGCGTCCAAAAATAACGCCAATCACTCATGTCAGCTTTGCGGCCGTAGGGATCATATAGACATGATTTTGGATCAACGTAACGGACTTTTATATCGCCCGAAATAGGGTCATCCTGATAATCCATATAAATAGAAGTAAAGCCCAGGCCCTGTACCAAAGCACCCTGTTCAAACGCATCAGAATAGGTTTGATAAACACCTCCTCTGTTATGCACATAATAGAGACATTTTGTCATTTGATCGGCTGTTTTCTGATTCGGCGATTTAATCGGAATACATTGAGTAGATTTCCGATATTGCCTTTGCTGACCGCTGATAGCCTGGATAATAGGATTTAGAATGTTAAAATTAAACATTCTATTTCTATTAGTATTGCCGAAAATGGCCGCAGGATAAAGAATGCTGCTTAAACTCTGATCGCCCATTGCATAGCGCTGATCATAGTCAAATTCTGTCCACTGAGTTTGTAAAATATTTATAGAGTCGCTGTAGTTTTTCTCCATTGACTGTCTCAATGCGAGATCTACATCGGAAGATGGAAAGAAAGTCGGATCGTTATTTCTTGGCATTCCCTAAAAATGCTAAAGAAAATTATAAATGTAAAGCGTTAGCGATTGTTATTTTGATGCAGGAATTTATCTAACCAATCCTCTGCTTCTTCTAATGAGCTAGAAATGAAAAAATTAAAATATACGCCGGATCTCTGCACACCCATAACATCAAAAAATGCACCGTCTTTTATTATAGTTATTTTTACAAATTCATCTAAATTATGCCAGCAATCCAAACTATCATTATATAACCAATTTTTCATTATCCCCCAAAATATCTTCTTGCTGCTTCATAATCATTCTTTATTGATCCATGCCCTGTTACTTTGCTTATTCCGCTTGCTAGATAGCGCATAGCTGCTGCTCCGTGCGAAGCATCATCATGAAGCTCCTCGCTAGTCCATCCGCCTATTGCACTAGACCATTTCTTCTTATAATTTTCTAAATCACTGATTAATTCTTTACACTTTACCTTATCAAACCAGCACTTGCCCAACATTGATTTCGTAATGCGTATACCATCTTTAAGATCATGTATCTCAAGGACAATACCATTTAAGTTAAGATCGCTTGCTTGCCGTTTAAACGTAATCCCAGCCCTATCACGCGCATTAGCATCATGCGGCCATATATGAGTGCCATATACATATCCTTTCTGCTGGAGCACAGCTACAGTCCGATTAAGATCAAGATTTCTCTTTTTAAGATAATCGATAATATTGATCTCGCCTGATCTTGTCACCTGAAAGAATATAATAATTTGATAATCTGCCTGACCAAGATCCCAAGCAGTATGTACAGGAAGTGCACGGTCATAACTGATATTAGTAATATGACCAGCATCATGTAATTCGCGCATTTGAGTAGCATACCAATAGCCATCCTGAGATGCAGCAAAAGCCTCGTCTGAAAATGTAGGGAATTCACGCTGCATGTCCTCTTGTTGAGTTTCATACTTTTTGGCGTACCATCTTTTTTGACTATCAGTTAAAATAACCCCTCTTAGTTGTACCTTGTCAAAATATTCAACTAAATTTTGGGGTATGTTAAGCGTCATTTCGACCATCTTTTTTTCATTGCTTTAGAGCTATTTTCACTGAGCGTTATCCATTGACAATTTTCAGGGCAATAATCTTTTGAAGAATCTATGCGATCGATTGTCAATATTTGCTTACGCGGACTGTGTTTTGTGTCTGTCCAACCATTTTCTTCCGACCACTTAATGAATTTAATAGGAAATTTTTTCCATTCTTCACAAACTTTAATACCTTTTGCCCCATACCATTGGAAGGATTTATTGTTATGATTCTCGCAACGATCTCTCATATGCAAAAGAATGGATTTGAGAGGATGTTTTTGCCGGCCACATTCGCATCTTTTATATTTCGCTCGTCGAATAGAAGAAATTTCTTGTTCGAATTCTGTACCACAATCACACTTAAGAAGATAAGTAGTCGTATGCAATCTACAGTCCACAATTCGGCCTAAAACTGTTACCATTCCGATACGCTTTCCCGACCAATCGGTAAAATTAGCAGGTTTATGACCCGTGAAACGTTTCTTTGCTTCAACAATCATTTTATTTTTACGAAGACAACCACAACTTTTTGTATCTCCATTGCGTAAGCAGTAAATAGAAATAAACTTCTCTACACCACATTCGCAAAGACACTTGACTTGATGCTTCCTACCAATTTCTTTGGGATCTATGATTGTGAGAATACCATATTTCATGCATCCATGATAGCATTGTTCCGGTTATTCGTCAAGGAAATATGACGGGTGTCTCCACCAGGGGAAAAATCTAAACTTAAAATCGAGAGGGCCAAGCTGTTTGCCAGATTGCATAAAAGCTTCGGCTCTTTGACACATATCATAGAAATAACCCTCTTTTCCTTCTGCTGTCGATTCGATAATAACCCTTTGGCCAGTGTGTACGGTATTAAGAGATCCAGTAATGATCTCGCGCGCCCGCTCGGGATCCCTTGCGCAAATCTTCCCAAATTCAGAAATGTGGAGGTATTGTAGGGTGCTGGAGCGTAAAGATGTACCAACACGGATAACTGATCCGTGTGAAAAAGCAAGTTCTTTGGCAGATTCGCCGACAGGCTTAAACATGGCTCGGATAGCGGGATGTAGATGATCAAATGCATACTTAAGCTTGTCTTTAAAAATATTTGAAGTGTCTTCTAACGTCTGCGCTATAATGCCAGCCTGAAAATTATCATTCCACAGCACATTATCAAGCCCTAGAATCGCAAAAATTGTAGTGAGCCCAATTTGACGGCATTTAAGAACAATCTCCATCGTGTGTAGAGATTCTATCAGCTCTTTTTGCGCCCAATTAAGTGAGAATTTTATTCTCTCTCCTTTTGGGGTCTTAATGTAATATAGATTATTTAGTCTCCAGACTTGGTCTGACAGATTCCTTAAAATTGGAAACTGCTCCATTATCTTTAGCAATTGAGGCGACGAATTGTTTAAGAAGCTCGTAGATATCGGATTGTTCATTCTTATCCCTGTCAGATTGTCCTAGCCAATTTTTTCCTAACCAAATCGCCATTGAAGTATTAGTTTTAGCTAATACGAATTGATATCTCCTTAAAGAACACTTTCCAGTTTCCGCGAATTTTTTATATACATTGGAATACTCATCTTCGTATTGCTCTAAGCATCGATCTCTAAGAGTATCAATGTGGACTTTTAACATTGACGCCATTTCAGATTGTGTGCATTGGATAGCACACAATTGCTCAAATAGATTCCAGTCTATGGGCTTTCTTTCTCCTTTTTTAGCCACCAAATACCTCGCCATTCCTCTTTATTGAATATGGTTTTCCATTCTTATCCATATATTTCTTCCAGCGGTTTACTATTATATCGCAATAAGCAGGTGACAATTCTATTCCATAACAAATACGGCCTAATTGCTCGGCTGCTATTAGTGTTGTTCCGGAGCCGAGGAAGGGATCATAAACGCCTTCGCCCTTTGCTGTATTATTGCGAATGGGACGCGCCATACATTCAATTGGCTTTTGGGTGCTATGTGCTGTTCGTTCTTCGCCATCTTCTTTTGACTTGCCGAAACAATTTAAATTAGATATTTCCCACGTCGTAGATTGATCTCTTGCGCCCTGCCAATTGTGAGGATGTCCTTTTTTTACTGCATACCAACAAGGCTCATGTTGCCAGTGGTAATCTCCGCGAGATAAGGCAAAATGTTGCTTAACCCATATAATTTGTGAGATTATTTCATATTCTGAATCAGTTAACGATTTCTCAACTTCACCGCAATATTTTCCTGCATGCCATACATAAGCGACTGCTCCTGGGAATAAATGCCAAGCCAAAGCCCAATTGACTTTATCATCGTTTTGGACTTTCCCTGCCGCTTTTTGCCCTTTGCCTGCTTCTCCTCTCCAATTTGGATCATATTCAACCCCATAGGGAGGATCTGTTACCATCAAAATAGGTTCGGCCCCATTTAAGACTTTAGAAACCACATCAGGAGAAGTGCTATCGCCACACAAAATGCGATGCTCATTATTAAGCTCATAAATATCTCCCAATTGCGTTATAGCGTCTTTATCATCGCCAGGCTCTAATGTTTCACTTTCTTCTTCGGCTTCAATCGTTTCAATTTCGCCTATCTCTCCCGTCAATTCCTCTTCAGTAAATCCCCATTCAAGTAAATCATTTACTTCCCATTCGTTAGCGAGAATATCATAATCCCATTCGCCCGTATTCTTATTGAGCCTAATATTTAATTCTTCAATATCTTTATCATTAATTTCCTGTTCAGCCACCCAACATTCGATTTCTTTTACTTTCTGTTTTTTCAGCACATTAATGCGCTGATGACCGCCAATAATTAGCCCCTCAATAGTGACAATAGGCTTTTCGATTAGACCGAACTTATCAAGCGAATAAGTTAAATGTTTTTCTTGCTCTTTAGATAATTGCCGAGGATTTTTAGGATGCTTCTTTAAATCTTTTATCTTTCGCGTTTCAAGTTTCCACTTCATTAAAAACAAACCGATTTACATATTTCAGGAACAGTTAAAAACTGCCAGTGGGATGGCGCAGATTCGGGTGCTTCATCCTCAACATATCGCTATTCTTCTTCATGATCATATATAGCAAACCAAAACGTGTGCTCAGCATATACGAGTAACATTTGATTTTTTGGAGGTGCTGTTTCTTGCGTTTTGTTCCACATAATTCAAACTTTAATTAAGACATGCATTTGTGTCAATCGGTCATGTATACGATTCTGCGTTTTCGTATACATGAGATTGAGTCATGTATACAGTTTCGGACTTTTGTGTATATGATCTTGCCATAAAATAGGATATGTGATATTCTGCTCCGCTCGTGGAGCAAAAATATGGAACAGATCGCAATACAGTTAGACTTTTTCGTGCCGGATACGCCCATCAGTCGATTAAGTCAAAAAATTGATGTCATATCGACAACGACGCATAATGTACGAAAAAGTCTCTTTGCTAAATATGCCGAAATTGAAAAAAAGTATGTTAAACAGCAAAATGAAATCGAATCACTCAAAGAAATTGTTAACAAATTACAGGAAATGATCAATGAATAAATTGAAAACACTACTTCTTTCGGGATTAATTATTTTTAACTCATTAAATCTTTTCGCATGTGCAGATTGCAGCGATGAACGATTTAAAAATAAATATGAAAGCTTTATCATCGCTAGCAATGATGGAGATCACGAATCGGCTGATTATTTTTATTTTGAAATGATGAATGATTTTGATGTCATACCAAAATTTGAAAATACCGATTTCGGCATGAAAGCGGACCATTTAAACAGCGCATTTCGCTCTGACAAAACGCGTGATCAATTCAAAAAAATAATGATACATAGTGGAATGTGTTGTAATGAATCCGACATTGATTTTGATGAACGAGATCGACTGACTATAAAATTCTGCACATGCAATAAAATTGAAAATATATCATGCGGAAGCGTCGATCAGTGCAAAGAAAATTGCACAACAGCTACGGTTGCATTAAATACGGGCTGTGCGCTTTTAAAGCTCCCCCATTGCGTTTTTGCATGCATTGCTGGGGTAGAGGTGATCAGAAGGAAATGTGTGTGGTGCTGCGAAACAGGTAATTCGTGGAAATACTGCTATAAGCCAATATTAAATTATACAGTCCCTGTATGTAATGCTCTACCAAATTAATAAAAATGAAATTATCACATCTTCTTTTTATTTTTTTAATCACTATATATATCGTGGGCCATTTTTATGACTCAGGATATACTTTTTTATTCATTCCCCTGGGATGGTATATTTTACACAAATAATAACTTGACTCTTTTTGCAGTGAAATTATAAATTGCTGCCGATTTAACACCTGCAAAAAGAGTCTTTAATGAAAGAATTTGTTGAATATCTCGTCAAGAATCTCGTTGATCATCCTGAAGAAGTTCATGTGCGTGAAATTGAATCTGAGCACACGATGATTTTAGAAATTAGATTACTCAAAAGCGAAATCGGAAAAATCATCGGGAAAAAGGGCGTTATGATTGCAGCCATACGCACCCTGGTTCAAAATTTAGCTTGCCGAAATAATATGAGAGTGTTGTTAGAAATTATTGAATAAATATGATTATTCATTAGAGATCTCTAAATTCCATTTGTTATGATGAGAAAGATCATTATTTTTAATATAATCTCCAATAAATGATATTGATAATACTCTGAGAACATCTTTTGCAAAATCATCTACGGTCGCGTTTGGATAATCTTTTGTATTAAATAGAAATCGACCGCCTTTTGTGATTTTCATTGCCCAATTGCAGTAATTTTTCCCGCAGTGAAATACCACACAATTATCGTTTTCTTCTGAATCCTGGATTTCTTGGGACGAATTCAATATTTTATTTAAATCATTCATTTGTCTTGTACCCATGCTAATATTTTTTCAGAATTTTCCATCAATTAATTTCTCTTCCCATTTTTCAAGTAAATCGTTGAAATTGGCTTGCCATATAATCTTTCCTCTATAAACAACGTGCGCTGATCTACCGTTGTCATCTTCTTGTGAAAAAGCAAATTCCTTAGCTTTATCTAAAGATTCAAAAACTCCAATGAAATCATTCCATCCTCCATTTGGATAATAATGTTTACACTCAAACAACATGTAAAGCCTCATGTAAAGCCTCAGTTTATCTCTCTTGTTTCCCATTTTCCATTCAATCCTTTCCATACAATAATAAATTTAAAAGGGTGCTGCTCTGCCGCTGATTTTACCTTCACGAGTGCGTCATCTTCTACGAAAGGCCTCGTGTATTGTAATCCTTTTAGTTTAACTTTTCTCGTCCCCTTCACTTCATGAAATTCGATTATAACTTGCTGCTCCCCTTCTGTTCCATAAGATGCAATCAAATTTTTTTCTTGTCTCAGTACTCTAAAATCAGGAGTGTATCGACAATCAGGGCCGAGCTTTAGTGTCTCGACCTCGAATTTCCAGTCTAGAATCAGCCCCACGCGCTTCATTTCGTCTAAGTGCCGACTATACTCCAACTCGGTTTTATTCATCGTGCCGGGCTTGTGGAGCGGTCTATAGGCACGTGTTTTAAATTTCATTAATTTTTGGGGGTTCAGGTTTATCTAAATTAAATCCATCAACTAGTAATCCACTGCTACCAATTTTTTGATTTTTAGTAATATTTTGGTAGAAGGCTTAGTCCTCTCCCATGCCATTTTTCATCTTATTATAAAAATCATGTGTCAATTTTGTAAATTTGTCCATATCTATTCCGATATGTACTAATTTTTTAAGTTTCTCATTGTGCATGAGATTAGCATCGCATTTGAGTATTCGAAGGGCAATCATCATGTAGTCCTCGTCATTGAGTATGGTTTCTGGCTTTATAGCCGTATCGAGTAGCTGTATCGTTTCTCGTAAGTAACTGATTTCTGAGGTCATCGAAGAGCCTTCTGTTGGGAATTTATATGTAGCACATTCATTTTTTCTTCGTATCTTTTTTTTGCTTGTGATTTCGTCACGTCAGAATCAAATTTCAAACATTGAGAGCTAAAACATGAAATAAAAGTAGCTATAGCGTCGGGGCAGAGCACCCATTCATTTTTTTGACAACGAGGACAAATATGATCAACGGTTTTAAAAATATTAGCTCCGTAATTAGTGCTATATAAAAAAGTTAAAGGAATACAATTATCTAGATTTTTAACAATTCCAGATATCATTATTTTATTTACGTTCATTAAGATCTACACTCCTTAAATCTGTTGCATCATGCAATTCGATTATTGTGTTTTCGCGAGCACATAATCTTGAAGCAAAGCGTTTACCATAATCATTCCCCAACTCAGCTCGCGTCAAATTGCTCGTAAAAACGCTTGGGAGCATTGATTCGTATCTCATGTCTAAAAGATCGAATAGGACCTCTTTGCGCCATTCTGATGGGGCTCCTGAGCTTCCAATATCATCCAAGATAAAGAACTCATCGTCGCTTTTAAGTTTTAAATCCTTTAAGTAATCTCCGTGACCCGAATCAATCCCATCGCGCAATGCGCGCAATAGTTGCCGCTCATTCCAATAGCGAATCGAATTTGTCTTATCCATCATCCAGTCAAAAATGGCCGCACAAAGATAGGTTTTTCCAGCACCTGGCGATCCAATGACGACCAAAAAATTCTTAGGATTATTAAGCCACTTTGCTATCAAATCAATTTCTTTTGGATCAAGCCTCACCGTTGAAAGAGACGCTTCGCTAAATCTTGGCCCAAACACGCTTGCCTTTCTCGCTCTTCTTGCTCCTCCTTCGTTAAATCGTCCCATGTACGAGGTTTCTGGGCTGTATCCATATTGTGACATTCTTTTTTCCCTTTTGCTCTATTGCAGTTTTCTTGTTTTCTTCTGAGTTGTAAATTTTCGATGGTGCCTTTTATAAAGGCATACCCGTCTCTTATCAAGCTCTTTGTCTCTACCAGGATTTTCCATGCTTCAAAGATCTCATCTGTGCGCCAAGATTCGCGGGACCTTATAGCCTCGGCAAAAATTGCCTCTTGAGAGATCACGATCTTTGTTCCTTGCGGCGTTGTTTTTTCGACCTTCAACTCTTTCGCGGGATCTCGCGGCGCGGGAGCGCTACAAACAACTTCTTCTTTTGGTTCTTCTTTAATAGGTTCTTCTTTGGGGCTACCTAATGGCCCAGGGTGGGCTACGTGGCGCCTCACCCTCTCTAGGATAGGTGGGCTTTTTGGTGACCCACCCTTAATTATTTCTTTAGGTTTAAAAAAATCAAAATTAATAGGCCATATATCCTCTATTTCAATTAAGTCGGTATCAGGATCTCCGATTTCCGTTTTTCTTATGTAAATATTAATTAGGGATTGACCATTCAATAAATCCCTAGGGATGGCTAAAGATTTTTTTATTTGTTTTAGTTTTGCTTCACTGCATCCTATTTCAGATGCAAGTGTTTTCATGGATTTTGTGCAAAAGCCCTTATCTCCTGCTGTTCGTTTTAAAACAGAATATGCTGCGAGTTCGTAGGTGTCTAAACCCAGGTGAAAAATAATATTTGGTAATTCTGTGCGATATTTATGTAGAGAGCTTAAGTCTTTGACTTCGGACATATTTATTCTCCGTGTAAAAAGATTCTTTCACGGCGACATAAATGACACGATAAGATATGATAATTGATCGATTGATAAAAAAGATCTGATTATATATGTTGGTTCGTATACACTTGGATCGCCCTAAGCCCTGTTTGTCGCAGGGCTTTTTTATTTGCTTAAATTCTATTCATATGGTAAAAAGAGATCTCCGTGTAAATAAAGATCTAATTTTGTAAACTTAGCGGTAACATTATTTAGGTCGCCTATGCCCCGCTTCTAACGGGGCATTTTTTATTTCTGCTCAATCCTATTCCGATGTATATTTTTCGTCTATCTCAACTCAGTATCACCCATGCCAGGGTGCCGACGATCACGAGAGAAATAACTAGTAAAATTTTATTTTCTTGAGTCATTTTCTTCCTCTTTTCCTTTCAGAAAATCAAAATGCTTTTTCTCTACAACTTCAAATACTTCCTTGCAAGAGTTTAGAAAAAAAGCTTTGTCACCTTCCGTCATAATAAATGCCGCTGCGCAAAGTTCTAGCATGGCCCCAATAGCAGTTTCTTTTGTATATTGAGTACAAATTTTCAAAAAGCGCGATCGAGCTTCTAAAAATTCTAATTTTTGCTCACCCATTGCCTCGTGAACCATTTGAATCTCCATGTCTTTTGATTCCTGTGTATAGTGTACTGAGCATATTTAGCTCAATTATGTATAGTGTGATAACTTTAATCTTTATTTCCAGGTTTTAACACAGTATTTGCAAGTACCTGTCCCTCTGTAAACTTTTCCAGCTTATATGCTAAATGCTTGGAAACGCCCCTTCCAGACAGCATATTATTTATAGAGCTATAGGAGATCTCCATTTTTCTTGCTAACCAGGTTGCAGTCATTCCTTTAATATTCAAATATTCTCTTAATGTCATATGATTCCTCCTGTATGATCGTACATGGTAGCATGATGACATAATTTATAGCGATGGGATTTTTTTTTGTTATTTTTCTTGCAAAAAAAACAATCATTGTCGTATATTGTGTCTATCAAAACGACCAGTCTCTTGTAAAGCCAAGGCTCAACAATCGTAGCGGTCGGGAGGATAGGTTATACCTCCTTTTAGGTATATGTAGGTAGAAGTCGATATAAGTGAGGTTTTATGTGTACCAAACATTATAGTCACGAGGACAACTGGACCGAGATAGCGGAGTGCAGGGAAGCACTGAAAGTACAAGAAGATCTTGAAAAAGCTAATGACTATTATCAAGAAATTGTTAATATTCTTTACTCTGATGAAAAGCAGGATTTTTGCATACTCGAACACTGTTTGTTAGAGCTAGCTGAAATACTGAATGTGAGATTTCCGAACAATAAAAACTTGAATGTGGTGACGAAATGTTAACAGAAACAACGCACGATCTAATAACAGGAACTGTGGAATATATCGCTCATTTAGATGACATGAGAAAAAAATCTCTCCTGGAATTTTATGAATATTGCTACAAACTTGAAAAAGAAAAGAAATATTTAGAGACTTTACAAAAAGACGAGAGCGATTGTGCTGCAATGGCTCTCATCTAAAACACAAGAACGGTTTTGTTCAGTCGAATCGCAAAAAAAATAACCAAAAACCACAAAAAACACAAGAAAAATATGTTTTTACCAGAAGACTACAAATCACCCTCATCATCATCTCAAGACAATTATATGAAATTGATGGACGAGGAAAATAAATTTCGTATCCTATCATCCCCCATCATCGGATGGGAGGACTGGAAAGGGAAAAAGCCTGTTAGATACAAAAATAATGCTAAACCCGACAAACCATTTGAGGAGTCAAAGCCAATCAAACATTTTTGGGCCTTTATCGTATGGAATTATCACGAAGAAAGGATTCAAATATTGCATGTGACACAAGCAACTATATATAAAAAGATTGAATCGCTTGCAAAAGATGCAGACTGGGGAGCGCCATTCTTTTATGACATCAAAATATTTAAATCTGGAAAGGATAAAGAAACAAAATATGATGTTAGCCCGTGTCCGCATAAAGACGTTCACGATTTCATTGTACAGGAGTTTAAAGCGAAACCGATCAAGTTAGATGCTTTATTCGAAGGATCCGATCCATTTGCTCCAACTAATAGCCCAACGCCCGGTGTTTTTTCTCGCGATGATGCCTCTAGAAAACCAGCGAAATCTTTTGACGATCGCTATATCACTCTAGATCAAGCACAACAGATTAAAGATCTCATATTTCAAGATGTTAGTAGCGACGAGGCTCTTAGTAAAATATTACTCGGCGCTGCTGCTGCTTCTTTAGAAGCGTTGCCGGTCGATAAATTCACTAAAGTTATTGATTGGATGAAAAAGCGACTTGCAGAGCAGAAATTGCAAGCCGACAATGAGTGTCCATTCTAACACGCCAAATGTAAAGCCGCTTTACATCACTTGTCTGGAATTTCCGGACAAGTGAGTTGTACGAAAAAATCGTACAGTTGAATATATAAAATAATTAATTGGAAATTATGATAATACGAAGTGACTTAGTGCAGGGATCGGAAGAGTGGCTTTTATATAGAAGAAAAAAAATAATGGCTTCTGACTCTCCAATTATATTAGGACATTCTCCTTTTTGCACATCGAAAAAGCTTTTTCATCAAAAAAAAGATGATTATTATAAATCTTTTGAAACAGAGCCAATGCGTCGAGGAAAATTATTAGAAGATGATGGAAGGAAATTTGCAGAATCTCAGTTAAAAATGTTCTTTCCTCCTTGCGTTATTGAGCACGATTTATTTCCTATCTATGCAGCAAGTTTAGATGGCATAAATGAAGAAAATAAATGTTTACTCGAGATAAAAGTTCCTGGAGATAAAATATTTACAGAGGCAATCCTAGGAAAAATACCTCCTTATTGGCTTTGTCAAATTCAGCATCAATTATTTGTTTCCGATTATGCCCTCTGTTATCTCTGCATCTATGATGGCTTTGACGGTAAAATTATACAAATAGAGCGCGATCAAGAATATATAGATAAATTGAAAATAGCAGCAGACGAATGGTGGGACTATTTTCAACGAGATGAAATTCCCCCATGTGATGACGAATATATTAAAATTGAATTAACCGACTTTCAACTTTTAGATGTAGAAAAGTGGATTGCTGCACGTGAAGCACTGAAATCCGCTGAGCAAGATGAAAAAAATTGGCGTTCCATTGTTACTAATTTTGGCGATGACGGCAATTGCGATCTAATTTTTGACGGGAAGCCTAAATTAAGAATGACTCGAGTACAGAGAGAGGGTTCGGTTGACTGGAAAGGCGTGTGTGTGGCAAAAGGGATCACTGAAATCGACATTGCTCAGTTCCGCAAACAAGAAATTGGTTATTATAAGCTAAGCGAGATCAAATGATTTATTTTTATTGTTTTATGGGTGTACTCATAATTTTTTTACTTGGCCAGTTGGTTTGTCTACTTTCTATTAAGAGATCTTTTAATAAATTATTTGATAGAGAATATTATAAATGGTTTAAAAAATTATGCGATAAGTCTCCAGAGGAATTTAAAGTTTACATATCAGAACTGGAAAAGAAATATAAAAAATAAACATGACAAATAAAGCGGATGGGTATGGGTAAAAAATGCTAACCGATGAAATGATTCTCGAAGAACTAGAAAAAATCCCCGACGTTTCCATCTCATACATTCAACGCAAATATCAGAGGTCATATGCAGGAGCTAAAAAATTACAGCATGGATGGGTAAAAAATGAGCCTATAGAGCCTATTTTCGAAGAAAAACTGCAAAAATTTGAAGAAAATAAGCAAAAATTCCATGACACAAGACAATCGATCATAAAAAAACGATTTACCGCTTTTATGATAAATGGTAAATTTTTTGATTCTTGGAAGGAAGCAGAGGAAGAGTTGAATAAATGAACGATGAAATTATAGCCAAAATACCTGATTCGTCAGGAAGTGAATTAATTTTTTGTCCTGATCCTCATCAATGGGCATTTAAAATTAATGCAAAAGGCATTATATTCAATCGAGAAAAATATCCTGATTCAATGCCGGATGATTTTGCCAAATGTTTTATCGATATCTTGGAACAAAATTATAATGTGAAATTTGAAAAGAGAATCGATAGGACAAGGACTAAAAATGACCGGTGAAATAAAAAAAATTTTAGAAATATCATCCTTGGGTGAAGCGATAAGAGTCGCAAATCATTCTGAATTAAAATTAATTATTAGCGTTATTCCGAAGCCTCCAAAAAGAAAACATATAGATTTCAAGATAATTCATCCGGAAAGTTTCCTAATTTTTGATCATAGAAATTTTCATTTTGACCTAACTCTTGTTTCTTTTAGATTTGAAAAATAGGAGTTTTGAATATGCCAGATCCTTGGGATATGCGAGCGCCAGGCGCCGAGGAAATTATGCGAGATACTTTAGATTGTGAAGTCCATCTTCGTGAAATTGCTATAGAAGCGCAAAAGATTGAACCGCTGTGGAGAATGGTCATTGCTTTAGAAAAAATTGCTGTACTGCTAGAGAAAATTCAGGAAAAGGAATAATCGTAATGAGCGATAGATTTTGCGGGATATATGTCACACTCGATCAAGAAATTCAACAAGAACATCTTGATCATATTAAAGAATTGATTATGTCAATTAAAGGCGTTAAGCATGTAACTGAAAAGGTGTCTGATGCAAATCATTATTTTGCTTATAATCAAGCGCGAATTGACTTGACTATGAAGCTTTATAGGTGCTTGGAATGAGGCTTTTTCTAATTTCATTGGTGGCTATTATTTTAATATCGGTTAGCCCCTGTTTTGATGGACAGGTAGCGCTCTTGATGAGATCTTTGGGCTGTGGCTGGATAGGACTTCTGACAGCAAGATGTGATTCTATGAAAATAAACTGCGAAGAGGATGAATAAAATAGTGACAATATTTTTTTATAAAGGAAAATATTTTGATAATGAAAAAGAATTTTTCGATTATGTCAATGAGTGGCCTTTTAAGATCACAAGCGAGCTAGATTTCAATGAAATGTTTGAACATCTTAGAAAAGATATTTGGATGAACTTGGAAATGAATCAACTAAGCGGAACGCTAACAAATGGAGCATGCAATGAAATAATTGAAGAATTATTTTTAATTGCCTTTCAAAAATTTATAGGAAAGCGCTTAAATGAAAACCAATGAACAAATTTTAGATGAAATGTGCTTTGTAGATGATAATGGGAAACCTATAAAAAGTCGCAAAATGACTTGGTCCTTGTTTTCTGAACATAAACCTCCAGAAGACGTTTTATTGGAAGTATTTATAGCAAGACATCAAAAATATGTTCATGCTGAATTCTGTGCTCGAAAGGACCATTTGGAGGAAGATGATCATGATTCTTGGGTTACTCAACATAGTAATGCTCGTGCATGCCAAGATAATGACGCGTGGAAAGAAATGGATCATTATGTAATTGCTAATTCAACTATAGTGTATGATAGAAGGTTTAAATGAACACTTTAGATAATATAGTCAATCTTTGTCATTGCGAAAAGCCTTTAATCTCTATGGTTGAAGGAAATGAATTTTGCTCGAAATGTGATGCGTGGCTAGAGTTTTTTTGTGCGGATACTAATTGTGATCGCTGTAACTCCAGACCCAACAATCCAAGTCAAGTTACTAAAAAATATCGATCAAAAATGCGTGACGTCTGATTCTGTAGCTTATGTTGCATTTAATGCAGTACTTAAAGGTTTAATATGATAAGTGATAAAGCCATAAAACAATACATGAATGAATACTACACTGAAACGACAATTCATGCACTTGAGCAGCAGATCCTTTCGTTATTGAAAATACGTCAGGAAGAATATCCTTCGGAAAAGCATGATGCTGCATGGCTAGAATATAGTAATTTCATTATGAAAAGAAGAGGATATTATGATAATTACTTTGATAATTACTTTACACTGCCTGAAATTAAATAAAAAACCCCCTGAGGTCCAGGGGGCAAAATGGAGCAACTTTGTGAAGAAGTTTCTCGGCCCTATATATATCAATGACAAGTAAAATTGTAAATATTATTCGTCATCATATACTTGTTTCAGCACAAAAAGCATTGCAGCGATAATCAGAAGAAAATATCCAAAGCAAATCATATTTTTTTAATCTTTCTTTTTCGACACCCAAATTGATTGACTATTTTATTTAGATGATATGCGGCTTTACAGGTCCTAGAATCTCTGTAGGGCTTCCACCAATGATGGGGACTCATGATCTTATCTACTTCATAAAGTACTTCATATGTAGAGAGCAACTGATATCGATTAGCCATGTAAAACCGCTTTACATTCTCCGAGGGCAAGGATCGAACTTGCGACCTAACGGTTAACAGCCGTTCGCACTTCCACTGTGCTACC
>ERZ1292642.566-Hain-H14-01um-R1-566-length-20762-cov-5_pt1 | contig 20762 bp, 22 predicted proteins | sample MGYA00564403_ERZ1292642 | MGnify/ENA primary metagenome ERZ1292642 (study PRJEB36523, sample SAMEA6512643) | groundwater metagenome | collected 2019-01-09 | study: AquaDiva: Metagenomics assemblies of 32 groundwater samples | reverse complement strand
GGAGTTCCCGATATTGGCTCAACTCCCACCCCACGATATCTTCCTTTTTCGCCCGGATCTGGATATCCCGCCAAATGTCCATCATAGTGGCGTTAAGCCGGGAGTATTCGGCCCGAAGCGTGCTCAAAATCTCCAAGATTTCCGGCTGTTTAGATTCCGACATTTTGACTCCTATCTTCCCACCGCCCTGTGAAAGAAAAACTGCACCAATGCTCCAGTGAAAATAGAACTGACGAAAGTAATGATGGTCATGTAGACCTTGACCCGCGTGAGGTCCTTGTCCGTTTCGCGTTCATACGCCCATAGGGCCTTTTCGATTTCAGTCTTTGTCCCGTTCATCTTTTCCAGGTTCTCCACATACTTATCCTTAACCTCATCCACACGTTTGAATAACGTTTCAATGTCCTGTGAGTTTTTCTGGTGCGCCTTCTCGGACTCTTTCTCAACGCCCTGGACCATGCGCTCCAGCATCATTTGGAGCATAGCCGAATTCTTGTCCGAACCGAATACGTCCTTGAAAAAATCTCCGGTGCCTTCCACCATGCTAAAACTCTCTCCTACTTTTTGTTCGCCGCCTCGTATTGCTCCGCTTCCTGTTGCGTCTCAAAGAGAAAGCGAGTTCCGAACTTATCTTCCATGTCATGGATGAATCGCTCCATGTCTATGTAAACCTTTTTGCCGGTTCCGGGGTTCTCGGAAGTAAAGATCCAATTCCCACCTGCGTTGTGGGCGCTGATCTGCGTGATCGTTCCGCCGCCGTCCCGCACTTTGATCTCCGCTTGGCTGTCGACGTTCACCGCCCAAATACTTGCAATTGTGGACACAGCGGAGGGTGTTGAAGTAGTATGGGTAAACTTAAGGTAAGGCTCCGTGTTCTGCGTGATGAATAACGGACCGGCGGTGATGCTTGTGGATGAAGCCCTAATTTCAAGAGGGGTGTTGTTGCTGGCTGCATTATTGACCGCCTCCAAGGATACGGCGCCCGTGATTGAAACCCCGTCATCAATAAGCAAGTTCTTGTCCGTGCCGGACCTGAATTGCGCCGTATAGTTCGCTGTGGAAGCGTGGACGCCGACCATGAGCTTCCCCCCAAGCCCCAACCCGCCGGCGTATGTGTCGATCAAATTCGTATCGCAGTTTGCGTCCTGGAATACAGGGTCCAGCGTCGTTGCGCCGAGGGCGAACGTGTTTCCAAAGACGGTCGAGCCCGCCACGGCCTTCATGACAACGGGATAGCTGGAAGAATCGATGAACTGGTTGCCAACAATTCTGAAGTTGTGGTGATATCGGGCCGTGTTGCCTTCCAAGTAAACGCAATTGATCCCGTTGCTGAAATAATTCCCAACGATGACGATATCCCCGATCCCCACTGAGCCCGCGCCGCCGTCCACCATATGAAAACTATAACTCGAGACAATCACGGAATTATTGCTGATGATTTCCCCCACGGTATGCCCGCCGGTGTACCGGAAACCGAAATAAATGCTGTTCGCCCCGTAGTTGTCCATCCGAAGGTTTGAAAAATGGTTGTGGCCGTAATCGGCGGCCGTGACCGTATTCTTGATGCCTGTGTAGAATCCGCGGATGTGGATATTTTCAAAATTGGACAGGTTGATCGCGTTTGCCCCCGTCAGCAATATTCCGATGGTGTTTGTGCCGGTGTCGACGGAATCAAATTCGATGTCTTTGATGTTGATATAAGAGAGAGCTCCGGCGGCTGAATTCAGCGTGACGGCTGGACCGTCAAAATGGGACTGTATGATGGAGCCGTTTTGGGCACCCCCCAGGAATGCCAAGTTGTTCCGGTTGATCGTAAGAGTGCTGTAAATGTGAAACGTGCATCCGGGCGGGACAAAAACGGTTTCAGGTTGCGAAGTGTTTGTGGCGTTGATGGCCGCCTGAATGGCGGCCGTATCGTCCGTCCCGTCGCACTTGGCCCCGTATTCCGGGGCCATGATGTCACGCCAGGGACGTGCCCCAGCGAAAGTGACGGAGTTTGAGAAATATTTGGGTCCGCGGATTGTTTCCGTTGAGGTTTTGTTGACATAGTTCCGGCTCCGTTCCTCAATTTGCCGGAAATTCTGGTTGATGGCGGAGCGGTCTTCCGGTTTCAGGGGGTCGCCTTCCACATAACGAATGGCGGCCGAAGTCGGCGCCGCCAACAGCAGTAGTAAAAACCACCGCTTCATTTTTTGTTTTTCCCCTGCCCAAGTTTATTTCTGGCCATGGCGGAAATGGATGTCAGGAATCCGGGCCTAGCTCCAGTTTCAAGAGTTCGACCCGCTCCATAGAGACCTCGGGCCAATGGGGCTAGGCCGCGGCGTTTAAGCGCTTCCGTAACGCCAGCGGTGGCTAGAGCTCCGGGGATATCCCCAGCCGCTAGGCGCCCAGCCGCCAACACTTTGGTTGGAAGGCTTAAGACATTGTTCCCGAGGTCGGCCGCCTGCTTGTTCCCCAGGCCGCGCAAGGCGTTGATTGCGTTTTCCTGGCCGGCCTTCGCAGCGACATACTCCGCTCCAAGATCCGGGGCCACGGACTGGATATGCCTCTTGATGGCGTTGTCGATGGAGGACCAAGCCTTCCGATAGAGGTTTGAAGCCGTGGACGTCACCGTGCGGTCCTGGAACCCGATTTTCCCCCATCGGGCCCGCAACTCGTCCGCGTCCTTTAGAGAAAGCCCGTTAATGTCGTAGGCGTCCAGGTCTTTCCGTATTTGCTTAACAATCTTTTTTTCATCCACAAATTTTGGGTTAAGTTCGCCGACAAGCTTTTCATCAATGTCGATTGGAGAAATCCGGTGGCCCGCCTCATCCACAGCCTTGATAACGCCGTTCATTTTACGGGAATTCTCCGATAAGACTTTGGTTGCGCTCTTTATGGTGTCGTCAATATTCCCGGTCGGAGAAATGGCGGATTCTTTCAGCATGGATTCGGCCGCGCGGTTGGCTTGGGCAACTTTACGGGCGGTCTCGAATGGGGATTTTTGGCTTACGAGCTGAGATTTTTGGAACCCCAGCGCCCTGCGAGCTGGGTCTACGGCTGCCGCCTTCATGGCCGGTGCTGCCATTTTTCCCATGATGCCGACCCCCTCTGCGCCTAAAGACTGCTGCATTGCCGAAGGGGTCAGGCTATCGGATGTCACGTCTGCAACGGTTGAAAACCCAGCCCCAATCGCCGCCGCCGTCTTTGGATAATCTTGGCCAAACAAAGAACCAGGGACTTCCTCCGCGTAATTCTGGCTCGCTCCGCGGACTGCGGCGCCGACCCGTTTTCCTTCCTCCTCCAGGACCTTAGAAAGCCCGTATTGGCCCATATTGGGATTGAATAGACGTTTGCGAATGGATGGGACGAGCGGAGCGACCGGGGCAAGGATGGTTTCGCCGGTCGCCCGGCCGAGCCGGCTAAGGAAACTTTCCCCATTGGGCGGTTGCGTGATTCCCGGTTGAATCAACGAAACGGCTTTGTCCGCCGCATTTGGTTGATTTTGCGTTGGACCCTCAAAAGTCACATCCGAATAGGCATCGGGAAACTTGGCAACGACTTTTCGTGCCAAAGCCTCATCATTCAAATCATCATAGGCCCCTGGATGTTTTGTGCGAACGCGACTTGAGAATTCCCTGTAATCCATTATCGAATCCCGAGCGGGTCGTTAGCGCTTTTTGTGCCGGTTGCGGCCGACCCATATCCCCTCGATTTTAGGGACTCCGACAGTAAAGATTGCGCTCTCTCCTTGGCCGTCTCTAATTGTTTTATCGCCGTGGGTGTTCTTCTGAAAATCGATTTCACCCTGGATGGATCAAAAATTTGGGCCTCCAAGAACGCGATATCCGAAGCGGACAAGACGCCGAGTTTTTGGACTTCCTTTAGTGTGAGTTTCAGGTTGGCGGCAAGGGTTTCCATTTCGCCGGACGCTTGGCCAGTCAACTTTGTTGACCCGTGTTTACGGATCAACTCAACCATCCGATCCACGCCCTTTGAGAAATCGGCCATGGCACCAGAAGCCGTGCGGAGGTCTTGTGCCTCTTTCTGCGTGGGCCGGACTTCATCGCCGAGCGCGTATCCAGGAACCTGCAATTCCTTTAGGTCCGCCTCTTTCTTTTCCTTGTCCTTTCTCATCTGGAATTCCAGACCCGGGGAAACGCCTTGACTCTTTGCTTTCAACTCCATCGCTTGTTCAAGCGTCAATTTTCCCTCTTGGACACGTTGAGCTAAGATATTGTCCAGAGAATTTGGCGGAGTTTCTTTGAGGGCCTTTAGCCTGGCGGTTTCGGAACCATAAGTTTCCGATCCTACGCGACGGAGCCTGTCCTCCGCTGGCTCAACCGCCGGGCCTGCCGGAGTGCCGCCCATACCAAAATACTGTTCTTCTGTGTCGGGGTTTGTAGCGGATGACGGAGGCGCAAGCGTTCCCGGCTGGATCGGCGCCGGTGATCCAGTGCCGAACCGCGCTTGTATTTCCCGCTTCCTGAGACCAAGTTCCATGTCTTGCAACTCTTGCTGCCGCCTCTGCATCCTGTATTGCGCCCACAAGGCCGGAAGCGTTTGCACCGCCTGGGTTACAGGCTCAATGAAAGCCTCCTCCGGCGTCTTGGACCTTTCAATGTTTGGAGCTTGGAATTTGAGTGCCATATTTTTCTCCTTATCGAGGCCTGTAGGCTTGTAGCCCGGACCCCAACAGGCTCCCAGCAAAACCTAAGAGCGCATTCCGCCGGCTGTCCCGCCGCTGTTGGCTTAAGTATCGGTTGTAATCGGCCTGCTGGCGAGTGTAATCTTCCAACTCGTTTTGTCGTTCATAACCACGATCCGCGAGCGCATCCGTCCGCCCTCGCCCATAACCGGCAATGTCCGCCGTAAGGCCGAAATTGCGGTTGAAGTTGGCATTGGGCTGGTCAAACCTCGCCGCGTTCCCATAGCCCTGTACGGCGAACCGTTGCTGATACGCCGGCTCATTTTGCCGGAGGTATTGCTGGAAAGCCGCTGTCTGGTTCCCAAGGAAGTCCTCGCGTCGATACCCCCGGGCCCGGGCTGCGTCCTCGTATCCGGCCGTGGCTAAGAAACCCTGCCTTTCACGCTCCAGGTCCGCCTGGGCATTGGCAACGGCGGAATTCAGTCCGGAAGATCCAAGCCGGCCCGCTTTCATGTATTGGGAAATGATGTTGGGGACCGCGCGGTTGAACGCTTCCTGCTGCGAAGACAGGAGCTGTTGTCCGAGGGCTTCCCTGGATGCCGTCGCCTCCTGTTGGATTCGCTGGTTCTCCGTGTCGGCCTGCTTTTTCAAATATTCCGGGTGTGAGGTCTGGATGAATTGTTGCAGTTCATAAGGTTTTTCGCCTTCAGCCAAAAGTCCTGAGTAAAACTCCGTTTCATACTGCGTCGGGGCTCGGCCAAGGCTTGATTGGAAAATATCGTTGACGGCAGATTGGTTCTGCCCCAACTGATCCTGGGAAAGATATTTTTGAGGATTCGCGGCCCTGTCAATCTGCTCCTGCTGTGCGGCTTGGGCCTTCTTTGAGTAGAGATTGGACACGGCTCCCTGGATAACCGACTGGTCCCCGCCGCCACTATCAAGGTTCCCATGTAAAGATTCGGCGATTTTATCCGCCTCCTCCGCGGTTAGTTCGCCGCCGAACGCAGCGTTATACTTTTGAACATCTTTAAGGACTCGCTGATACCGGGGATCTTGGGCTTTCCATTCCGCGGACGTAAAAGGCTTAATGCGCAAAATAGATTCCCTGGCCGCTTGTCCTCCCTTCCCCGTCAAAATCTCGGGCGGAGCGATCCGGCTGTAAAGATCGTTGGCCGCGTTCATTACTTCCTGTTCAGATAAACGACCGCCCAATTCCGCGTTGACGCCGCGGGCCTGCCTTAATGCGTCTTCAAATCCCTGCCTGCCTTGATCGATTGGGACGATTGGGTCTAGGAACTGGTCTAAGTCATTCTCGTTTTCAAACACCATAATTTTCTCCTATTAAGGCAACACGCGCCACGGCCGCGGCCGATAATCATACCTCACCGCGTAAATCTCAAAGGGCGCGCTTGCGTCGTCATTCCCCACTTTCATATTGAAAAACGTCCCCGACTTCCCTGACGGTAAATTTGCGTTGATCCTCCGGTATGAGGCCCCGGTGACGTCCGCCGTCAGGCTGAAATTGTTTGTGACCGTGGAAGAGGTATTCACGGTATAGCTCACGTCGATATTGGACCCGGAGCTTGAGGACGCCAGGACGCTATAGGAAAGGAAATCCTTCTCCGCGTGCGGATCTCCGCCGATAAATTCTTTTGACTTCCAGAAAGCGGTTATGGCGTTGCTGTTGTCGCTGGTTCCGACAGGCCAAGTGTAAACGACCCCCGTGCCGCCAAAATAGGTCGTTGTTCCGAAGGCGACCTGTGCCCGGAAACCCTCTCCGCTTGCCGCGCTGACGCTGTATTCGATGTACTTAAGCCACACGCCAAAGCGGGTGTCCCAAATGTATGTCGTGTTGGTTTTCCCGTTATCGTTGGCGCCGTCACGCGCCCCGACGGTCCACATGATCCTATGGTTGATATCCACCCGCACCGTGCTGAGCGCGTTCGCTTCATCCGTATAAAATTTGTTGACGCTGCCCGTGATCGGGCCTGAAATCTTTTGAACGACGTTGAAGTCATAGGAATAGAAGTGGTTGTCCTGGGCCTGCCAATACACGATGCCATGGTCAACTGCGATCGTGTCCGGTTGAGCGGTCCCGATGCGGTTGTCGATATTCGTAATCACGCCGTCGTATTGATTGCTTCCGACCCATTGGGCCAGTGTGTCCTTAGTCCAAATCAGGAGGACACCACTCACGTACTTGATGGCCGTGATCTTTTGGCCCGGGAACCCGATAGTCTCCGTGAACGGGTCCGTTCCCTGCGAACCCGTGGCCGTCGTTGTAAAATCGCCGGACTTCGAGAAATAAATCTGGTTGGGGACTGAGGTATCGCCGGTGAATATCATCCGGTCGTCCGAAACCTCGATTTGAGTACACAACGGAAGGCTGGGGTAATATGTAACCGTCGTCCCGTCATAGCGGGCAACCTGGTCCCGGCTTGAATTCGCCCGCCATACATACCCCTGGGAGTCCACGAAATCATACCGGCTTGAGGCTGTGTCCGTGGTAATGAATGCTGCAAAGGGGCTCCAGCTCCCGGAAGTGTATGTGCTTCTGTAAAGACTCCGGTCATTTGAAAACACCAGAGTGTCCTTTCCGGCGACATCGCGGAAATAATAGCCGCTCACCACCGAATGCGTGGAAACGCCGATGGTCTTGAACTGGACAATCCCAGCCCGCTTTTTGATCCCATAACCGCCGTCCGTGATGTCCACGTTCAGAAGGTCCTGCGCCTCGTTATCTCCTATCAGAATGGAAGCGTCGCCATTATTTAGCCCGCGCCACTGTCCGGCGATGCTTTGGGACTCGGCAAAGGCCGTAACCGGGACGAGCAAAATCAGAAAAACAAGAATCTTTTTCATAATCCCTTGTGGTATCGCCCGCCCTTCATGCGCCAGCCCTGAGACTGTTCCAAGTGTTTGAAGGTCTCTATGCAGTTGGAAATTTCATCGTTGTACCTGTCGGTATATTGCTTCACGCGCACTAAGTTTTCTTCGGAGGGGTTAATCATCAAAAGTTCCTTGGCCGCCCAATAGGCCAGGGAGTTATGGTACGGGGTCAGGAGCGTGTGTCCGTCCAGGGGCACGCTGGAATCCCCGGAAAGCGTGGGCGGTATTTTTACATATTCAATGGCGAGGTTGGCCCCGGCGTCGCCGGACTCCGGGATCGGATAAAGCCCGTATTTTTTGTTGTTCGGGTCCAGGTCTACGTAATAATATTTGGGCGTGCCGTTGGTTTGGTCCCATCTTGCGGTGGTATAAAAATCCAGGTCGGCTTTGGATATTCGAATAAGCTCCACGCCCTTGTGGGCCATGCGGATGATGTCCATAACATCCGTCTGGAGGGCGTATTCCTGGGTCCCAGTGACCGTGGTGTCCGTAACGGAATCCCGCAACACGCGGGAATCCAGGACGAACCTTTCCTGGGCTTCCTGGATCTTATCTTGGACTTGGGTGGTGGTGAATCGCTGGTTGGATGGATCGTCAATAAGCAGGCTGACAAGCGTAGTCAGCGTGGCGCGGGTTTGGCTTGGCATTGGCGATAACCTCTAGTGCGGCCCGGTACTTCCGGGCCTGGATCTCTGGATTCCAGAGTCTTTTCACTTCGCGCCTCGCGGCGCCGCCAATGTTCTCCCGCAATTCGGGTTCACTGACCAACTTCATCAAAAGATCAACCCACTCCGCGCGGGAACGGGCCAAAAAGCCCGTCTCGCCGTGGCGGATGCTGCGTTGAAAGTGTACCACAGGTGAAGCCACCGTGGGAATACCCATGGCCGAGTACTCCAGCCAGCGGAGATTGCTTTTCCCGCGGTTGAACTCGTTGTCCACCAACGGCGCAATCCCGATATCAAAACCCTTCCGGCTCATCCATCTCGGGTACTTGTCGATGGCCTTAAAATCATGGTCCCAACTGATTCTCGGATGCCTGTAGGCCCCGGGAGGCGGGCCCCCGCTGATATAATGAAAACGCGAATTCGGACATTTTTCAAGGACTTCCAGGACCGCATCCTGCATCATCTCGTGGTCCTCGTTATGCGTCCCGCCGCCCATCCAACCGATGGTCGTTGTCTTGTCTCCGGGAACGGCCTTTTCCCATAAATCGACATCGATGGTATTTTCGACAACGTGGACCCTCGCGTTGAAGGGCCGGTAAAGATCCGCCAGATAGGGCGTAGAACAAATCAGGGCGTCTGATTCCTTGATCTGCCTTAAGGCGATCCGCGTAAAGCCTGTCCCGGGGTGATAAGCGCCCCAGGCGGGATTATGGCGCGGGATCGAAAAGATGTAATCATCGAACTCTGAGGCGAAGGGCTTCCCGTGCTTGGCCCGCATGTGGACGAATATGTCCAGCGAAGCGTGGGTGTGCAGCCCCATCCAGACAACGACATCGGCCCATCGGCAGGCGGCGTCGATATGCTGGTAAAGGATCCCGTTTTTCTGTCCATCCTGTAAGTCCCACTCCCAGGGGTGCATCGTGAACTGGTCCGGCGTATACCACGTGACAACGAACTTATCCTTTTTGAAAAGCTTTTCCAGCTTTTGGTAAGGCTGCCACACCCGGTAAAACACAACGCCGGAAACGTAAGTCGGGATAAAAGCGACCCTCAATTCAAACTCGCTTCTTTAAGCTTAAGGATGGCCTCCTCATCCCGTTTCTTGGGAATGAAACGATAGCGGGCCAGGAGCCTGTTGATGGCGCCGAACTTAAAGCCGGCCCGGTAGGCGTCGAGCTGGAATTTCCAGTCATCGATGGCGTGTTGGGAATATTCCCCGTCCGTGTACTGGACCTTTTCTATGACCTTCCGGCGGACGGCCATAGTTGAGTGCCCGATGTAAAAGAATTTGTCCCGCTTCACTTTCTCCCAATCGAAAGGCAACGCCGGCTGATGGGCCAGGAGGACGCCCAAATCGCTCACGATGGAGAAATCGCCATACGCCACGCTTATCCTTGGGTTTTTCTTGAAAAAGTTTAGCGTGTCCGTAGCTCGGTTTGGCGTGGCTATATCGTCCGCATCCAGCATGAGCATAACATCGGCGTCCGCCAATTGCAGTCCAGCGTTTCTCGCCAAGGAACGTCCCTTGTTCTCGTAAAAACGCAGCGTCCGCACGCGGGCATCTTTCTGCCTGTAGAACTCGATCAGTTGCGGCGTGGAATCCCGGGACTCGTCATCAACAATGATAACCTCAATCCGTCGAAGCGTCTGGCATAAGCACGACTCAAGGCACTCCGCGAGGTATGCGGCCCCGTCCCTGACTGGGATAACGAATGAGACCAGGGGATTCATGCAACCACCTCCAGCGCGGGCTTTGCCAGGCAGGACTGTATCCGTTCCTTAAACCGCTGGGGGTCCGTTTCTCGCAGGTAATACGCCTGAGCCTTGGCGTTGATCTGTTTGGCATTTTGGAATTCACGGATCCTGGCGATTACGTCGTTTTTGAATTTGGTTGCGTCCGAAAGGTCCACATGCCCGGAATAGGGCTCCTGCACGTTGGAAATCACATGCCGCCCCATCATGAGCGCGTTCCGGCTGCCCATTCCCAGCTTGCGGGCGCTTGTGAACTGGAGGACGACTGAATATTTAGAGATGTCGTAATATGTGTCCTCCTTCACAACCTCAAACTCCACATCCGGGATGGCAGAGGATATTCCATCCAAGTAGAGCAAGTGGTTTTTGTCCGCCCAGGCCAGGACTTTGAACTTGTCCGGAAGTGTTTGGGCCGGTTCCCCTGGCTCCCGAGGAAAAATCAGGGTCTCCGCCCGTTTGATCCCCAGGTCCTCAAGGACGCCCATGGTCCGCTCATCCATGGCGAAATTGAAGTCGATTTCCTTGTTGATGGCGTTCATGAGGGCCCGCGTCTGGATATAGGGGGACATGGCGAAATTGTCCGCGTCATGCCCGGTCCAGTAAATGGCCTTGGCCGTGCCTTCCTTTGCACGTTGCAGCACGCCCGACGTTTCCATGAGCTCCCATGGATGGAGGCCCATCGTCAGGATCATTTTGTAATCCTCTGTCGGCCAGAAAGCGGAAGGGAAGTAATCCGCTCCGAGCGTCTTGGCAAGCACGATGGCGTCCCGCTTGAAGGTTTGGCCCCACACGAGGATTTCCGGCGCAACGTCCCCATGCTTGGCCCTGATTCGGCGTATCCGCTCCACCCGTTGGTCAGTCTTTCCCGAAATGCTGTCTTTATCCGGCGTTTCGGTCCAAAAGCCGAACCCCGGGATAAACCGGCCTTTGGCGCCATTTTCCACCACGCGGCGCCAATAATCCCAGTCCTGGAGGCCCTGCAAGTCCTCATCCCACACCGCCAGTTTCTCACGTTTCACGGGAAACATTGTGGCGATGTAGTTGTAATGGGCCAGGGTCCAGGGGTCGAAGGGCTCGGACTCAAACCCCGGGATATTGGGATCCGTCCATTTGTACCCGGAATACACGAAATGGCAGTCCGGGTTTTCCTTGAAGGTCCGCAACCACATCATGGCCATTTCGGGCTCCGCGTAGCAGTCGGCGTCCCAGAAAGCGACGTAATCCCCGGTTGCCGCCTCAGCTCCGCAATTCCGGGCCCGCGGCGCCCCTCCGTGGTCGATAACCTTGACTTGGAAGCGTTTGTCCTTTTTCGCCCACTTGGCCGCATGGGATTCCAAATCCGCGTCCGCGCCATCAAAAACGGCAATCACTTCTATGTCCTTTTCGGACATGTCTAAAAGCGACTTCACGGCGCGGTTAAACTGTTCCTGCGGTTTTTTATAGACGGGAATAACGAACGAAATCATTTAAGCCTCGTGGGTTCCTTCAACCAGTCTTTTTTCTCTATCCTCCGTTCTGGCTTGGAGCCAATGCAATGCCTCTTCCAGTTTCGTGATAGCCAAGGCATTGTGCCGGCATTTGAATTTCGAAGTCTGATAAAATTCAAGACGGCCAAGGGCTGCCTGTATTACCCCTTCGACAAACGCCCCATTCGGCTCCTTTCGCTCTGCCCCGCGACCAAGCGGACCATTCTGCCAAACGATGTCGATGCCTACGGCTTTTGTCCATCCACCTTTTGGATTTCCACCTTCTGTTTCGTGATGCTCATCTACTGGTTGCTTCATTTTTGAAACCTCCTGATTTTAAATAGCGATCAAAGAAACCTGGATTTTCTGCCCGCAGTGGGGACAAGCGTGTCCCGCTTCCGGGGTGCGCGGGGGGCCTATTTTCCAGGGATCCTCCACGATTTCCGGCTTTTCCTTTCGGCCGCTTTCCGGCCGCTTCCAAAACAACGCCATGGCGATAAGCCAATGGTTTTCTCCATGAAACATGCTTTAGTTCCTCAAAAATCATAGTCATCGGGCCAAAACCTTGTCGAACTCTTCTTTGTATCGCTGGAAAACTTCCGGCGGCGGGTCCTTTCGCGGTTCGAACCGGAAGTCCCCCCAAATGGAATTCATGGTTTGGAGGTGCACGCGGGGATGGTTCGCCAGCGCATCGTTCAAATAAATATCCTCCGGCATTGTGCGCCCAGCCCCCCCGGAAATGCTGATGTTGGTCCGGAATATGTTCTCCATCTTTTCTTCCCTGCGCTTCCGGGGCTTGCATTCGCACATGTGCTGTATCCTGATCCCTGAATCTTCCACGCGGAAGGGGTAAAGCCGCATGTTCCCGTGGACGACGCGCTCTTGGCCGGTGATCTCCCGGAAATACATATCCTCGTTATCGGCGCCGTACCAGCCCCAGTACTCCAGGCCGAAATCGTTCTTCATGATGGTTTTCCATTTATCGGTGCGGCCTTTGGTAATCTCCAGCGCCATGTCCTCGCCGGCGAAGCTCCGCATGTTCACCCAATAGGCTTTGGCCGCCCATTTTTCCCGGTCGGACAATCGGCCCGGCTCCGTGATGATCATGTCCGGGTGGACATACCAGAGATATTCACCGCGGCACGCCTTCATGCAGTCGTTGAAAACCCGCACGTAATCATCCCTGAAATCCCGGATGTCGCGGTCCTTGTGGACCGTGATCTTATGCTCCGGGTCCAGATCCTTTTGGATGTATTCCAGGAGTTCCAGGGTCCCGTCCGTGGAGTTGCCGTCAAAATAAACCACCTCATCCACATGGGGCAAAATCGACATGGCCCCGTACCCGATAAATTGCCGTTCGTTTTTTACGAGGCTGAATGCGCTGATGGTCACTTGACGGCCTTGATATTCAAGGAAATGGGGATATTGAACCAGGAATCCGTGATCCCGGAGGCGTCTTTCAATCCGTATGGCATGTATTTCAATTTTTCGATCCTCCCGAACCCGGCCTTGCTCAGGTAGTGGGAAAAGGTCTGGTATGTGAAACAGTGATAGTGGAAATCAAAGGGCGTTAATTGGTCCCCATGTATCAAGTGGTCCAACCATGTGGTCATCATCCGGCCCGATTTCAAATAGATGGCCACGATGGCGTCAAAGTCCGGCACGGCTATATGGATGATCCCGCCAGGCTTCAAGACCCTGGCCCATTCCGTCAAAACCTTGTCCGTCTCCGTCTTTGGGAAATGCTCCAGGATATGGCTTGCGTAAATCTCTTCCACTTCCCCATCTTTGAAGCAAGTCAAGTCTTTCGCGTCCCGCACGAAATCAACGTCCCCATGCTGCACGATGTCCAACCGCTTGAATCCAGGGATCGCCTCTCCCTTGCAGCCGATATGCAGTTTCAAAAAACCCTGCTTATGGGGCTGTTCCCATCAGGATGTAGTTGACCTGCCGGTTCATCGCGTCCTGCGCCGTTGTCTGTCCAAGACCATCCCCGGATGAGATTACACACTCCAAGGTCATTGCGGTCGTTGAAACGGTGTGGGCGTAACACTTGAGCAGGTTGTCTCCGGTTGAATCAAAGACTTCATCCACGATAGCGTAAGGTGTGGCCGTGTAATCTTTTAACCCGGCATCGGTAAAATCCACGGCCAACGTCCCGTTTACCGTCGCGGAAGAAAACTGGATAAGGGTTCTTACCGTCGCGTCGATCCCTTCCACCGCTCCGGCCATATGACCGCCTATGGACACGTCGCCGTCTCCTAAGACTCCCAGGAGACCACCTACGCTATCGCTTTGGCTGGACACAGAGAGGGCATACCCGGTCGGGGCCGCGGCGGATTTAATATCAATTTGCGCGTCGGGAGAATCGTCTCCGACGCCGACATTCCCGGCGCTGAAATCCGTCAAACTTGACCTAATCTCAAGTGCTATGTTCGCGGAATTGCCGTCATTTATCGCATTTAACGAAATAGCGCCCGTAACGGCGGTACCACCAGCTATCATTAAATCGATGTCGGAGGCTTGCTTGACTTGGAAAATGTTTTGAGGCGTCGCTATCCCAACCCCGACTTTGCCGGATAGCGTGGCTAGGTGGGCAGAGTTTTGGACGGTGATGGTGGAGAATGTTTGTGCTGCGCTCCACGTGTTGGCTTGTCCGAGGCCGTCTGTGTCCACCTTGAGCCCGCCGGCAAAGCAAGCCGCCGGCAAGCAAAACATCAAAAACGCGAGAAGTTTTTTCATGTGTTTACCTCAAGGCATCATTTTTAAGGTAATAAATCGTCCGCTCGTTGATGCTCCCGGCGGCCGATGAATCCGCAAGCCCATACAGGTCCCCGGTGTATGTGCCGTCGGACGTGTATGTCTTGCTGGACAAAACCGGGAGTCCAGTCGTCATCAAAGTGCTCGTGTTCGACCCGATCCAGAGCGTATAGGCCGAATTATTGAACACGTCAATCGTGGCCGACTTGATGCCGATGGTTGAGTCTATGATCTTGGTCGCCGCCGAGCTGCTAACCGTTGTGGAATAGGTCTCCACGTAATTCCCCGCGTTTCGGCTTTTAGCGGTGTCCCACATATCGGCCTTGGCCAAGGCGGGTAGAACTGAGAATAAACAAAGCAGCAAAACTTTTTTCATGGATTCTCCTTGGCTCCCAACGCGGGGAGGGGCCGGCCCGGAGCGCGGCCTCCTCCCCCTTGGGAACGTTCGATTACAACTTCTCGTGAGTAAACAGCAACACGCCCGCGCTGGGGTTCAAGGCCGCGGCAGCCGCCGTGATCTTGTAAGTCAGCTTGGTCAGCGTATTGTAAGGATCCTCTTTGTCCGCGCCGGTCACAAGGAACATCTCCAGTCCGCCCAGGGCTTCGGTCATGCCGAAGGCTTCCTGACCCCAGATGAACGTGATGTTGACCGAGTGAGCCGCAACCGCATACCGCGGACACAGGTTGGACTGCAGCCACCGCACCCCGTCCGTGGAAAGGACCTCTCCGACGTGCATGGTCTGGGAGGCGTACTGCGCCTTGTTCCATTCCAGGAAGGCCGGATCTGCCTTCAGGATGTGGATGAAGTTCACATGGGCGTAGCCCAGGAACTTGCCGTCCGCAAACGGCATGGCGTTCTTCTGGCGCAACCGCAAAGCGGCTTTGCGGATGGCGTACAGGGACGCTTTCGCGGACACGGTGGGAGCGGTCTTGCTGACGGCCGACAATCGGCCCGTGGAGGCCCCGAACACCGCCGGGAACGCGAATTGCTTGTTTGAGTCGGCGTGTGTCCCGGTGTTGGCGCACATGGAGGACGCCACCCCAGACATCATGGCCGACAAGATTACGGTCTTGGACTGGTTCTGCGTGTAATACGTCGCTTTGAAGATACCCGTATGCAGGATCCATTCCTGAGTTTCCTTGGCCGATTCCCGGAGAACTTTCTGAGCCCCTTCGCGGGTGTTCAGAACGTTCATGTACTCGGCTAGGTCCGTAACATTGATGCCGCGGCCGTATTGCGCGATGGTCGCGGACACGCGCCGGGACGATAGCGCCACAGCCGTGTTGTTGCCGCCTTGGGCCAGGGTTGAGGATGCACCCGTCAGCTTGTTCCAGGCGTTCCAGTACACGATGTTGCCCTTGCCCGAAGGCAGGGGCGTCTTGACCGCGTGGGGATACAGCACGGTCTCGTTGTACAACGTCATCAACGCTCGGTCTACCCAATAGCCCGAGAGTTGATTATCGTTTGTGGTAGTTGATGTATCTGCCATCTTGTTTTCTCCGCACGAGATTTTCCACCCGGGTCGGAGCCGTTTTCACCTACCGCCCCTGTTCGAGGCGGTCCATTTCGTCCATGATTTTTGCGGCGCCCTGCCGGTCGCTCCATTGCAGGGCCTCACGGAATTGCTTGCCTAATTCGGCCATCTTTTGCTTTTTGGTGGCAGTCGGCGCGGACGAAGGCGGCGGCACCGCGGAGCCGGCCCCGAGAATGGGGGTCGGCGCTCCGCCCTGTGCTGGGGCGGGCGCGGCGCCGGAAGTGGCATCCATGAAACGCAAAGCATCCATATAGGGCGTCTGGCTTTGCAAGAGGTAGGGCTTTTCCTCGAAGACCTTTTCGAACCGTCCCAAACCTTCGGTGACGATCCAGGTGTTTCCCGCCTTAACGAGCTCGTCGAGCTCGGCCGCCCGGGTGGCGTACAGGCTTTCGCGCTGCAAACCGTCCAAGACAGACCGCATCTCTCCGTTCTCTTTGGCAAGCAAGGCCCGGGCTTCCTCGCGGATTAAATCCCGCAAGACCAACGGGTTTTCTTCGAGTTTCGAAACGCGCTTAAGAAAAACCTCATCCAAATTATCACCGTGCCCGCCCTCTGGCATGGTGATATTCGCACCCTGCCCCTGAAGCTCTTTATTCGTCTTTGCGAGCTCCTGGCTGGTCTTGGTGAACTTGGACAAAAGGTCCTTATTGCGTTTTAGAAGGTCATCCCTCTCTTTGATGCCTCTTTCCAGGTGTTCGTTGGCCTTTTCAATCTTGGTTTGGTCAACGTTTCCGTCTTTGTCCTTGAACTGCTGCAGCCCGTCCTTGTTCGCGGCCGGCGGCGGAGTTTTTTCTTCCGCCGGGGGAGTGGTTTGGGGTTGCTTTTGAGCTTCCGATGGGACAGTCCCGTCCGCGGTCGTGTGCGCCTTTGCGAGGGATGGATTGGCCTCAGCGGCCTTGAGGCGGGCCGCCAGGGCTTCCATCGTGTCCCGCGGCGCATCAGCCGGGGGCGACGGGTTGTTGTCGATAGTGGTTTCCATTCTTTCTCCTTGGGACGCGGGATTGTCTGTGGTTAAGGTTCCCGCTCCCTTTTTATCAAGCCGATCTTCATTTCCACTTCCTCGATGCGCCGGAGGTCTCCGGCCAGCATTGAAAAACGGTTTTTAGGCGCGTCGTCGTGGATCAGCGACACGGCCTTGGTCACAAGCGCCGCTTTTTCCTCCGCCAACCACCGCTCCAATTGCTCCAGCTCACCCAAGCGGGCCCGCCCCGTTGGCCGACGCCGCCGGCGCTGGGGCGGGCGCGATCTCCCCGGTGTTTTGTCGCGTCGGCCTGGATATGGAAGGGACGCCTTGTCCCATCCCCATAGGCGTCGGCATGGGTTCGTCCGGGAGCCCCTTGAGGATGTCCGCCACTTCCTCGCTGGACAGCTCCGAATACTTGTAAAGGCGCCGCAATGCCGGGATTGGGTTCCAATTCGGGACGACGGAGGCCGTGAGCTGCATCTTGGAGGCCAAGTCCTGGGACTTCTGGAACTTGTTCTCCTGGCTGAACACGTCCACGGGCACGAAGTCGTAGCAGATGTTCAAGGTCTCCGGCGGCAGGCGCTTCCAAAGTGTCCACCTGGGGGCGTATTGCTTGGGCAAGAATTCAACGGGGGACTCGCCCAGGATCATTTTCAGCGAATCCGGGTCGATGTTCAGGTAGATCAATTCCGACGTTTTCTTGGCCACACGCACATCGAACATGCGGCCGATCAGGAAGGCGTACACCGTGAAACGGTCAAAAGCCGCCTGCTTTAAGAGCTCCATGCCGCCCAATGTCTGGTTGGCGTCCCGGGACAGGCCGGCGGACCCCACGGTCACGCGGTTCGCGGCCGTGGTCTCCTGGATCTGGCGTTCCAGCTCACCGGTTTCCCGGAAAGCGGAAATGGGGACATCGGAGGTCGGGATTTCAGCCATCACGCGCCGGATGTCTTCGATTTCGGAGCCCTTGAGGCGGACGATCCCGCCCGGCTTGGACCGCATTTCCTTGGGGTCCACCACGTATTTCTCAATCACCATCCACATCTTGTTCATGAGGAGGCTGACGTTATCCATACGCTGGTTGCGGATCTCGTTGTACTCCTCCTGCAAGCCCTCGATCAACTGGCATACCCCTATCCCGTAGGTCTGGCCGGAGCGGATATAGTCCACCTTCACGAAACCCGGTTCCCCGTCGTAATTCTGGCTTTCCCCGGAGGCCAGGTAATATTTCCCGGAGGCAGTCAGGGCGACTCCGGGGGTAATCTGTTCCGCGGCCTTTTTCTGCGCTTCGGTGTCCTCCGGCATGTCCAGGTTGATCCATTTCATGGGGAGGGGTCCGTTATACTCCCAGACGGTATGCCGCTTATCGTAATTCGGCCGCGGAAGCTTGGGGTCGGTGAGGTCCTGCTCGTATTTCAGAGGGCTGATGTCCTGCTCGAAATTGTCGTCCTCATACAGCATCCACAGGTTGTCCACGCTTTCCTTGTCGAAAAAGCCCTGGTCCGCCATCTGCCTTAATTCGTTGTAGGTGAGGCGTTCCCGGTGGATCAAACGATCCAGGGACATGGAATTGGGTTCAAGGAAGATGTTGCGGACGTGGATGTGCTGGTAACGGATGCCGTTTTTGACCAAGACATCCTTCCAGTCGTTCTTTTGTCCGCGGATGCCGGGGAGGCGCAGCTTGAGCAAGGAGCTCATCATCCCCTCCACCATAGGCGTGGCCACGCGGCGCCTGGCGTATTTCTTCTCCCAAAAGGTTTTCATGAAGCCGGACCCGAAAATGCAGGCTTCTTTCACGGCATCATAGCGGGCAAGCTCGAAATCCCCTTTTTCCCGGTAATAATCCAGCAAGTCCGTGTTGAGCTCGGCCTGCAGTTCGTCCCCCATCTCCCTGGGCTCCAGAGCGATGGGCCGCTTTTTGCCGGAGCCGATCTTGGTAAGGGCGCAGGAGATAACCTCCACGTTGGTGGCCGTGACCGGCACGAACATGGTCGCCTGCCAAGGCTCTTTCTTGGCTTTTATGTCGGGATCGTAAATGTTCCGGTAATTGCGCTCCCACTTGTCCCATTTCGCGTGATAGGCTTGGGACCGCCAGTCGTAGGAGGTCTGGTAGAAATTGCGGACGAAGTTTACCAACTCCGCCTTATGGACTGCCCGCCAGTCGATCTTCTCACTCATGTGGACTCACTGTTTCCCTTCTTAAATTTCTCTATGGCCTCCTCCGCCCATTTGTTGAAAATCGGATGCAGCACGCGCATGATGTAGTCGTTGAACAACCGCTGCATCTTCCGCCAATCGTCCACAGGCCCCATGCGCATTTCGTCGAATTCCCTGGCGAGCATGGCTTCATTTTTTTGCTCACCCATTCTTTTTCACCTTCGCCCAATAAGCGGCCGCAGCCACGCGCTTGCCGGCCGCCATGCCGCCGTACTTCTCCGCGGCCTTTTTGGCGAGCTTGGAGAACATGCCGGTCTTGTAAGTCCGCCCGAGACGCCGCGCCGCGGCCATTCCGATGGCGCCTTTCGGCTTCATGTGTCGCATCCCTTCCATGAATTCTCCTAGTGAAAGTGTCCGGCAACGAAAAAGGGCCGTCCCCTCTCTTGCGAGAGAGAACGGCCCTTAGAAAACCGTTGCCGGGGGTCCGCTTCTAAGAAGCGGTTTTAGTCGCGGGGATCAGCCGCGCCCGGAAAAATCAAGGAATCGTCAGCAGCCCGGCTTTTTGGGTTTCTTTTTCATGCTCGGCATTATAAGCCTCGAAAAGAAAAAAATCAACCCGTTGCGGCGGAATGAAAAGAAATGTCTGGAATTGCGTTCATCTTCCGACGGCGTACTTGCCGGCGGTCTGCTGCTGGAACGGCTTGGAGACGTAGACTTCGGGTTGCCGCATGACCGTATACCGCACCACGTCGCAGAAGTCCTTCCACGGGCTGTCCCTGTCCGGCGCCGCCACGAAACGGAGCGGGTCCACCTTCCTGGCCCATTTTTCCAGGGAGCGCCAGGTGTTCTTGCACCGCTCTTTGACGTAGAGCCTTGGCATGTTCATGGCGTTTATGGGCTGGGCCTTGTTGAACTTCAGGTATTCGTTGACCTTGAGGATGCCGACGGACATTTCGTTTTCAACGTTGTAGGACTGGGAAAAGTCGATCTGGAAAAGGTTGGACCAATCGTCTATCAGCGTTTTCCCCGTGAGCACGTTCCGATTGTTCCCGAAGTGCCTGTCCATAAGCCACCATTCCATAGGCTTGTCTTTGGTGTATTCACGGAAAATCCTGCTGTAATCCTGCATGGTGGGGAGCTGAGGCTTTGTCTTTAAGAGCTTCAGCCAGTCGTCCTCCGGGTATTCCCGGTCGATGACGATATGCCCGCGCGGATCGCACCACCAGAGGGCGAAGGCATAGGGCTTGCCGTCCGCCGGGTCCACGGTGATCCCGAATTGGCTCCCGTGCGGCGGCTCAGTCTCATCCGGGATTATGTGGACTTCCCGCACGAGAGATTGGCCAAAGATGGAGTTCAAGGACTGTAGCGGCCGGCCCTCTTTCCGGGCGGCTATCTCGGAGGGGTCCATGTCCTTGAAAATTCTCTCGATATGCTCATGCTCCAGGTGCCCGCGGACGCCGTGGACCTTGCAGGCGTCCTCCGTGTCGCCGAACAGGATGAAAGTATCCTCGGATGGATTGTCTATGATCTCGTCAAACAGCCACCCGGCCCCGCCCAGGGGGGTCATGGGGATAATCATGATGCCCCCCATCCGCAACCGCATCTTGCAAGCGTAAAAAATGGACCGGGGCGGAGGCTCATCGAACACCACCGCGCCTAAGGTAGAGGACTCGAACTCCTTTTCCTCCTGCTCGTAGGTCATTTTGTCCATGATCCAGTCGCCGTCCATCTCATACCGGCAGAGGTAGTTTTTCCCGTCCTTAAATCCACGATACCGGCCCTTGGGCCACCAGGTCTTGATCTCCTGGTCTATCGCCCCGATCTCCTCAACGTTTTTGGACTCCGTAACCACCCGGATCCGCTTCGGATACGGCCACTTTTCGTAAAGCGGATACCGGAACCAGTCGTTTTGGGGCCCATAAACGATGTTGGCGACGATATTCATGA
>ERZ1292642.564-Hain-H14-01um-R1-564-length-20781-cov-5_pt1 | contig 20781 bp, 39 predicted proteins | sample MGYA00564403_ERZ1292642 | MGnify/ENA primary metagenome ERZ1292642 (study PRJEB36523, sample SAMEA6512643) | groundwater metagenome | collected 2019-01-09 | study: AquaDiva: Metagenomics assemblies of 32 groundwater samples | reverse complement strand
ATTGGTGATCTGGGCCTTGCGCGTTCGCTGCTCTCGGCCAGGGCAGGCCGTCAGTGTTTCCTTGGCGGTCACTCCCGGTGGGTCAGCGCCAGCTTACCCACCAGGAGGCCGCTGTTGCAGACACGACAACGAGCCGTGCTCTCCTGATACCTGAGACAGTATACGCTTACAGCGTATCGGGTGTCAAGGCCGGGGGCAAAGTTTTTCCGCTTCTCTTCCTTTCTGCCTTTCCCTACAATGGCGACAGGTGGAGGTGAGCATGGCCGGGCGCAGAGACTTGGTGTCAGTTAAGATGGAGAGGAAGGCGTACAAGTACGTGAAGACTGCGGCGTCTTGGCTGAGCGTCACGGTTGCCGAGTACCTGACTGAGGCGGCATTGGGTGCCGCCAAACGCGACTTAGAAGCCATGAGAAGAGAGCGCGAGCGAGAGGAAGAAGCCGAACCCTGAACCGCCCCCCCGACCACCAGCGTCTCTTCAGAGAGGAGGTGCATCATGAACCCGCAACCCATGTCCACGAAAATCAGCTGTCGCTACTGCCGCGATCCGGTGCAGACGATGATGCGCACCGACCCGCGCCTGCCCGTGCTGTGCCGGACGTGCGCCGAGCGGCGGGAGAGGGTGTATCAGTCCGTGCCCGTGCGGAAGGAGAGGGCAGCGTGATTACTCTCACGAGAGAAGAGTGCGAGGCTCTGTACGACCTGATCGACCAGTTGAGCGGGGGCAATCCTGAGAACGTGTTTGCGTGGGACGGTACAGACGACTTGTCCAGACCATGCATCTCGGCTGCGGTCAAGTTATTCACGGCGGCGGCGGAAGATGTTCCTGAGAACCTGGTGGGGAAATAAACCGTGAAGAACATTACCTACACTGTCGAGCAGACGAGTTCTGCTACGCTCACTGTCAGCGAAGAGGAATTGCTGGCGATTGCTTGGTACTATTGGTACAGGATCGTTATTTTTGATTTCAAGGTTATCCTGTGACCATCACCGACCATTATCACTGCCCGTTTGGCGACGAGCATCCACAACCCATCCGCGCCGATGACGGAAAACTCTACTGCGGACGTTGCTGGTTCATCGACGGTATCGTGACTGAGATGGTCCCCTGCACACCCGAGACATGCGGAGAGTGACACATGACCGATGCCGAACGCCGAGAGGAACTGCGGGTGAAGATTAAGCCTCTCACGGATCAAGAACGCGAGTGGGGCATCGGATTGGAAGCTGAGGCTTCGCGCATATTGCGTGACGGTGATGCTCAGTTGATTCACGCGCTCCGTCAGCGTGTCGCCGAGTTAGAGGAGTGGAATCTCCGGCTACAGCAGGCGCTGGATGCGAAGGGGTTCATCTTCCACCGCGACGGCAGGGCGGCAACCATCGTTGACGGAGCCGGCGAGTTCACCATCGAGGCCATCGCGACGATGGTTGAAGAGCGGGATGAACTCAAGTTGGAGTTGGACCGCCTGCACTCGCAACTGCCGGATGGCATGGGGCACTGCACCATCGTGTTTCAGAAGTGCGCGAATGGACACGGTTGGCTGACGGCAACCAACTGGGTGCAGCACGGGTGTTCGACATGCGAGCGTGACCAGCTCAAGGCGGAGAACGCCGAGTACTGGCGTGCCGTCATGGCCCTGGAGAATGCTGACAGTGCCGAGAAGGGAGTAAAGGCCATAAACGACTTGCACGATATCCGCACGGGCAACAGCTATTCGAGTTGGGGTCCACCCGTGGCAGAATGGTTGGCGAAGCAACTGGAAGTGGCGGAAGCGGAGTACAAGAAGTTGCGCACCGCCTTAGGGATGTTATCCGATGACTTGCTGATAGAGATCGGCATGACGGATATCGTCGCGTCGAGGAACAAGGTGACGACATGAGTGACAGCGGTAAAACAGTCGGCACGGGTTTGGGCCAGACTGGTGTCTCCGGTGCCTGAGCGAGGAGCGGGACCAGCTCAAGATTGAGAATGTCAACTTGGTTGCCAAACTCCGCGATGCTGAGACAGCACTTCGCAAAATCAGAATTAACGATATAGAGCGTGAGCGAGCTAGGCGAGAAGAGGCGGAACTGCGATGGGGCAGATAACGCTGTTATGGTGGACACATGACAACCACGTAAACCTTGAGTCCCATCTTCCTGCCGATGTCAATCATGTGCTGCGTTCCGCGGCTGTTATTTAAGTGCACGGCCACGAGTGCGTCTGCGTTGCGGGCTATTTCCGCATTGCGCCGATAGCCTGCGCTGCGCCCATGCTGACGCCAGTCGGCCGGGAAGTGGGCGCAGGGCAGGTCGTGCTCCCGAGCGTAGCGTATGGCCAGCTGGTCCACGCCGCTCGCCATTCCTGAGAGCACGCTCGTGACGAGGAAGCCGGACTGCTCGACCGCGGCGCAGACCGCAGAGTAGTCGGTGATGGTTCGTGAACCGGCAATAATCACACGCACGGTCGATCCTCAGAAGTTACCAGGTTTGATCCAGAAACCGATCAGGGTTGCGAATCACGTAGAAGTCAGGTACGATGGAAAAAGTAAAGCCGCGAGTCAAACACGTTGACTCGCGGCCATGTTCCGTGAGGAACTGCTGTGTTCAGACAATTCCATTCTAGCAACGTCTCTCCTGAGATACAAGCCTATTTGACGGTGAGCGAGACTGGCGTTGTCAACGGTTGTGTTTCGCAGAACCTTTCCGTGAAAAGGAAACTGCGCCGCCTTAGCGGTCAAGGAACGTCCGTGGTTGGGTGGGAGTTGGCCGGGATTCAAACCTCTCCCGGTGTATCGTGCGGTCGGCGAAACGGGTTCTGCCTACGGGTAGTTTTGGCCGGGCAACGGGCTGGTAGTCGATCCAGCGCAAAGGGCTACGTCCCGGTCCCAAGTCAGACCCAATGCGAAAGCATTGAAAAACCTCGACAGTACCCGGCGCGCACAATGATCCTAAGCAACTTCAGTTTACACAGCAGCAATCGTGGCATCGTATCACATGGTAGTACCTAACCAGTGGGACACCCACATGTTAAGGGCTGATGATGATGGGATGCCCGTACGCGCAGAGGTCAGAACTGTCACGAGTAGGGGCATCCTGGCGCGTGGACCAGTGTGTGCTGGACGGACACGGTGAACAGCGGTCGCCGCTGCCGCTCGGGGTTGCGTCCCGGTCGCGGGACCAGCACGTCCTCGTGTTCTCCGCAGTGGTGGCAGCGGTGCAGCCACTTACCTCCCAGATACAGCAAGTCCTCTCCCGGTTGCTCCAGGAAACCCGCGCACGGCACGACGTTGGCAACGACGGTCTCTAGCACTTCTTCCGGCTCGTCTTCTGTCAGGCCCACTTCGAGCAGCAGGGCGTGCCAGTCCGTTGCAGGTGGTGGTTTCTTCGTGACTGGCGGCAAGAGTGGCTCGGTAGGCCCCGTGTCCGGCGGCGTCCAGAACGTGACGCGCTTCCCGTCGCTCGGGGCTGGCGCAGGGGAGGGTTTCTCTACCTTTGGCGGCTTGGGAGTCACCCTGGCGACCGGCGCTGGTTCTAGCACCTTCTGAACGGTAGCCGTGGCCTTCGGCGTGGGCTCAGACTCACCTTTCCAGACTGCTGGCTTGATGCCGAACACATCGTCGAGCAGGTCATTACGGCGGAGTGGGCCGGTTGGTCGTGTTACTGGTGGCGGCTCGGTGCCGAAGACGGCATCAAGTGCTGAGTTTGGTCGCAGGTTCATGGTTTTCCCTCTTGAGTATTTGTCGCACTCGTTCTCGGGTCAGGCCGTACTCTGCGCCGATGCTGGCGAGTGTCCAGCCAGACGCTCGCAGTTGGACCATGCGCAGGTTACGTTCATGGTACGGTTGGCGCAGGAGTATCCCTCTTGCCAACGCGGACAGGTTGTTAGAACCGGCGCGGGAGCGGTTTACCCCCAGGTCGCGGAGTCTAGCGTGGGCTGTAATCCAGCAGCAGCCGACCTCCCTGGCTACGGCGGCGGCACTGGTTAACTCTCCCGAGATGTAGCGGGCGACCACGTCGTCGGGGAGTATGATGGGCGGTCGCCCCATCTTGGGTTTGTCGTTCATGATATTACATTCCTCCAGGCGGAACGCGATTGTACTCTCTCGGCCTTTCTTTTAGGCCGAGTTTCTTACGAATGTCCCCGAGTTGGTTCACCAGCATGCACGCCTTCTTGGCGGCTGCAATGATTCGCCTGCGGGTTACGTGGTCGAGGTTCTTTCCTTCCAGGTGCTTGGCAAGGTCGGATACGCGGTAGCTGATCTCGCCACCAGTTATGTCCAGGTCGTTCACCGCGTCCTCAACTTCGCTCATATCGTACATTGCCGTCCTCCCATCCATCCTTGACTTTCATGGCTTGCTCATCTGCGTGTAGTGAACCAACCAGGGGTCAGGATGGACGACCACTGATCCTCTCTCTTGCTTGTAGCTGACCAGCGTGCAGCCGCTCACGGTAAGGAATCCCAGTTTAAGCATGGCGATGTCGCTGCCGATCCGGTTATACAGGTCGTTCGTCAGGACGCGGCTCGCCGGGTGAGGAGCGACGATGGTCAGGGGCTGATCGGCGCAGGCAATCATAATTCCGCGCGCCGCTTCCTTCCACAGTGCCAGGACGATATCAGGGCACTGCTCCAGGACGATGCGGCGTATATGGTGGATATCGGCCTGCATGAAACTGTCGGGGTTGCCACCGACCAAGGGCGAGGCGTTCTCATACCACCAGACGCAGCCACTCAAGTGGTAGCCGTTCTCCAGGGAGCGGAGGCGCTGTCCGCTCCGGCTTGCAGCCAGTGCCCGCAGCCAGGAAGGGCGCGGCCACTTGCGGCCAGCGTACTGCTCGGACCAAGCGTTTTGCAGGAACACGACGACTTTCATGGTTTAGTTCCTTTCAGGCTGCACCAGGGGCATGGCATATCAAGGCGGCGGTTGTACCAACACACGGGGCACGGCGCGCGGCCCTCAGTGAGTTTGGCCGCGGCAACGGCCTGCTTGAGCAGGTCCAGGATGCCGCGCTCGCGGGCGACTTCGGCGATGGCTAGGCATTGCCCGTCGTGCCAGGTCTTCCCTCGGTCTTCACAGGAGTGCAGGGCACCCTCGCGGCAAAACAGATAGGCGCTGATGAGTCTGGCATCATCCAGGTCTCGGAAGTCGATGCTCACGGGTGGTACTCCGGAGTGGCGAAGGTGTCCACGATGGGCGGCACGTGGTCGTGCTCGGTAAGCGGCAGGCACAGCGGTTGCTCAGCGAGCGTGCGAACCAACAGACAGCAGGCGCAGGGGACCACCCCGCAGCCATCGCAAGAGTAAAGTCCGGCTCGGAGTGCTGTTCGGGCGGCCTCGGTGAGGATCGCGTGCCGCTGCTGCTGGGCGACGGCGTAACCACAGCGCGACATCTCACACATGAGGCCGCACTGGAACAATGCCAGCAAATGCTTGCAGAGACTGCCGTCCTTGTGGCGGAAGGTCCAATCACCACAACAGCATGTCGTGTGGCCCTTGGCATCCTGGGAACAGTCGTAGTGCTCGCCAGTTCGCTTTGTCAGCCGGTAGGCGCGGACGTACGGCGCCTGCACGTCGAGGCGCTCTACCTGGTACGTGCCGCCGTCTATCGTCAGGGTGAGTCGGAAGCGGTTTGGGTCGTTCCAGTGGTACAGTTGTGGCATCACGATGTCACCTCCTCTGCGCAGTACTCGGCGAGCACGGCGGTCATCTCGTCGTCGGTCGCGGTGCCGGACAGGTACTCCAGGAAGGCCACCGCGAGTCGCTTCTCCGCCACGGTGGAGTCCTCTCCGGTGAACATTCCCAGGAAGGCCCGCAACTCGGCCAGCGTGCGGCCCTTCACCTTGACGAAGACGACGGAGCAACCGGCGAGGGACAGGCAGATCAGGACAGCGGCGGCCTTGCTGAGCATGGGTTAATCCTCTCCCCTGCGGATCAGGCACCCGCAGGCCGTTGTGTCGGCACCCCTCACCGTGGACGGGGACCGGGCCCCCATGTCGGAGGGGGACGGACCGGGGCAGATCGCCACTACCGGGGCGAGCGGTGGGGGAGAGGGGAGAGTCATTTGCGGACCCGCCGGAGCGGCGGGTCTTCTGAAAGCTTCAGCCAGGAGGAGGCGCGCGCCTCCTCCTGCGCCAGAGCTAGTTCGCGTGGGACTGGCTCCCGCGGATGGGCATCGACCCAGGCGCTGATGGCCGCCCGCGCGGCCTCGAATTGGGCGACAATCTGACTCTTCTCCTCTGCGGAGAAGAGCGCGGCGTTGTCGCCCGAGATCCCGGCTTCGTAGCGCGGGGACCTCTCCTCGGCCGAGCTGGCTGCCGGGTCGAAGCCCGGCCCCACTATCTGCCATGCGCTGCTCATTGTTTTTTCCTCGGGGCGAGCTACCCCAGCAGTCACGCCGGGACCTCGGTGCCCTGTCTCGGCACTGACTAGGTGCCTTCCAGGGTGGGGTGAGACACCATGCCTCCCCAGGGCTGTCAAAGCGCCCGGCTCCACGACGCCGGCGGCAATCTGCTCTGGGTTCGCGTCAGTCACCAGGACACCTTTTTCAGCCCTGTGTCGCAGTTGCACAGGGCATACATCGCGTCCATGTCGTCCCGCTCGTGGCCGGGGCGGTAGGACAGTTCGTCACAGCCGGGGCGGAATCCTTCACCACGCAGAGTTGCGGCCGTGCTGGCATCCCAGCACCCGGCCTCTACTCAACGATAGTCGTCATGTCTGGATACCCTCGCGGCCTACGGTGGCCGCTACCGGACTCGTCTCGTGAGTCTCGCGCTCCCCTGAGATGCGCAGGGGAGAGGCGCCCTACACCAGTACGATGCGCGGCGGGTCGGGATTATTGTCCTCCCGCCGCGGAAATCTCGGGAATTACCCGGCCATCACCATCTCGTCCCGGAGCGCGTCCATGCGCCCCATCTCGTCTACCCACACGTCTTCGGCCTGGCAGTGGGCACACTGCCCACACCGCTGGCCGCACGGGGGGGGCTCGGAGTCCTCGGCCTGGGACCAGCCGAGCGCGTGCCTTGCATCCGCGATTGCGTCCTCTGCCAGGAATCGCGCGTGTCCCTGGGGCACGAATGGAAGGCAAATCTCAAGGGCGGCGAGTAGCTCTCTCACGGTCGTATCCTCCACAGACCGCAGTACGCGGCGGCCGCGCGTGCCGGACTGTCCGGCGGGGGTAGTCACACTAGTCCAGTCCGCAGTAGCCGTGCAGTTTGCACCCGGCCTCTCTCAGGATGCGGCTCGCCTCGTGCCGCGTAGTCGCCGCCTGCACCTGACCCCAGACCTTTCGGGCCAAGTCGTAGGCCCGCGTCTCAGCCTGTCCGTGGGTGCATTCCCGCCACTCATTCACGTCGTTCAGGTCGGCGAGGCTCACCCCATCATCGTCAGCACTGGCGGACCACACGCCATCGACGCCGGCGGTCAGCGTCAGGCGCGGGGCGTCGATGCCCCTGACCTTTTCGTCATAGCTGGTCAGGTAGTCCGCCGGGACTCCCTCCGAGCGTGCGGTTGCGACCATGTCCCGCACCCGCTCGCGAATGGTGTCGAACGTCTCGGTTGCGACCGCCTCCTCCACCATGCTGATGATTTGCAGGCTGTGGTGAGCCGCGAGATTACCAACACCGTCAGACCAACAGGCGTGGCCACCAGAGAACCGGAGCGTGCGGCAGACCTTGCCACGCTTGCCGGCGTTGGTCATGTCCGTCAGGGTAAACGTCCCGCTGTCTGTCCACGTCCGCAGGTGGACCAGGGTGGTTTGTGTCGAAGTCTTCATCGGTCTGATTCCTCACACGGGCGACGGTTGCCACACATAGTAGAGTATACGCACAATGCGTACCTGGTGTCAATAGACAATCGCGGAATTCCCGAGAATCTCCGCCGCCAGGCGCTCGAAGGCGGAGTCACGCTCGGCGATGCACTGGCCAGTCGCGCCGATTTAACGGCGCACTTAATCGCGCGCCGTCCCTGCCTGGATCGGAAGTAATCGGGATTGCCTGCACAGAGTTTCGACCACTGCGCACGGGAAGTTTCGCCTGTCAACATGGGTAGTGTCCTCACAGGGGCGAATGGATAGGGGTCAGACCGTGACGTACATCCCAGATGGGATCTTGTCGGCATTGAAGATCCGTACAACGGCATACCGGCCGTTCGGGTCTTTCGCGTACTCAGACTCGGCATGGGCACGTTCGCGCTCGGCGACGGCGCGCGACCCGAAACAGCCGATAACACGCCCGCGGTTCAGGCCGAAGGATACTGACAGCACGACGAAGTAGGTCACGGCACACACTCCAGAGCGAAGGGTAAGGGCAGAAGCGGCGCGCCCGGAATCGAACCGGGCAGGGACGAACTGGGGCCATTCCCGCGCCGCAAGCATGGTTAGGACTGCGCGGCAATGTCGGCCGCACACTCTTCCGCCCACGCGCGGACGGCTTCCCTCTCCGCTACAGCGGAGAGGGTGTCGGCAGCCGCGGCGTCCAACCGCTGCGCGACCGTCCGCATCTGATTCCAGGGGCGCGATAATGACTCGCGCCCATCGACGAACCCGCCGAACCACTGCTCTCCATCGCGCTTCGCCTCTGCGGGCCGGCGGATGCCGAGCCGGACGGCTTCTGCGCGGGAGATGCGACCGGCGGACGGCCAGGCCTTCTCGAACCGCACGGCTTCCGTGCGGTCGATGACGTAAACCTCATACTCGTTCGAGAAGTCGCGGGGATAGGACACGTAGTACTGACGCATGGTAGGACTCCAGTGCGGGATCACAGCTCCCGCCTGCTGCCCACGGAATATCGTGGGTAGGTCGAAACAGAACCGGCGCGCCGCGGGTCGAACGCGGTCCCCAGGGCAGGGGCGGCCTATCCGGCGCCGGAAGGGGAACGCTAGGCGTGAATCAAATCCGAGAGCAGCACTGTCGCGCAGCCGATGGGTTGCGCGAACCGGATGGAATCACTCGGGTAGCAGCCGTAGGATGGGGGCGGGACTACAGACAGCTGTCCGGACGTCACGGCATCGTCGTAGGTCAGGCTCTCGCAAATCCAGTAGGCCGGTACACCAGTGCGCCACTGACGCGGGCTGTTGGCATCCAACCAGGCGAAGATGGCTGCTGACGCCTTGTCCTCGCGAGCCCGAAGCGCGTCCAGGCGCTTCAGCTTGCCCTTTGGCGCCTGGTATGGGTAGTGCTCACCGTACTGTCCGCGAAGTGCCACCCCGAACACTCGCGCCGCTTCACTAGTCTTCAGCCACTTCGCCCGCAGTTTCTCGAAAGTCTCACGCATCGAAAATCCCTCCAGAGCCCCGTACCAGGTACGGGGCAGACCTTGCCAAGGAATGGCTCCCAGCACACGCTGGGAGCTACAATCTGACTCACAGATGGTTCACTCTCCAGTAGCCTGCCAGACAGCCTCCCGGACTCGGCGCCACAGTTGGGAATCCGCCAGAGGATCAGTCAGTGGTCCATCCTCGTAATCCTCTTCTACTCTCGGCCGAGATTCGTACGCCCACAGTACATCCTTGAGAGCGAACAGCAGCGTGTCGGCGCTTCCCTTCAGACGCTTCTCGCGCTTCAGGGTTTTGACAAACTCGCGCACTTCGTCGTCACTCATCAGTCAATCCTCCGCGGGCGACTACACTTTAACTTTCCTGAAACGTGGGCGGGTATACTCTCTGTGGTAGGCAAACATCGTGGCACATTGTTCTATCGCGCCCCTTCTGGTGGTAGCCCAATCCGAGTGATATCCTGATCCGTCCTTGTGTCGGAAGGACCAACGCCATACTTCGTTGGCACCATCTCTCCTTTCAAGTGTGACAGTGCCAACGTCGCTATGTGGACTCGTGTATTGCCACATGTCCCCGACTTCACCACGCTTCATATTGCACACCGTCTACTTTGATGTTTTTGGGGCCGCGCCCCAGTCTGACTGTCTTTGGATCGTGCCTGACCAGGTGTCCGCCTCTGGCCAGATCTACGTTTATCGCGCGCCACTCGGCTGGTATTGTGTCCCCGCCAAGATAGTCGCACAGTTCTTCGGCAGCCAGGCAGTGCTCAGCCATGGTGCCGCCGGCAATGGCTGCCTCACAGTCGGCTGCCGCGCGTTCACGGTCAGCACGCCACGGCAGCGGGTTGTCCTCATCACTGGACGTATCCGCTGCGATGTTGCCCTTGTGCTCAAGGGCTTCTCTGGTCCAACTGCTCAACATGTTATCACTCCCCATGGGCACTACCCGCACGCAGGACCGCCATGCGTGCCATACTCACTATCCCCACCCGCGCAGTCCCAACGCGCGTCAGTCAGGACGCACGCATAAGCCTGGTCCTGAGCGGAAAGGAAGAGCCGCCGATGCAAAATCAGCTCCCTGGCAGTGTCGAGCGCGGCCAGCTGGGCCACGCACTGGGCATCGGTGTAACATGTCGTAAGTCGCATGGCAGACCCTCTGCGCGCGGACTGGGGACCGCTCCGGAACGTCCGGAGTGCATTACACGGGGGCGAACCCGTGCCCTCTGCTAGCGGCACATGGCCGCCACCTTCCGTGGCACGAACCCGTCCGGCCGGCGATAAAGCTGGCCGATCTTGCGGGCGAAGGCCAGCGCCTCCGCCACGGGGAATGTCTCGGCGTCCAGCCTGCCCAGGCGGGCCAGCACGGACACCAGAGTGTCCGTCGCGAGCATCGTTGCGATAGCGTACTTCTGTTGGCTGGTCATCGGTCGTTCCTCGTTGGTGAAACCCCGCTCTGCATTCATCCGGGCTTGCGACCGGCCGTCACCGTGACGGGCTGCATTAGGGTGCCGGTCTCTCCCGGCTGTCGCGACTGGATTCCCCGTCGTTCGGTATCCTGATTCCCCGGATACGGTAGGGGGCCTGTCGGGGTCCCCGTCCCACCCCCGTATACTCGGGAGAACTGTTCCAGCCTGATTCGCCGGCTGGGTTCGCTAGTCGGGTGGTTAGCGTCGTCGCGTCTCACTCGACAGGTGTAGTATCGCACGGATCGACCGTGATGTCAAGCACTTTTTCTGGATTTGTCGAGATTGGCGGGAAGTGGTGTCGTTCTTGCGCTTCGGGATGGTAGTGGTGATTAGGTGCTGGCGTAAACCGTGCGGGCCGGGCCTGGTGACAGGCCCGCAATCGTGCCAGGACGGCGGTCGTCATTACGATAATGAGTCACCGTAACTACGATACTGGAACCGCCCGCACGCGACCAGTAGTGTGTGTAAAGTCCGCCCGTCCCCCTCGCATCCGACCACCCCCCAACCGCGGCCCGGTCCCGCCGGACGGTCACCAGCCAGCGCCCAACCGCTCGGGACCTGTCCACCCCATCGCTCCCCCCGTCCCCTGTCCGCCCACAGTCACGCCCAAACCGCGCCAGACCGCCGATCCCGCCGCGCGATGGACCACACCCCTCCTGACCCGCTCAGACCGCCCCACAGGCCCCACAGGCCACCCTTACACCCACCCCACCGTCACATCAGAGGGGGGCGGGGGTGGGGCCAAGGGGTGCCTCTCCTCTCTACGGCTGGTGTTTTTGCGTCTAAGACATTCTGTCTGACTTATGGGTATGAAACAGGCCGCGCGCCTGTGACAGGCGCGCGGCCTGAGTGGTTTCACGTTGGACTTCGACTTATTTTCCACCGTGCTCCGGGAAACCCTCTGGGCTCCACACGCGATAGGTGGTCAACTCGTCTCAGCCTGTAGTGACAGGATTGTGGTTACGGTTGGCTTTGGCGTCGGGTTGACTGGTGTTCGCGAGGCGGCTGGTTCTATGCGCACTTGTCTGAGCCACCTTGGTCGCTAGACCTGTCTGCCTTGTTCCTCTGCCTGTGGTCGCATGCGGCCAGTCGTTACCGGCCTGGGCGGCTTTCCCGAGGGATTGCCGTTGAGTGCAGTGTACCGATGGTGTGCGGTGGTGTCAAGCGGTGTTGTCAACTGTATCCGTCCACAGTACAGTTGAGGCTCGCGACTGCTCTTCCGTATCGTCACTTGCCGTGATAGACTGTCGTGAGTGAGATAGGAGTGACGATATGATTACCTCGACAATTGACCGTGTTTTGGACGGTTCTGACCAGAATAGTAGGGCAGATATCATCCGCTTCTGCGACAACCTCCTTGAGGCGATGGTGCGCGAACTCAGTGCGGGGGGATGCGTGCGGATCGGGAGGAATGTGGACACGGAACCGGTGACAGACCAGTGCGACTACGGCAGCAACATCGTGGACCACCGCTACATGGGCGAGACGGTGACGGTGCAGATCGGCAGGGGTGTCGGGAACTCGATGACGCCGGTGGCTCAGGTGGAGAAACTCTCTCCGCGACCTGGTGACGTGCTGGTACTGCGCATGCCTGGTGAGCAGACGCCAGAGTCCAAAGAAGTTGTCATCAGGGCTGGCGAAGATATACTGCGCCACCTGCGTGAGTCGGGTCGTGGCGAGCCGCTGATGGTGGGGTTGTGGCTTGGCATGTCGCTGGAGCAACTGGACGAGGGGGAGATGCGCGAGTGGGGGTGGGTGAGGGCTCCGAGTGGTCAGTGTGAGGCGACGTTCGTGCCATCACCGCTCGCCAAGGCGTTTCCCGCGTGGCAGGCAGGCGAGGCAGCCGCGCTGCTGCCAGTTGTGAGTGACGTTTGCCCGCAGTGTCGGCAATCTCTTCCTGGCTGTGTTTTGGGTGATGTCTCAAAGAGGACTTATCACTTCGCCTGTGCTAGTTGCGGCCTACCCCTGGAGCGGAGGTCGGACGGCATGTTTGGGCCAGTGACTCCGGCCAAGGTGAGTGAAGAACCCGAATCCGACACGCCCGTCGAGGTGCCAGACAACGCCTTCTCGCGGTGGGCAAACAAGGGTGGGAGATAATCATGACGCCGGAAGAGCGAGCGGCAGTGGTGGTTGAGAATTGGCAGCACACTTATATGAGCGCGCACAGCGTCCACTCTTCTATCAAGGAGTTCATCGCCGACGCCATCCGTCAGGCTGTCCTGGCCGAGCAAAGGGAGGCGGTGGAAGAATCTCCCATTCCCGCAGTCAAGCAAGAACAAAGAATGGCAGACGTGACGCCAGAAGAGAGGGCGGCAGAAATTGAGACTGACCTTTGTCACGGTTGGACTGAAGGTCTCGATGAAGAGGACTATTCGTACAACCGGGCGCTCATTGCCCGTGCCATCCGTGAGGCTGAGCAGGCAGCCTTGAAATCTATACAGTTGTCTATGGCAAAGGTACTCCCGCGGTACATTGAACTGCGCCGCTATCGGGAAGAACGTGAAGGGACGGCGTATGCCCAGGACTTTGCCGAGGCGGAATTGTTACTGCGACGGTTGCTCGGTGAAGAGAAGACTGGTTGAGTACCTTTACTTGACTACGTACTTCCTACCTAGCAGTGACATCTGTGCCTTCTGCGGCTGGATTGCCCGGACGCCCGCCTTGCCGCCCAGGTGCCGGTCCATGAAGTTCCGCAGTGACTGGAGGGTGATCTGGTCTTCGGGTGCTTGCAGGGCAGTTTGGAGACGGTCGAGGACTCCCTGCTGGTTGAGGTGCCAAACCCAGGCGTGGACCGTGCCCCACTTGGGGTAGGTGCTGGGCAGGCTGCGCAGACCGGCGTCGTTCCCCCCCAACCACAGGACGGCGTCCAGCATCTCGCGCGGGGTGTGCGCTGGTGGTCGTCCCTTGCCAGATGGTGCCGGGAGGTAGTGCTCTACCTTGGCCCACTGCTGGTCGCTCAAGTCGGTTTCCTGACTCATGATTGCACCTCTCTGTGGGTTTGTGTCAGCATCCTTATCTCAAAAGTGTCTGGCGCTCTTGAATCTCCAGGTGCGTAGGGTTGGGTGAACTCTTGCCAAAAGTCAGCAGTGGGATGCGCGGCCGCGACGTGGTACGTCTCCCAGTGCAGCGAGTTGTTGGCGCGGTAGAAATGTGCGAGCCTCCAACCGTTGTCTTTGAGGATACCTACCAATTCTGTGGCTTGTTCGTGAGTCACGACTGCACCTCTCTCTGGACAGCCTCTGCGTTCACCACGTAGAGGATGACGCCGTCGCAAGTAATGCCAGTAGCGTAGGTCTCTTCGGGATGTGCGTCCATCCAGGCGGCGAGCGCCCGCAGTTGCGCCGCCGTGGTGCTGACGAAGACGTGCTGGCTCAACCTCACCTTGGTGTCGTCGATCTGGATTTTCAGGTCAACCTGGTTCACGTCATTCCTCCGCGTATAGTTCGGGTGAGGCGCGGCGCAGGTAGTGGAGCAACAGGTGCGCCTCGTCTCCCGCTAGTTCCACGATACCAGGACTGCCGGCCTCGTGGTAGGGTGCCACGAGTACGCGACAGCGCAGCAGTGGGTCGTCCTCTCCCTCAATCGTCTCTTCCTCCCAGCGCACCCAGACGATGTTCCGGAGGTTGAGCCACTGTTGGCCGAAGTTCGCGAACACGGTATCACCTCGCGACCTGTTTCAGTGCGGGTGCCCATTGTGGACTTACCGTGTACACCACCAGCGCGCCGTCCTTACCCTCCGCATGCACGAGGGCGTGCATGCCTTGATAGTGACGATTCAGAAGTTCTCGGTAGAGTTTGCCAGCCGCCAAGAAGACTTCGGCAGCGTGTACCAACTCTTCTGGCACGTCTCGCTTCTCTAGTTCCGCGTTGTCAGCATCGCCCATTCATCACCTCCATCCCGCTGCCCGGTAGGGGGCGAACCCGTCCGACTCCGTCCCGTCCAGCATGTCTATCCGCTCCCCCAGCCAGACGGCGCACGCCAGGGCGTTCACAAGGTCATCGTGGTCGCGGGTCGCTTCCGCCTCGTACCGGTCCCGTGCCGCCGCCGTCCGCTTCATGACAAACTTCAACAACTGCCGCTTGAGCAGGTGGGCGTCGGGGCAGTTCTCGGCCACGCCCATCTGGCCGCGCTGCATCATCACTAGCAGGTTGTGGACCAGGTTCTTCTTCGGCACGTTGAAGTTCATCCCCTCCTGCTTCTCGTTCTTCCCCGCCGTGTAGTACACCGCCCACGTCACCTCAGCCAGACTCTCTCGGTCGCGCAGCATGTCCAGCACGACTTGGCCCACGCCCGTGTGGTCCACCGCCAGCGAGGTCAGGCCCTTGAGAGAAGGGTCGGTCGCCAGCAGTTCCAGGTAGTCTACGAAGTCCGTGTACGGCGTGCCCAGCTGCAGTTCCTTGGCGAAGAGCAGTTCGTAGTAGTGGGGGTGCTCCTCGTCCTCCGGCTGCTCCAGGAGCGTGCGTGCTACCACGCACAGGGCGGCCGGGTCGCACTCCTTGCCGCAGTCGGCCCCCAGTAGGTAGTCCACGCCAGGTGGGTGTGCGCCCACCTGGTTTACTCTGACGATCACGCCGCGTTCTCCCTAGCCAAAATTTGTTGGACTCTCTGGAATGTGATGCCGTGCAGTCCGGCAAGCTGGCGGATGGTCAGACCTCCCGCCGCCTGCTGCGTGATCTCGGCATTACGCTCCGCTCTCGGAGACTGCCGTGGTGGTCTCTGGACGCCGAGTTGCCGCAAGCGCGCCCACAGCGCTGATGCGCTGCACCCCGCCCTCTCGGCCAGTTGCGCCAGCGTTGCCCGCCCTTCTCGGTAGTCATCCACTACGTCGGTGGTCAGTTCAAACTGCCGCCTGCATCCACTCCGGCGCACCGGCGCACCCTGACGGCGCAGGCAGATGGCGACCGTAGAGGGCGCGCACTTCTCCACCCTGCCGATGTCGATGATCGTCACTTCTCCGCGCTGGTACTGCTCTAGCATTGCCTGGGAGAGCACCTTCGGTTTGCGTCCGCGTTTCATGCACCCACCGTGTCCGGAAGGTCGAGTGCCCGGTAGCGGTGCGTCCGCCACACTTGCTCGACCAGTTCTGCTGGGAAGACCGCGTTCTGGAGGTTCTGCACCCAGATGTTGTCGAACACCCGCATGGCCTCCGTCGCCAGCATCTTCTTCCGCAGGCTGGCCACTTTGGCGCGGTCGATCCACGAGGCCATGATACCAGGTGCCTCGTAGACAAACCAGCGTGGATCTGACTTGACCTGCTCGAAGAGTTCTGCCTGCCAGGTGTGCAGCCAGCCGGCGTTGGACAGGACGATGAGGAGGCAGTCGCGGTACTTGCTGGCGCTGCCGGCGAACAGGTCCCACATGTCCTGCGACCGCCAGACGGTGATCTCGTCGGCGATGTAGATGAGACTCCGCTTGCCCTGACCGCTGGCGGCATCGCTGGTCAGGATGTCCAAGGCGCCCGTGGGGCCGCTGGCGTCGTAGCGGTTGATCTTGTAATCCTGGTGGAACCACGGGTTGAGCCGCTTCTCCGACTCCATCGCGTCTCGGAGTAGCGCCGCCTGGTCCAGGTCCGCCGCGCCCACCGAGATGCTCGTGTAGTGGTGGGAGAACTGGAGCACCCAGGAGCAGATGCGGGCGATGGCCGAGGTCTTGTCGCTGCCCTTGGTCAGCACGAACCAGTAACCGTCGTACTTCGGCGGCTCGGTTCGTAACCGGGCGATACTCTCGACGGCGGGGATAAGTGGGTCGAGGATCTTCTCCCACTGCCAGGGTTCGGCCACCTCGCCAAACGGCCGTGGGTCTGGCCTGGAGTCTATGACCACGTTCTTGAGGTAGGCGCGCAGGCTCTGCCGCGCCAGTCCCCACAGCGCCTGCTGCGCGGACATCAGGGGCGGCAGGGTCATGGGTGCGGTCGTCAACGATTCTCCAGTGCGTGCCGTGAGCGCTCGACCTGCATCAGTCGGTTGACCTCCAGGATCTTCTGGAGGGTCTCGACGCTGTACTGGGATGTGTCGATTCGCCCGGCCATCTCGTCCTCCAGGGCGTTGTTGAGCACGCTGGAGTTGGCGGGACCGCACAGGTACTCGACGGCCAGGCGTATGGCCCACGCTTGACCCGCCTTGACGTGTTCGTGCAGCACGTCTACCAACTCCTGGAAGCGATCCTCGTCGTAGTGACTCTTAAGGAGAGTCAGGTACTTGATGCGCGCGGAGGTCGCTATGCGGCCGACACCGTTGAACTCCGATGGTTTGTGGCCGGGGAGCAGTTGCCCATTGGGACCGCGCTCCGTCAGCAGGTAGGCTGGCACGTCGCGGATCGGCGGTTTTGGTTCCTGGGTCATGGTCCCAACACTTTCTCAGCGGGTCCGACGAACTTTACTGGGAAGGCATTTCCCGACACAGGTGTGAACCAGTAGAGGATCCAGTACAGGTGGTCGCCTGTGGGGAACGCCGCCTTGTCCAGCGTGTGCCGGAAGTTGTACCCCGTGTTGTCCACCGGCCAGCGGGCGTCGGCCCCGTCCGCCCCCTGGAGTGCGTCGAAGACGGTGTCGGCCACGACTGCGCTCGCTGAGTAGACGGCGGTGGTGGGCGTGGAACTGGACACGTCGTAGACGCGGACGGCGATGCTCGACAGCGTGGCCTGCGTCACCAGCGCCCCGGCCACGTTGCGCAACCTGGCCAGGAACACGGCGTCCGTGTCTTCCTTTACCACGAATTTGACTGGCTCAGTGGCCATTACATCCTCTCTGGCACGATGTCACCCACCTTGCGTCTGGTCCTCTACGTGTCCCGCCACAGCGCCGGGTACGTATACATTACCAGCCTGTGCGCCAGGAATCCATACGTACCCCGCCGCCGCCTGATACGGCCCAGTCACCTGACGCCCCGCGTCGGCCCCGCGGAAGTCACCCATCGCGATGTTGTACCCCTCGGTGGGCGCCCAACCATAGCGTCCCTTGGAGCGGATGGAATGGATGGGTAGCCACTCCTGGTAACCCCGTGGCCGGTCTCCTGGCAGTTCTTCTGCCAACTCTCTGGTCACAATCCAGTAGGCCGACTCGGGAGCCCGCCGTGGCCCGTATACTCGCTCCGGCCAAATTTCGTCGCCGATGGTCGGCTCGTCCAATGCTAGTTCGTTACTGAACCAGTAGGACGGGTTCGCCGTTCGTAGCGGACCGCGCGCCGCTTCGGTGAAGAACACGCTGGCCGTGGACGGTTCGTCCGTCACCGCAAACGTGCTGGCCGTATGGTAGGCTTCGGCGGGGGCGCGACGGGCACCGTCCGCGCGCTCAGGGATCTGAACCGTAGTCCCCGTCTGCGGCTCGTCCTGAACGGCAAACTGCACCAGCACGTCGTAGGCGGAAGACGCCGCGCGCGGCTTGCCAGGCGCCCGCTCCGGTAGTACGAGGCGTTGGTCTTCCTGCGGTTCGTCCGAGACTACCTCGGGCACGCCGCGTAACTCGTAGGCGTCCGCCGCTGCCCGCCTCGGTCCAGGCGCTCGCTCAGGCAGCAGCGCCCGCAGGTTCTCGGAGACTTCGTCCGGCGGCGGCAGCGGCATGCTGTACAGTGCGTAGGCTTCGGCCACAGCGCGCGCCGATTGCCGTTGCCGGTCGCTGACGAAGGTCTTGGGGACGTTGAGGTCGTCTTCGCCAAGTGCCGGCAGTACGTCCTGCCAGTAGGCGGCGCTGCCAGCACGTCGCGCGCCAGGTGCCGTCTGCGGCACCAGTAGGCCGATGCGCAGAACCAGGGGTGGGCCCTCTTCGGAGGTCAGCGCATCGGTGAGGTTCGGCGGCATCCAGTAGGCTTCCGGCCGCGCCCGCGTGGCCACCTGGACGAAGGCTGTGGGCGTGGAGAAACCGTCGCTGCTGGCGTTACCAGGACCGCCGCCGCCGTTGCCAGCCGGGTCGTCTTCGGGAACCTGCGTCGTGTTTGGCAGCCAGTAGGCGTCACCCCCCGCTCGGCTGGCACCGTCCGCCCGCGCGGGCAGCACCAGCGGGCGCAGTTCCAACTGCGGCTGCTCGTGTGCCGTGCCGTCATCCCAGAACGGGCGCACGCTGAGGGCATAGGCATCGGCGCTGGCTCGGCGCTGCCTGGGGGCGGCGACTGGCAGCTGCATCCTGAGAGAACTGGTCGTCTCGTCGTCGATGATGAGGCTGCTCAGGGAAGCGTGGTACGCCTGCGCCGGTGCCCGCCTAGGTGAATACAGTCTAGCTACTGGCAGGTCGAGTGTGCGGAGTGGTGGTGCGTCCTGTGTCTGCGCCGCCGACAGGGCCACGCCGTAGGCGGCTGACCCTGCTCTCCTCGGACCCGCCGCCCGCTGGGGCAGGGACAGACCTATTCGCAGTTCGACCCGGACATCCTCGAACTCGACCAGCGTGGCGACCGTGTTCTGATTCTGCCAGTAGGCTTCGTTCTGCGCCCGCCGTGCTCCCAGCACTCTCTCGGGTAGAACCTGTCTGGGATAGACGGAGTCGTCGTCGGCCAGCACCACGTCGCTGCGCAGCCAGTACGCCTCGCTAGCGGCGCGGCGCGGCCTCTGCACGCGGTCGGGCAGCACCAGTGGCCGGCACTCTACAGTTGGCTCTTCCAGTGCCGTGCCGTCGTCCCAGAACGGCCGGGGTGGTATCCAGTAGGCGGAGGCGCGGACGGCCTGACGCCGCGCCTGGTGCGGCATCGTCACGTCCTGCAAGGCCAGTTCGCCTTCGCCCGCCGTCTCGTCCGGAGGCAGGCGCCCGAAGAATGACAGGGCGTCGTTTGAGCGTAGAGCGCGCCGCTGCCTGGAAGCCTGCTCTTCGGCGCCGACGTACTTGCCAGAAGGCTGGTCCGTGCCTGGGTAGGTGTAGCCAAACTGGTAAGCGACGGATGCCGCGCGGCGCTGGGCCGCACGCGGTTGCGACGTGGCACCACTCAGTGAAGGCTGGTCCGAGATGATGGCGCTGGAGAGCAGGACCGCGTAGGCCGCGACCGCCGCGCGGAGTGGACGGCGTATTTGTTCTGGTAACGACGACCGTCCTGGAAAGAGCGGACGCTCGCCGTCGGGGCCGTCGGTGATGTTGACTGGGCCACCTGCCATCGTCAGCGGCTGGTAGGCAGCGGAGTCTGGTTGCGAAGCTCGGTTGCGGTAGAGGTAGGCCACGGCATTACCCAGTTACGGTGCCCAGCCAGCGCCGCCAGCGCGTGGCCAAACCGCGCACGTCGCTCAGCGGGCGCAGGGGAGAAGTGCCGAACCACCAGCCGTGGAAGTGCGGCACATGGACCGGGCTCTCGGAGTGGAGTCTGGCGTGGGCCGCCGTGGGCAACTTGGACGGGTACTCCAGCAGCAGGGAGAGTAGCTTCTCGTCGTAGGGCACGTCGGCGGTCGCCAGCGCGTCCCGGACGTACTCTTTCTCTACCAGGTCGGCGACTCGATTCCCTGCCGAGTTGTAGGCGATGACGCCCACCGTCGTCCGCTGTCCGGTCCAGAAGTCGCCCACCTGGACGAGCGCGTAGTACGGCTCGCCGAGGACCAGTTTCTGCTCCTCTTCCAAGACGGAACCGCAGCCAGAGTAGTTCTGCATGTTGTCCCCGTTCACCACGGCGGTGCGAAGTGGCGCCAGGTCTTACCGATCTTGGCAAGCCAGTGAATGAAGGTTCGGTGGAGTGCAGCAGTACTCCAGATACCCTCGTGGTTTATGGTCCAACTGAACAGCGGCGACGGTGACAGTAAGATAGCGCTAAAGGTAGCGCCGCAGATGGGAAACAACCCGAAAGTGGTGAGTATCATGACTGCCTCATAGTCCAGGCACGTCGCACGGTTTGCGGTGCGCCACCCACGCGTTCCAGTTAACGTAACACGCCAGGCCTGTCAACTGCATCTGCCTGCTGAAGTAGGTGTCCTCGGAGGCAGTCCGCTTTGACTTGCTATCGTCAGCGTACACGTAGTCAAAGTACGGCTGCTCCAGGATGTCGAAGCACCGCATGTCGATGAGGACAAGTCCGGTGGGAATAGATGCTTCACGCAGGATGCCGTGCCGCTCTCTAGCTGCATCATCCGGGTAGAAGCCCAACTTGCCATCTGACCACCGTCAC
>ERZ1292642.563-Hain-H14-01um-R1-563-length-20800-cov-5_pt1 | contig 20800 bp, 47 predicted proteins | sample MGYA00564403_ERZ1292642 | MGnify/ENA primary metagenome ERZ1292642 (study PRJEB36523, sample SAMEA6512643) | groundwater metagenome | collected 2019-01-09 | study: AquaDiva: Metagenomics assemblies of 32 groundwater samples | reverse complement strand
GCCAACCGCGGCCGCGCGCGATCCGCCGAGGTGCGCGCGGCCGCCGCAACCGTCACCCGTGAAATCTTCATCGACCGCACCGCCAAGGAGCTACGCCATGCTGCCTCGCCTCTGGATTCCATCCCTGCTGGCGCTGACACTGTGCGCCTGCTCAACGCCGCCGCCGAGTGCGCCCAAGGAGATCGACCCGCCGCCTGTCTCGGCGCTGATGCTCTGCCCGATCCCGGCGCCCTTGCAAAGTGAGGCGCTCGGCCGCGACGTGCTGGCCTGGGCGCTGGATTGGGTGAAGGCCTACGGCTGCGAGCACGGCAAGCGCGTCGAGCTGCTACAAGCCTGGCCGCAATAGTTCTGGAACCACCGACCCGCCCCTCCTGCGGCATCCCGGCCAGGCGCGCCCTCTGCCTTCGGGTGGAGGGCGCTTTTTTTCGCCTGTAGCACTATCGCACTCGAAGATAGGAACGGGTAATCGACACATCGGCGGGACGTGTCGATTCTGGCGCTGCTGGTGGATACGTCAGATGCGCCGCGCGATGTCCTCAGCAGTTTCTCTGTAGTACGTGTGGGCAAGGATTTTCAGGTCTTGGTGACGGCTGATCCGCGAGAGCGTCAGGATGTCCACCCGGCGCGCGAGCAACGTCAGCGCCGTCGCCCGGCTGTCGTGGAACGTGAGCCCTTCAATCAGCAGCTCGCGGCACAGCACCGAGAACAGCGTACTCCCCATGTTCGCGTCCACCGTGAACGGCTGATATTGCGCCAGCAGCTTCGCGCCCTTGCGCGCCAGCGGCACCTTCACGGGAACCCGCTCTGTTTTGCTCTTGGGCAGGATCGCCACCTTGCCCTCAAGGCGGGCCGCCAGCACCTCAGATAGCCTCATGCCCGTGTGCAGGGCTACGTGGAACGCCCGGATCATCTCCAGCGTCTTGCCGGTGCGATTGGCGCGCAGCACGCGCTTCATCAGCGGCCACGTCCACACGGTATGGCGCGCCGGGTTGTGCTTGGGCAGGCGCACGCCCTTGAACGGGTTGCGCTCGATCCACCGCCATTCCGCCTCGGCCAAGGTGAACAGGTGGCGCAGCAGGTTCGCCTCCCGCTGGACGGTTGAGCCGCTGACCGTCTCCAGCCGCTTGTCGCGCCAGTGCCCGATGCGCTCGCTGTCGATGTCGGCCAGGTCCACGTCGCCGAAAAACTCCTGCATGGCGGCAAAGCGGCGGCGCTCCCACGTTGCTGCGCCGGCCGTCTTCCTCGGGCCGCTGACGGTCTTGAGGTAGTGCTCTACCGCAGCGCCGAGCGTCCTGCCCGTGCGCAGGCCCGCGTCAATCTCGCGCTCGACCCGCTCGGCCCACTTCTCGGCCTCGCGCCGGGTGTCCCAGACGGCCGACCGGCGCTGCCCTTTTCGGGCGACCTGCGCGCGCCATTTCTCCCCCACTTGCTGGATGCTCGCCATCTGCTCAGTTCCCCATGCTGGGGACGGTTCTGGGTAAACCGCCCTCGGGAACGCACTTTAACGGGTAAATTGACGGGAATGGCGGAATCAGCGCAACCGCAGCAAGTCTTTGAATTGACGGAGAAAAACGGGAACGGCGCAGAACAGTGAGGATATAGGGTAAACCCTAATGGTGCCCGAGGCCGGAATCGAACTCCATTGGAGAATCGCTGTGCGTGGGGAGCGAAATGGGGAATCAGCCGGGCGGCTTCGGCTGGGCTTTGAGCATCTTACGCGCGTATTCCTTGAGCGCGGCGTGCAGCTCAGGCGGCAGGAAAATGCCGCGGACCTCGGTCATGCCGAGCATCTCGCGCTTGGCGCGGTAGGCCTCTTGGCGCTCTTTGTTGGTCAGGGGCATCAACGGCGCCAGATTGGCTTCTCGTCGCGCTTGTGGTCGGCGCGGTCCTCGGCATCGCACTCGGCCTTTTCTCTGTCGAACGGCTCGCCATCGAGCAACCATCCGTGACCGGCGCAGTCGTTGCACTTCACATAGTCGCCATCCGGGTCGCCTCCCATCAGGACGAGCCCCTTGCCGTCGCAGATCGGGCACTCGCACGGCCCATCCTCGGGCGGCAGCATGTTGTCGTAGGCGCGCTGGGCGGCGTCAAAGCCTCGCATCGTGCTCACAATGTCACTTCGGAGATTGAGTACGCGACATCACTGAGAGCGCCGCGCAGCGGGTCTGTGACCAGCGAGCCGAACCCAGCCTCTTCGTAGGCTTGTATTGCCTTCTGGAGCGCCTTATAGGCAGCGAACGCGGCATTGATTGCCGATTTTTCCTTGTCGGTCATTGCTCTTCCCTTTAGGCGTGTTCGTGAGCGAAGGCCCGGATTTTCCAGACGCAGGGGGCGCCGTCCACCACCAGCACATACTGGCGCAGCTCCTGACCATTGCGAAACATCTTCAGAATCTCGCCCTTGATGCTGCTGGCCTTGGCTGCTGCGATCACTTGAGTTGCGTTCATTTTGGCTGCTCCGTGGTTTGTGTTGCGGTGAATGAATAATAGCACCGTTACGCGTAACGACAAGAGGAATATCAAACAGTTACACGTTCACCTGGCGTTCTTCTTCATCTGCTTGCGCAGCCATTCCTCGAAGTCCGCGCGCCTCCAGCGGCGGCACTTCTGGCTCAGGCTCAGCGCCGGGCGGGGGAAGTCGGCTCGCTTGCTCACCCGGTCGCGCGCGTAGTCGTGCGAGACGTTCAGCTTCTCGCTGATTTCTTTCAGGTCGATCAGGTCGCTCATGGCTCGCCCTCGGGTGTTGGCGGCGTAGAAGGATGGGGCGAATAGATTGATTCTTGGGTCATTGCTTGCGCTGCGCTTGAGTAAGGGGGAGGGGGAGGATTCATGCGGCCTCCCACGGAATGAGCTTGAACTCGCGCGGCCGAAAAACAATGATCGCGCTCGGAAAGGGCGCAGAGTTCACGGCGTCCCCGAACTTGAGCCGGCCCTTGATAAGCCGCACCTCGCCCTTCATGGCGTAGCGGTGCCACCATTCGGTGTCCGTGCGCGAAGGGACCAGGCAGACGACCGTAGCGCCGTCCTGCGCCGCGCCGTACGCCTTGCGCATCCAGTCCTCACACTCGCTGTAGGGCGGATTCATGAACACCGTCTCAGTGCCCCAGTCCTTGAGCAAGCCGCTGTCGTGGATGCTGTAGAACGTCTTGCACTTGGCGTTCGTGCCATCGCTGCAAGGGTCCAGCGTGAAGCCGAATTCCTTGTCCAGCGCATCGAAGAGCCATTGCGGCGTGCCCCACACGTCCGTGGCTTGGCTAAACATCAGGTCAGTGTTCATTTGCTGCTCTCCAGCAGGTAGCCGCACTGCCCATCCTGGCGAGGCGGCTGAGTGTCGTAGGCAAGGCTCACGCATCCCCCTTGGGAGCGGCCCCGGTAGAGCTAGATACGGGTTCAGGTTCAGTTCTATTCGGCTTTTGGTCGCCGGATACACACGTTGGCGCGGGAGGTAGGGGCATCCAGTGCGACACGGGCAACACGTCGCCGTCTGCGTCAATCCAGCCCTCTTCGCCCTCGTCTGGATCGCTATACCAGCAACCCTGCACGATCAGCGGGTCGCCGATGGCGACTTCGACAAACAAGAGCACATAAGCATCCTTCGGCGCACTCGCGATAGGCAGCCACTCCGGCGCGAGATCCGGACCGGGCGCAACGGCAACCCGGAGCGCAGAAACAGGATTGACAGAATCGGACTTCAGTAGTGCCCGCAGAACCCAGGCGAGCCCTTCGCGCTCGTTCCAGTTGCACGCTATTTGCTGCGTCTCCACAATCGCCGCGCAAGCCATCACAGTCTCACGGCGGATTTGCTCTACCACCTCGGCCGGGTATGCATCGAAGCTGAGCGCCAAGTCGATCTTGTTCACGATCGTGAAGCGCCCCTCAGTTGGCAAACTCGGCAGCGCCGCAGCGGCTCGCTTGCTATCGGTCATGTGTCGGGCTCCCTGTGTTGATCCCGCCATCCAGGGCATCGGCCACCACGAGCATGTAGGTGCGCAGGTGTTCGCTCGGCGCTGGCGGAACATCAACGCCGCGAACAAGGTAGGCCGTCAGCACTTTGTTCATGATCGGGCAGAGGTAGCCGGCCCAGTCTTCGTGGGCTGCGGCGGCTCTAAGCTGTTGAGCGAGGCTCATGTCTGGCTCCCTGTATCAGCCTGCTTGACGATGCCGTGGGCGGCGCGGATGCTGTCTGCGATGCGATCGACTGCGGCGCTGATGCTGCCGTACTTGCCTTGTGCGATGGCCCATACTTCAGCCGCAAGCCCTTCGATCTGTTGGTCCGTCAGCGGCTGGAGTGAGCTGCTGGCGCGCCGGTTCCAGTTCATCTCCGGGCACATTGCGCCGCAGCACCGGCAAGTCACGCGGTTGAACTGCGTGCGCTCGGCGTTCATCATCGTGACCGCTTGAATACCCTTCTCGCCGTCGTCGCCGCAGAAGGGGCAGGGAAGAAGATCAGCCATTGCGCACCTCCCCGCTGCTGGCGCGCTCCAGGATTGCGCGGGCGAACTCAATGCCAGAAGTGCCGCGCTGCACGTAGGTGTCTTCCCATATTTCAAGAATCACCTCATCCGTCAGCGCCATGGGGGCAGAGGCGGGCTCAGGCTGTTGCGGCGAGGGCTGCGCTTGTGGCTGCGCGGTGGCGTAGACAGGAATGTCAGACGTTTCGCGCGGCGTCGGGCTGACGTGCGCATGATGGCCGCCGAGCAACTGCACCAACTCTGACGGGTCCATGTAGCCGACGGGCTCCGACTGCATGGTGACGTCATCCAAGCCGTACTTTTCCTTGAAGCCACGCAGGCTCTCGCTGATCGCGGTCAAGTCTTCGAGAGACGCCGCCATCGTGGCGACCATGCCCTTCGTCACGCGAGGCGGGCGCTCGGGCTGCGCAGCCTCTCCCTCGGCGGCTGCTGGAGCAGACGCGAGCAGCGCCAGAATCTGCATGACCATCTGTCGCTCGGTTCGGCCGTGGATACGCTTCCACCCGTCCGATAGGTATGAGAGGCAATCGTCAAGCGACAGGTCGTCCCGCTCGCCCGCGTGGTAGGTCAGGCGCTCCAGAATGTCAGGGCGCGCAGCCTCTCCTTCCGACACGGCACGCAGCGGCGAGCTGATAGCGCCGCCATCTGCACACAGGCGCAGGATGTCCTTGGCCCAGCCCTCTTTGCGGTGACGAGCGGCGTACAGGCGACAGTTCTCCAGCGCCTGAAGCGAGGGCTGCGCAGCCTCTCCCTCAAGCTGTGCATGTCGAGCGAGAACCGCCCTGATGATTTCCAGCACCTCTGGGCGAAGGCTGGTCACGTCGTACGGCCCCGACTCGCGGGTGTAGCAGTCCCATGCGCGGTCGGTGTTCCACTTGCGCAGCACAGCGAAGACTGCATCCTGAATCTGTGCGTCGGTCAGCGCCGCTACGGTGGTCTTGATGTCTGCGCTCATTTCTTGTCCCTGATGCGGGCAATCTCGCCCATCCGCTCGACAATTTCCGTCGCGTCGTCCAGATGCTTGCGCTGCTCGTGCTCACGCAGCACCTTGGATGTGCTCGCGCCGTCGCCCATGTTTCCAAGGCTGATGACATCCCACGCCATGGCGAAGGGCAGCTTCACCGCCGTGTGGGCGCTGCGGGTCAATAGTCGTAAAAGGCTCATGGTGTCTGCTCTCCCTGCGTGGGGGGCTTGGCTGTCATTGCAGCGTCGATGGCTTGCCGAATGCGGTTCTTGTGGTCGCGGAAAGTGTCTTCCTCGCAGTCCACGGCGAAGGGGCTGACGGTGTGGTCGCCGGCCACGTACACCCCAGTGATCCGCGTGAAATGCCGCTCAAGCCAATCCATCCTTGCCGCATCGGCGCTCTCGGGGGCTATCGGGGTGGGCGCTGCTGCCACCATGGCGGCAAACGCTTTTGTCAGGTCTTTGCGGGACTGTGCCGTGTCATGGAAGCACGCAGCTTGCAAGCCGGCAACGATCATCGGCTCACTGATGATCGGTGCAGCTATCGGCACGTCCAGGTCAAGCCCCCCGTCCATCCACATCCCTGCCGACAAGAGGCTTGCATCTCGCTCGGGCGCTGCTATCGGCGCGGGCTGCGCGGCTAGGGCCTCGCCTTGGTCTGCTGCACTCAATGCCGCGCATATCCAGTCAAGCATTCGCTCTCGCACTGCTGGAGCTGGCTGGGTGTCGAAATCAGCCCGAAGCATTCGATTTCCATTGCGGGAGATAAAGCCCTGCCCGTGACACCAGTGCCCGCCCCGGAAGATCGGCGCGTCCTGCGCGGGCTGCGCGACAGTTGGGCTATCTGCCTTGCCTGTGGTCTTCACCGCCTGTACGCCGTTGGTAGGCACGTCGGCAGGCCGCCAGATGTGGCCGCAGCCGTGGCACAGGTGCGAGCGATGCGGCGGGTTGGTCCACGCATCGGCATAGAGCACGGGCTCACGCTCGCTCGCCTTTTCCGGCGCGTCAACGTGCTGCATCCCGCACTTCGGGCAGTGCAGCACCATGTCGATGGACGCGGGCTGCGCTACTGCCGCAAGGGCGGCGCGGGCTTGCCAGCCGGCCCATTGGCCGCAGAATCGCTCGGCGGCGTATGAGTTTTCCCAGCCCTCGCGCACGGCATAGTCGTCGCCTTTCAGCAGGACGGCGGCGGGTCTCGGAAAACGCGCCTCGAAGCGCTCCCGCTCGTCTTGCGCCTGCACGCTCTGTTGCGCGACAGGAGCGTCCAGCTGCGCAACAAGCTGATCGAGCTTGACGAACATTTCTGGCGTCCACATTGGCGGCTCTGCGGATTCTGTGGGCTGCGCCTCGCCTGGAGCTGGCGTGTCCAGGGCCTTGCGGATGCGGGATAGGTACTCGGCGTCCGCTGGCAAGCCTGCCTCTAGTCGGGCCTGCACGCACAACGCTTCGGCATAGCCGCGCGCGAATTGCTCGGCCTCGGTCTGCGCTACTGGTGGAGAGGGGGCAGATACCGGATTCGTTTCATTTGACCGCGCGGCTCCGGCAGTCGCACCACAGGCGGCTACCAGTTCTGCCGCCGCGTGTCGGGCGTCCCGGTGGCCAATCTTGTAGGTCCGTCGCTCGGTGGGCGAGAGCTTGCCGTCGATCGCCTCGTCCCAGCCATGAGGCAACGGCAGGTTCATGATGGCCGCGTGCAGCACATCGGTCGGCTCTGCGGGTTCTGTGGGCTGCGCCGCGTTTTGGTCTTCGGTCATGCTGGCTCCTGGATCAGTTGAACCCGTTGATGAAATCGCGCATGGTCTCGGGAGTCTTCAGGCCGCCGCCCATGAGTAGCGCAAGGCCGAGGCTGCACCCGATGTGGTCGGAGGTATCAGGGTGCTTCTGTAGATCGCTTGCCATGGACGCAAAAGCGTCTTGGACTTGGCCGGCATCGACGTAGGCGAGCGCCCGCGTCTTGCACCATTTCAGATGTTCGGCTCTAGTCATGCTGGCTCCTGATTGCTGCGGGGCAGCGCTGCGTCAATACGGGCGATGGCCGCGGCGATGATCCCCGGCGTTTCAAGTGCCGGGTCGGGGGCATCGGGCATGCAGATGGCTCCAAACTCCACACCGTTCTCGATGAAGCGGCGAGCACAGTTCAGCGCATCCCGCGCTTCTTTGAGCAGAGCTGCGAGGTCGGGCTGCGCCTCTACAGACAAGGGGGCAGATACCGGATTCGTTTCATTCGGTTGCGTCGCGCCGGCAGACGCACCACCCGCCGTGCGCCGGTTCCATGCCGCGATGGCCTCGGCTTCCGTCGGGAAGTAGCCGCCCGACGCGCCGCAACCGCCTGGGCCATCTGGACGCGCCGCGTTGCACAGAACGGAGAATGAATCGCTGTGCGGGTAGGGGCCTTCGCTTTCCTCGTCCCAAAGCAGATCGCTCGCGCGACCAATCACGGGCGTGTCGGCCTTGCCGCAGAACGGGCAGGGCAGCGGCACAGAAGCCACCCCCGGAGCGTTTCCCGTACCTGCCGAAGCCTCTAGCCGGAGACCAGGGGTCGGATCAACAGAATCGGTCTGCTTGGCTGCATTGAGTTGCGCGGCCAGCGTGTTGGCATACGCCATCCTCTGCGCGTCGCCTTCAAAATTGCCGCTGATGATCAGAGCAACATCGTGCGTGAAGTCGTCGGACTGCACGACAGCCTTCCCAGCCCACTTGCTCACACGCCACGGGCCAGCATCGGTCTGCTCTGCCAGTTCTGCCGCAAGGGCTGCAAGTGCTTCGTCAACTTCGTCGGTTGCGCGGCCAACGCATTTCGCGTCAACAAGCCACCAGCGCGCAGAGGTCAGCGCGGCGTGCGCCTGCTGAGCCAGCTCTCGGGTTATGGAGGTCATGCCGGCACATCCTCGAATTGCTCAACAACAGCAGCAGCGTGCGTCTGATCAAACTCGGCGACAACCTGGGCGTAATAGGCGCGGGCGTGCTTGACCTTCTCGACCATGCGCGCCTCGATTTCCGGGTCGCGCTCCACGGTCCATGTCGTCAGGCGCATGTGCTCGGGGATGTAGCTGACGAAGTGAAGCGTGACCGGCTCGTAACCAATCAGGTGTTCCGGCGTATCCAGCAAAACATAATCGACGTGCCAGCGCGGGGCGTCCCACAGGCGCATGTAGACACGCATCTGGTACTCGTAGAGCTTGTCTTCGCAGTCGGCCGCGCAGATCGGGAACGTCCTGGCCGACCATGAGCATTTGGTGTCGCGGCCCTCGCGGTAGGTCTGTTCGAACACATCGCACTCGCCGGTGAAGAACTCGTCTTGACGGCGCTCGGCGTTCTTGGAAAGGTCCAGCCCGCGAACCCGGCCGACCAGGGCGATTGCGTCTGCCTCGCAGAGAATCCCCTTCTCCATTTCCTTGCTGGACACCTCGAACTCGATACCGAGGATTTCCTGAGCGGCCAGCTCGCGCAGGTAAGTCTTCGCGCCGACCGACAGCACTTCGCCCTTGCTCTTTGGCTCGGTCATCAGCTTGCCAATGGAGGATGCGCGGATTTTCAGTTCAGTTTGCACGGTCGGCCTCCTGTGCAGCGCGGCGCAGGCCCGCGAAGTCCTTCTGCAGCCGTCCGCGCTTCTTGGCGTCCAGCGCGCCCCACCATGCGGTGAGCTTCGCCATTCCAGCCATGGAGGCCTCGCGGCCAGCGGTCAGGTCGGCGGTCAGCGGGTCTTCGGCTTCGGTGGCGCCAGTGGCATCTATGCCGCGCATGGTGGCTTCGTCGTCCTCGCCGCCCGTGGCCGTGCCGGTGATCGCCAACAGGCTCTGGCGCTTGAGGTAGCTCGCCGTCGTCTGCATGTTTTGCGTCGGCGTGTTCACGCTCAGGTCGCCGGGCGGGCCTTCCAGTTCCAGCCGTTCGGTATGGCCCTTGCGGTGTTCAAGGTGGCACGTCACCCAGACCCAGCCGACATCGTTTTCGACGCCTTCGGCCATCACGCGCCGCACGCCGAACCGCTGGTCGTGGCGGAAGCCGAAGCCGTGCCGCGACAGGGCAGGGGAAAGCCGGCCGCACACCTGGTCGTACTCGGCCTGGTTGAACGAGCCGCCGCGGCCCCGGTCAACGTGCTTGGTCTTCGGGATGATGACGTTCTCACCGCGGAAGGCTGCGAAGTCCTCGCGGAAAGCCTTCTCGGCCTCGCGCCGCTCCCAGCGTTCCTGCAGGTCCATCATCTTTTCGACTTGCTCCAGGTTCGCGCCCTGGCTCATGGCGCGCAGCATCAGGTCTGCGGGCGAGCCGGACACCGCGAGGGCGGTCTGCTGCTGGGGCTGGCGTTCCTGCTGGACGGGCTCCAGATCGAGGACGTGCGTTTCGGTGTCGGTGTTCATGATGTTGTCCTGTGGAAGAGTTGAAGAAGCACATGCACGGCGAGCGGTATGCCCAGCACGAGCAAAAGCACGAGGGCGACGACGATGGGCGCTGTCATGTCGGCAAGCCACTCGCTGAACTCGGAGTAAGTGAAGGGCTCGGCCTCGCCGTCTGTGATGCGCTCGCCTCCGACGCGGCTTTGCAGAGGGGCGCAGTCGCAGCGCCGGCCCTGCGAGCAATTGAGGTTGCAGCTCATGCGGCCCTCGCTTTCAGCATCTCGTCGGCCCATGCTGCGGGCCATTGGATGTAGGCCTGTTTAGCCTCGTCCTGGCGCCATGCGCGGCCCCACGTCTTCCACGATTCCATCTCCCGCAGGTACGCGGCCAGCCGGCTTGAGCGCACATCGCCCACGCCGAGCATGTCTTCCCTGTAACCCTCAAGGTCGTGGCGCTCTTCGTCGGTCAGGTCGGACGGTTGAGGCGGCGCTACCGGGTGCGGGTGAGGCATCTTCGGCCTGAACCACGGTTGCGGCTCCGTCGGCGCGTGGGCGATGAAGTAGTCGCGCAGCGTCATGCCGGGCTCGCCTTCGTGGGTGGTGACTTCGCGCACCGCCTCGCTCGCCGTGACGTAGGGGAACGCCGGCCCGCCGTCTTGCGCCGCGCTCATCGCTGCACCCAAACAAGAGCAGCGCCGATGGCAGCAATGAGGCTCATGATGAACCACCAGACAAGCGAGTAGCCGGTGACGACGTGCCTTTCGATGGGATCGGCGGCGGCGTAGAAATTGCACTCGCCAAGGGTGCGCGGCGCATGGAGGTGGCTAGGCTTTTCCATCTAAATCACCCCTTCCAAGGTCTGCGGCCGAAAGACCTTGCGTTCCGCAGCGACGGCGCTTTCGTAGTCCTCGCGAGCCTTGCTATCTGCCTTGCGGAAGTTCAGCGCACGATCTGCGGCAATGCGCTTGGCTTCGATGAGTTCGTCAATCAGCGCATCGACGTCCGTGAGGCGAACATTGATAGAGGCGCTTCCGCACTGAGCAACCAGCACAACGCCGCCGCGAGCCACGCAGGCATGGGCCGTGCAATGCTCTCCGTGCGTCTCGCCTGAGAGGGTGTGCGCGGTCATGCTGCAATTCCCGGTTGCGGCGCGCGGTACGCTTCGGCGGCGGTCGCGTGGGCCACCAGCGCGGCGGCCAGTTCGCGCGCCTGCGCCGTCGTCATCTGGTGGAAGAACGAGCACGAACCCGACGAGCTGGCGAGATGCACCATGCCCTTCCAGTCGCGCGCTTCCACATGGCACTGCGGCAGCGATTCGCCGAGGTAGCTGAGGACCGTGGTGGGCTTGCCCATTACGCTGCTCCTTGCTGTTGCGCCGCATCGAGCCGCGCGAGTTGCTGGAAATCGAGAAGGTCTGCATTGCCCTCGCAGATGCGGCGCACGCGCTCGGCGTACTCGCCGTCTTCGGTGGCGCTGTCGATAGCGCGGCGCTGGGTCAGCTCGGCCAGCGTGAAGCTGAAAAGCGGGTTCATGAATACCTCCGCCGCTCTTCGATTTCGCGACGGTATGCCGCCCAGCCCTCGTCAATGCGGGCCTTGGCGCGTTTCAGTTCGTCGGCGAGCCGCTCGATTTCGCGGGCCGCGATGTCGCTGGAGGCCTTGGCAATCCGCATGCGCGCGCCGTCGATGCCGTGCGTCGCGTCTGGGTTGCCGCCAAAGCTGGTGGAGCCGTGACTGCCGTCCGTGGTGCAGCCCTCAATGACTTGGTTCATCACCTCGTCGATCACTTCGGACTGGATGGCGAGTTGGTCGATCAGCTCGGCGCGCACCTTCTGGGTCACGTTGCCGAACAGCTCGTAGAGGTCGAACGACAGCTTGCCGCCGTCGATGGTGACGGTGAGGGTGCTCATGGCTGCGTCTCCCCGGCAATCGGCGCGAAGGCCACGTTCGCCGCCTCGGCCAGCGATTGCACGATCAGCCGCAGCACGTTCGCGTCGGCGGTCGGCTTGATGATGTCGGTCCACGGGGTGAACACCGCTGACCAATCGCTGCACGCCTCTCGCGCATCCAGCGCCGGGCACAGCTCGGAAGGGGCGCTCATGCCTCGCTCCCTTCGGGGTCCGTGGGCGGGTACTTCGGAGCCAGCCGATCGGCCAGCTCTTCGCGCGCGCCGCCCTGCTCGGCCTCTCGCTCTTTGATCCGCTCCCGAAGCCCAGGTAAGGGCTGGTGTTCCCGCTGCTGCTCCATCGCCTAATCTCCTGCAACGCACCGCGCGTCGATGCATAGAGATTAGTAAAACATTCTTGAATCGTCAAGCAATGAATTACTAGAAAGCGCAACGGGGCAACAAACCCGGCGGTGCGGGCGCTGCGTGGTGCTGGAGGGGTTTACCGCGCCGCGGAAGCGGGCGCGGTGGTGGCTAATGGCTGCGTGGCGGCCTGGCGTTTGACGCCGCCAACGCCGCTGATGATGCCGGGCTGCTCTGGCCCGGAGACGACCTCCGCGTAGAACGCCAACGCCGCAATGGCGAGCGCAACCGCGGCGGGAGTCTTCCAATTCATGAGCCAAGCGTACGCATGAACTGGACCTGGCGCAAGGGCCAGGTACAAGGTCGGGACAAACATCCCGCCTATCGCGCGTCAGCCGCGCTTGACGGCTTCGCTCATGTCTTCGCTCTGCATCGCTTGCCAGAACATGCGGCTGGCCGCTGCGCCGGCCGTGCGTGGCTTGCGTTTATAGGCGTCGGTGAACATCACGTCTTCCTCGCCATCGGTGTGTAGGGCGCAGACGGCAACGCCATTGAGGATGCCGCTCTCTGCCTGCTCCAGCAAAAACTTCAGGACGGCAACAGTGTCTCGGGCGCGGTACTGGGCAATGGGCACTACATGCATTCGGAAATTCCCCCAGCGAGATTTCGTATTTGGGAAATCATCCTACGCGCGACCGCTGAGTCTGCACACCCTGTCGGTTTTACTAGCGCCAAAAGTCCTAAGAATGGTTTTTACCCGGCTTGCGCTTGTTTGGCGCGGGCAACAGGGGCCGCGAGTTCGTCACCTGCGGCGGCTCCGGCGTCACTGATTTCAGTGCCGCCGCCTGGGCCCGTTCACGCAGCTGCGCCACGCCTTCATCGAGGGATTCGAGGAAGTCGCGCTCTGCGTCGGATGACGCCTCCCGCATCAGTTTCCACATTTCAACCTCAAGCGCGGCGGCGATCTTGGCGACCTCCGCGATCTTGGCCGAGGGCTCGCGGCCAGTGGTGCCGCCTTCGCGCTGCTCCGGGTTCAAGTAGTTGCTGATCGTCTTCTGAGACACGCCAGCCGCTTGGGCGAGCGCCATCTGCGTGACCTCATGCCCCTCCAAGCGCCGCTTCTTCATCCAGTAGCGGATGTTCTCGGCCAAGGTCACGTTGGCGGATTTCTTGGCAGTTGACGGCATGTTACTAGGATGCCTCGGCGGTTTAGTAATGTGGTGCTTGCTTTTACGGCAATGAATTACTAAGATGCCCGCATGGAAGAAACCCTCGACAAGGAAGTCAAAGCCCTGCTGGAGTGTCGAAAGGGCGACTGGCTGCACATCGCCCAACAGGCCAACGTCAGCCATTCGTGGCTTTCCAAGTTCGTCAACGGGCATATCGACAACCCCGGCTACGCGACCCTCAAGCGCCTGCACATGTTCCTGACCAGGAACGTCAGCGCCCGCGCCGCCGCGGCTAACCGGCACTGATCCATGAGCGGCCTGAATCTTCAGTATGGGCGGGGTTTGAAAAAGTGCCATGCCTGGACTGTGGTTTTTTTTGGCCTTTTTCGTCACCCCTAATCGCCCCTAACTTCTAGGGAGGCCCATGAAGCTCTTCTATGACGACGAGTTTGACGCTATCGCCACCGCAATCGGCGCCAGCGGCAAACCGTTCAAGATCGTCGCCGCTCACATGTTCCCAGACATGAAGCCGGAGAGCGCATACGCCAAGCTAAAGGCGTGCTGCAACCCCACCGGGACCGAGCGCCTGACGTTCGGCCAGGTGCTGCGGCTGATGTCGTTCTGTGAGTGCTACGACCCGCTGATGCACGCCTGTGACGAGACGCTGCACGCGCGGCCGGATCGCAAAGCGCCGGAAGACGAGGCGGTCAAGCTGGTGGAGGCAATGAACAGCGCGGCGCACACCATGGAGCGCGCCATGCGGGCGATGGAACACCTCAAGGCCCGCGGTGGCATTCGGGCGGTGCTGTGATGTGCGTTCCTTCTTCGCTCCCGCTCACCCACGGCGCAGAAGCCCGCAACTCTACTATGCCGACTGGCACAGCTGAGGTGCGTCAGAACACGCCGGAAATTGTTGTCGGCGCAATTCCTACAGAGCACGCCGAGCACGTCGAGGCCCTGCAAGCGTGCATCCAGAGCTTGATGGCGGTGGCCAGGAACGCTGCGGCCGCTCTGCGCTGCGACGTCTCCAAGACCGAGGCCGCCATGCGCGCCAATGACTACCAGCAGCGCCTGTACCGCCTGCTGGCGCAGATCGAGATCGAGCAGCGTGCGAGGCCGCTTGCGTGAGTCTGGACGCTATCAGGTGGGCACTGGAGCAGCCAGTGGACAAGTCGTCCGCGAAGTTTGTGCTGGTCGCCATGGCCGACTGCGTGAACGCGGAGGGCGGTGACATGGTGTGCTGGCCATCCACGCAACACATTGCCGAGACCACCAGCCAGGATCGCAAGACGGTGCTTGACGGCATCAAGCGCCTGCGCGATGCGGGATTCATCGAGGACACCGGCGCCCGCCGCGGACTCACCGGGCAGGTTCACGTCTACCGCCTAAAGAGTCCCGAAAACGGGCCAGTTAAGCAGGGAGCAGAACCGGGACAAGGGGCTACTACAGCAACCCCAAAGAGTACCGAAAACGGTACCGGTCCCGAAAACGGAACAGTCCCGGATTTCCCTTCAAAGGGTCCCGTTTTTCCCTATGAAGAGTCCCGTTTTTCCCTCGAAACAGTACCGAAAACGGGACACGGAACCAGGAATGGAACCAGTAAAGGAATCAGGAAGGAACCAGGAAGTGATGCGCGCGCGCCATCCATTCCCGGCGTTCCCGATGGTTTGCTGAACGACTGGCTTGCAGTTCGCAAAGCCAAGAAGGCGGGCCCGCTGACGGAAACCGCGATTGCCGGGTTGGTCCGCGAAGCCGACAAGGCGGGGATCACTGCCGAACAGGCCATCACGTTTTGCTGCGAGGCCGGCTGGCAGGGCTTTAACGCCGGCTGGTACTCCGAGCGCCAGGGCAAGGGTCAAGGCAAGGGCGCGCCCGGCGCCGGCCTGAACAAGCAGGAGGCGCTCGAAGCCTCAAACCGCGAAGTTGCCCGCCGCTGGGCTGAAAGGAACACTGATGCAACCGCGTGAGCAATCCGCATTCGCCGCACTCATCACCGACGTGCTGGCCTACTACCGCCAGAACGCGAGCGCCTTCACCCTGGACGTGTGGTGGCAGGCCTGCCAGTCGTTCGACATGGAGCAGGTGCGCAAGGCAGTGACCGCCCACGCGACCGACCCGGAGCGCGGCCAGTTCGCCCCGAAGGTGGCCGACGTGGTTCGCATCCTGTCGGGCACGGTGACGGATCGCGCGGCGCTGGCCTGGGGCAAGGTGCATGAGGCCATGAGCCGCGTTGGCGCGTACACCGATGTCGTTTTCGATGACCCAGCCATCCATGCCGCGGTGGACGACTGCGGCGGCTGGCCGAAGATGTGCCGCACGGAACTGACCGAGCTGAGCTACCTGCAGCACCGCTTTTGCACGGCGCACAAGGCCTACACCGGGCGCGGCGATTTCGGCTATCCGCGCCGCTTGGCCGGCGACCGCTCGCCTGACAGCGAGTTCGAGCGCAAGGGCCTGCCGCTGCCCAAGCCTGCGATTGTGGGCGACCCTGAGCGCGCGCGGCTGGTCTACCAGGGCGGCGGCGCAGGCAAGGCGGCGCTCACGTTCGCCTCAGTCGAATCCCTTGCAGCGCCGCCGGCTGTGCAGCGCATCGGGCACAGGGAGTCGGTATGAGCCTGCTGACCACGGACCCGACGAAGCAGCGCGCGCATGCCGTACTGGACGACGTGCGCGACGGAATCAACCATCCCGCCTCGCTCATTCGCTGGGCGTTGCTGACCCTTGGCGAGCCAGTGGCATGAGCCATGACGTACCAGCAGCAACTCGACTGGCTTGTGACGATGGCCAGCAATCCGGGAGCAAAGGCGCACGCCTGGCACCGCGCCAAGGAACTGGCAGCGGACAAGTCGGGGCTGTGGCTGGACATCGACAAGCGGCTGACCGAGGCGATGAAAGAAGCGGAGCCGGCCAATGCTGATCCTCGCGCTTGACCCTGGGCCGAAGCAGACCGGCTGGGCGCAAATCTGCGGCACGAAGCTGGACTCCTCTGGCGTGATGGAAAACGAAAAGATGCTCGCCGCACTGCCTGGATTTGGCGGCGTCGGGTACGCGCTGGCCATCGAAATGATTGCCTCCTACGGCATGGCGGTCGGCCGCGAAGTCTTCGAGACGTGCGTGTGGATTGGTCGGTACCAGCAGGCATGGCACGACCCGGAAGCGGTGCGTCTCGTCTACCGCAAGGACGTGAAGATGCACCTTTGCGGCACGCCGCGCGCCAAGGACCCGAACGTCAGGCAAGCCCTGATCGACCTGTTCCCTGCCACGGGCGGGGGCAAGACGCCGCAGATCGGCACGAAGGCGCAGCCAGGCCCGCTGTATGGCGTGTCGTCGCACGCATGGCCGGCGCTGGGCGTGGCCGTGACGGTGCAGGCGAGGGCGGCATGAGCGAATCCCTGTCCATCGCCCTGTGCAACCGCCAGCAGGCCTGGGCGGCGATCCGCACGCAGGTTTTCGGCTTCCTCGCACAAGCGCTGCAGGCCGAGCGCCGCTGGACGTTGACCATCCGGCCGGAGAACCGCAGCGACGCGCAGAACCGCCTGCTGCACGCACGCATCAGCGACGTGGCCCGCCAGTGCGAATGGGCCGGCAAGCGCTGGGACACGGAATCGTGGAAGCGCCTGCTCACGGCTGCATGGTGCCGCACGCGCAACGAAGGCGTCGAGATGGTCCCGGCTATCGACGGCAAAGGCTTCGATGTGCTGTACCAGCGCACCAGCAAGCTATCGCGCGCCGAGTGCTCCGACCTGTGCGACTTCATCATGGCCTGGGGCTCAAGCCTGGACACGCCTGTGCGCTGGTCGCTGGCGTCACTCGGAAGTGACGCGGTCGACCCCGCCACAGGGGAAATCTTCGCATGAACTGCATCCTCTGCGGCCGAGCCACGAAGCCTGCCGTCCTGCTTGCTGGAAAGCCAGTCGGCCCGAAATGCGCCCGCAAAGCCGGCTTGCTCGAACGCGCACGCCGCGGACAGGGACAGGTGCGGCTTGCCGTTGCGCAGGGAAGAGTGAGCGATCCGCAGACGCGCGATCTTTTCGAGGGCGTCGCATGAAGCCGCGCCTTCGCCTGATGCTCGGCCTGTGGTGGTGCGGCGATCCCGGCCGGGGCTTCATGTGGTGGGCGTGCGCTTTTGCGCCGGCCGAGGCCTATGCACTGTGGAAGAGGGCGCAGCCGTGACCTTCACTCGCAACGTCCAGGAATACCGCGAGCGCCGCGCAGCCGAGCGCGCCGCCAACCTCCAAGCCCTCGCGACCGTGCCGGCCCATCGCCTGCATCGAGGTGTTTATGCCGACTGCGGAGAGCTTGCCGCAGCGCAACCCAAGGAGCCGCACATCGTGGACCCGCACATCAGAAACCTCGCGCGCGGCGAGGCTTGCACGGGCCTGCTGTACGGCACGCACTGCAACTGCGACCCGGCCACCACCGTCTGGGCGCACTCCAACGCGCTCGCGCATGGCAAGGGCATGGGACGCAAGGCAAGCGACCAGCATGGTGCATTCCTTGGCTTCGAGTGCCATGCATGGCTCGACCAGGGTAAGGCCAGCGCCGAGGAAAAGGCCAGTTTCTTCGCCTCTGCGCACATCCGATCGCGCGACCGGCTGGCCGAGATTGCCACGGACCCGGCCGGCAAGCCATGGCGCAGGGCTGCGGCGCAGCGTGCGCTCGATTCACTCAAGGGGAATTCATGAGCCTGATGAAAGAAGTAGAGGCGCTCGTCGCCCTTCACGGACCCTGCACCGTTGACGCGCTGATGCCGCACATGGGGGCGGAGCCGCGGCGCAAGGTACAGCGCGCCATGAACCACCTTCACGACTGCGACCGTCTGGTGCTTGTGCGGCGCGGCAAGAACCTCGGCAAAGGGCGCGGTTCGGAGTCAAGCACCTACGCCTTGGCGACGAAAGAGCGGCCCGAGCCAGCGGTCATCATCGCGAGCCCTACCAGGGTCGCCAGCGTGTGGGAGCTGGGGCGCGTGGCATGAGGAAGCGCTGCCGCCGCAAGGTGTACGCCTTGGTCAATCCGATCACCATGGCCATCGAGGGCGCGGCCATCACCGACACCGCCGCTTTGGACAAGCTGCGCATGCGCGAGCTGTCGGCGTTGGAGTCGTTTCGCACAGGCAAGGCGACCCGCACGGACTGGATGGACCTGGCCGACTGCCTGAATGTCGCGCAGACCATGGGACACATGGGGATTGGCCCGGAGGTGCTGCCAGTTTGCGATCGCGCGCAGGCGGCGCTCGGCGAAGCGCATGAGCGGTTCAAGGCTGGCAAAGGGTTGGCGTTCGACGGGCCAGGGCTGGCCGCCATGCGCGAGCTTGCGGAATACCACGACCTCCAGCGGACAAGCATCAGCCGGGGCGAGTACGAGCGCGCCATCAAGAAGACCGGCGACCGAATCCGCGGCGCTGCGCCGGATGTGAAGGTGTTGATCTAGCCATGACTTCCAGCAACCACCACGGGCAGGCGACAACACCCGGTATGACTCGCGGCATCGAGCAGGCCACCAATATAGGGTGCAGTTCTCCTCGTAACACCGCGCCACCGTTGCAGAAACGCCCGTTTCTGGGGGAGGAGACCCTGACTGGCTTTGCGGCCCAACGAAACTGTGTGCGGGGCGTGGCAACACGCAGCACATGGCTTGCATCGGCCGACCCGCAAAAGACCGGCTGCGGAACTACCGACCGCACAGCCGACGCAGCGTTGGTGCAGCGACTGCGGCAAGGTTCGCGCGAACGTGACGGGCAAGAGCGCGCGAGCCGTCCGACTGCATCCCTCATGGGCACTTGGCCCGGCAAGCACAGAAGCGGCTTCCGGGTGGAGCGGGTGAACTGCACCAGTCACCCTGCCGCAGCTATGGGCAACGCATTTCTAGGACTGATGGCATGACCTACGACTTCATCGCAGAGTGCTACGACTTCGACTTTGTCGGAGCGCCGCTGATCCCTGCCGACGCGCCTAAACCCGTGATCGTGCAGGACTGGATAAAGAGCCTGAGCGAGTCGGAAAAGAAGCAGCTGGCCGAGCGCGCCATGAGCGTGACGCGCAGCCTGTGCGGGGGATGAGCATGACCATTGACGAAATCAGGGACGCACGCGAGAAGGCCGAGAGCGAAATCCTCCATGTGCTGACCAACTTGAAGCGGGCAACCGGCCTTTGCCCCATTGAAGTGACTGTCACCGCCATGACGATCTATCGCATGGAGATGCGGCATCCACAGCAGGAGCCCAGCGTCGTGCGGGTGAGGCTGGAGTCCATCTGACATGAACGCCGTACTCGCCACCAAGCGCATCAAGATCGCCGAAGCCACCTACCGGCAGCTGAACTACCTGACCGCCAAAGCTCAGGGCTACACCATCACCGTGACGCCTGACCCCTATGAGGACATGCGCCACGACATTCGCGCGTCCTATGCCGGCGACAAGGTGCGGTTCTATCTGCGCTGCGGAATGCTCTGGGCGCCCGCGACGATCAACGAGCAAGGGCACCCGATCTGCGACCAGCACGACATCGCCCGAGAGCCGTACATCGCCAAGGAGCTAGGCCCGGAGCGCAGGCGGTGGAAGGCCCACAAGCTCAAGTCCAAGGTGAATCCGCGGAGCTACACCCAGCACGGCGACACATCGCTGCAAGCAGGCCTGCGCTGCTACCTGCTTTCGTGCCTGGGCGAAGAGGCTGAGATGCCGGTGGAACTGTGCTGATGGACAACCCCTACGACCCAATCACGGGCCGCACTGTGCTGGCGAAGGTCATCGTCATCTTCGCCGAGTTTCACCAGGCGTGGGTGCGAACCGCAGACGGCTATCAGCACGCCATCGTGCAGGGGAAGACGCCCGGCGTTCCCTTCGAGTCATTGGTGGAGGGCGAGTGGCTGGAAATCGATGCGCTCGCGAACTCCATCGTGACGGATGTACGCAGACCAACGCCGCCCGACTTTGCGCACCGCGGCGTGAACGCGCAGCCGGAGGCCAACCATCAAATGAAAAAGACTTCTGAACCCTACGACACCAGCGACCCTGACATGCCATGGGGAACGACAAAAGCATGAGCGCGTACTTCCTCGCCTGCCTCTCCGGCATCGCAAGCACCAACTCTTGACGGGCTAAGGCCGCTGCCCATGAAGCGGCCACCACGGACCACCACATGAAGAAAACCATTCTCGCGCTCTCTGTCCTGCTTTGCGCATCTGCCATGGCAAACGGCACGCCGCCGCCAAAGCCCGTCCACAAGCCCGCGCCGACCAGCAAGACGGTCAACGCTCCCCGCGCCGATGCGCAGGCTGTTGCCATCAGCGACGCCCGGAGCACCTCGGCCGCGCTCTCCAGCTCCGAAGGCGGGAAGGGCGGCGCGGCCACCATCAATAGCCCGCGCGCTCCCGTGTCCACTGCCTATGCGCCGCCGATCACGCCCACCGCGCCCTGCGTGGTCGGGGCATCTGGCGGCCTGAGCGTCGGCGCAGCTTCGTTGAGCGGAACCGGCGGCGAGGTCCGGGCCAACTGCGAAATTCAGGAAATCAGCAAGACGTTGCACCAGACCGGCGACCACGTCACTGCATGGGAAGTGCAGTGCGAGATTCCCATGGTCCGCGAGGCCCGAAAGCGCCGCGGGCAGCTGTGCTGGGCAG
>ERZ1292642.557-Hain-H14-01um-R1-557-length-20919-cov-5_pt1 | contig 20919 bp, 24 predicted proteins | sample MGYA00564403_ERZ1292642 | MGnify/ENA primary metagenome ERZ1292642 (study PRJEB36523, sample SAMEA6512643) | groundwater metagenome | collected 2019-01-09 | study: AquaDiva: Metagenomics assemblies of 32 groundwater samples | reverse complement strand
GGTGATGCTGTTGTATGGAATGATATGTTTCCAGAAGTATCCGACCACCTAAAGAAAGCTTTTGCTAGTGGTATTGGAACATCATGGGAAATCTATTTCAAAGATAGTCAAACCGATGATGACGGCGTAGAGTGGTTAGAAGGTTGCGTATTTGTTGGTACAGCTATAGTAGATGTTCCTGCATATGGACCAAACCGCACGCGAGTGTTAGCAATTGCTGAAACGCTACACGAACATGCAGAAGAGTTATTGGAGATGAATAATATGGCAAATGAATCAGAAACACAGGTAGTTGCTAATAATACTCCTGCTGTTGCCACTGATGATGTAAGTACGCTTCGTGGTGATTTACAAAGTCTAATGACGCTATTATCAGATATGTATAGCGGGCTTTATACTATGTATGATGAAACAGATCAAATCGAAGCAAGTCTTGTAACTACTGATATGCCTTCAATGGCAAGCCAGTTCAGCAAACTTGTAGCAAGTGTTACTAAAAGATTTGAAAGTTTGAAAGAAAAAGCTGCAACTGCTGAAACAGCCGTAGCTGAACTAACAACTATCAAAGAGACATTAGCGCAAGCTGAACTAGAAAAAGTAGAAGCAGAAAAGTTTGAAACTCGTAAAACACGTTTAGCCGCAGCAGGTATTGAACTAACTGATGAAAAGAGAGAGTTCTATATCAGTATGGCAGACAATGTATTTGATCAGGTTTTAGCTGATCTAACTACAGTTATGAGTAAAGCAGTAGCGGAAAATAAAAACGGGATTGTAAAAGTGCCTGAACCTAGTTCAAATGGTACTAGCACAATTTCAACAAAAGAGCTTGCGGGCTATATACTCGCAGATTTGAACAAGTAAACAATAGAGGTATATAAACTATTATGGCTTATGAAGCAAGACTTAGTGATTATGTTCGTGGTGGTGTTGTTGTTGACGCAACTATGCAAGAAGGCGTTCCAGTTACACTTACACAGTCAGGCGCACGTAATGAACTACCGGGGCTAACTGCTGCATCAGTTGGTCAAGTAAATCAAGTTGGTATTCTATTCAAAGGGCCAGACAACTTTGCACGTCCTACAGATGCACGTATGTATACTGCATCAAATTTGGCTAAAACAAATCCAGGTAGCGGCTATGCCGATCCTGTTTATGTTACGACAATGTATCAGGTAGGAAAAAGTACTCTATGGAATCCTACTTTAGTAAGTGGTGAACTAGGTAATATGCATCGTGGCGGTACTTATGCTGTTCCTTCTGGAACATTCATTGACGGTGCTGCAATCCGTGTTCCTGGTGCTTTGGTTAAGGTTGGATCGGGTAACAAGTGGGATGTAACAAGCTCACAAAGTGATGCAGTTGGTATGGTTGAAGAGTATAATACCGTAAACGGTGTTCTTATTTTCAATCTATGGCACTAATCAATAAATAAGATTATTTTTACGGAGAAATATAAACTATTATGGATCGTGAACAACTAAAACTAGCTGTTGCTGAGAAATCAAAAACAGTTGCTAGAGCAGGTTTAGACGGCTTAAGAACTGCCTATGCTGATCTAGTTATTGAAACGGTGCAGCCTAATCATCTCTCACTCGATCTCTTTAGCTCATTTATGCCTACGGTTCAAATGAACCCAGGCGATGCAATGGGACGTAGAGTTCGTAGAGGTCGTTATCCAATCCGTAGTATGACTCCTGGAGCAAAGCATTTAACTGATGTACTAAGCTATCAGGAATACTACACTTTCATGTTTGATCGTCTTATAGCAGGTACTAGTCATTCTGTATGGGAAATCCAATCAGGAGAAGTAGGGACTGTTGAAACAATGCGTAGTGAGTTACGCGCTGATCTATTTGACGATTTAGTAAGTAGAGTATTTACTTTGCTTACAACTGCATGGAATAGCACCGATACACCTAGCAACTATCTAGATTCTTCATCAGGCGGTCTAACTCAGGTTGGACTTGAAGCAATGATGGAAACAATCAATAACTATGCAGGACAAATAAAGGCTATTATTGGTAGCCGTGCTGCATTACTTCCTTTATATAAGTTCGCACAGTATCGTGAGTTTGTACTAACTGGCACTGGAACTGATAGAGTTGCGTTTCAAACACCAGCTTTCAATGAGTTCCTAAATGCTAATAAAGTTAGCACTTATTTAGGGGTTCCAGTTATTGAAATACCACAGGTGTACCGTAATAGATTAGATGCTAACGCATCAACTCTAGCATGGCGTGGTGCGGCACAAAGAATGATTCCTACTGATAAGGTAATAGTAATCGGCGGTGACGCTGGTAAAGTTGCTCTTATGGGTGGATTTGAATACCAAGATTATACAGATCCTACGACTCAGCCAGCTAAGTATGTTCTACACGGTTGGCAAGCATATGGATTAGTGATTGATGATATTCAGCAAATAGGCGTGATTCGTACAAACACCTAATCTAACGACATAAATACAATGGCCGCATTATAACATGCACTTACAGTGTAGTATAGTGCGGCCATTCTTTTTTATTAGCAAAGTATGATATAAAAATATCAATAAGGGAGAATAATAATGAACTCAATAAATCATCAGTTTATGGGATTAGATGATAAGATAGTAAAGCGTTATGTACGTTCTACTATTTATCCTGTTAGTGGCCGTAGAATAAATCCTATCAATCATGAAAATCAACATGAAGTTATAGATTTTCTATTAGCCACATCAGTAGATAGTTTCAGCTATAAAACAGACATTGATCCTAATGGTGGAGCTGTAACTAAAACAACTGTAAAGCAAGAAAAGTTTGATTACGAACAGGAAGTCATTGAGTTATATTCTGAAGATGAGCTGAAACTATTTCAAAGATTGAACAGAGACTTATTAGTGAATGGCGATTTAGTAGAATATAATGATAAGGCACCTGTAATAGATTAAGTCAAAACTTTATCTGATACAGATATAAAGAAACTTGTGCGTCTAAAAACCAAAAGCATTTTTGAGGCAAAGGTAAAAGAGCTAACAAGTTTACGCACACTAAAACTAGTAATGGCAGCATTAGAAGAAACAGATGCGCCAATGTCATACGCTAAAATCATCAAAGAGCGTGAAAATGAGCTTAACAAAAACTAAAATATTAGCGCAAGTTGCATTGATTAGAGAGAGTGCTAAAATATTTTTGATTGATACTGCTGTCTATCTAAAGCGTTTATCTGACACAGTAGTGTCAGGCACAGTAATACAAAACTTTGCTACACCTGTAACTATTCAATGTAGATTGATTATTCGTTCTGGTAGTGTAAGTGACAACATTGCAGCACAGCCAAGACTTATCGAGCAACAAAAATACACAGGTTTATTCAGAATGCAAGTACCATATGAAGTAGACATACGTGCTGGTGACAGAATCGTATACACAGATAAAATGTCTGGACAAAGCAGGTTATTAGATGTTATTTTTGTACCAGCCCACAATGAATATACTGGTGCGCTAGTAATATCACTTCAAGAGGTACTATAATGATTATAACAGCTACAATGGAGCAAAACTTAGTAAACTTTATACTTCTAAATAATGCCATTGAAGCAGGTACTAAAGAAGGTATACAAACTGCTGCTAAGTTTATACTTGATTTAGCAACACAGTTAGCGCCAGAAGATGAAGGTGATCTCAAACGTAGTGGTGAGATTGGGCAAGATGATGGCGGTGTAACTGTTTCGTTTGGTAATGGATTACCAGATGATCGAGCTATTGCACAAGAATATGGTACTGTATATATGCCCGCACAACCATATCTAAGTGTAGCAGTAAAAGAAATAGATGTAGTACAGGCGGTAGTTGATGCTGTCATACGTAGATTACGATAAGGAGTTGAAAATGCAGAGGGACAATCAAGAACAATTAAAACAATGGGCCGCCATAGTAAAAGCTGATAATCCTCAAATAACAGGTACTAAACTAAAAAGTGCTAGTTTGAGTATAACAGTACATAGACATGATACAAATATAGATGAAGATATTGGAGTGGTAGCTGCATATCATTCTAATCCTATTATCAATGCCTTTCAAAATATAGGTATATGGATACGGAGTAAAAAGAGACAATGGCAACGGTAATCACTACCAAAGGTAAAGAAATAATCGTTGATCGTATTATTGGTAACGGTACTGAACCTAAGTTTGTTGCTTGGGGTACTGGTGCTGGTACTGCTGCTGTAGGTGATACTACATTATTTACAGAAGCAGCAGAAGCTAGAGTATCAGGAACAAGCAGCAAAGTAACCACAACTACAACAAATGACACATATCAGGTTGTAGGAACACTAACAGCAGCAGCAGGTAAGACTATTACTAATGCTGGTTTATTTGACGCATCTACGTCAGGTAACTTATTTATAAAGACTGATTTTACAGGTGTTGTATTAGCAACGTCAGACAGCATTACATTCACTTTCAAATGCCAGTTTACGTAATCGATTAGGGTGGGGCGCGTAAATAATAAACTGCGCGCCTTATACATAGGAGATAACGTAATATGACGCGCCTCAAAGATGCTACGTTTGAAGCTGGTACACTAACTGGAACAGATGCATTTACATCTACTACAGGAAGTCCTACAGTAGATACTACAAGCAAAATAAAGGGCGCTAATAGCATTGACTTCAACTGGTCTGGTGCTAATGAGTTTGGTACTGTTAGTGGCCTTAGTGCTAATGAGTTATTTGGATATTTCTATATTCGTGTTATTACACGTCCTGGTAGTGATGTACGTATACTAAATACAAGTAACGGCTCATCTCAAATGAGCATTGCGCTATCTTCTACTGGAACATTGAAGTTTCGTAATAACACAACAGTTTTATTTACATCGGCAGCACTAACAAATGATGTTATTTATAGAGTAGGATTTCACCAAAAAGTATCAACTGCTATAGGTAATGCAGACAGTATTATAGAAGGATGGGTAGTAGCAGGAGATGCTGCATTTGATGGAACTAACTTAGTTGGTAGTACTTCTAATAACCTAATGAATACTTCTGCTGCTAACTTTACAAGTGTTACAGCAGGTAATACAAATGCAACAAACTCAGGACAGTTTTATTTAGACAACCTTCGTATAGATAATGCTACTATGCCTACAGATGATGTAGGTGGAAATAATACGCCTAAAAATGTAACCGTGACAAGTACAGTAACAGTAACAAGCCCACAAAAAACTATTGGTAAACTAATATCAGTTGTAAGTAATGCGGTAGAAAGTGTAACTAGATTTTTTGGATACACAAAAGCTATAACGATATCAAGTCCAGTTATAGCTAGTTTTGCTAAGGGATTAGTAAATCTAAAAACTATAACAGTAACGGTAGGTAAATCTATATCGATAGTAAAAAATATAGGCAAGCCGATTACAAAAGCTGTGACTACAGTAGTTATAAGAAATATAAATATGCCAAAGGTTGTACTTACTTCTTTAGTTGAAATAATAACAGCTAATAAAAATATAGGAAAGTCTTTTACTGGTATAAGCAATGTTATAGCTAGTGCTAATAGGTTATCATACAAAGTTGCTAATGTAGTTACAAACACCAGTTCAGTTATTCAGAAGAATATATTGAAGCCCATTTTTGTAATACAATCTATTACAGTGATCATTACAAAAGCATTTACGCTCACAGTATCTATCATAAGTAACACAGCTATATTTATATCTAAGCTAACAGGCATGGAGTTATTATTTGCGCAAATAAACAGAAACGCGCGCAATATTACACTAAACATGAAAGATACAACATTAGGTATATTAGGTATAAACAAAAGAACAATAACATTGAAGGACAAAGAAGATGACAATAGCTAATGGGCGCATTGATGATTTTGTCAATGGAGATGATTTAGAGATTGAGCGTACAATAACTGCTATTCCAAGTGGAGTACTCATAGAATCAGCTTGGTTTATGGTAAAGCATGATTATAATGATCTTGATAGTCAAGCGATCATTTCAAAGCTTGCCACAAGTATAAACACTATTGGTCAAGGATGGATAATAGATCTTAGTGCTAGTGATGGTACAGCAACAGTTAGGTTTTATCTAACTCCGGCTGATACACAATTACTATATCCATATAGTGAATATCCATATAGTATAAAGATAAAGCTAGACAATGGTAAAATCAATACGCCAGAGATAGGTATTATTGTAGCTTATCCGTGGATCAAGCAAGGTGTAGTATAATGCCATATAGTAAAGTATTTCAAGCTAAGGTTTGGCCCATCATTGTAGATGCGCTAGAAGATTCAATAATGCCAGTATTTGGCGGGCGATTATATAACAAAGTAGCTACGTCACTAAACACATTCCCATATGGAGTATATCAAAGTCAAGATGGTGGTGGTAAGAATGATGATCATATTGGTCAAAATGGATGGATAGGTTTAGTGACTATACGATCTGTAGATTTGACATATTTAGGTGCTTGGAATAAAGCATTAGAAGTAGCGACGGCTTTACAGACAATAAATAATGTTGATTACAATATATCAGTAGATATAAGTAATCCTATAGAGTTTCCCATAGAAAGACTAACAGTAGGAAGCGTTTATACAGCGGGACTTATTATTAGTATGGGTATATATCCTAAAGTAATATAAAAAGAGGTAAATAAATCATGGGTCAGCCAATCAGAGGGTATGACGGTACAGTAACTTTAGCGGGTATTGCAACAGCATTCGTAACTGACTGGCAAGTTCAGTTAGATACGCAGGAGCAAACAGAAGGCCCGTTTATAGGCGATAATGGTGTACTTTATACTTACACGACTTCACGTAAGCTAACTGGTAGTCTAAATGCTACTGTTCCTATTTCAAAAGATCCTGGTCAGACAGCAATGTTATCAGGTGCTCTAAACAGTACGCTTGTAGCTATTTCACTCGTATCAACTGGTGGTTACACTGTAACTATTCCAAGTGGTAGCGTAACGAAGTTCACTTTGAAACAAGAGGCAAAAGGTACGGTAACGTTATCATTTGACTTTAGTAGTTCAGGCGCATTTAGTGTAGCATAATGCGATATAAAATAGCCCCTTGGCATTAGATACGCTAAGGGGCTGTTTTTTTTTATTGGAAGAATAGAAAAGGGAGTATATAACGATGTCAATAGATAGACAGCCAAAAGAAGAAACAGAGTATTACGATTCTGCTAATCAAGTTGCGCAAGAGGAAGATAGAGTAGAGTTAGATATAAAAATAACCGGATGGGAAAAGAAGATGCGTATTCGTGCTTTATCATTTTCACAAATGGAAAAAATAAATAAGATGGCAACAGTACAAGAGACAAATAAAGATGAGCGTAAAGTTGCTGGTGAGTTAGATAAAGCAGAATGGGTATATTGGACTATCAAAGAAGGTGTAGTTAGACCTTACTTTACAATAGCGCAAGCTAGAGAGTTAGCAGATAATAATGGATCTTTTGTAAGAGAGTTAGCAGACGAAATATGGAACTTAGGACGCATCAGTAAAAGAATGTGGGATGCTTATATTTTAGAACAAAAGAAAGCTGCTGCTTTAGACGAAACAGGTAATCCAGAGGCAGATGAAAATGTATGAGAACTATAACTTTCAAATAGAAGTTAGTAGAAACAAAATGATAGATGCGTTATCAAATGAATATTTACAAATGCTATCTATACTATATGGCACACAGATATATAACGGCGAAAAGCGTACATCAGATTATAATGATATGACAATGCTGGAAGTAGCCGACGAGTTACGCATCCGTACTTTGATGATGCAAGGTGACAGATTACGTAAAAAAAGACAGCTTCAAGAAGAGCATTCTAGAAATGAGGCTGATTTATTAGAAAGATTGAAAAAAAGTAGTATGTAGGTAATAACAGAAAATGACAAATGTAAATGGTGGAACTATTACTGTTAGAGTTGCTGGACAGGATATAGGCTTGTCTGATTTATTAGCGCGGCTAAATACACAGATGAATACTGGTGTAGGAAATATACGTAACTATAATACTACTCTTCAAGCACTAAATCCTACGACTAAAGCACTTCAATCAGAACAGCTAAGATTTGCACAATCAATGGCTTCTGTAGCTGCTAAAAGCGGTGATACTGCTGGTGGTATTAGAATCCTTGGTACTGCATTAGGTGGTGTCAGTACACAAACTGTAGCAGCACAACAAGCTTTAGGACAAATGCAAGGCTTATTGAATACGCAAGCAGGAGCCGCAGATAAAGCTAAGTTTAGCTTTCAAGGTGTAGCAACAGGATTGCAAACATTGGTTGGAGGTTATCTTGTAGCTTCTAGAGTTATTAGAGAGTTCGGCCAAATCATTGGAGAAGGTAACGAACTTGAAAAAAATCTTACTACGTTTAGAGTATTATCTGGTAGTGCAGAACAATATACATCTAATCTAGCATTAGCTAGACAGCAACAATCACAGTTTGGTGGTAGTTTGAATGATGTTGTGCAAGGTATGAGTAGTTTTGCTAACTTATCAGATAGAACTGGTATTGAGATTACAAAGCTAACTAATCTTGCGCGTGCTATGGCGACAGTTGATCCTGCACAGGGATTCAAAGGTGCTGGTATAGCTCTCAAGGAGTTTTTTAGTGGTGAAATAACATCACTTGCTAGAAGATTTGAAATACCAAGAGAGGCGCTAAACGGCATTGAAAAACTAACAAATAATACAGAAAAGTTTGCAGCTTTAGAGCAAGTATTAGAAAAGTTCGGTATTAGTCAAGAGCTAGTAACAGCACAAGCTGAAACAACAGCAGTAACTTTTGATAAACTAGGTGGAGCAGCAGCAGATGCTAGAGCCGCAATCGGTCAAGCTTTAGCAGGTGCATTTGCTGGTAAAGCATCAGAACTAACAGGCTTACTAACACAAGTTGCTACAGGTATGACAGCATTAGCTACACGCGCTGATCAACTAAAAGGCTTTACTGCTAAAATATTCGATCAAGAAGCTAAAGGTGGTGTAGATGCATTCAATGAAGCTATTAGAAACACTAATGCATCTATAAATAGTAATAATCCTATTATTGGCGCTTTGATTGGACAATTACAGGAATTAACACCGGCTCAATATGCATATGTACAGTCACTAATAGCTACAGGAACATCTACACAGGATGCATTAGCTAAAGTAAGAGAACTTCAAGAAGTGTCTGATTTGCTAGGGCAAACATTAGGAAATAATGCGAATCAAGCTAGATTTAGTGCAGACGCTATCACATTATATGGTAGTGCTGCATTAGCTGTAGCAGGTAGCGGTGCTGAAGGTGCTGCATTCGTAAATGAACTAACAGCAGCAGTATTAGCCGGTGATATTTCTATGCAGCAAGCTACGCTACAGTTACAACAGTATCAAGCTGGAATGGCAGCAGCAGCGGTACAAGCACAAGGATTAGCAGTAACTACAGATCAAGTACTAACATCAACAACATTATTTACTCAAGCTATGGCAGCAGAAGCAGTAGAAAAAGCAAACTCTCAAATAGCTGGTGAGGCACTAAAGCTTACACAAGAGCAGTTATATGCAGCAGCATTAGCAGCAGCACAAGGAATGGGAGCTACAGCACAATCAGCCGCCTTATTAGCACAGCAGTTCAACATTACAGCACAAGAAGCATATAATCTTATAAGTGCGCTAAGTCAGTTACAAGTAGCTAAAGCAAAACAAGATAGTGGTCTAAGTCCAAAAGATTTTGACACTAATGCACAGTTTTTAGCTGCTAGTAAAAGTGCTGTAGAAACAAATAAAGCATATACAGAGCTTTTGAAAGTAAAGAATGCAAATGCGTTAGCAGCTGCTAATACTGCTGGTAAGTTAGCTATAGAAAGAGGCGCGCTAGATAAACTACGTGTAGGTTCTGTAGCATACGAAACACAACTAGGTAAAGTACAAGCTGCTGAAAGAGCATTACAAGCCGAACAAGATAGAAAAGCTAAAAAAACTGGTGGTGCTGGTGGTGCGCCAAAGCTTACACCTAATGAAAAAATCAATACTGCTTTATTAGATGATCAAGATAAGTTCAATGCTAAGTTTGAAGATGCAGAACAAAAGCATTGGGATAAAGTAGCGGATATCTATGCCGATTTCAATGAAAAACAACAAGCACAGTTTGCTAAAAATGAAGTTTCAAAACGTCGTAGCAGAGCAGACTTTTATGCTGGTTTGCAAGACGCTCCTGCTGGCTTGGATACGCAACAGTTTGCGGCACAATATGAACAAGCATTTGCTAAAGCACAAGAGATTGCGCAAACAGGTAAAGCTAAGTTAGCTGCTGAGTTTCTAGATTTACGTACAAAGCAAATCGAAGAAATGAGACAGTTAGATGAAGATGCTGCAAAAATCAGAGAAGAGCAAAAAAGCGGTAAAGTATCTAAAAAAGATGCAGACGCACAACTAGAATACTTAGAAGGACGTAGAAAGCTAATAGAGGATGCGCAAAAGGAAGAACAAGATCAGTTATTAGGCGCTGGTGACGAGAATCAGAAACGACTTCAAGAGCAGCTAGATGCTGAACAGCAGGCTTATGAAACACAAACTGATAAGATTGGTACAGCAGCAGAAAGAGCAGCTAATGCTAAAATAACACATGCACAGCGTAGTAAAATAGCAGTAAGTGAAGAGAATATAGAGTTAGCAAAGCAGCGTAAAATCTATGAAGATATTGCTAAAGCTAATGGAGGCGTAGTACCAAAGGCTGTTATTCCTACAGCAGCTACAACAGGTGGTACAACTAATCCAAATGCTACACCGACAGTAGATATTACGGCTACTGAACCAATAGCAGTAACTACAGCAGAAGCATTATTAGTGGCACAAAATGATATATTTCTTGTAAGAGATGTAGATACTATAAATGCTATAGCAGATATGGCTACAAGAATAGAAACAAGATTAGGTGAGTTAGTAGGTGCTGTGAATGATGCTAAGTCAAGTATCACAAGCGCTGTAAGTTCGGTAGAAAGTGCAGTAGGTAGAATAAAGCTTAGTGCGCCTAGTGTAGTGGGGAATAACTAATGTCTGCATTATATATATATTTGAATGGGGTACAAGTAAATCCAAGTGAAGTTGATGCTAAAGATGATGAAAAGATAGGTGAAAGCAGACGTATGGGAGATGGTACATTACGGTACTATCACAGAGCTTTCAAAGGTGAATGGACGATAACGTGGAATGGACTAAAAGAGGCTTTTGTACCAGCGTTACAAACAATAGCGCGCCTTACTACATCATTTACATTCATAGATTATGAGAGTATAGCACATACAGTAATAATACTTCCTGGTGGATTTAGTAGAAAGTTGAGTGCTGAGAAAGTAAGTCCAAATATAAAACGTTATGACATTACAATGGTATTGACTGAGGTTTAGTATAAACCCCGCTATAATACAATGGCGGGGTTAGATAAATAGGAAGAATAGAACATGGCTAATCCGACTCGACCACAAATAGAAGCAACATTTGCATTACCTAAATATAAAGTAGAAATACTAAATCATGCTGGTGTATGGTTTACAATACTAAATGCAAGAGTAGCGGCTATATCAGGTAATACTGATAGTACAAGTAATGCTAATAATGGTTTAGCATTTGGAACACCAGCAGATCCAGCAGCAAGTGTAGATATGGAAAGTTATGCTGTAGATGGCTCACACCTTATGAATGATCCTTATTGGATAGACAAACCTGTGCGTATTAGTTTTAGTTTTGACACTGCTGATTTTGTAACTGTATTCCAAGGGCCAATAAAAAGCATGAATAAATCTAATGAAGCTATAACATTAGAACTAGGTGGCTCATTGGATTATCTTGCTAACGTGAAAATATTCACCCCAATATATTACAAAAAACCAATAGCAACAAAAACAACTATAGCAACACAAGAAAATCCAGATGGTATAGGATATGTAGCAGGTTTAGTCAATCTAGTATTATGGCGTGCTGGTGGTAGACCTTATGAACAAAAGGATATAACTTATACTGAAGCATCGTCGGGCTGGAAGTTTTGGTATAGTTGTGAACAGAGCATTATATCGCCTGATTATTCATGGTTTAGCGGTGAAAATACACAAGACGAAGTATATAGTTTAGTTCGTGCCGCTGGCGGTCAACTATTTCAAGACACATTAGGTGTTATTAGATATATACAACCATTGAGTTTTGCAGATTTGACAAACTATTCAAGTTTTTATACATTTACAGATAGTGTATTCAATGGATATGAAGAAAATATAAGTTCAGTAGAAACTGTAGGTACACTAAAAATACAGGTTACTCCAAGACGTGTAGAGCCGATGCAAGATATCATAGAAGATAAAACTCCAAGACTAATACGTCCATTGAGTATAGTAGGACAAGCAGAAATAATAGAACTTGCGCCATCCTTACCAATATGGGAATATCAAGGTTTAGTATCATTTGATAATCAAACAGCAGTAAGAACAATGCAAGCTATATTGATTGATAATCGTGTAGTAACACCGACAATAGGATTAGTTGAAACATATGCGAACAAGATACTAATAACAGTAAGTAATCCAGATACTACTACTCCAATGATTATTACAAGTATCAAAATACAAGGTAGACCATTAGCAGCAAATGATGATTTGAATATACAATATCCTGCATCTGGTTTTGCAGCTTTACCAGAACGTAATGTTGAAAATAACGCTTATATACAAAATGAAGTACATGCTAATAGATTACTAAGGTTGATATATGATTTTTATAATGAGTTGCGGCCAATAATAACCCTAAGTAATGTACAATATGATACAGATAGATTCATAGGTGAAATAGTACAACTAAACTCAATATATAATAATAACCCCGCTACATATTATCGCATTATAAAAATAGGTTATGAGAACTTAGGTACACTAATGAATATAGATTTAGTACAAGTAACAAGTTTACCTAATCGTGGAGAAATGTTTATTATAGGTACAAGTTATTCTAGCGGTACTGTAAAAAAGTTGAGTTATTAGGGAGATAGATATGGCAAGCCTAAAAAACTATATAGATGCGCCTTTATTTTATGATGGAACAGAACTAAGCGCCTCATTGTTGAATATATTAGATGATAACTCAGAAGCACTAAAAAATGCTTCTGTAATACCACAACCGGCATTCGACATACATAGAGCATTGAATGTACAAAGCGGTAAAGATACATGGCGTGGTGGATTTCAATATCGTATAGGACTGACAACAGCTACTTTTATTATTTATAGTAAACAAGTAACTGGTCAAGGTGCTACTGATATGGTAATCTATTTCAATGATGTAGAAGTAGATAGATACAGTAGTGCTATAGGTGGAGTAAACGTAGGTGGATTTATTGCTAGAAATATTACTATTACTGGTAGAGGATATACTAACTTTGAAATAGTAACTGTGCGTGTGTCACCAGAAGGTACAAGTGCAGAGAAAGGTATACAGTTTGTAATGGACGCATGGACAGATCCATTATCAGGTATAGTAGATGTAGGTATATGGGATGGGGTTCCTTCATTTGGAACAGTAGACGCTACAAAACTAAACCAGTTATCAAATGCTCAAGATTATTTAGGTAATAGATTAGCAAGTATACCAATGCCACTAAGCATGGGTTATATACAATGGATGGGTACAAATAATCCTTTATATCCATATTTCCGTTATTTTACAGCAAGAGCAACAAATGGTAATAACAGACTAAAAACAAATGTATATTATATTTGTAGACAAACAAGCGCTTCTATTGTATTAGATGTTGGTGGAGTACTTACTACAAGTGGCCCATACACATTAGGACAAACAGTATTAGTACAGTTTGATTTTGATATGATAGCCGCAGGATTATCATGGAATGTAGATTATTTTAGTAGAATAGCAGAAGTAACCCATATAGAAGCTCCTAGTGATCTTGATAATAATGGTGGTAAAACGCATAGTCGTCTTGATAATGGCCCTATTAGAATGGGCGCGATTAGTTATGGATTACCAGTACCTACAACAGAAAGTGTCATAGGAGAGTCAATCACTATAAATACATTACAAGCAAGACTAAATACATTAGCAGGATACGCATCAACTGTATATAGTAGAATGGCCGCTAATCCAAGAGTATTTGATAGAGCAACTATGTCAAGAAGTAGATATGGTGTCAATCAAGCACAAAATGAATATTGGGAAACAGTATTTGTACCTTCTATTTATAGACAAGGTGATATACTTTGGGTAAAAGGTCAAGGTCTAAAGATTGCTTATGGCCCTGTTACTATAGAAAAAAAGAGTGATAGTAAGCCAAATGATGTATGGGGATATAAGTTTTTATATGAGGAAGAGTTATTAGATGGAGATAAGATTACGCAAAGTTACTTTTATCTTGATCAGTTCAAAGGATTATATCCAGGTATGAGATATTTTATCATTGGAAAAGATGTAATATACGCAGCAGAACACTTACGGTAGGAAGAATAAAACATGGCAAAGAAAACTGAAAAACTAAGAGTTATTGATCAAAAAACAAGTAGTGTCGGCGCACCATTACCACTAATACAAGAAGATCAAATAGCTCCACCAGCATTTTATGTAGTACCTGCGCCTGATACACTTATATTAGTAGGGCAAGCTATACAACGTTCTACACAAGCGCCATTAGTAGCAGTAGCACTAAGCTGGCAAGAAGCACCAAATATAGGGCCGGATTACTACAATGTAGAATGGAGTGAAGATAGCGCATTTGTTATAGACGTAAATAGAGCAAGAGCAATAAACACAAGCGCTACTATATCAGGATTGAAAGCAAATGGAGTAACGTATTACTTTAGAGTACAAGCTGTATTAGGTGGTATATATAGTGGATATAGTGAAACATTAGCAGTAGTAACTATGACTGATGTTACACCAGCACCAGAAGTTACAGGTTTATCAGCCGCTTTTATAAATGGTGATTTGATTATTTCATGGGTAAAGCCTATATCAGAGATATTCAAAGATGCTGAAATAAAGATTTATAACGCGGGACATACTATATTATATGCCACATTATATAGTGCTAATCAACAGATTACATGGACAGCAGAACAAAACTTAGCCGCTACAAGTCAAGTTGGTGTTACGAGTGTAAGTATAGATGTACGTAGTAGATCATGGGGTAATACATTCAGTACAGGAATCAATACTACAGCTATATCGACAGCGCCAGCTACACCAAGTGGCTATGTTATTTCTTGGATAGGTGATATAGGATTAGCAGCAGCAGACTTGAGAGCGACATGGCTTCCTACACCTAATGCTGATAGTTATGATCTTAGCTTTGATGGTGTGGTATATCAGACAAAAGATATAGCATATACATATAGTTATGAGCGCAATGTAAAAGATCATGTTCCTACATTAGCAAGTGGCGATCCTAATATTACTGTACTAATAGCCGCACGTAATAAACTAAATCAAGTTTCTGTTCCTGTGAATGTAACAGTGTCTAATCTTGCGCCTCCAAGTAGTTATTTAGCTCTTTCCGCTATTACAGGTTTTAGTCAGATTGCAGCTAATGTTAGTATATTATCAGGCGCGATTATACAAGACTTTGATCATTATGAATGGGCATTGACTAGCGGTGCTGCTACATTACAACAGTTCAATAGTTCTACACCAGATGTAACTATTCTTGTGTCAGGTAGTGGTAACTATAGTGTCACAGTAAAGGCAGTAGATAAGTTCAATCAGAAAAGTACTGGAGTTACTGTATCGAATCTAGTTATGGACGTTCTTACTATCAGTGAGTTACGATCAGAAACAACTTATATAGATTCATTAGGTGCAAGTTCACCAGCATTAGACATATTCAAAGATGGACTACTAACAGGAAGTAGTAAAGCATATACTGCTGTAGCATCAGGTACATATCAATGGATTGAAGCTAGACGCCCACTACTAGATAGATATAAGACTGTTACACTAGGTGTTACATATGCTGGTATAGCGTTAGGATATTACGAGTTCAATGATGGCGCTACTGTTACATATTATAGTGGCCCTATAACAGTAGGAGCAGCAGGACAAAAGATACTAACAAAGTACACAGTATTAGCAACTGCTAAAACGAATGCTATTCGACTTGACTTATTTTCACTTACGCGGTATGATTTACCAAACATACAAGAAGCAAGAACGATAAGAGTAAACTTTAGTAACTATGGTGGTACTGCTACAGTTTTTGAATACTATCCAAGAAGGTTAGTACAAAGTGACGATATAGACGCAGAGAATGTTAGAAGTATAAATATAGCGGCGGGTAATGTAACCGCAGATAAAATATCAGTAATAAACTTAGCAGCAGTAAGTGCTCAAATGGGCGCATTACACATGGATGGTGTTATTGATATAGTTGTTGGTGGAGGTATATATCAAGGAACAGGTAGCTTTGCTAGCCCTACTACTGGACTAAAAATATTCAATAGTGGTGGAGTAGGTAAGTTATCTACATATAATACAGGTGTAGAACAAATAACACTTGATACTGATGGTAAGTTCAAAGCAGGAGCAGGAGCAGTATTACTTGATGCCAATGGCATTACAGTAAACGCAAGATTTGTAACACCTGGATACGGAGCACCTACAACTACAGGTATAAAGTGGGTACTTGGTGGTTTGACTGTTGCTACAATCGAAGGATTAGTAGTAGATGATACACCAGATTGGTACACAATAGATTTCAAGAATACCTATCAAGCTAACTCGCAAACAAACATTAGTGCTTCTTTTGGTGTTAGTATAGGATCTGGCAATGCTAATGCATCTTTATATGCTGGAACAGGTGGAGCACATGGTTTATTAGAACTAAATGCTACTACAGATATTCGTATGAATGGCGGTGATTTGACTGTAGGTTATACAGGTGGTGGTGATCTAAAAGTAGCCGGTAACTCAATACTTGTAGATAATGTTTCAATAGGTTCTACAATAGCAGCTACAAGAAAAGTATCTATATTTGGCGATACTCAATATATAGGATGGAATAACACGGCTGGTACTGAAAAGTGGGTAATAGGATTAGAAACAGGTAATGCTGGTAGATTTGCTATTTTTAGTAATGCCGCTAGTACATACGGTTTGTACATAGACGCTACTACAGGTTATGTAACTTTACCACAAGGCGCACAAATAAGCCGTGGAGTAAATAATAATGGTGCGTTAGCGATACTTGGAACTGCTGCATCTTCTCACTTCAACTACAGTACAGCAGAAGATACATATATCCGTGGTGGTAAAACTACATCAAATGTTATTATAAATGACACAGGTAATAGCACAGTTATAGATGGTAATACAAGTGTAGTACTACAGACAAATGGAGTAGATAGAATAGGATTAGGCGCAGCAGGAAATATAGCACTTTTTGGACACAGTACTTTTGGTGGTGGAGTCAATGTTATAGGTATTACAAATAGAACTACAGCACCTACTACTAATCCTACACTTGGAGGTTTATTATATGTAGAAGCGGGCGCACTAAAATATCGTGGCTCAAGTGGTACTGTTACCAATATCGCCAATGCTTAGTTTACAAACTCCTTCTGTTATTGATAGACAGTAGTAACAGAAGGAGATTTTATCATGGTGGATGATACAGCAATGATAGCGGATATTATTTCATTACAAGAACAAATAAATACACTAACAGCTCGTGTAGAAGAGCTTGAACAATCTATAGAAGATAGATATGTTACAAAGGCATATGTATCAGAATATTTAGATAGAATGGTAGGAGATCTGATAACGGTGTCAAATAAGCTATCAGGTACATCTCTAATAAAAGGATATGAGCCTTTAGATATTGAGAGAGTATTATCAAAGTTCACTATAGCAAAAGCAACATACAACTCAGCAGATTGGCGTTCAATACTTCGTAGTTATGACAAAGCAGCTAAAGAAGCTAATATCAATCCATACATATTAGTGGCACAAATGGCTAAAGAAACAGATTGGGGTAGAAGTTGGTGGTCACAGCGTCCAAATAGGAACCCCGCTGGTATTGGAGTAACAGGTGAGACGAGTAAAGAAAAACCAAAAGATGAAAGTGCATGGACATTCGATAGTAGTAGTAACATTTGGAAGAAAGGTTATTCGTTTAGTTCTTGGGAAATAGCTGTATCAGCACATGTAGGGCATATTTTAGCTTACATGTATAAAGACACAGAATTGAATAGTGCTCAGAAGTTATTTGTGGCAAGCGATCCTAGAGCTAGATTTATACCTACCGATAAGCGTGGTTCAGTATTGATACTGAATGATTTAGACGGTAAATGGTCGTTTCCAGGCATAGGATATGGAAACAGTATAGCAACATTAGCAAATGCGCTAAGAAAATAAAGGAGAGAGGAAATGATTAGTGGTATTATATTTTTTGAAAGTGGTGGTATTCAGCAGATAGGTGATTTGAATAGCGTGGCGGGTATAATAAACACCATAAAGCAAGTATTACCAGAACTAGAAGCTAAAGAGGCTAGTAGAGTATTAGATCAAATCAGTGACGACGAGTTAGAAAAGTTATTAGAAGCACGTAAAAGTAAATCAGTGGAGAAATAAATGGGAACCACAGTAGTTTTTCAAAATGAGCCTACTAATTTGGACTATTTGATGACTGATGTACGCCTACAGTTTGGAGATTTTGATGGTAGTGTATTCAGCGATGTTATCATTAGAACAGCATTAGTAAGTGGTGTTCGTTTATTACAAAATAAATGGAACGGTAAATATCAACTATACGTAGAAGATATGATTATAACTCCACAGCCTAGTGATGTACCAGTAGGTTATACACGCATAGCCTCTTTATATGGGCGTGCTGATATACCAAATAGTTTAGTTGTAGGTAGTGTATTTAGAAACCCATATGGAGTCTTTACAGCAGAAGCTAATCACTTATTAGAGAGTGTAGATGAGCAAGGATTAGTATTCGCGGCTGTATATATACTAAGAAAGATGCAAGTAAGTAGTAGCGCACAAGAGTTTATAGCATGGTCAACAGAGGATATAAAGTATAGTAATCTAGGTATAGAAAGATCATTAGGTGGCATTCTAAAAGATGATATAGAAAATCTAAAAGGTTATCTAAAATCTAAAATTGCTACACCTAAACGTAGTGATTTTCCAATAGCATATATACCGCAGGTAGCACTAGTCTACTAATAATAAAGGAAGGGAACTAAATGACAACAAAGGTAACGTATTCAAAAGCAAAGCCTATTTTATTTATTTTTGCCGACGCTGGCGCTGATACAGGATTTTCACAAGTTACACACAATCTTATAGATCAGCTATGGACACAGTATGATATTCATGTTTTAGCGATCAACTATTATGGCGATCCACACCCTATTCAAAAGAAAGCAAAGTTATATAATCCAGCAGCTAGATATCAAGGTGATTTCTACGGTTCTAAAAGAGTAGCTGATTTATTATCACAAGTAAAGCCCGACTTGTTTTTTATGATAAATGATCCGTGGGTAGCTTCAGGTTATTTGCCGCTACTAAAAACATATAAAGGGCCAAAGGTTTTATATACACCTATAGATGCGCTAAATCTAAAACGTTCGTATATTGAGCCACTAAATGAGTTTGATTATGTAATAGGTTATACACAGTTTGCAGTAGATCAAATGTTAGAGCGTGGGTTGACCACAAATGTAACACATTTACCACATGGTGTTGATACAAAGTTATATAAGCCTATTGATCAGCAAGAAGCACGTGAAAAAAATGGATTTCCACCTGAATGGTTTATAATAAATGTAACTGACAGAAACCAAGTACGTAAGCGTATTGATTTAGCATTTTATTACTTTACTGAATGGGTAAAAGCAACAGATAAACCAGAGAGTGTAAAACTTCACTATCATGGTGCTTTACAAGATGATGGATGGGATATTATCGATTTAGCTGAAGAGCTAGGTATGAAAGATAGATTGATTATTACCGCTCCTAATCTAACAGCACAAAACGGTTTACCATTACATTTAATGCCATACGTATATGCACCTGCTGATATAGGTTTGAGCGTGACAATGGGAGAAGGATGGGGACTCACAGCTATGGAAAGAATGGCTATGGGTATTCCTATGATACTACCAGATTTTTCAGCATATGGTGAATGGGCTAAAGGCGCTGCACACATGTTAGATATCAGTAATATTCCATTTTTCAATAAAGGTGGGCTAAATACACGTGGTGGTATAGCAACATTAGAAAGTACTATAGAAGCATTAGAATCTATGTATATAGATGTAGGTTATAGAAAACATATTGGTAAGTTAGGATATGAGTTAGTGACACAAAAGAAGTTTCAATGGTTCGTAATAGCAAAGCAGTTTGATAAAATATTCAAAGATGTAATCGCAAACCATATAATAAAGGATGAGGATGATGGAATCACAAACGATAAAAGTAGCGTTGAATAATCTAAGAGGCAAGCATATCAAAAGTATGTTATTGCGTCTTGAAAGAATAGATGCGGCTAGTCCTAATGTACGCAAAATAGTATTAGATGAAATCAATGATTTAGTTAGAGATATACTAAAGGAACTCGGATACGAATCCGAAACATAAAGGAGATATAGTATGAGTCGCAAAACAAAGAAACCAGCAGAAGTATCAATACGTCAAGATGTAGTACGTGGTGATGTAACAGGACAATCTTTTGACCTTATGTTGCGTTTTACTAATAATGCTCTACAACCAGAGCTATATATGGATGAGTTAGTCAAGCTTGTTCTTGAAGGCTTGTTAGAAAACTATGGCGAAATTGTGGTCAAAATCAACTGGTGGGCCGATGGGTTACAAGTAATAGTGCCAAATAGCTTACCAATAGATGACTTTGCTAATGCCTCTGTAACGTCACAGGAAG
>ERZ1292642.556-Hain-H14-01um-R1-556-length-20924-cov-5_pt1 | contig 20924 bp, 10 predicted proteins | sample MGYA00564403_ERZ1292642 | MGnify/ENA primary metagenome ERZ1292642 (study PRJEB36523, sample SAMEA6512643) | groundwater metagenome | collected 2019-01-09 | study: AquaDiva: Metagenomics assemblies of 32 groundwater samples | reverse complement strand
ATCGTAACCTTTCCATCTGCCGTAAGTAATCCGCTCCCTGCATCTTTTACTATCGGCACACAAAATTGTTGCTGAGTTCCTTCTGAAAAATTAGCAGAAGTAAAAGGCAGAGTAAATGTTATGTAAGTCTGATTGCTTACTCCTGCAAAATTTATATGCACCAAGCAACTTGCGCCTAAATCCTGATAATAGCAAACATTTGTAGTGAGGGAAGAGAAGCCCTGAACGTTTGCACCAACATGAAAATCTATTCTTGATAATACTGCTTTGGCAATTATTTTGAGTGAGTCGTATTGCGTTTTTGTTTGATACCCATAACTGCCCTGTGTCGCTATCCCTATTGGAATAAATTGACATGACGCTTTTGCATTAAACATCAACATCAACATCAACATCAACATCAACATCAACAGGGATATTTTTTTCATTACTGAATCAAATAAGTAAAGTGAACATAAAACGGCTGATTAGTAACATCAACGCAACTCCATTTTATTAATGCTTTATCTGCCGAATAAGAAGTTGTTCCGAGAACTGAGGCACATTGTCCCGCAATTCCGGGAGCGATTGCAGAACCACCGCAATTAGAAAGAGCAGTGAAGTCAGACGCTATTGGAAGCGATACCATTTCAACTGTTGAGGTGAGTGTACTCGTAGGGTCTAAATCTATCTGACCGCTAACAGTTACTACATTTCCAACTCTTAAATATTGCCATTGATACGCTGTGCTTGCTGAAACATTCGCACTATCGGTAAGAGTTGCAGTATAAGTCCCTGATGTGATTATACTTCCCCAACTTCCCACTCCGTTTGCATCGCTTGTAAATACTTTTCCTGCGCCTTGAGATTGAGTGCCGTCTGTTATTTGCAAACTTCCTTGTATATTAATTACGGCAGATGAATCGTAAGCGTTTATTCCTGTTCCTAAAATTACATTACCAATATTCATTTGATTATCAGCCGTTGCAGAAGTAACAGTTGTATTATAACCAATACAAATGTTCGTGCCACCTGTTGTGATATTACCGCCTGAATTATAGCCGATTCCGATATTGTCTAAGCCAGTTGTAGCAACATTAAGAGCGTCCGAACCAATAGCCACATTGCGCGTACCACTTGTCATTGCATCGGCAGTATATTTTCCAATCATAACATTTTGATCTCCCGTTGTTAAAGAATAACCAACATCACCAGCACCAATACCAACATTAAAAGATCCAGTTGATAGTAAGCGAAAAATATTATTACCCATCCCTACATTATACTGACCAGAAGTCACTGCCCTTAAAGCTTCATTTCCAAAGGCAGAATTATAACTTCCAGTCAAACTATCCACACTACTCAATGCACCATATCCGAAAGCGTTATTATAACTTCCCGAAGTACATAATCCCAAAGCCAAATCACCAAATGCCTGATTTTGTTGTCCTGTTCTATTAAATTTCAAAGCCACCGCTCCAAATGCTGAATTGGCATAGCCATAATTAAATCTCAGAGCTTCAAATCCAAAAGCAGAACTTGCGCCTTGACTTGTGTCTTGTGAAAGTACATTTTGACCTACGCCAGTCATAAGGTATTGACTTAATGTTGTTCCTGTTCCTACATTCTGTCCGGCACCACTTCCGATAAATACATTCCCATAAACAGGTTGAGCAAGTGATATTTTACCAACCACATCTAATTTTTGAGTTGGCGTTACTGTTCCTATTCCTACTAATCCAACGGAATCAACTGTAACGTACTCAGTATTATTTGTTCTTATTCTGAGTGAACGGCTATCGGTAGTTCCTAAAAAGTTTGAACCTGTTGTGCCTGAGTTGCCCAAAGTATTCCATGAGTAATTAGGCGTTATGGCAATCGTTGGAGAGCTTACCGCACCTGATACGGTTATCCCGCTTCCTGCATTGACGGTAGTAGCAACACCGCTTGGTGCGCCTGTTACAGTATAAGTGCTACCTGTATGGTTTAGAGTTATATTGCTACCGGCTACGATAGAAGTGGATGATCCTCCATTAGCACCTCCAACTCGTATAGTTGTCTGTCCGTAAATTACCGAACAAATAAGGAATGAAAGTATTGTGAATATTTTTTTCATGTTTTTATATTTATTGACCCTTAAAAAAAGCAACTGCTGTTAAAGTTCCCGCAGAGGTATTTCCCTTATAATAAATTAATCTGTAATAAGCATAATCAGCCCCCTGTATATCAAATGATACAGGAGTAGCATTAGCGGCAGAAGTTAAAGTAAATTGAGCAAGCGTTACACCGTCATTCTGGTAACAGGGTGTCCATATAATAGTGCTTCCCTTTAAAACACCTCCAAATAATTTCAATGTGTCATTTGTTCCGTTGAAAGCAGAACTAACCTGAATGATTATAGCCCCTTTTGTTTTAATGGGAACTCCAATATCCGATGTAATTGATACTGTTGCCGTAACAGCATCAAACATTATTTGCGAATATCCTGTGGATAAGATGAAGGATAAAGAAAGAAATAGAAATAGTTTTTTCATTGGATGGAATTGTTTGTTAATGTAAAATTAATTATTTTTTGGATACACATATATAATTCCTCTTTTTGCAGAATCTTCCTGATAACCCGTATTGTAATGATGTTGATAATTATTTTCTCCGTAGATGTCGTCAAAGTGTGGTTTCAGCCAGTCAAAAGTGAAGGACTGACCATTGTATGAATCGTAACCGAATCTTGAATCGTTGGGATTAACGAAGTCATGAATTGCAATAACGGGTTTTTTACCTCTCTCTGCAATAGAAGATAATTCCTCTATAAGCGGACAATCATTTCCCCAGTGTGCATCTAAAAAGAATATTGTTTTATCATCATAGATAATTTCATTTCTCAAAAATTTTGTGCTGTCTTCGAGTGAAGTTGAAACATTGTGCATATCTTTCACCTTATAAACTCCCGCATTATAATAAACAGGATTTTTTTCAACCGTATACACTTTGTCGAAATTCTCTCCGAGAAATTTTGTAGTTGAAAATAGGCATGAGCCGGTTTCAATGGCGGTTGTTATGGATAATCTATCCCTGATTTTTATAAATTCCTTCTGTATGAATTCATCATTATTAAAAGGGAAATCCTGATAAGGCATGAGATTTAATTTCTTTTCGCACACATCAATCCATTCTCCTGTTGTATTATGAGCGTGCCCATATCGTTGCTTGTAGGTTATTCCGAACTCTTTCTGTGGAATAATATCGCTACGAACAAAAAACATATTCAGATCAGCGCATTGTCCAACCAGCGTATACCCTTTTTCTTTTGCCAATAGTTTGAACGCTTCAAAACTTGCTCCGTAATAGGTATCGTTATTCCATTGGTGTTCGGCATTATATTTAATCACCTTAGCTTCTCCATTGGCAATTGCCGGATTGAATTCGCAAACAAAAACCCTGGGAGTGAATTTATTTAAAAGTGATTTTAACACATAGTAATCATTGCCATCCAAATCTATTGAGAGCAAATCAAACTCATGCGGAACTTGATATTTTTCAAGCAATTCATTTATGTTTTCTGCCGAAATCCATTCTTTTTTTACAATAGGATTTCCTTTATTATCGCCATCCATCAGAGTATATCCCCATCCCTGCTCAATCAGATGTCTGGTATTAGAAAGATTCACACCATCTCCGGCTCCAAATTCCACACAATACTTGTTAGCGGTCCCGATATGTTCAAAAATTAATTTCAATATTCCCTCCTCACGAGTTTGTGCATATTTACTTTTTTCGGTACATCTTTTTATTGCTTCAACTAATTGTTTATCATTTTTCTTGCTCGCACAATCTCTTACCACTTGCAACGCTTTGTCCCATGTGAAATTTTTATAGGCGTAATCACAACCTTGTTTTGCTATTTGTTTACGCTCTTCTTCGTGAGATAAATAATAATCAATCTTCTGCATCAAATCCTCTATACTATCCCAAACCACCCAATGTTCTCCATCTGTAAGTAATTTATCGCAATCATCGAAACGATATGTCAACACCAATGTTCCGCTCCCCAATGCGCGCTGTAATCTGTCGCTTGAATATCTTTTTAAATTGAACTGTGAAAGGTTAATTGCTATTTTTGAATGACGCAATAGTTCAGATTCTTTTTGAGGGTTGTTAAAGAGATTTTCATCTGCATTATCCCACCCTCCTCCATACAATCCAAATATATTTCCGTATCTATTTTTTAGTTTATTTCCTATTTCATTTCTTAACGGACTCAATGGAAAAACATCCTTATAGTTATTGGCAAAGAACACTATTTCTTTTTGCTCTATAGGATAATAATAGTTTTTACAAAATCCAGCCGCAATGAAATCAGCATTACACCCCATCTCTCTCATCTTTTCTACATCTGAATAATTACTAAATAGCGTAAGATCGATCTCTTTTCCAATATCTATAAACCATTGTGGAAGTGGTTGTCTTACGTCTCCGGTAAAATTAATAACATATCCCCTTAATTTTCTTGCGGTTTCTACATCAATAGGCTCCGCACTCTGAAGCTGCATAAAAGTAATATCCGGATTGAATTGTTCCGATACTTCAATGATGTGCTTTCTTAAATAAACAAGCCCTTTCTCCTGTAAGATTTTATGCCATAGAATTTCTTTGTAGTCGCCTATGGATTGTAATGATTTTTGTATTGCAATTTGCGCTGTTTGCCCTCCATTAAGGGAAATATGGAGAACTTTCTTTTGATTTGTTTTTTGAAGTTCGCTTGTAGGGATGAGTTTGTACGGAGGTCCTATTCTTTCCTTAGCATTGCCATTAACAATGTAGTTTCTTTCATTTGACTGGTGAATATGATACGCCTTGATCGTTTTGGATGGGTTTATAACTTTGTAACCCATTTGTTCTAAATGATAGGCAAGTGAATTGTCACATCCTGGAACACCTGGTCCGAAATCAACCGATATATCTTTTGTTTTTCCTTTAAATACCCATGCGTCCTGACTATCAACCCGATCGTATAACTCCCATTCCCCGTTGCCATTCTGATTCCACCGGCTTAAAGCATAACAGGTATCGTCAGGGATTTGTAATGCTGATTGAAGAGAATCTCCAAACAAAATATCGCTATTGGCTATAATGCTTATCCCGTCTTTCGGAATTCTTTCATTTGCGGCATCAAAAAGATTGGAAAACGTAGGTCGCTTATTAAGCTTTATCTTCTCGATCCTTGGAAGATTTATTGAAATATTTCCCTCCGAAAGAAGTACAACTTTCTCAATAAACGGATTTTTAAGATTGCCTTGAAGACACGTCCTTAACTCACTATTCCTTTGAGGATTCTTATCATCATACCAACTGACGTAGAGTATCATAGTGAATTACGGTGAAACAAGAATAGGAAGATAATTACGAACATTTACAAGATTCATATTACTTCCATCTTTTTCGAATGTTATAAAATCGTGCCTGTCTCCCAAAACAGTTGTTGGGGAGGATTCAAGTTTTAAATTTCCACCGCTTATTCCTAAATCTCTGTAATTAATAGTAAGAGTATCGGTTGATTTTAATGTAATAGGATGATTGTCAGAAGCATTTGAAATAATATCAATCTGTTCTGTATCTGAATCAGAACTTGAAATGAGATTAATAATTCCACAGTGTTTTTTGCCTGTTAAATTTATAGTAGACAATCCATTAATATCAATACTTGCTGATTCAAAATTTGAATATCCCTCGACTACTCTTTTTCCGATAGTTGACGCAGGAACTGTTAAGTTCTCTTCAAGTTGAAGTGCGTCTATGTCTAAATCAGAACAAGTATCTCCGATAGTTATATTTTGATTATACCATCCTCTTATCCTGATGTCAAGACAGTCATTTCCAATCGCAAGTGTTTTAAATGCACCAGAAACAAATTGACTTAAACTAATATCAATTTCACTACATCCCGTTCCTATCGTGATGCCATTGGCGCTGTATTGTCTAATTCTGCAATTTGTGGTGTTTGCCCCAAATACAGGTGTTGCCCTAAAATCAGCATTTGAGCCTTCTATTGAAAGGCGATTAATGGTATCTTCTCTGTATGCGATATACCAATTAGCGGTTAAAGCATCAGCAGTATTAAATATGATTATATCTTGTGGATAAGATGGTGAGTAGGCGCGGAATCCGATTTTGTTGGTAGCAATTGCATAAACAATAAGCGGTTCTGCGAGGTCGGTAATCTTATATGCTTTAGCCGGAACTAATGTGCTTCCAGTGCGTTTTGCTAACAATGCCGCTGCAGTTATTTCATCATAAATATCTCCCGCTACAAGAGCATCAATCTGTGCCTGTAAATTAACATCTACGGCAATGAGAGCATTTGTTTCATCGGCTACGCTTCCAAAGTCATTAAGAACAAGCCAAACAAGTTCTCTTACTGTTGCCTCGTCAAGCAAATTTTTTCTTCTTAATCTTGCGGTCCTAAAGGTGTTTTTATCTAACATGATATTGGGTTTTTATGCTGTTAATACATTATTTTTTACAATCATTTGCTTACAAACTACATCCGAAGCTGAGGCAACTCCGTTTGTGCCGGTAATTTTAATTATTTGAGCGTCTGCCATAGTTTTCGTAAGCGCGGTAATTTTTATTGAACCGGTAGGGGTGTTTGACGCAGTAGCATCCGCCACTACAATCTCACAAACACAAACCTGAGCACCGGCAGCGCTTCTCATTATTTTTGCCTTAAATGTTGCTGTCTTTGCATTTAAAGCAAGAGCGTCAATTACTCCAATTAAAGTACCGCCAAAATAAAGCGTAGCGCTTTTCGCATTAGCATTTGCGGCAAAAGATATTGTAGTATACACTTCTACATACGATCCATCAACGGCAAGTGTTTCTCCTGGAAGAGTATATGTTTTTAAATCTTTTTCAAGTAAATCCGCTGCCGTCCCTACATCAGATACGGAATTAGCAAGAATTCCATTTTCATTTCTTCGGTCTGTAATTTGATTGTTTACCGCGAGTGTTGTTCCGAATAACGTATTATTAAGCACTGCAAAAGTGGTGGCTTTATTTATCGTGTTTTCCGGAGTGTAGCCAAAGTTATTTTCTGCGGTAGCCCAAGAAGCATGTACGGCTCCGGCACCATCCACCAAAGCTCTTACAGTATCACCAACGCCAAGAGTCACCACAGTACCAGTTATAGTAACCGCACCAGCAACAGAAACAGTCCAAATATCCCCTTTCTTTATTGCGCCAGCAGTTCCGCTACCACCTGATGACGGATAAGCATTAACAGAGGCATCATAAGCCCCTCTGTCATCCCACAATCCCACTACAAGCGCATCGGCATAGGAAGTAGTAGCCAAGCTATACCATGCGCCCCCAGGGAGTTTCATTTGAAATGTGCTTGTATCTGAATTAAATATTAAAGGGACTGCTCCGGCAGGAATAGTGAGCGCATCTCTTTCTGTTGTATCAATAGGGGTTAAGTTGCCCTGAGCAAACTCAGTCGCTCCCATTTCAACGGATTTATATCCGCCAGCAGTTGTATCTAAAATTAAGTATTTTATCATGTTATTTGATTAGGAGAAGCCTATTCCTGCGTATTTAATTTTTGCATAATTGGCACAATTTTCCAAGTATTAATTGTATTTGCGTGTTTGTAATATTATTTACTCCCTGCAACACCTTTGCGGTTCCCTCTTGTAGTGTTTGCGTTGCTAAAAATGCCGCAAAAGCTCCATTGGTAATTGTAGCGCTCACTGCCGTTCCGTTACTCAAATCAAAATCACTTCCCCACACTAAAATGTTCGGTCCGAAAGATTGCGCTTGATACTGATAATTTTGAGGATAAAGCGAATTAATATAAGTTGCAATCTCAGAAGCAACCGTTGAAGTATTGTTAGTGGACGTGGTGGTGAAGGCATAGCTGGCTGTTCCAATGGTTACTGTTACTGCATGCGTAGCAAGATTTAAAGTTTCAACGGCAAAAGCATATACCGCTTGTCTGCCATCAATGATTTCCCCTTCCGGAACAATACAGCAAGTGCGCAAAGAGTCTATTAAGTTCATGGTACGCATAACAAGTGCTTCATCTTTTTCGCAACATTGTTTTTCTTCATCCACTAAAATCTTTGCGCCTTTTTTCACCGCACAATATTTAGCAGCAGTAAGAGAAGATTGCAGTGTCGCAAGTGGTAATTGATTATTAGCGTTAATTTGAACAAGGGTATTTATCCATGCAGTATCTAAATCTGCCATCACGTATAAATTCCCTCCGGTGTAATTACCGCAAACATATTGTCCAGGAGTAAATGAAGCAGTGTAGACATTTGAATAAGTCACAATTCCTACTCCGACAATGTTTACACTTCCTGCCGTAATGGATGACACGCTTGTTATTTGTCCTACTTTGAAACTCATGCCTCGTACGCAAAAATTGCACTACCTATGAATACTGTATTTGAGGAAACAGATTGAACTTCTACGGCTATAATTGCCGAAGTAGAATTATAAACCTGTAATGCTTTTTTCGTTTCAATGTTTATTGCCGATGCAGATGTTGCCGAGCCGGAAGTAATCACATTTCCACTCACAAGGTCTTTGATGCGCCAATTCACAGACGCGCCACCCGTGCGCCAAATATTTAATCTGAGTGAAGTGAAAATATCCGCAATGTCTTTTGAAAAAATAAATCTTCCTGCTTCAACCCAATTGTTTGATGAGTCAGAAAACGGAAGACCGCCAACTACAAAGTTGAGGTTTATGAACGCTGGCTGTCCCGGGTCTCCCTGTACTACAGGAATTACGGAACAATCAGAACATGAATCGGTGCCGCAGATGTCACACATTTTTTTTGTTTTTAGTCAGAGCAACCACAACTTGAGTCGCAAAGTTTTGTTAGTTTATCAATAAACGCTTGCATGGAATTAACATCTTGACATTCTATCGCTCCATTCAACAAAAACATGTAAAGAGAAATTGTGTCGAATGTTTCGTCATCAGAGCAGTTGCAATCTTGAGCAGCAAAGGCAGCGGCTTTCTTTTGCCAGCATGCACAGATGGAGGTGACAATGGGAATATAAAGGGCTTTTGTCGCAAGAAACGGAATACTGCCATTACTCACCCAAACCCCTTGAACAACATAAGTAATTCGATAAACACCATCCGCGTACGAGCCTCCTTGCCCTGCATCGGTAGAAAGAATATCAAAGGTCCCGGCAATATCTGAAGGAAGAGTTGGATAAGCGTCTATCGTAGTTTCTGTGCCGAATGTGCCGTCAGAATTTCTTAATGCGATTCGCACTTCACAAACAGTTGTTTCGGATGCTTTTGGATTTGCTGTGCCGGCAGGATCAAACCCTCCGAGATTGATAGGGCTGTACTGAGAAGTTTTATCTGTAACTGTTAGCGTGAGAGCGTCTGAGCTAACTGAGTATTTTGGATTTAATGCAATCATTTGTATGAAAATATATATTTACGCCCGACAACTGAACTTCTTTCGGATAAATTATTGCCTATAGATTGTCTTGCCACGCCTAGCTCTTTATGCGCCTCTGTAATGCTATTGAATTCTTTTTTTATTCCGCTAATTAGTGTTTCGCAAATTATTTTTCTTCTTTTATCTAATCTTGGAGGATATTTGGTTGTTCTGTTTTTTACGGTAATAGCGGATGATATTTTTCTCTTTAATATTGTTTCTGGAGTATGTTTGCTTCCCCTGTAAAATTTAGGTATTTTTCCGACCTTACATTCTCTCATTTTTATTCTCGATTCGTCAGAATGTCTCCCTAATCCAGTCCATCCTAAATCTCCATTAGTTAAATCAAATCCCCAAGATTTATAAAGAGAAATATAGTGCATTTCCCAAAATTCCCATTCCAATTCCGGCACTTCGTCAATGATTTCCATCACAGGAAGAAGCCCGTTTAATTTCAAAGATTGAATCCAATGGTTTTTATGAGACCTATATTTTTCAAATAAATGTTGGTCAAATCTTTTTTTAGGATTATTTGATTTACCTATATACCTCGCGTTGCCGGATGTTGGACAAGAAAGAGAATAGATAAAAACTGAAGGAGAAATACACTGAGTGCTTTCGGGGTTAGCGTGTATTTGAGCGATGGGCATGAAAGATTTATATGCAAATATTCATACATTCATCAAAACACGAATAGAGATTAATATCTATAAATTACTTAATCATGTCACTCAACTCAAAATTAACAATGAAATTCGAAAGTTTTTGATACTGCGCGATATCGAAAAAGAATTTTACTTTCAAGTATTTTCCATATAGTAAACTACTGTTTGTGTCATTCAGTCCCGTTGGATTGCTTGCCGTAATTGTACTGTCTTCTTTTATCGGAGAAAAGAAATTCTCTTCAAACATTTCAAATTCCGCAGCATCCAAATAACTTATTCGCCCACCACTATCGGTAAATTCAACCCGAACTGGAACAATATCAGAATCGACCACCATTGTCTCAAACCATCCAACTTGGGGATAATTTTTATTCACAACTGCTTCTAAATATCCTTGCTCCTGAAGACTTACACCATTGTAGTCGTACCACGTAAGCTCCACTCCTTTGTTGTGTAAATACAATTTTGACATAGGACTTATCGGGCGCGGACTAAGGAAAGTGTTCTGCCAACGATTATAAATGCGCGGAAGGAAAGAAGCAAGAGTTATGAATCCTGATTTGAATCCATTAAACACAATAGTATATCTGTTGAAATATTTTCCCATTGGCGCTTTCGCCCAATACTGAGGAGATATGTCGGGCTGATTACCGGCAGGGACGGGATTGCCGCTTATTGTTTCGTAAACATCCTGATTGCCCTGAAATGGACTTACGGGATAATAAACTTTTGCGCCACCTGAATATCCGGAACCAACAACCCAGTCAACTATTGCAACTGTGGGATTGTTTCCATTCACAGTAAAAATAAAATTATTGAAACGCTGTTCGTAAACTCCATGAATTCCCTCTTCGTCCGCAGGAGTGTCTTTGCCCTGCACCCACGTAAGATTGTTAGCGAAAAACGATTTCATCCACTCATCCGAAACCGTCAGTGTTCCATTGCTTCCATAATGGCAAACACATTTTAATTCCGTGTTTATCCACATATATACATCATCGCCATTTTTCGTAACACCATGAATAATTGCCCACTTATTTAATGAGCCGAATCTCGACATCGTTACTCCATCTCTATTCATAACACCTCCGTCTCCAATGAGTATTTGCGTTATGTCTTTTACTTGCAGTGTTCCGCGCGTGTTGAAATACTGGCGCATGAATGCTCTGTCCTGCCATGTTATAAGTTCACCCCCAGCGTTGGCGTGGCTTAATATTGCTCCGTATGCTCCATTGAGAACATGAAAGTTTGCCGGTGGAAAGCTTCTGAAAGAATCTGTCGGGCTGTCTCCTAAATTAATATCACTCCATTGAATCCAATTTGGACGCGATGACGGGTCTTCCCTGTTCGGATCATAGGCAATTGTAGATTGAACTTGATTTCTTATTGTATATCCTGCTTGATAATCTTCGTTTACTTGATTTTGCGATTGAAGCCAAATTTCAGGAAGAACATCAGGAGAGGGTGCGAGAGATTGTGTGCTTCCTAGAGATTTCATTCTCATCTGAGCGTTAATGCGTGTTTGAGAATAAAAAACTATTCCCGCTGCCGTTCCCTCGTCTATATTGTTTCCATAACGTTGTTTGAAATAGTATGGCTGAACAAAAGTGTCTCCGCCAAAAACATCAATTGACAGCGGGGAGGTGGTGGCGGGGTCAATATCGCTTCCATTTCCCGTAGAAACATATATAGAATTCAGCGGATCTCCATATTTATCCACTACGTCTCTGTAATACTGAACCATTCTTAATGCGTAATCTGTCTCTCCGGATGGATTTGTAAAAGATGTTGCCGAATGCACTCCATACCCAAAAGCATTATGAGAATATCCTGTTACGGCAGCAGGTGAGCTTATTGGAACTTTTTTTACAAATGTTTTTGTTGCAATGACGATGTTTTGACCCTTTGAAAAAGAAACCACCTCATCGGGAGTTAATGTTTGAACTGTTGTATTATCAACTCCCGTCAATCCCGTGTAAACTGCATAATTTGAAAATCCTGTTGCTCCTGCAGACAAAAGGTGAATTCCATTAAAAAAAGTGCCGATTTGTGGCGCGCCATAATTAATTATCTTATCTGTGGCAACTAGCGAAATAGATTCGTTATTGAAATTCAAATCCATTGAATAGAAAGCACCCCATTTATTGTATGCAACATAAGCACCCGGATATACTGGATTAGTAGACAAAGCATTTCCTGTTCTTCCTGAAACAAACGGATATTCTATTCTGCTGTCTCCTGCCGATGCGGGAGATGCCGCAGGGTCTTCGGAAGAAATTATCCATGGAGCACCAGCGCCAGAAGAGTCTCCCATAAAATCAGTGCCCTGCACAGAAAGGACTACTACTCCCGAAGCTAATACTTCTTTGATTGTTTCACATCTATATATTTCAATTCTGTTAATCAGGTCTTTTATTCTTACTCCGTCAACAATGTAATTCAAATCAATGTTTTCAAAGCGCACATACGGAACATATACTTGTGTAAGATTATTTGTTAAATCAAAATCAGCAAAACTCGCATTTCTTCTTGTCGGGTCCGACCATTGGGAGGCAGGAGAAACCCCGTCTCGCTTTAAATTTGTAGCGTATGTAGTGAAAGCGATATCGTCAATAAAAAACGCTTGTGACCAAAAACTACCATCTTTGAATCTTACGCGCCCAGCAAATCTTTGAACTTCATTATAGGTATAGCCAACATATCTGTTAGTATTTTCTGGCTGACTATATATCTCGCCATTATTTTTTACGAATGTCTTTTTAAGAAGCGTATGCTTGAAGGTTAGAAACCATGCCGATAAATCTTTTTGAACATTAAAGGTAAAATTAGAATAAATTAATCTATTGTCGATTATCTCATTACTCTTTGCTGTTTTTATAGAGGCAGATAATTTATTGAGCAACGCTAAATCCAAGGTAGTCACATCACTTTCTGTTCCCGTATGCTCAATGGTAATTGTCTCCGATACGTTATCGAGTAAAACTTTTTTTACAACAAATCCTTCGATAGCATCACCAACATAATTCACTCCCAATAACTCTATATATTTATAAAGTCCGGGAATTATTCCCGTTACAGTCAGTACATTTATCTTGGGGGTTATTGTTGCGGGTTGGTCGCCTATAATATCTTCGCCAGGAAATTGTGAATCTGCAGAATAGACATTCACGGGATTTGTAAGTGCACTTGGTTCTGTTTCTGATAAGGTGTCATTTCTGAATCGAATAGCATATCTCCAATTTCCCGATTGCACCTGACCGCCCGACTGAACCTGACTTGTATATTCTATTCTTGCCGTGGTGCTTGAGAGAATGTTTTTTGTTTCTTCAGCGATTGAACCATACGAATATCTGCCGCCATTAAAAGCCAATGCGCCATCCGCGGCAAAAGGTTTAGTGTAATAAAAACATCTAGGAACATTAAATCCGTCTGTAAAATAATGCGAATCGCGATCCTCTGTTCTTGTTGCCGGTCTTCCGTCTATTTGTTTTTTAGTTCTAAAGCCCCACTCTTTCGTTCTGAGCAAACGAGTATAAGTCCAAATAGATGTGTTTACGTCTTCCACCGCTGCGCCAATTTCTCCTACCCCTTCCAAATAAGTTGTCATTGTAATGGTCAGAGGATATGGTCCTGCAACGGCAGAATAGTTCACGTAATATTCTTCAAGACGTATGGTAACGGTATTCACTACTGTTATAATCCAAATGCCATCTATCGCGGTGCCCGAGGCGGATAGCCCTATTTTTTGCCCCGTAGTAAGACTGTGCACTCCCGTAAACTGAACGCTGAATCTTCCTCCGTTGTTTGTAATTGCCTGTACAAACATTTGTTTTGATTCAGGTAGACGGGTCTGCGGAGTGCTGTACATGTACAAATCCCTGATCAAATCCTTTGATTCAATATAGCGAAGTTCTCCTATTAAAGAAATGTCGTATGCCTCCTGTCTTATTTCCAAATAGGGTTGAAATCCTGTAGAGCTGATATTGGTTATGGTGAAAACAATATCATAACCGGTAATATCCGAAAGAGTAATGTCAACGTATCCCGATGTTGTTCCGCTTCCTGTGACAGTATTTGCAAGAGTGATGCTATTTATCCACGTCTGAATTAGCGATGTTTGCGTAACACCACCGCCCGAAACAGGAACCGACATATCTATATCGGGAATGGTGTGAGAAAAATTATTTCCGTTTTGGTCGATTGCATTTATTCTAAAAGAAAACACTCCCGCTTGTGATGTATAAACTCTGTATGTCTTATTTTGAACCGCAACACTGCCTAAATCTAACGCCGGGAGATTGCCAAGCATCGGGATATGACTCTTTGTAGATTGCGTGTTATTAGTTAAAAATTGGACGTTGAGCCCGCCACTGTAATCTTCGGGCTTCATTTTTTCAAATGAAACATCCATATTTAATTTGCCCGCGAAATCTACGAGTTGCTTATTTTGTTCGTCACTCATTTGTCCTTAGTTTTTTCTTTCAATGATTTCTTCATCAAAGGTATGGTACTTTCTGCGTAGTCCGTTAGTATTTTTGATAACTTTTCTTTTTCTTCATCTGTCTTCGCATTAAAATATTGCTTTGCCAAACTTGTAAATTCTTTGTAGGGATATGTATTTGTAAATCCACCAGTCTTGGAGATTTCTAAAAACTCCTGAACACTCTTGCTGTTATATGCAGGAGACTGTTTGAAAAATCCTAAATCAGAAGCTGTAAATGAATTTGTATCGTCTCTGCCTATGTCGGATAATTCCGTGGCGGTCTTACCATAATAAGAAAACGAACCCTTAATGAAGTGATCTATTTTTCTTGCATCCACTCCTCCGCCAGGAAGCATAAGAGAAAATTCCTGTAATGCCTTTCCGAGTCGAGATGCGCGGTCCGTATTTCTTAATGCCAAATCCAGCGCATCTTCGTGCGGAGGAACAATATTTTTATTTCTGAAATAATCATAATTCGTTTGTGCTTCAATAATAGATTGAAAGCCACCGGCAAATGAAGCGTCATCAAAAGGGAGAGTGGATTTCACAACAGTCCCGGCATATCCATCGAAAGCATTTTTCTTTCCGCCAAAATAACTCATGCCTCTATCAACGGCAGCGCCCATTAAGCTCAGTTCGTATGGCTTTGGAATACTCATCCAGTTATTGTCTCCTATTTTGAAATTATAAAACAAATCGCGCTGATAATCCGGAAGTTCATTGTACTGCTTTTTGGATTCTTCGTCTTTATTATTTATAAGCCATACAGCCATTGATGGAATAACAGAAAACGCTACCATCCTACTTGCAAATCCAAGTGGATTTTCTTTTCCTCTGACAATAGCACTTCTCATTCCCTGTATTGCCGCGTTGGAAAATGGAATGAGTTGATTCGCTACTTTCATCCAGTGTCCCATCAGTGCAAAATCCAAAAGGTCTCTTGACTTGAGTCCGGCATATAGTTTTGCGTTGTAGTCGTCCATTCCTTTTGCCTTTGCGTTTCTGAATCCCGCGCGATATTCTGCAACCCTATTCACCGTCTCCGACTTCTGAAGCAAGTTCACATATCCCTGCCATCCCTCTTTTAAGCGCACAGGATCAACGATAATGCTTTTCTTGTTCTTTGCCATATCGTGCATCGCCTCTTCGAGTAATCCGTAATAATGAACCTTATCCTTCATGTAATATCCCGCGTTAAGCCCTCCCGCTCTTGCTACTTCTTTCCAGTGCTCTTTGTCTCCAAGCAAGTCTTTTATGCCGAAAAGATTTTTATAGCTATTCTCGTTTGACTTAATTAGCCTGTCCTGAAAATCTCTTACTACGTTTTTGGCAGCGAACACAGGAAAGTGGGTTGTTGTCCATCTCAGCGCTCTCGGAAGTGCCGTAACAATCCCCGGTAGTTTATACCCATCACTATCAAGACCTTTGAGCGCTTTGTAAATATCTGTTTGAAATTTCCAGTATTCAGGTTTGCCATCAACAAAAATTGTAACTGTTTCCTTGTCTCCTGATTTTACTCTCACTCCAATATCCGCAAGTCGAACAGGAGTGCCGTCATACATTCCCTTTCTTTCCGGTTGCAGCAAATCTCTGAACGCAAGCAATACTTCGTTTCTATCAGATTCTTTTACCCCACGATAAATTGTGTCAATGAGTGAGGTGTATGGATTCTGAATTTTCTTCGTGGACCCTTTGATGGCATGAAGAACTTCTCCCTTTGAACCGAGCGCTCCGCCAGTACCGCTATAAACTTCTATCTCTCTTCCAGGTTCTGTTTCGATTACGCGCTGAAGGGCGACATACTGAGTGTTGTCTGCTTTTATTTTTTCGTAGTTCTCTTTTGACAAGCGACCTTTATCCACCATGTACTTCAAAACATCATCGGCAAGTTCCCTATATCTATCCGCTGCCTCTTTTATTCGCTCAAGTCTTTTAGGGTCTCCACTTGTAAATTCTTCCAATGTTTTTTTCGCAACATCCACATCTTTAAATACCCCTCCACCTATTCCTGTCAAAACATTTTCTCTTTTGAATTTAGACGCAAGCTCCACAGTTCTTTCGGCAATCATATAAGACGCTACATCTTTTACATCTCTTTCAACGGATGCTTGGTCTGTATTGTCAAGTGGCTCTAATAACCATTTGAGATTTTTCGCATTACCATTTCTATCTTTGAGCACATTCATTTTGGAATCAATCATTCCTGATTCTAATATCTCGGATGCTTTTCCGTCAACGCCCAACAATACTCTTGCTAAAAGATTCGGATCGTTCTCTGGAAGCAATTCGTCAATACCCTTTAATCCTTTCGCATATTCAGTTGCCTTCTCGAACGCGTTCATCGGATTTATAAAGTTTGCCGCCAATCTATTTATCCAGTCAATAGAAAACATATTATTTGCATCACTTTTGGATAAAATCTGCCCAAGCACTCCTTTCTTTTCTGTTGGCTTCCATTCTACATTTGAAAGAACCATGTCGCGTCCTGTTGAGCCAGCCCATTGCCGAACATCATTACTGAATTCTTCCATTGCTTTTTTATGTGCCTCATCAACTTTCAAATCGTACAATTCATAAAGATTTGGAGCTTCCAATTTTGTCTTTTCTGGATTAACAATTAATGCTCTCAGGAACTCCGCAAATCCCTCACCATATTCATACATCTTTGGATTAGGATGTCCTTTTGGTGGCTTGCTTCCGAATGGAGAAAATTTATTTAGTTCCGCTTCTACTGGAAGATTAGGAGTTTTTTGCAAATCAGATAAAATACCGAATCTGTCATCTATCGCGTGACCAAGTTCGTGCGCTGTTACGTCAAGGTCTCCGGTGAACTTTATTTTTACAACCGTACTTCCCGGACTATATGTTCCCGCTGCGCCTCTACGTCCGCTTCCGGGCTTTGCGAATAAGAGTCTTTGTTTTATTCCTTTCGTAACATCAAAAATTATTTTAGAAATATCTTTCACCACTCCTCCGATAATAGGGGCAACAGGAATACGACCTGATTGACTGTTTGGTTTTAATCCGGCAACATCTTCGTATGCTTTTGTTGTGGTAGCGGCTTCATCTAATTCCGTTTGCCCTTCCAGCGTATCGTCCAGTCGCTTTTGAATGTTGTCAACTTTCGCCTTTTGTATGTCAAGAATTTTCTTTCGCGCATCCACCTCTACTTTCATGTCTACGGTATCGTCAAATAACTTTTGCTCCGTACCCTCAAACATTCCTGTTTGCTTTGCGCCTAAATCTTTGGAAAGTGCTTTATTGGCTTTGTCGTAATCGGACTGAGCTTTGGATAATTCGGCTTGCGCTTCTGCTAATTCAGATTGTAATTTCTCTCTTGCGGAAGATTCGGTTTTTGCCTTTTTTGATGCTTCTTCAACTTTTTTATAATCTACAATGGTATCATGAGAAAACACATTCGACAGTGTCTTGGCGTTATCCCCAACTGATTCAGAAATCAAAATAACAATTCCGTCATGCCCCTTTTTTGTGATTATGTTTTTTAAATCATTTGTATTTTTTTCAATAATTTCTTTTGGTAATCCCAATAAATTAGGGTACTTCCAGTTAGCTTCTTTAGTTAAATTCCTCCATTCAATATCATTTTTAATTATTAATGGATTTTTTAATTCAACTATTCCTTCTGAAACATCTCCATATCTTGAAGCGTCTTGTTTTGAAAAAGCATAATATTTTCCATTGCCAGCAATAGGAATCTGAACATCACGATAAACTAAATCTTTTGATAATCCTTCTCCGCGAAATACTTTAGAGGAAAAGGGCTCTCCCGTTTTTAAAATAGTTCTGTCAACTACTCTTATTGGAATTACTTTGTCTGTAGATGTGTCAACTTTTTCTTTCGCGCCATCTCCCTCACCATTGCTTCCAACACTCTTTTTCGTGCCTTCATCGCCTCCGGGCTTTTCGATTGTGATTTCATTGTCTTTTAGGATTTGACTTTCTCCGTCATACGAAGATAGTGATTTTTCTGATTCGTCCAAATGTTTTGCTAATTCTATTGCCTGCTCATCGCTCATTTCTCTCAAATGCTCTGCGTAGTGGTCAATTTCTTCGGGCGTTACAGATGGGTCGTGTTGTTTTGCAATGTCAATCATCTCAGCATCGGTAAGTCCTCCATTCTCCATCTTCTGCTGCATCTCGTCAATATATTCCACTGCTTCTTTCTTCCCGCCTTTCTTCATAAAGTAAGCAACAGCATCGCCCACCTCTGAAATATCCACCATGTCCGTTTCTCCTGTCTCCGTCATCTTACCTCCCTGCTCGGCAATTCTTTCTTTGTATGATTCAAGTTTTATTCCCTTGCCGTCCTTTCGTGTGTAGCCAAAAGGAATATCCGCATCAGTTAATCCGGTAACATCTTTTAATTCTTCATGGTCAAACTTTAATCCACTCGCTATGTCCTGAGCGACTGCATGCTTTACTGAAACGGGGTCAGCGTTCTTTGCTCTTTTAATCCTTTCCTTCTGGCGCTTCTCTTCCTGTATTACATCAGAACTTCTTTTTATCCATCCTTTTTTTATTTGCTTTCCCTCCTTATTGACAAGTGTAATGTTGCCGGACTTTCTTGGCTTGATAGAATATTTTAATTCTTTGCTGAGCGCATCTATCTCATTTTTTATTTTTAATCCGAGTGTAGATTTCTTTTCTCGCTTTGATAATTGATTGTACCTATCTGTTAATCGCGTTGCCTTTTCCTGTTGTTCCGTTTTGATTTGCTCTTTGGACTGTTTTTGTCCAAACGGTTCGTTGTCAAGCGCAGCTTCTTCTTCAAGATATTCAACATAATCTTTATCGGCAACTTCTTTGCCTTTCTCGTCATACCACTTACCGTCTTCTTTTCTTGTGAAATTTCCCTCTTCGGCTTGTACTATTACTTCTGTCTTATCAGATTTCGGTTTCTCCTTTTCTGCCTTGGCGATGGACTCGCCTTCTCTTTGAAGATGGTCGTTGTAATGATTCTCGAATTCAGAAGATTTTATATCCGAAGATTCTATGCCGGTAGATAGTTCTTTCTCGTAAAGTTTTTTGCCTTTCTTCTTGAATTCCCATCCATCCACTACAAATGTAGCATCGGGAATATCCTTAAAATCTACATGGGCAATCTCTTTGACCGCCTTGCCTCCGCCTGTTTTACTATCGCCTCCCTCAGTTCCTTTTTGTAGAACTCCTTTTCCTGTGGATTCTCCTCCTTGTCCCGCAGGAGACGAAGCATTTTTATCTCCTCCTGTGCCTGAACTTCCTGTGTCGCTGTGTGCATCTGTTTTTTGTTTTAGGGGTTTATCTACGCTCTTTCTGTCATAAATGTTACGAAATAATTGCTCATAGTCAATTCCATTAACTTTTTCCACATCTGCCAAATCTTCCATGTTTTTTTGAACGAAATCTTCTCTTACCTTCATTTGCTCCGGAGTCAATTTCTGCAAATCCTTCAGCTTGTTTTTTATCTCATCAATCCTTTTGGTTATTTCGGGATGGTAAGTTTCGTCAAGACCTTCTTTCTCCGCTATCAGTTTGTCCTTCGTTTGCACCAAATCAACTATCTCGGGATTGTTTTTGTGTTGGTCCTGCAATTTATCCTTCACCACTTGCACATCATCAAATTCCTTCTTTGCCTGTTCTGCGTGTTCGTTGGTAATTTCTCCTTTGAACTTGGCATCGTCCATGGCTCCGTGAAATTCCTCTTTGCTTCCAGTAAATTCTACAATAGATTTTTTTACTGGCTCATTGTTTTTTAATTGACCAATAACTTTTTCTATGGGATTTTGCTCTTTTATTTTTATCCCTGTTTTATCAGCCACATCTTCAACTGCTTTTTTATCCTGAGAAAAACTAACAACATTCTTTACATACGTTTCTCCATCCTTCGCTGTTAATGGTTCTTTGTTTTTAATTTTATCGTATAATCCCTTGGCTCCGGCAATTCCTTTTCCTGCCTGATGAAGCAATATCATACCAACCGCATTATCGGCAATAGACATTAATTTTTTTGTGCTTTCACCAACACCCATTTGCTTTTCTAAGTCCTCTTTTGATATTCCATATTTACTTGCCACATCCTCCAAATTGAAATTATATATAGACGAAATAGGGGCAAATAAAAATTTAGACAACTCTTCTCCATAGGGCAAAACTTTTTCTCCAACACCTGCCGCAGTTTTGAATATGATTCCTCCTGGAGTTGCATCCATCATTACTCCAAAAGCAGAATTCATAGCTCCATAAGAAGCATTGATAACACCTTTTGTAACATCAGAAATTGTATTGCCTAAAGATTTTTGTCCTGTTAAAAATCCAACTTCCGCTTTAGCCGCTT
>ERZ1292642.554-Hain-H14-01um-R1-554-length-20954-cov-7_pt1 | contig 20954 bp, 21 predicted proteins | sample MGYA00564403_ERZ1292642 | MGnify/ENA primary metagenome ERZ1292642 (study PRJEB36523, sample SAMEA6512643) | groundwater metagenome | collected 2019-01-09 | study: AquaDiva: Metagenomics assemblies of 32 groundwater samples | reverse complement strand
GGTTACCGCTGAAGACCACACGTTCGCCATACGCTATGCAAATTGTTATTAGCCACTTACTTACACAACGCTTTATTGTGGCAGCTGTATTCAGCACACCATGACGAAGACCAAGACACAGGGCACCAAGAAGAAGCCCAGGATGCAGCGGGTTAGCGAATCAATCTGCGAATTTCAATCCATGGAACAGTTGTCGGCCGTGACCGGAATTCCTGTGAAGATTGTCCGACAGGCCAAAGCTGGGGGCTGCACGGCGTTCATCCATGGTCGGGTGTTGCTTGGGCCGTTGTTGCGGTTTCTCTTTTCGACCGATCAAACGACCGACTGGGGGGACGAGTTGAGACGGTGGCAGGCGGAGCGCGCGAAGATCAAAGCGCGGATGGAGACCGGCGAACTGGTCCAGGTCAAGACCGTCGCGCAATCGCTGCTGAAGTGCGGCATGGCGCAGAAGACGATTTTGAGGCAACGACTTGAGAATGAGTATCCGGCGTTTGTGGCGCAGTTGCAGCCGGCCGAAGCGCGCGTGTTCGGGAAACGGTTGGCAGACGAGATCCTGAAAGAGTTCTCCGCGTTGGCTGGCCAGTGGAACGGGAAACATGAAGGCGAACAATGAATTGGCGGCGGCATGGCGCCAGTCCTATTCGCTTCCTGATCGGCGCCCGATTTGGGAATGGGCGCACGAAAACATTGCGATGCCGCCTGGTCTGACGCGGCGTGATTTTGATCCGACGATCTCGCGGCATTTCCTACCGATCTTCGATTCGTTGGCGGATGACCATGTGAGGCAGGTGCTGGTCCGTAAACCGCTACGTGGCGGCGGAACATTGATCGGAGACATCTGGCATGGCTGGACGCGGGCGAATGATCCGGGGCCGGCCATGATGATTTTGCAGAGCGATGAAATGGCCCAGGACCATTTTCAGGATCGGCTCAAGCAGATGTTGCAACGTAGCCCGGTTTTGGCCGCGTTACTTCCGACCGGACGCCATACCGTGACGGACTTTCACATCAAATGGCCGGATGGTTTGCCGATCTACATCTCGGGGCCAGGGATCAACAACCTTCAGACGAAAGGCATCCGATACATCTCGATGGACGAATGCTGGTTGCTCAAGCCAGGTGTCATTGGTGAAGCCGAGGGGCGTCTCGGAGATTTCCTCAAGGTCGGATTATCGAAGCTGCTGCTCATTTCGCAAGGGTCCATTGAAGGTGACGACTTCGATCGGCGCGACCAGGAAAGTTCGCGTGAAGAATGGACCGTGCAATGCCTCGGGTGCGGCGGATACTTCGCGCCGCGGTGGACCCACAAAGGCGACGTGCTGCGCGGGATGCGATGGGACGAGCACAAAGACGACCGGGGCCAATGGAACGTCAATAAATGCTTGGACTCAGTTCGTTACGAATGTCCGTTGTGCGGTCATCCGCACGCGGACGGGGCGCGGCTCAAGAGCGAATGGAACCGGACCGGGCAATACAAGATCACGAACCCGAATGCACCGCGAACGAAGCGCAGCTTTCATTGGACGGGAACAATTGATTGGCCCTGGGCGCAGTTGGTCGAGTTCTATCTAAATGCCCGGAACGCGTACCATCAGGGCATCATCGAACCGCTCATCCAGTTCTTCCAAAAATACATGGCGGAAGCGAAGTCAGAACGCACGATGCTCGATGACGCGGTGAGTTTACGGAAGGCGGCTGTGGAACAGAACGGTGACCCGACGGATTTCATTCGCGTGCTGTGCAACGATCGCCAGAGCGAAGGGCTTTACTGGTCGTGCGCGTTTGCGATCCGGGAGACTGGCGACCTGCGGCTCATGTGGTACGGGAAACTTTACGGGAACGCGGCCGTGAAAGCGAAGGCCGACGAGCTAAAGGCCGATAACGTGATGATTGATTCAGGGTTTGAAGCCAAGGGTGTCGGCGGCGTGTATGCGTTGTGTGCCAAGCATCATTCGGAAACGCAACGTTGGATCGCCGTCAAGGGCAGTGACGAGAAGTTTTTCTGGCATCAAATCGCCAAAGGCAAACGCATCATGCGTTCCTATTCGGCGGCGGCCCGTGGCGATCCCGAGCAAGGGACGTGCGGTGAAGGGCAGGCTTTCGCGACGCTGGTCAGGTTTTCCAGTGATGTATTCAACGAACGATTGGACCAGTTGATTGCCAATGGACGGTTGACGATCGCGGACGCAGTTGATCCCGAAGAATTCCAGCAACATGTCGGGTCAGAATATCGGAAACAGAAACGGGACAAGTTCACCGGGCGCGTGAGCTGGGTGTGGGTGTGTCCGTCGCACAACAACCATTTGCGCGACGCAGCCAAGCAAGCGGTTCTGGCCGCTACGATGGCGGGTGTGCTCTCCGATCAGGACCTGTCACCGACTTGAGGTGTTTTTCCGCCCATAGCTTCGTCTGCACGTCACGGAACTTCTTGCGTGCATCCTGCCGTCGGTTGCGTCGGAAGTGCAGCCCGGCTTTATCGGAGAAATCCAAGGAGAGTTTTGACAGGGCGGCTTTGGTGAACCGCAGTTTCTTGCCCATCATTTCGAAGCTCATGTCCCCGAACAAATCCGGCCGCACTGTCATTGCGATGGCGACGAATCGTTTAAAGGCAGCCTTGCATTCGCGTGTGCGTCCGTTTGGACCGAGCCAGCAATAGGCCAGCACCCACGCGAGCGCGTCGGCCATGACTTCGAACTTGTCCGGCTCGCCGTTGTCGCCGTTGATCGGGAGATCGAATTCAGCGGCGTAGCCGTCGCGATAATCGTGCAGAGGCGGCACAGTCGTCCATTTCACCCGTTTTGACGGCAGGACACAAGCCATTTTGACTCAATGACTTTTTCGACATGGCGATTGATTATTTCATCGGTTGGACCAAAGCGCAGATGGAGGTTGAACTACGCCGTTGCCAGGAAGAACTCGTTACCGGCAAGACCATCATCGGCAGTGGGGCCGGGGACGTGACGTTCAATCACCGGATCGAGATCGAGATCACCGATCGGATCAAACTCATTCTGCGCAAACTATCAAAGCTCGATCCGGTCACGTATCTGCCCGAGAACACCACGCCGATTGATCGCACGCAGTTCGTTGCACCGGAGTGTCTCTGATGCCTCGCAACGGTCACATGGCCATCGCCGCAATTCCATCGTCGCCACGCCACAAGACAATTGACCGGCGTCGGATCAATGGCGGCACACCGACATGGAGCTATTACGGCGGAGCCAACACCATGATCCACGGCGCGACCCAGAACGCGCAACGGACGACGGTCCCGTTTCTCGATAAAGACACCCACCGCACGGTTTCCAACATGGGCCGGCGCACGCTCATGTCACTCGGGCGTTGGCTGTTCTGGAATTTCCCGGCCATCTCAGGTGCCATCCTTGAGCAAGCGATGTTCGCCGCGGAAAACTTTCAACCGCAATTTTGGGGCGTGGACAAGGACTGGGGTAACGAAGCTGAAGCGTGGTTGTTGGAATGGGAAAAGATCTGTGACGTGGCCGGCTGGCCTTACACGATGGAAAGTTACCGGGAAATGTTGGTCCTGTCCGATCTGCGCGAGGGTGACATTGCCACGCTCCTGACCGAGACGGATGCGGGTTATCCACAGATTCAGGTTTGGCCGGCGCATCGAGTCGCCTGTAACCAATCTGAATCCGAGATAAGCGGTGGAGGACCGTTCGACGGTTACCGACTTTGCGATGGCGTCATCGTGAACGATTTCCGGCGCCCGGTCGGTTACCGGATCGTTGATGAGATGGGACAATACCTCACCGATGTTCCGTCGCAGAACATGTTCCTAAGTTTCATCCCGAAGACACCAGATCAGGTGCGCGGTTTCTCGGGGCTAGCCTCTGCCATCTTCGATTGCCAGGACCTGAAAGAATCCAAGTATTGGGAATTGATCGCGCAGAAGGCATCGGCTGCAATCGCGCTCCTGGAGAATAACGAGACGGGCGACATTGACGAAGCACGCGGCGTCATCAGAACACGCGCGACCCATACGGCGACCACGGGCGAAAAGCTCACGGTGGATCAACAGGAATTTCAAGGCGGGATGTATCGCTACTTCAAAGCTGGTAGCGGCGCGGACCTGAAGGCGTTCACGTATGACCGGCCAGGTCACAACACGATGACGTATCAGGACCAGATTTTGCGCGACGCTTTCCAGGGCTTGGAATGGAACATGTTTTTCTCCACTGACCCGAGCAAAGTCGGCGGGGCATCCATGCGGATTATCGTCGAGAAGATCAACCGGACGGTGCGCAAACGTCAACGCATGATCGTCCAGGCGCTACGCCGGATTCACGGTTACGCAATCGCCAAGGCGATCAAGCTGGGGCTCCTGCCTGAATCGGATGAATGGTGGAAGTGGGAATATCAGTTACCGGCGCAAATCACCGCAGACAAGAAATACGATAGCGCCGTGGACATCGACGAATACGATCATCAGTTCACGACGTTGAAACAGGTTTGCGGCAAACGCGGCGCTTACTGGGAAGACACACAAGATCAATGGCTGCTCGAACGCAAGCGGCTCCAGGATCGCGCGACGGAAATGGGCGTCGTGCTACCGACCGACGCGGCTGCGCGAACGGCTGATCCGATCATCGTCCAGACTGACCAATGAAAAGCTATCCGTTCCTCATCAAGAAACTCTACTACGAACCGCTCTGCATCACGGTCGAGAAGTTCATGGCCATCCACGCCGTCATGGAAAGCCGGCTGGCTGGCGAGACTCACCATTTGCAGGAGCGTCAATCATCGCCGCGCGTTGAAGATCACGACATTGCCCGAGACGGCAGCACGGCCATCATTCCAGTCACCGGCATAATCGGTCAGCACATCCCGTGGGTTGATACGTTTTCGTCCGGGCCCATGACTGACCTGGATGATGTTCGGACCGCCATTGACGTGAGCGAGCAAGATCTGTCCATCAATCGCGTGTTATTCAATTTCGACACACCAGGCGGCAGCGCGGCCGGTGTGCCCGAGACTGCCCGGAAGATTTTCAACATGACGAAACCGACCGTGGCATTCACGGATTCGGAATGTTGTTCGGCCGGTGTGTGGCTCGCTTCTCAGGCGAATCAGTTCTACGCCACGCCTTCATCGGCCGTTGGTTCCGTGGGTGTCTGGTCGGCCTACACGGATATGACCGGCAAGATGGAACAGGACGGCGTGAAGATGAATTCCATCGTAGCCGGCAAATACAAACTCATGGGCGCATGGTGGAAACCGATGGCCGATGAAGAGCGTGATTTCCTTCAGGCCGGAGTTGATAAACTGCATACCGAATTCAAGGCGGCGGTGAACAATCGGCGGGTCGTTGACGCCAAATATCTGGAAGGCCAGGTGTTTGACGGTGACGAAGCGTCTAAGCTCGGATTCACGGATGGCGTTGTGGAGGATATTTGGAGCGTCCTGCGCGGCATGGTTGACTCTCCTGCTTAGGTGAATTATGGCGTGGAAATTCTTCAACATCGGCAAGGCCAACGAGGAAATCACCCGATTGGAAAACGAGGTCGCCAAGCGCGATGAAACCATCAAGTCATTGGAGGCCGAGAAAAAGAGCCTGGCCGAAAATGACAACGATGTGGCCAAAGCTGCGGCTGACATCCAGGGACAACTCGATCAAGCCAACACGAACATCAAAGCTCTCGAAAAAGAGCGCGACCAATTGAAGGTCGATCTCGACAAGGCCAACGCCAGCACGGACGGCAAAGCGGCGAAGAAAGCCTTGGAGATTACCGGTGCGCAAGGGCAACCGCCGATCTCGACCGGGGCGCCCGGCACGCCTGGCGGCAGTGACGCCATCGAGAAACAACTCGACGCCATCACGGACCCGACGGAGCGGACGATTTTCTATCGAAAGCACAAGGCTGAAATCAGAGCTGCGGCGGTCAAACGTCACCAAGCCGGAAACTGAATCCTGATCTATGGCAACTTACACAAACTTCGATGACGAGATTTTCGCGCAAGCAGCTCTCGAAGGTTTCACGTCAACACTCACGCCGCTGTCCGCATTCTCGGTTGACTGGGAGCCCAGTCCGGTGCCGAAGGGAAACACCGTCTTGGTGCCGCTCATCGGTGCCTTGACCGCCACGACGTTCTCCACCTACGAGACAACGAACGGCAGCCTGTCGGCCATCACGGTCACGATCAACAAACACAAGATCATCGGTGTCGGTCAATCGGACTTGGACGCCGCCGGCAGTTCGCTGGCGCGTCTGGAGCGATTCGGATTCCAGCAAGGTGCCGCCTTAGCGTTGCTGGTGTTCCAGGACATTTGCTCGCTATGGACCACGGCCAATTTTGGATTGGCCACGGCCGTCAGCGTTGTCGATTTTGGCGTGGCGCAAATCCGCGCCGGGCGCCTGCTACTCAGCAAAGCAAAGTGTCCGGCGGCGAATCGCAACATGATCCTGGACGTGGAACCGTTCGACAACCTGCTTGGCATCTCGAACTTCATTCAAGTGAATCTGGCTGGCAGCAACGAGACACTACGCGAAGGGCGGATCGGTCGCGCGCTGGGCTTGGACATATTCGAGTCGAACGGTCTGCCGGGAACCGCGTCTGTCATGGGCTTCGTTGGGCACGGTTCATCCATCGCCATCGCGATGCGCTACCTGATGCCGCAGGAAGGGCACAAGTATGACATCGCCCGCGCGATGACAGACCCAGAAACCGGCGCCACGTTCGGTATGCGGGCGCACTACAGCGAAGCGACTGGAACGCGGTTCGTCAACTTGGAGTCCAACTACGGTTATTCGGTCGGCATCTCGAATGGTGCCCGACTGTTTAAGCGGCTCGACTGATCTTCATTGATTCTCGTTCACACGCCTGAGATGTTTCCCGCATCTCGGGCGTTTTTGTTTCTATGAACCTCATCTCGCTTTGCATGATCGTCGGTAACGCGGAGGAATACATTGCGCGCTGTCTCCAATCCTTCAAATCCATCGCGGATGAAATCTGCGTCGTACGGGCTATAGGCAGTTCGAAGCCTGACAGCACGCTGGACATCGCCAAAGATCAATTCTGTGCTCGAACGGGCGAGTATTGCAACAAACCAGGACACGAAGACTGGCCGCATGTGGATGATTTCTCAGCGGCGCGTCAGCAATCGTTCGACATGGCGACGGGTCAGTATTGTTTCTGGTGTGACACCGATGATCTGCTGGAATCCGGCGCGGAGATTGTACGCGAGCTAGCTACGCGCGGCGGGTATCCGGCGTTCCTGTTTCCTTACAAGATTTTCGGGCGCGGTGTAAGTCTTCCGAGGGAACGCATGACGATTCGTGGTGGGGGCAAGTGGCGTTTCCCGGTCCATGAATGTTACACGTTCCCGATCGCCATCGAAGCTATTCAGGATGATCGTGTGGTCATCACGCATCTGCCGCACCTGAACAAATCCGGCAGCAACGAACGGAACTTGCGCATACTCGAATCCATTCCTGAATCGGAGATGACTGCTGGATTGTGGTATCACCTTTACGGTGCGCTCGGCAGTGCCGGCAGAAAACAGGAAGCCGTTGAAGTCGCCAAACTCGCAATCGACCATCCAGACATAGGCACGCCGGAGAAATACGAATTGTTCATCGACCTGGCGCGCATGTCCCAGAAGCCCGAGATGAAGACGAAGTTTCTGCATGCCGCTTACGCGACAGATCCGACACGACGAGAGGCGCTCGGACTCCTGACCGGCAACGCACTCGATTACGGGCGAAACGTCGAAGCACTCGCTTACGCGCGGCAGATGATAGCCACCGAGAAACCAGTGGCAGAATCCTGGAACGACCGGCACCCGGCATACGGATGGCTCGGTGTGGAAATCTACACGCAAGCACTCAGGATGAACGGCCAGGAGCTACACGCTGAGAAGCTACGGCGCGCGGCTCTGTCGGAAGCTGGCGGGCCGATAATTTCGCTCATCCACGCCACGCGCGGACGCGCGCGACAAGCGTCTGAAGCACGCAAGCTATGGATGGACATGGCCGATCGCCCGGACCAGATCGAGCACATATTTGTTTTTGATGCCGATGACGAAGAAAGCCTTCCGCTACGGCGCATGCACAACATCGTAAACCAGCCCGGTGGCGGTTGCGTGGCGGCGTGGAACGAAGGAGCACTCAGTAGCCTCGCGCCCGTCTTGGTGCAATTGTCCGATGACTGGATTCCATTTCCGCAGTGGGATAAAGCAATCCTTGAACGCATCGGAGATTTTACTAAGCCATCAGTTCTAGCGGTGAGCGATGGGTTGAGGAATGACGAGTTGCTCTGCATGGCAATTTGCACGCACGCTTACTGGGAGCAAGACTACTTCATGTTCCACCCGTGGTTCACCGGAGTGTATTCGGATAACTGGTTTACCGAGCTGGCCTATCGGCGGAAAGCCGTCATAGAAGCGCGTGACCTGATCTTTACGCACGAACACCCGATCAAGAGCGGACGACCGGCTGACAAAACCTATTCGGAACAAAATGCGCCGGAACGTTATCACGAAGGCAAACTGTTACTGGAATATCTACGTCAAGGCATTGATTGGTCCACCGTGCCTGGCTGGTTCAATTACTGGTCCTTCTACGAATTCATCGCGCGCCGACTGCAAGATGGCGACGCGATTTGCGAGGTCGGCACGTGGCTCGGGCGCTCGATTATTTTCATGGCGCAGTTCTGCAAACGCTTAGGCAAAGGCGTGCGTCTGATCGCCGTGGACAAATTCACCGGCGAGGATGGCCAGCCCGCCCATGAATCCGTCGTGCGCGAATACGGCGGAAATTTCCGAGCGGCATTCGAGCAGAACATGCGGCGCTGCGAAGTGGCTGACATGATTGACGTGATTGCGGGCGACAGCGCGGAGAGCGCCCGGCACATCGCCGACGGATCACTCGCATTCGTGTTCATTGATGCCGGGCACAGTTACGAAAACGTGTGCGCGGACATTAAGGCGTGGTGTCCGAAGATCAAACCCGGTGGCATCATTGCCGGGCACGACGCCGACCATGAACCAGTCGCAAAAGCCGTCCAGGATACACTCGGCAATGTCGCGACAATGGGAACCGTCTGGATGAAGAAACTATGATCCGATTCTCAATCCTCACGCCGGCCGTGCCGTCTCGCTGGGGCTTGGTACAACGGCTCTGGTCGAATCTGAGCCAGCAAATCGGCGAGTTACCCGTTGAACATCTCATCTTGATGGACAACAAACGCCGCACCGTCGGGGAAAAGCGCGATGCACTGTTGCGCATCGCCCGCGGTGACTATGTGGCTTTTGTGGATGATGACGACAACGTTTCTGACGATTATGTTGCGGCGATTCTGGATGCGGCCACGCAAAACCCAGATGTCATCACGTTCCGGCAATCAGTTGTCAGCAACGGGCGATCCGGTGAAGTCGAGTTCAGGCTCGGGAATCCGAACGAACCGTTCAAACCAGGCGAAGTCACGCTTCGCAATGCCTGGCACGTGTGCGCGTGGCGCCGTACGCTGGCGATCCTTTCGCATTTCCCGGCGGTCAATTACGGCGAGGACATTGCGTTCTCGGAGCCTCTCAATAAGTTGGCTGGATTGCGACAGATCCACATTCCGCGCATCCTGCATCGATACGAGCACGATTCCACAACATCGGAAGCGTTACCGGAGATGAAGAATGCCTGAAACGCAAAATCCATTTTCACCAGGGGCGATCGAGTTGCGGCGCGGCTTGCTCGAACTGGAGCGGCTGACCGGCAGCGAAACTTTTACCTGGAAAGAAGCCGTTGAGGTTCTTTGCGTGGCGCGCACGTTGATCGGCACGAACGCTTGGGAAGTTGGCAGTTTGGCGGATAACTCGACCGTGCGGCTCTACGTCCGTCGAGACAATTTCCTGACGGCCGATTCAACGCTCGTCACGGTGGATAGCGACCTGCGGACCGCAGACAGCGACATGCCGCATCCGGTCGCTGGACGAACGCTACAGTTTCGCGGCAAGACGTGGCGGATCAATTCCGCGCGGGAAGGGGCTTGTCGGGCGCATTACGAAATCGACCTAGCCGACGACAACAAATGAACGATATTGGATTCATCAAACTCTGCGGGAAACACAATGGTTTTGCTTTAGTGGTCGATTTGGTCCAATTACCTAAATGACGCCCACCGTCCGCATTGACGCGACCCAGTTCAACTCAGCAATCAGACAATTGTCCGGTGGCGTCCGGTCGCGCGCGGTGGAATTGTCGAACCAGATCGCCTTGGATGTTTCCCGCGAATGGTTCAATCACATGCCCCCGCCCATTTCCGCCATTGAAGCCAAGCGCCGCGAGATTCGGGATTATCTCCGGCAACCATTGGCCACAAACATCAAGCTGGCCAAGAGCGGCAAGAGCAAAGGAAAGTTAGTTCGGCGTGGGTCCAAGGCTAACCAATTGCGTCGCGTGCATCTGATCGTGCAAGCGCGGCGCAGAAACGAAGGCAAACGCGGGCTTTACGGGTCGGCCATGAAGACCGCTGCTGGAAACTTCGCGCGGCGCGCTCAAACGAGCGTGGGTTATCTCAAGGTGATGCTGTTGCCGGTGATTCGCGGTCTGAATCCGCTCGTGAAATACAAGATGCCGTGGAGCGAAACGGGCGGATCAGGGAACAAGATAGCCATTTGGCCGGGGTCAAAAGGTTTTGGTAAAGTGACGCCGGCCGCTGGCAAGAATCCGTTGACGATATTGAATCTGCGCTGGAGTTTGCGCGGCCCGCGCGAAGGACTCGCCCGTGTCTTCATCCTGGCTGGCTGGAATTACGCCGTGCAATTCAAGTTGCAGAAATTGCGGAACAGAATCGAACGTGAGATGAATCCTGAATTCTCCAAAGTGACGATCACCAAAAAGGCGGCATGAGCGCATCGAACTACATCACACACAAATGTCAGTTGGCGTTGAAGGCTTTTCTTCAGACGCAGACATTCCCCGATATTCCATCAGCGCAGATTTATGCCGGCATCGAAAACATCACGGCAGCCGTCAACGAAAACGTCCCTGAGACACGGATTTTGCCCTGTATCGAATGTGTCTGCCAGGAAGCCGAGGCGGTGGACGAACATTTCCTGAACTGGATGGCAACCGCCGAAGTGCGGATCAGGACGAATGCCGATGACACCACCGAGGCAAACCATCACGCGATTGCCGCCACGGTCCTGAACACCATCACGACCGATACGCTTGCGGCGGATCTGACGAGCGCGCTAGCGGATTTCACGGCCTTCCTGGTGAACTTCACCACGCAACGTTGGGACCTGGTGGACCGCTCCTGGCAATCCATCATCATGTTTCAGATTCACTGCGCCGGGTCGGACATCAGTTGAAAACTATGGTGAAAGTCGAACGCTGCCTTCGATGTGGATTCTGTGAGTTTCGGTTTCGGTAACGGTTCGGGTAGGTCTCGGGCTGTCCATCCTGTAAATCTGTCCAAGCACGATGATGGTGAAGATTATCAGCAGAGTGTAGCCGCTGATTCGCGCAAAAAGCGTCAGTGTTTGTTCTGTGTTCATTCGGTGGTTCCGTCCTTTTCGCCCGAACCATAGCACATCCGAGCCACATGCGCCACTCCTGATTTTTGACTTGCCCGCTTGTGTGATATGGCGACTCAAGTTGGCAAGGGTGGAATTTACGGCCTCGCAACGATGGCGTTGGGCATCGCGACGCTATCCGGCTACATCTCACCGAAATTCGAAACGCTCACACTCAGCGGTCAGGCGCAATTTGACGAGGAACTTTCGCAAGTGGGCGACGTGGACCAACTCGTTGGCGTCAATCGCGGCGTGTCGTGCGCGTTCCGGTTCAAGCCGCGCGGCACGTCGATTGCCAACGCGCGATTATCCCTAGGCATCCCGGACATCTGCGCGGGTGTCACGATCACCGGCCTGGACGTTATCGCGTGTTACGGCTGGGCCGACGTTTTCAACACGGGTGGGGCCAACACGCAGCCGTGGATCTTCAAAGGTGATTTCTCCATCGAATCAACGTCAACCGGGCTTTGGATGGCGAACATCACGCTTGGGCGCTACATCGGCATCACGTCCGCAACCGCGATCACTTGATGCATGTCCAGACACGTCGTTCTCGGTCTGCCGCTTGAGCCGCTCTCGATCGGGCATTTATTTCTTCTGGCCGATATTGCGTCTCCGTTCGTTCAAGGTGGGTCACTTTTACTTGTAGATCTCAGCAACGCGGTCTTCATTTGTTCTCAACCATGGAAGCAATCAAAGCGCGATTCGCACCGGTGGTGGTTCCCGTTTTTCCTTCGCTTGTGGTCGCGTCGTTGTCGAAAGATGAACCTCGAAGATGAGCACGCGAAGTTCACGGAGTATTGGCGTGAGCAAACCGACTTCCCGATTGCCAAGCAGGACAAATTTGCCGAGCGTGACTTCGGGTCAACGTGGTGGTGGCGTCTGCTGGCGATTATGATGAGTGACTTTCATTTGAGCGAAGAGCAAGTTCTGGATATGCCAGCCACAAAAGCGGCGATGTTATTCGCGGCCAAGAAAGAAGCGGAAGGAAAACTCCAACTCTGGACGCAGGCGGATGATGACTTCGATTCGTTCTGCCGCAAGATGGATGAATCGGCGCAGGACACGGATTTTCCGACTCAACTGAATTGATTATGGCGCTGCTGAATCTTATTGCTCGACTCGGTCTGGACAGTTCTGGATTCGAGGCCGGATTGGACAAGAGCACAATCGGCGCGGCGAAGTTCGCCAGGAAATTCCAAAGCTCCATCGTGAGCACAGTCGGCCAGTTTTTCACGCTCGGTTTTGCGCTGAACCTTGTAGATGGCAAGATTAAACAACTCCAAGGTGATGCTGAAGGATTCAGTCTGCCTGAAGGAACCTTAGCGGATCGGTTTCGAGAGCAGCAGCAAGAATTGCTGGATGCGGAAGAAACGCTGGCCGGTCGATACGAGCTGCGGCAAAAAACGAAACAAACCGAAGCGCAGTACATCGACGAAGTGAACAAACAGCTCAAGGAAGAATTGGCTCTTTACGAACAGATCGACAGCAATAATCTCAAGCGCCTTTCCGATGAAGAACGCTTGAACGAATTGATCCAACGCCGCAACGATCTCAAACGCGGCTTCCTTGAGGGACGCATCGCGCCTGGGTTTGAGAGTAAAGCCCTGCAAGGAATGGAAGGATTGGATCAGGAAATTCTTGATCTGAGACATGGCTTAACGAGATCGCAGACACGCAACATCGGCGCCGGCTCACTTGATCCCTTGGCGCGCATCGGCGGATTCACGGGCGGTGCTGACGTGAAGATCGTGACTATTCAGGAACGCATCGCCAACGCGACCGAGAAGACGGCCGAGAACACCGCCGGCAACAAGGTTGGCTTCCGATGAGCAGCACCTATCTCGGCACAACGCCACTGCGGATTTCCAGCGAGGTCATCTTTGATCCTCGTTACGGCTTTCAGACACGCGAAGTTTACAGCGGCCCGCAGGAATCTTTGGCGACGCTGAACACGACACTGATTCTGCTCGGGGTCAGGACGGCCATGACGCAGGAACGTGGGCGCACGTTCCTGAATGCGTTCTACGCGCTGCAAGATGCCAGCGGTGCAACGCCTGAAACGCCGAATGATTATTACGAGCTTGAGACCGAATACGTGCAGGAAAGCATCTGGAAAAACGATCTCATCGAAGCCGCAGCCGGCAGCCTGACTACGCTGGCGCAGTGGCGGCGTGAAGTCGATTCGGCCATGAAAGGGCGCTTGTTGGATTCGCAAGGGAACGAGACGAGCAAAGTGGAAGGGCCCCTTGACCCGAGCGTGTTCGTGGAAGGCACCCTCAAGAAAATCTATGAACTCGTCGTGCGCGACGGCGATGCATACGAGACGACGCGCCAGGTGTTGACCCGTGTGCGAACAATCTCGGTCGCCTACGCGTCACAGGCGGTCGCCCAGGCGCGCCCGATCATCTACACAACTTCGCAGCTTGTTGCCGTATTCGCCATTCCAGCGACCATTGCCTCGCGGTTACCAGCAGATCCGACGGAGGTGCCCACGGGCTCGATCTGGTCTTGGAAACAGAGACGAAATACTTCGAGATACGAATGGAGCGGGCGCGTTTCCGAAGTTCAGAGTTGGACTTTTGCCGCGTGGTCAACTATCACGCATCAAGTCAGTGCCTAAACGTGTTCCATCCAAGATGCCGCAGGTGCAAGGTGACGGTCCCGTTGCCGAAGGATTCCGCATTACATTCGATCGCATCAACGAGATCCTCGAGTACCTGGAATCAGTTCAGCCAGCACCGAGCGCCGACTCGCTTACGACTCAAAGTGTAGTCGGTGTGACGCGCCGGCCGAAGCCAAAGGCGGGGACAGGGACTGGCGAAGAAGGAGAAGCGCGTTGGGCTTGAATGTCGCTCGCGTTCACCAGGGCCGTCGCCGTTGCGGAAGGTGAGAAGGTCACCAGCACGCAACTGAAAATCCTGGCGCGCGCGTTCAACGATCGTTTTCGCGCGTTCTCGTTTTGTCCGTGGCGCCTCGTTTGGTTTTGGCACAATCTTTTTCGGCAAGTCCGCAATCCAGCAGAACCGGGTTTTGTCTTTCCGCCTCAAGGCGAGTTCTTCCACATCTATCAGTTTCTCGATCCAGAATATCACGGCGGAACGACATGGCCGGTTGCTGGTCCGGGCGAATTCGAAGGGGCAAATCTCGCGTCGGTGATGATGCAATATGTTTTCGGTGTTGCGCCTGACCTGGATTCCGACGACGTGCGCATCAACGATGTGTTCGCTTCGTTCCTGCCGACCAGCACGCTTGAGGACATCTGGCAGCGCGGCAAAGAACAGCGCGGCGTTTATGATCCAATCTCAACCGCGCAGAACACGCCGGCTTTGGACGTGGCGCAGAATCATTTCAGGATCGTTCAGCCGTGGTGGTCGCCACACGGCAAAGCTCTTGGGGGATGGCTGCCGACTCCGGTTGAGTTGGCAGCCAATTGCGGCGCCGCGGCCGACACCGGCCAAGGTATCCCGAGTTACGAACTGAAATGGACCAGCCTCGCGGCCGACGTGGACACGACCGGACTACACGGCACCATAACGACCAACGCCAACGGGACGAAGACCGTGACGTATGCGGGGACGTGCGGTTGCGGGATGGACAACGTTGCCGTGAATCACGTCATCGGCGTGGCAGCGTGGCCGTTCGCGTGGTATGTGGCGGTCGTCACTAACGCGGCAACGTGCGCTTACGCGATTGACATTTTCCCCGTGGCGGACTGGATCGAAGGCCCCTACGAAGGGCAAGGGGTCCTGGCGCACACGGAAGGCAAACAACTGCAGCGATCGCTCTGGTGGTTTCACGAAGATTTTCGCGGGACACCGGATCAACGCAGCCCGGACACATACCGGATTCGCGGCGTCGCGTTCGACAACCAGGACTTCTTCACACGGCAATATCCGTTGGCACCCAACAAAGGCCGGCTCGACGGTGACTCGATCCTGGCCCTTTATCCGCGGGCGGACTGGACGATTCCAGGCAACCTGGCCGTTCCACATGGAACATACGGGGATTTCGCGGGTGAAGCATCCCACGTTTACGAGGAAGACTTTGTTCTAGGTGGCGTGTTCGCACGCGCATCAAAACTCACCGCCCGCGTGCAGCTCGAGGTCCTGAGCAGCGAACAACTATTGACCACGCTGGACCTGAATCCAGACCAAAACGGGGATGCGTTTGCGATAACGTGGCTCAAAAACGCCATCCGGCCTGACCCGCTCAAGGTGCGGGTTTCCGGCGATGCGGTATTTCTACCGGGCGGCGCTCTGTATTTTGAGGCGACCGAGCAAGTCGCTTACAAGCCGCAGTTCTGGGACGCCGCGCTTGTCTCGCGCGTGAGTGCGTCAGTGGGTGGCGATAAGTTCGGCGCCGGGGTGGATGGACGCGGCCTGGACAACGCGGACGCGCCGGCCATCTCGCGGAATTTCTTCGCTTACGGCGCGTTGGTCAACACGTCGGGTGTACGAGATCAAGGCGAATGGGTGAATGACCATCCCGTTTTCGACGCCGCGCGGAGACTATCCCGCGATCATTGCCGCATCACAAGGCGTCAACAACTGGTCAGTTACGAAGTCGCAGGTGGCAAATCCATCTTCCGATTCAAGCGATTCGTTCAATATCCAGGCATTGATGGTGTGGAGGTGCGCGCGGATTGTTTCAAGGACATCGCTCCGCCGCTCGATCCTGTGACGGATCTTCTCGAAGGGGAAACCTACATTGTGCGCGGGACCGGCAGCGTAACGTATCGCGGAGCGACGTTCCGGCAGAACGATACCTTCACGGCAACGAGTGATTTGCAGTTTCAGCTTCATGACGGTGCCGCGCTTTACGTCTATGACGGGATCAAACACGCGGCGCTCAAGAAAGGATTTACGAACGAGTGGACGATGTTCGTTGAGCCCCGCTGCTATCATCCGAGCGGGTCCTCGATCTGGAAACCAGATGCCTACTCGGACTATTTCACGTTCTGCGATCGTTGCCATTTCTACAGCGGCACGGCGCCGACTAGTCTGCGCCGATTTTCCACCTACAATCATACGACGGACCTGGACGGGGACTTCAACCCGGTCCTGAATCCGATCAGTTTGCAGGCGCAACTTTATTCGCCCGAGGTGCCGGACCAGTTTCGTTACTCTGCCGGTGCCAATCGGACATATAACAGCGCCGATTTTTTCTCTTCCTGTCAGGTATTGAATCCACCTTACGAGATAGAATCCTGCATCGTGGAAGATTGGAGCGCGGACCAAATTATCAAGGTGACTCTCGCAGGTCGGTTGCGCTCGCATTCAAACGCGCCGGCATCAGTGGCGGTTGATTCAACAACCTGGTCGGCCGGTGATGTTGAAAAACTCCGCAATGCAGGCGCCACGCCGGAAAATTACCGCACCGATGATAATGCCGTCAGGGAATACGTGCTCTCGGAAGCCAGCGGCTCTTATCATTGCGTGTTTCGCACCGGAGATGCCGGGACAAACTCTGGCGTGTCAGGTCTGCCGGACAATCCGTTTGGGTCCTGTTATCCGGTATTCTTTTTCGCGCGGCTTATTCCTGAACCTTACGACGATGGCAACGACGTGCATCAAGCGCAGGATAGCAGATGCGTTATTGATTCAATGCTGCACATGGAGATTGCCCTACGTTCGATGTGCGAAGGTTTCGTGGATGGTCGGACCAGCGAGCGGATCATTTGCGATACCGGGCTTGGCAACCTTTACGATTACACGTTTGAGAATTTGTGTTTCGAAGCGTTCACCGGGAAGGACATTGGCGCGTTTGAATTGGCCGCGCGCAGTGATCGTCCTGCCGGATTCGGCCCATTGCCAAACACGTTGATGTATGCCGAGGTGTTCAATCGTCTGGTTGCCACCGTCAATCTGCTCGATAAAGTCCGGTTGGATTTGCCCGTGCAATTCTCGTTTCGGGCTTTGAACTACACGGGGACCAGGGCCGTGACGCCGATCTTTTGCAGCGCAACTTCGAGTTGTTCAACGAGCAGCTTTTCTTTTGCGTATCTCGACAACGTTCCACCACCAAGCATGGGCGCGCCGACGGTCGGTGGTTGGTCAACCGGCACGTCATTCGGATCAACCGCAGGATTCATTCTGGACGGTTGTCCGTTTGTTGTCTCGGGCAGCCGCGGCGATACGGAATACCGCGTCGAGATCAACCCATCTTACGCGAACGCGCTGCCGGCCGCCGTGCAGGAATTGCTTGATCTGAGCCAGAGCGGATTCCTTGCGAGCATCTCCTACGCGCAAAGAAATTCTCGACGCGAAGTGACGAACATCGTCGGCGACGGGGATGGCTGCGGGCCTCCAGGCGATTCGGACAAATGGTTCGATACCGCCAATCCTGGTGACAAATTCAAATGGTTGGTCAACGCGAATCTTGCCTGGACGGAATGCAAACTGGTTTCGAGCGGCGTGTTGTCTGCGCCAAGCCTTTTGGCTGCTGACGTTGGATTCGGTTGCGCGCCTCCATTCGTCTGTCATCCTGGGGGCGCGAGCAGTGACGCGACCATGAGTTTGATTGCGCAACAAGAAGCTTATATCCAAGTCCCCGTTGAATGAGATTCAAGCCAACCAGATTTGAGAGGATAGACAAAACGACACGCGGCCTCGGGGACGTGGTGGCGCACGTCGCCAAGCCGATTGCCCGCGCGTTAGACCAAGTTTTAGGCACGCACTTGCAGGACTGCCGACACTGCGAAGAACGCCGCGAAACGCTCAATAAACTCCTGCCGCTGTGAATTGACTCCGGTGCTTTGTTGCGATGGTAAAAGATCTTATGAGAAAGGCGATTTACGGCTAATGAGATTACAGTAACAACGACACTGACGGCGACGAAGACCGGCACGACCGTCACGGGCTCGCAGATCAAACAGATCACGCTCACGGGCACCGGGGAATGGGCCAACACTCAGTCCATCGGCACCACCGCGGAGTTAATCGCTTACCCCGCCGATCTCACCACAGAAGGGATCACGTTCATTTATTTCAAGAACGAAGATCCGACGAACTATATCGAGATCGCGTTGGACAATTTCACGAACATTTTCACGAAACTGCTGGCCGGTCAGTCCATCGTTATCCGTGCTCACACGGCGAATCCCACCCACTATGCGCGGGCCAACACAGCCGAATGCAAATTGCGGATTGTCGCCGTGGGCACCTGATTCCAAATGAAGAATCGTTTCCTTTGGCCAGTCCTTTGGATTGGCCTTTTTGCTTTTGGGCTTTATGCCGCACAACACACCATTAACATCGGGACATCGGCCAACGACAACACCGGGGACACCCTCCGAGTCGCATTCTCAAAAATTAACAGCAACTTCACGGAGGTTTACAGAGTCATCGGAACAAACGCCGGTAGCGGTGCGATTCTCACCAATGCGTTTTTCTATAACCCGACGACGTTCCCTCAGATGACCGGGCCGCGCGCGTTGTTCGTGGATTCGAGTGAAGTGTTGACCAACTCCGGGCTTTCATTGTGGCTCTCCGATGCGCTCACGGACGAGACAGGTTCAGGCGCTGCTGTGTTCGGCACGGCACCGACGTTGACGGGCGCGACCATCACGCTAAACGCTGATCCTGGCGCGGCTCTCGGCGCGGCAACAAAGCAATACGTGGACGCAGCGACAACGGCAGGCAACGGGATTGTGAAAGTTGGAACAGCGATTCATTTCGGGCAGTCGGCGGCCTACACGGCTGGCTCGCTTCCTTATGCATCCAGCACGACGGCAATAGGCTTGGACAGCGAGTTTTTTTGGGATGCGTCGAACAATCGTCTCAGCATTGGAATCGCGTCAGTGTCACCGACGGCACTAGCTCTCTACGGAGATGGTCCACGCTTTGGCGTGCATCTCGGCACGACTGGCTTTGACACGGCCGGCAGCGTGGATTTGTGGCAGACGAACGGGAACGGGTTTTTGACGTTCGGGAATAATACCGGCTACGCGCTGCACATCGGCAATGCGGCCGCGGCGGGTGCATCGAAGCTATTCACGTTCACCGATGCAGGCAGGATGGGCATCGGTAACGCCACACCTGCTACATCGTCCCTGCTTGATCTCACGTCCACAACTGGAGGCGTTCTTGTCCCCCGCATGACCACCACACAGCGAGACGCCATCGGCTCACCGGCTACAGGGTTGCTGATCTTCAACACGACTACGGGGGCTTTCAATTATTTCGATGGGGCGTCTTGGACTGGTTTCGGTGGTGGTTCCGTGACAAGTGTCGGGCTCACCATGCCCGCAGAATTCTCTGTGGCTGGAACACCCGTGACGACAAGCGGCACGTTAGCGGTGACGAAGGCGACACAAACGAGCAACACGGTATTTGCTGGACCTATCAGCGGTGCGGCGGCAGCTCCGGCATTTCGGGCGCTGGTGGCGGCAGACTTGCCGTCCAGTGGATCGGCTGGTGTGACCAACTTCTACGATTACACGTTCGTGACGAACACCTACTTCATCACCGGAAAAGGCGCTACGCTGATTGTCACGCAGTACTTCCGGCTCCCATTCCAGACGATGACCTACAGCGCGACGACGAACCTCACCGCCATAGATCTATCCACCGCCAGTGCTTTCAAGCTGACCCTTACGAACAACGCGTTTCTACCAGCGCCAGCGGGTTTGCCAGGGACGAATCAACTCCAGACGATCCAAATGCACGTGCAGCAGGATGCGACGGGCGCTCGGACATTGATCCTGACGAATTCTTCTTGGATCGTGGCGGGAATTTCCGAAGCGGCGAATGCGAGCGTGCCCATTACGACCAACGCTAATGCAATTTCGATCTTGACGTTCGCAACAACCCCGTTCGGGACTGGAAACAAGCTCTACCTTGTCAACACTGCCTTCACGCCATAGCCGTCGCCGGTTCGTCTGGAACGCTGCCAGGGGCCTCTTGGTCCCGACGCTCATGTCGGAGATCGTGCGCGGGTCCGTGCCGTTGCCGCTCGGCTACTTCAAGCCAGCTGCGGTAGCCAGCGGCCCGTACCTCCCGCCGAACACGATTCACTCCTGGTACTTCAGGGAACACAGCGGCGACACGATTTCGGACAGTGTCGGTTCCAACCCGATGACCAATCATAGCGGTACATTTATCTCTGATGGGCTGTCGTTCCCGCTAGGTATTGGATGGGCAGATTCAACGGCGTTCGCGGTTGGGGCCAACAACGTTTCCATTCTTATTTGGTATAATCTAGTCACAACAAACGGATCGCAAGTTTTGGTGGCTAAACAGAACGTCAATGCCCAGTGGGAAATTTTTAATAACGGAACAGCCTCTCTTTTCCTTAGAGGAGGTTCAAGTAGCCCGCAAGTTACAACCGGAAGCAATCCTGGCGCGGCGGCTTGGCACCAAGTCATAGGCACAATTAGTGGGCCGGCTGGCAATGTCTATGCCGACGGAAGCTCTATAGG